>Ga0070698_100001670_pt1 | contig 24779 bp, 46 predicted proteins | sample KBSK1502metaG_FD_65477 | JGI IMG/M metagenome (GOLD analysis project Ga0070698, IMG submission 65477) | Corn, switchgrass and miscanthus rhizosphere microbial communities from Kellogg Biological Station, Michigan, USA - KBS K1-50-2 metaG | ecosystem: Host-associated > Plants > Roots >... | reverse complement strand
TCGAGACGTAGTCGCCGAGCTCCTGCCAGACCGAGCGCGCGGTGTCCTGCTGCGACCAGAGGTCGCGGCCCCGCTTGATCAGGCTGTCGAGCTGCGGCGGCTGGGGTGGCACTAGGTGTACGTGCCTCCGAGCGGCTGGCCCGTGGGCACGTCCGCGTCCCCGGCCACGCCCTGGGTGAGGATCGTGGACGCGCGGCCGCGGCGCTGCCGGAGGCGCTGGCGCTGGTTCGCCTGCTCCTGCTTGACGTCGACGTCGCTCTTCCGGGGCGGCGTGGCCGGCGGCTGCGGGTCCTTCGGCGCACCCCCTCCGAAGAAGCGGCGCGCGTTCGGGGCGGGCTCCCAGGGCTCCGTGGTGGGCCTACACGCCGGCATCGCTGTCTCCTGGGTCCCCGGGGTCGCCAGGCGCGCCGGGACCGTCCCCGGTGCCATCCCCGCCCCCGCTGATGGGGTTGTCGACCGCGTGCCCGGGCCCGAAGCTCGGCGCGAACAGCTCGCGGCCCCCGAACAGGCCGACGGGCGCCACGCCGGCCGCCTTGCGCTCCAGGCTCTCGTCGAGGTCGAAGTCCTGTGCGACGGCCCCGAGCAGCAGGCGGTCGCCGCCCAGGCGGTCCGTCTTGCCCCCGAGGGCCTGCGCCTTGCCGCCGAGGGCGCGCTCGAGGGCCATCAGAACGTCTCCCACAGGGCGACGGGGCAGTCGGCGGGGATTGGCGCTGGCGGGTTCAACGACGTGGACCGGCCATCGGCAGTGGCCCGGGAGCAGCCGTCCCGCGTGTGCGTCTCTGCCGAGAGGCGGTCTGGCTCCTGCACCTGCACGATGAAGCGAGGGCGCCAGTTGCCCTGCCGGGCCAGGTCGTACTTTCCGCAGCGGCAGAACTCGGGGTACATCACCGGCGCCCCCGTGTCGCGACGGTCGTGCCGCCGGATCGGTGGACGCCGGTGATCGTGCCCTTGTTCGCCGAGGCGTAGAAGACGCGCGTGCCCTTGGCCGTGCCGTACTCCTTGCGCATGGCCGTGAGGATCGTGCGCCCCTTCGCCGTCTGCGGCACGGGTGCTATCCGGGCAGCGGTGGCGTCTGGCCGGGGAGCGGGTTGGCGGCCACAGCCTGTGCCAGCTCGCTCTCCTTGCTCTCCAGGTCGTCGCTCAGCGCGTTCAGCGCCGCCGGGTTGCCTGCGGCGATTGCGGCATCGAGGGCCGCGCGGAAGCCGCGGATCAGCACGAGGGCGCTGTCCACCGTGCCGCGCATCTTGGCGACGTCAGCCGTCAGTCGATCCATCTCCCCAGCCATGGCGATCACCTTTTCTGTGAGGGTGTGGGGGGCCTCGAGCACGGACTTGAACTCCGCGCCACTTCCGTCGTGGATGTACAGGTGTACGGCGTGTTCGTGCTGGTGGTGCTGGTGGTGCTCGGGCACGGCTAGGTGTACTCCTCGATCACCACGCGGTACTTCTTGCCGTCGCCCACAGCGGCGCCGAACATCGAGGCGGGCGTCGCCGTGAAGGTCGCGACGATCTGCGTCAGCGGGATGTTCGCCGGGTGGTTCTCGCCCACGTTGTCATCGGCGACCAGCGTGACCGTGGTGCCGTCCTGCGCGCTCTTTTTCATCTGCTTCACGACTCGCTCGGACATACCGGGCTTACCTCCCTCGGGTGCGCGTGGTGGCGAAGCGTTGGGCGCTGCCCGCGTACCGGCGCGCCGGGTCCTGGTGGCGATCGCGGATCGGGTCGAAGTGCGTGGTCGCGTATTGCTGCTGGCGCGCGGGCTCGCGGAACTCGCGGGCCATGGCGAGATAGCGGAACGCATCGGCGCCGTGGCTGTGCTCGTCATGGCGCGGCTTGCTCCCGTAGGTCTGCGTCCGCTCGATCCACTCCTGCCGGTAGGCGCTCAGGTGGTCGACCAGCAGCGCGGCGCGGGTCTCGTCGAACCACACGCGCGGGAAGAGCGCGCGCGCCGCCTGGATGCCTTCCTCGACCTCGGCCTGGGGCACGACGCGCAACTGCTGGAGGCCGAGCGTCCGGAGCTGCTCGCGCATACTCTTCCCGCTGCCGAGCTCGGTCTTGTTCGCGTCGTGCGGCAAGTGATGCCAGCCGTAGACGTACCGGCCGGCGCGCTGGCGGCGGTCGAGCTCGGCCGCGTAGTAGCCGAGGGACTCGTGGCGCGCCTCGAGGTAGTCGACAATGTGCAGCTCTCGCCCGATGGTCTGCGCGAAGATGATCGCTGTCGCGTCGTCCCACCCGAGGTCCCAATACGTGTCAACCACGGCGGTCGGGTCGAGCGGGACCTGCCGCACGCGCCCGGCCGCCCGCGCCGCCTCGATCTGCGTCGCATAGTAGGCCCCGCGGATTGCGGCCTCGAAGCTGCACTCGTACTCCTGCCGATACTCGTCTGGGTCCATCCCTCGCTGGAAGCGCGCGAGCTCCTCGGGCGTAAAGACACCGCTGGTCGAGGCGGGCTCGAGGACCACGGCCCATGTGTCGTCGCGACGCGCGCTCTCGTAGAGCTGGTGGAAGTGGTTGTGCCCTTTCGGCGTGCCGATGAAGAGCGCCCAGCCCTGGCGACGCGAGAGCGCGGGGAGGATGATCTGCGACCACACTTGCGGATTGATCGTCGCGTACTCGTCGAACACGACGCCGTCGAGATGATTGCCGCGCAGGGCCTCCGCGTTGTCCGCGCCGAAGAGGCGGATGCGCCTATCGGGCGCAATCTCGCAGCGGAGCTCCGACTCGGAGAACCTGGTGCCGCCGATGCCCCCGCCATACCCGCGCAGGGCGTCCCAGGCGATTTCCTTGGCTTGCTTCAGGTACGGGGCGATGTAGGCGTAGCGGGCCGAGGCAGGCCCCTGGACGGCTCCGAGGATGAGGGCGTTGACGGCGAGGACGGTTTTGCCGAAGCCGCGGTGGCAGACGAGGATGCCGTAGCTCTTGCCATCGAGGGCAGTCTGGGCGCGGAGTTGGGCAGCGCTGGGCTCGAAACACTCGAAGGCGTGATCCCCGAGGGGACCTTCCACGTCACGAAGGCCACGCCCTCCGTTCCCTCCGGAATCAGCGTCGAGGTTTTCGGCTCCGGGTCCGTCCGCTTCAAGAACTCCCGGAGCGCCGCCAAGCGCGTCTCCTCGCGCTCTGCGGTCGTCGCCAGCTTCTCTACTTGCTGCCACGCCCAAGTCCGTTTCGCGTGAAAGTCGTACTCGACAGTCGCGTCGGTCGCTCGCGCGGCTCGCTCATCGTGGGCCAATGGTCGATCGCGGGCCGCCAGCGGGTCGACCCGACTCTTTGGAGGCTTCTTCATGAGCGCGGTTCTACAGCACGGTTTGTAGCGCCAGGTCGGCGTCGTCGAAGGGCGCGAAAGACGTAGCGATCTTGAATTTTCCTTGCGTAATCGGCGCGAAGGATCGTAGCTTTCTTGCCGTTGACCCGTTTCGTACAGCTCTCGGTGGTGGCTGGCGCTCGGCCAGCGTGCCGCTCGTAGGCCAGCCAGCGGTACACCGTCGTCACCTTCACCTTCCACAGCTTCGACAGCTCGTCGAGCGTGTAGACGGCCTGGACCGTCATCAGCGGCTCGCCCACTGCCCGGTCCACTCGACGGTCATGTACTTGCAGAGGCACAGGCTGCTCGTGCCAGCCTTGGGTCGGGTCGCGGCGCAGCCGCTTGGCGAACCGGCGAGCGGATGCACGAGCATCGAGCCGTTGCTGACCAGGCGCATCGGGGTCGCGCCGACGAGCGGATGCGCGGGGTAGCGCGGCTCGGTGACGGGCCAGTCTTTCGAGAGCATGGCGATCTAGGCCCTCCTGCCAGCGCCGCCGGTCCCGGCGATGGCTCGGCCTGCGAGAGCGAATCCGCGACACGCAGGTGACCGGACAGGCGTGCTCACGGTAGGCCCAGCACTCGGAGTATCAGCAGGCCGAAGAGCATACCGGCGGTTGCGTACAGAACCGCGTCGAGCAGGGGCATCTTGTTCATCGCCGCACCCGGCGCACGGCGCGGACGATGGCCTCGATGCCGGCCCAGGTCGTGAGCGCCACGAGCAGCGTGTCGAACGACCAGAGCAGGACGCGCGGGCCATCGGCCAGCAGCAGGCGCGCGCCGAACATGAACAGGATGGCGACCAGGAACATCCAGAGCGGCGGGTCGGGGCGGGTCATGGCTTGTCCCGGTCGCGCACGGCGTCGAGACCGACCTGGGCGAGGGCCAGCAAGCCCGTCACGTTCCTGGTCGTCGTGTGGGCGTCGATGAAGCTGCGCAGCTTGATCAGCTCGTCGAGGGTGAAGCCCATCAGGACCGGCGGCTCGAGCCAGATGGTCTCGACGTCAACAATGCTGGCCGCGGCCTTGAGCAGCGCGACGACCGCCGACCGCTCGGTGTCGGTCACGTCGCGCGCTCCGCAAGGAGTCGGCGGTCCTCGTTGCGATCACTCTCGTCCGCGGCCGCGGTGAGAGCAGCCGCGAGCGCGCGGGCCTCGCCGCTCGTCGCTTGCAGGTAGAAGTCTGGTCGACTCCCGTGGATCGCCACGAGGCGCAAGTGGTGACCCGCTTCGACCCACAGCGTGAAGTCTCTCGGGCCCTGCGGAAGATGCCGCTGCGAGAAGATCACGGCGGCGCGGCTCACGTCGCGGTCTCCCGGGCGAGGCGCTCAGCGTGACGCCGCTTGCCCTGGTCCGAGCTGCATCGCTTGCAGGTCCGCTTGGACGGGCGCCCGTTCGCGCGCGGGTACTCGTAGACGTTCTCTGGCGTCAGCGGATGGCCGTGAACGCAGTGGGTTGCTCGGTAGCCGAGCCGGCGATGGCGTTCCGGGTAGAGCTGCATCGGGTTGCGACCCTTGCGCGCGGCGTCGAGCTGGTTGTCGCTGGCCGTCCCCAGAAATAGGTGGTCTGGTCGTACGCACAGCCTGACGTCGCACCGATGGCAGACCTGTAGACCCGCCGGGATGGGACCGTTCGCTAACTCGTAGGCCACCCGATGCGCCCGCCGATGCCGCCCGCCGATGTAACACGAGCCATACCCCTTCCCCTTCCACGAGCCCGTCCACAGCCAACAGGTCTGCGTCTTGTTCACGCGACTCCAGAATGCCGGCGCGGTCATGGCTGAGACTCGACTGAACGCGCGAGGGCGAGAATCGCGGCGTGCCGCTCAAGGTCTCGCGTGTAGCAGCCGGGCGGCGACTGCTCACGGTCCGCGAACTCCACCGCTGGCTGGACGTCGCGGATGTAGGCCAGCGCGGCGTCGAGGGTCCAGAAGAGGTAGGCCGCGTCATGCACCGCAAGTGAGACCATCACGTACGGCGTCCCCGACGCGAGCGCCTCACGGATCACCGCCAGCCCGCCAGCTTTCAGGACCGGCGCCTTCACGCCCCCGACCCCGGCGCCGCTGGCTTGGGCTCCACGTAGCGCCATTTCGCCCTGCATGTTGGGCACTCGTACAGCCCATCGCCGATAGCGCGTAGGTCTAGGCGGAATCCTGGCCCGCGCCGACACTCGCGGCAGAGCTTCGGGGGTTTCATCGGACAGCCACCGTCACCCACACGCCGCGCTCCTTGCGGTTGATCGTCTGCTCGTAGGCGAACTCGTTGCCATGGCCGGGCGCGTCGCCAGCAAGCAGCTTGGCATCCACGAGGCCGTCCACCAGCGGCTTCAGCGCGGCTCGCAATCCGTCCTGGTCGAAGCGGTTGAACGTCTGCGCCTTCAACCCTACGCGCTTCGGGTACATGTAGGGGAGCGTCGGACCCAGCCGCGCCGCAGTCAACGCGCACAGATGCGACCGCTCCCGTAGGTCCTTTGCCCAGCGCGCCACCGTCCGCCAGTGACGCCGGCCGTTGAGCGGGTTGTGCAGCTGCGCCGGGACGAAGAACCCCACGACCGGCGCGCCCGACGGAGGGGTTAGTCCGCCGGGCGCCAACGTCGGCTGTGTCTCCCGCACGGCGACCGCGCGGACCTGCTGACTCTTCGCTAGCGGCGTCCCCCTTTCTCTGGATTGCACTCCCACACTGGTGCTCACGGCCGGACGATCCCGGGCCCGCCGAGTTTCCGCCCGCCCATGACCTGCTTCGCGAACTCGGCGTTCTGCCGCTCCGTGGCGATCTGTTGCGCGAGCAGGAGATTCTGGCGCGCGAGGCGGTTGCCCGTGAGCCAGTCGGCGGCCTCGCGGAAGGCGTACTCGGCGATCGACTGGTCCTCGCCGGCCGACGGCGGATTGACGGTCCAGCGCAGGCGGCCCTTGTCGTCGCGCGTGAGCGTGATGGCGTACTGGATGCCCTCGGGGAGCGGGGCCTGGTCGGTCTGCGGGGTCTCACTGCCGTTGGTCTCGCTCATGCCTTGGTCTCCTGCTTCTTGCGGGTGAACTCCTTGGCCTTCGGGCAGGTCGCCCAGTGCGGCCGGTAGCCGGTCGTCGCGCCGGGCGTGAGCACCGAGACCACGGGCGCCGTCACCATCTTGCCCTCGCTGGTGACGATGGTGACGACCTGGCCGGTGCCCTCCGGGTGCACATACCACTTGTCCACGTCGACTGGCATCTGCCTCCCGGCCATGGTCTTGATCCAGTGAATCGCGGTCTGGCAGCCCCTGCACGTCGAGACCTTCACGGGGTCGGCTCCTCTCGGCCGGCGCGCGCGCCCTGCGCGGCGTCGGCGGCAATGCGACGGAGTTTCAGGGCGGGCGGCACGCGGCGACGACGGGCGCCGGCCTGGTCAGCCAGCTTTTCCAGCAGCTCGACGGCGCGTGCGATGCGGCCCTCGACCGCGACGTGCTCGGCCACCAGCTTGCCCAGCGTCGCGCGCTGGGCGGGCGTGAAGCGCGCGTCGGCCGCCAACGCGCGGACCTCGGCGAGCTCGGCGTCGGTCACTTCCCACCCTTGCGGTCGAGCTGCGTGGTGATCAGGTCGAGCGCGGCGAGCGCTTCGAGCCTGGGTTCGTCGTACCAGTCCCACAGCGCGGGCGGGCCGTCGACCTGGCGCGGGTTGGGTGCGCCCTCGAGCGCGGCGCGCACCTTCGCGAGGGCGGCCTGGGTCGCGGTGTCCATAGGGGTCACTCTCCTGTGGTGTTCGTGGCCACGAGGCCCGCGTCCTGAATGCGCAGCGCCGCACGCTCGAAGCGCAGCGTCGCGACGCGCCCGGAGCGCCCGTGGCGGTTCTTGAGGACCTTCACCTTGAATTCGCCGCGCACCCGCTCGCGCTCGTCCTTCGTCTGCGCGTCGCGCAGCTCGGGACGCCAGATGCCGAGGATGTAGTCCGCGGCTTCCTCGATCACGCCGCTCTCACGCGCCATCGTCATCGAGACCGGCTCTCCGCCACTGCCACCTTCGCGGGTGATCTGCGCCAGCAGCAGCACGGCGACCCGATGCCGCTTCGCGATGGTTTTCATCTCGCGCGCGACCTGCGAGGCCATCTCGTAGGGTTTACCGGGACGGGTCGCGCTCACGAGGCCGAGGTAATCCACGACGACCAGCCGCAGCGGCGCGCGCCAGAGCGCGCTCGCATTGGCCTCGCCGACCAGGCGGTCGACCTGGTCGATGCTGCACGGGCGCTCGATAACGACCACGTGCGACCACCGCTTGACAGCCCGGATGATCGGGTCGAGCACGGTGGGGTCCTCGCTCCGCACGCGCCGCTCGACATCCTCGCCCGGCAGGGCCTCCGCGATAGACACCATGCGCTCGAACAACTCGACCCCCGGCTGTTCGAGGCTCAGCATCAGCGTCGGGCTCTGGTGCTCGGCTGTCATCCGGTCGATGAGGTTCAAGCCGAAGGCGGTCTTCCCCACCCCGGCGCGGCCGAGGATGGTCATGACCTCGCCGGCCGCCACCCCACGCAGAACCTCGTCGAGCGCGCCGTAGCCCAGGCGCAGGCGCGCGTCCGGTCGCGTCGCGCGGAGCATGTAGGCGTCGGCCAGGTCGGACACCCGCAGGAACGGCGAGGCCTCGGCGTCGGCCTCGGCGAGCGTCACCATCGGCAGCGCGCGGAAGGCGTCGATCCCCTCGGCGACGAGGTAGTCGTCCAGGCCGTACTTCTCGCCCTTGGGGCCCTGGGGCAACCGCAGCACGTACACGTCGGCCTCGCGGCGCCGGAGCTCGGCGACCAGGTGGTGCTCTGCCCAGGCCACGGCCGGCTTGTCCACGAGGTCAGAATCGAACACCACGACCACCCGCCGACGGGCCCACGCCACGCCATCGAGGGCCGGGATCGGCAGCGACCGGCCGTGCATCTTGGTCTTCCACGACCAGACGCCGGCGAGGGCGACGCAGGCAAAGCCCTCCTGCGTGGCCTTGAGCGCCTTGAATTCCCCTTCGGTGATGTACAGGGGTCGGGTCACGTCCGAAGTCGCGTCCTGGGGTAGCCCAGGCGGCACGTAGAGGCGATTTCCGGCCTTCGCTGGGCTCCGGTAGCGCTTGCCGTCCGGTCCGGGGTGGTCGATCCGCACACGGGCATAGTCGGCGGCGTAGGGAATCACCAGGCCCGGCCCGACGCCCCAGCCCAGCACACTCCGGACCTCGGCCTCGGTCCCGGAGTGCAGCTGGGCCCGCTGCCAGGTCTCCGCGGACAGGCCGCAGGCCACGAGCTTGTCGCGATGGCCCGGCACCAGGACCATCAGATTTCCTCTCCCTCTGGCACGCCGGCCTCAGCCAAGGGGCGCTCGATCCGGTTGAGCCAGGCAATGAACGTCCGCCGGGTCGCTTGGCGCCCACGGCTCCGCGTCCAAACCCGGCACTTGCTCAGCTCTCGGTCCAGGTCGATGCCCTGGTAGCCGGGCTCGGCCTTGAGCTCGGCGAGAAACTCGGTGTCTGACAGCTTCTTCTTCGAAGAAGAAGAAGCTGTAGAGGCACGGGTCGGGACGTGCGTGACAGGGCCGTTACTCACAGCGTTACGTACGCCGTTACTAACGGCGTTACGCTTCTGCTTCCGAAACATGCGCTGTCGATGACTATTCTTCTTGCGCAGGGCCAGCACTTTTCGCCGGCTGAGGTTATATTTCAGGAAGTCGTGGATGCGAAATCCGTTTCGATGTTCGTCACGCTCCCACATGCCGACGCGCAGCAACTCGTCCACCAACGCCGACCCGTCGGACTCCCCCGCCAGCTGGGTCGCCACGCGGGCCGGAATGTACCCGTCCGTCAGGTACGCGTTACTCCAGCAGCAGGCCATCAGCTGGAGCCCCAGGGCAGGCAGTCGGACGGGCCCCAAGGCAATGACCTTGGGGTGTGCGTGGAGCTGGTCATCGAACCGGGCCCATGGCATCTAGCGCCGGTGCTCAAAGCGCATCTCCCGGGCCGCGGCGTACGCGGAGAGTAGACGGCGAGACGCCCAGTTGTGGGCCCGGTCCCCAACCTGGCAGCCACAGGCCAGGCGGGCACTGCGGCCTTCGAACTCCAGTCCGATCCATCCACAGAGGGCGCACTCGCACCAGAAGTAGGGGTCGTCGTCCCAGCCATCCGGGAAGTAGGCGGTGGCCGCCGCGAAGTCGTCATCGCTCCCGAAGCCGGCCGCGGCAACCAGCGGGCCGTACAGGAGGTAGACCGGTTTGTCCGACGCCACCGCCAGCGCCCGCGCGACCCGATCCTCGCGGGAGTCGAAGCGCGGCGCCGTCGGTTTGATCTCGAGGAATACATCGAGCGTCGGCAGGTAGAAGTCCGGCAAGTACGGCTCACCACCAACCACGTAGCCCTCGAGCTCGTAGCGCCAGCCGAGGTCCAGGCAGTCCAGGAACACCGCCCAGCGCGCCTCGAGCCGGCTCCGGAAGTGGTAGCCGTTGTAGAGCGTCTGGATCGGCTGGAGTGCAGGGTGCGCGGGCTCGCGGTTGAGCATCAGGCCGACAGAGCCTCCGCGCGCGCCGCGTCCTGCTTGCGCTGCCACGTCGCCAGGCGCTCCGCGTCCTGGCCCTGCAACCAGCCCCAGAGCTCCTTGGTGGCAAGGAACGTGAGCAGGAGCTCGTGCTGCATCGCCGCAGGGGTGACCTTGACCTCGAAGTCCGGGTCGCTCTCGACCTTGGGGAACCGCACGATGCACCCCTGCACCGGCGCCACGGCGTGGCCCATCTCGATCAGGGCGTGCACGTAGGCCGCGTTCTGCAACAGGGCCTCCGCGTAGATGCCCTTGCCGGTTTTCCAGTCAAGGACGGCGACGCAGCGCTGCCCGTCGAGGTCGAGCTCGGCGTAGAGGTCCATCGTGCCGGCGTAGCCGTGCGTCTCGCTCCACACGGTCTGCTCGATGGCCCGGGGCACGAGGTTGACGGTCTTGCGCCACTCCTCGTAGGCCATGAAGGCCCACGTCGCCTTGTCGGACACGCGCGGCTCGGGCCCGATCGTCTGGCCGAGCTCGCGGCGCAGGTTCCACTCGATCAGGCCGTGGACCTGCGAGCCGATCTCGGCCGCCTTCGCCAGCTCGCGCTGGTGGGCCTTGGTCTTGCCCAAGCGGTCGGTGAGCGTGGTGATGAACGCGGTGCGGGTCATCTTCTTCGGTGCGAGAGGCGCGTCCTCCCAGAGATTCGCCGCCGCCTCGATCACCAGCTCGCGCTCGGTGTTGGCCGCCCACTGGATCAGGGCGGGCTTGCCCACGCAGGTCAGAATCGACGTCACCGAGGGCACCATGCGTCCGTCGGGGAGCTGATAGAGGCGCCCGGTCCGCCCACCGTCCACGCGCTTTGCCGCGGGGGCCATCAGAAGGGCGTCTCGTCGTCGGCGGCGCCGACGGTGGCCGTCTCGGCCTCGGCCTTGTTCTCCGCGCGGTCGATCCAGCGCACGTACTCCTCGGGGCGAATCTTCGTCATGCCCTTGCCGAGCGGCACCACGGCCTGGACGTTGGCGTAGGTCGAGCCGTTGGTGCCGAGGTTGTGGATCACCTGGAGCTGGCAGTTGACGCCGATGAGCTTTTCCAGGTCGAAGCCCTCGAGCTCCTCCTGGGTGAACTTCCGGCTCCGCCAGGCCTCGAGGTGCTTGCGCAGCGTGGCCTTCTCGCTGAGCGAGAGCGTGTACCACTGCCCCACCTGAAAGCGCTTGCCGGTCTCCTCGTCGACGGTGTCGAGCTGCCAGCGCAGCTCGACCTTCTGCTGGGTCTTGCCCCACTGTGGCGAGGTGTGCATCCCGCGGTCGATCACGTCGACACAGACGGCCTGATGCAGCCCCTCCGGGGCCGGGTTGAAAGTGTTGCGATTCTCACGAGCCATGATCGGCATGGGTCCTATCCCTCCGTGGGTTCTCCGGCCTTGGTGACCGGGCCCGGTGTGCGGCACTGCGCGGCGAGGTACTGGAGCTCCTGCAAGCGGTCGCGCAGGTAGGCGCGCTCGCGGGCGATGGCGTCCTCGACCTCGTGGAGCGTGGCGATGGACCGGCGCACGACGCGCTCGGCCTCGACCAGGATGTCGCTGGCGCGCCGGCCGTCCTCGGGGCGGATGCCGTCGGTGAGCGGGGTGACGTTGTGGTAGGTGACGACGCGCTGGCTCATCGGGTGACCTCCAGGACCGGCAGCTCGCCGAGCTTCTGCTCCAGCTCGCGCACCTTGGCGCGCAGGCGGGCGACCTCGGCGGCGAGGTGCATCTCGCGGACGGACGTGCCGCGCGGGTTGTCCTCGACCTGGCGGCGGTCCTCGACGGCGGCGCCGAGGCGCTTGAGGGCCACGCGGGTCATGGCGCGCCCACGAGGGCCGCGATGATCAGCGCCCAGGTCGAGAAGTAGACGATCACTGTCAGGACGATGCCGAAATGGTCCAGCGGCGTGGTGGGCTGGGACGGCGGCTCGTACTTGCACGCGAAGTAGCAGGAGACCGTCAGCGCGCCCATCCAGGCCGCCAACCACAAGGCCATCCACCTCATCGCTTGTCGCCCCGGCCCAGCGACCAGCGGACCAGGCCGGCGAGGATCAGGACCGGCACGACGAGCAGGTACGCCACCACGGTCTTCACCAGCGCACCAGCATCGCGAGCAGGACGTAGACCAGGCCGATGACCGTGGTCATGAGCAGGGCCTCGGAGACGGAGCGCAGGGCGGCGCGCATCAGGCAACCTCCATGGCCTTCTTGACGGCGCGCGCGATGGCGCGGCCCATTGGGAGCGGGACGCCGTTGCCGAGGGCCTTGATCTTGCCGGCCGTGGTGAAGGGCGCCTCGTCGAGGAAGCCGGCCGGCAGGCCTTGCTTGCTGCTGCTGCTGCTGCTGCTGACTGATACCCGAGGTTCTTCATGAGGCTCCGCTTGGGCTTTCCGCTCCCACCAAGGGCGACCGGAACCGGTCGCCCTCCGCCGCTCGCGTATGCGCTCAACTCCGGCTCCGTCGTGTGGAGCGCGACCCACTCGACGTCGAGCCGCGCGCCCGCCGCGGTGCCGAAGCAGAACGACCGGAGGCGGTTGGTCTCGCCGCCGACCCACACGTCGCGGACCATCGATCGGGCGACGATGTAGCCCTCGACGACCGGCGCCGGGGCCTCGGGGACGTTCTCCATCACGAACCACGCGGGCGCCGCGGCGGCCACGACGCGCTCGAACTCGGGGATGAGGTTCCCGTGTCGCTGCCCGGCCAGCGGGTTGACGTGCCGCAGCCGCGAGAAGACTTGGCCGGGCGGCCCGCCGATGACGCCGTCGAAGCGCCCGGCCGGCGGATGGAACCGGCGGATGTCCCCGCCCCACAGCACGTCGGGCCCGCGCACGATGCAGAAGCCCTCGTCCTCGAAGGCCATGTCGAGCAAGCCGATACCGGGGAAGAGCGAGAGGACCAGCATTAGCGGCCCCCGTGCGCCGGCACGGTGTGCGCGGCGATGTAGGCGTCGAGGTCGACGCGGCGCAGGCGGACGCAGCGGCCGAGGCTCACGCGCGGCAGCTCGCGCAGCGCGTAGACCTTGTGGCGCAGCGTGCCGAGGGGCAGGTTGAGGTAGCGCGCGGCCTCCGCGAGCGTGAGCAGCGCGGGCTCGGTGTCACGACGTGATACGGCGCGCTCAGGCCGTAACACGGGTGTGTCCTTCCAGCGCGCGCCGGGCCTGGCGCATCGTGAAGCCCTCGATGAGACACTCCCGCGCCAGCGTGGTCCAGCCGACGCCCAGCTCCAGCGCCATCGCGCGCAGCGCGGCCTCGATTGCCGGGTGCAGGCGGATCGGCCGCGCCACCTTGCTCTGCGCGGCCATGAGCGGCTTGCGCTCAGCCACGGGCTTCGCGGCCGGCGAGCAGGCGCTCGGCGGATCGCACGATGTTCGCGCTGACGGCCCGGCCGGCGAGGACGTGGCAGACCGTGGAGATGCGGACGTGCGCCAGCTCGGCGACCTGCTGCTGGGTGATCCCGGCCTTCTGGAGCCGCGCTTTCAGGCGTGCTACCGTCCGGGTCGGCTTGGTTTGTATGACTTGCATGCGCGGATCGTAAAGCCATGGCTATAGCCAAGTCAATAGAAATCTCGATGCCGAAGACGCCCGCGATAGATATGGCGAAACTGGCCGAGGCCGTCCGCGGTGCGCGCGGCGCGCGCACACAATCGGTCTACGGCGAGGCCGTCGGCCTCACGCAATTCCAGGTCTCGGAGATCGAGCGCCGCGCGATGCGTCGGCTCAGCGGGGATGTACGGGCCGCGCTGGAAATGCACCTGGGGCCGCTGCCGCTCGTCGGCGGGGGGACGGCACGGCCTCTGCACGGGTCGGAGGTATCTTCCTCGCAGGAGGTCGCGGCGCTCATGTCCCTCCTAGAACGCGAGCCGTTGATGTTCCCCTGGAACCACGGCGTCCTGACGTTGCTGCGCACGGACCCGGGCAAGTTTCGTGACCTGATCACGCAGACGCTTGACCTGTTGAAATCGAGCGATCGCGACGCCCCCGCCGCAGAAAAGCGACGCGCAATTGATGCGCTCACCCGCGCGCTCGCGCGGCTCGATGGCGAAGACTCCTCCAAGGCGTTCCTGGCCGGTGAGAAGCGCAGGACGAAACGGCGATGACCAGGACAGGGCTGCCGCAGGTCTGTCTGGCCCTCCTGCTGGTCGGCTGCTCAGCCACGTGGTCCCGCCCGGGCGTCACGCGCACCGAGGTCCAGCAGGACTCGCACGCCTGCGAGCGCGAGTCGGAGGGCGTGGGCGTGATGCCGACCGGACCCTACGGCGGCCTCGTCTTGGCAATGGCGCAGCTCGGGTGGGCCAAGCGCAAGTCAGAGCTGTTCCGGGGCTGCATGCGCGCGCGCGGTTACACGACGGACGAGGACCGCACGACGGCGGCCGAACCCACGTGCGCCGGCGCCTGGGTCTACGACGGGCGCGAGGTGCGCTGCCGGCCGTGACGGTCGTACGCCTGGCGCGCGCCCGCGGCCGGCACGCCTGGGGCTTCGATTTCCTCTACGAGGGCCGGCGCTACCAGCGCACGGTCGGCCCGACGAAGACGCTGGCGCGCCTGGCCGAGGCCGCCGAGAAGCGCCGGCTGATGGAAGGGCGCGTCGCGCGCATCTGGGGCGTGCGCACCGCGGCGGCGCCCGGTGGCCCGACGCTGGCCGGCTACCTCGACCGCACCTACCTGCCGGACCACGTCGCGCGGCTGGCGCCGTCGACGCAGAAGACGGAGCGCTCGATGCTGGGTAAGCTCGGCCGCCAGCTCGGCCGCTACCGGCTCGACGAGCTGGGCCCCGAGGTGATCGACGGCTACGCGCGCCGCCGGCTCGCCCAGGTGTCGGGCGCGATGGTCCGCGAAGAGGTCGCGCGCCTGTCGCGGGTGCTCAACGACGCGCTGCGGCGGGGCGTGCTGACCGCGCATCCGTTCCGCGGTCGGTGGCGCCGGCCACGTGCGCGGCCGCGGGACTACCGGGAGCTCACGCCGGCCGAAGAGCGCCGCCTGCTGCGCGCGGCCGGGGCTTTCGCGCCCTGGATCGTGCTAGCCGTCGACACCGGGCTCCGGAAGGGCGAGCTGCGCATGCTGGAGGCGCGCCACGTGGCGCTTGCGCGCGCGGAGCTGCGCCTGGAGCAGCCGAAGACCGGGGCCGTCAAGGTCGTCCCGCTGACACCGCGGGCCGTGTCGACGCTGCGCGCGCTGCGCGGCTCGCCGTACCTGCTCGGCGGCTGGTCCCTGCCCTGGGTCGACCGGCAGTGGTCGCGCGTCCGTCGCGCGGCCGGGCTCGCCGGCTCGGGCCTGCGCTTCAACGATCTGCGGCACACGTTCGCGTCGCGCGCGCTGCGGCTCCCAGGGGCCGACGTGCCCACCGTGGGCGAGCTACTCGGGCATCGACCGCCGTACACGACGACGCTGCGCTACGTCCACCCGCTGGCGAGCCAGAAGCGGGCGGTGATCAAGGCCCTGGGAGAGTCACTGGGCGCGCCGAGGATGCTTGCTGCCAGAGGGCGCCGCCAGCCTACGAGATCAGCGAGATAGCCGGTGCACGCCGCTCGCGCGCGGTGACCTGCTGGAAGGTCGTTCGGGGGCCCGCGCCCATGGTCAGCCTTTCCGGCCGGATGGCCCGTGTTCCACGTGAAACCACCACGTTGCACCGCGTTTCATCTGTACGACCGGGTATGGCTCAGTACGGCAGAGGGCGGGTCGGCCCCCTATCGGACCCACTGTCGACGGGACCCGCTGTGAGCGCCTAGGGGACGCCTGGAGCGACGACTGCGTCCGACCCGCCACTGGGACCCTACCATGAGCGGCTTCGGGCCCTGGGGCGGGCTTCCGGCGCTCCTAGCCGCCTCCAGGGCGGCCGCTCGCTCACGGCGGCTTCGGCGCGTCGCCCTTCTCGACGGTGACGTCGATGTTGACGCCCGCGGGTTGCACGATGCGGATGGTGACGGTCGGCCAGGTCGACACCGGCGGGATGGCCGGCGGGACCGCGGGCGGGGTCACGGGCGGGACGACCGGGGGGATCACCGGGGGGACCACGGGTGGGATCACCGGCGGCGGGACCACCGGCGGGACGGTGCCCGGTGGCAGCGGGATCGCGCTGATGAACGCCCAGTAGTCGGCCTCGGTCTGGATCGACCCGTCAGGGTAGACGCTGGTCGCGTACTCGACCCCCCGCTCCGGGGTCGTGCCAGCGAAGAGGCGGTCGGTCAGGGTCTTCGCGGCCGAGGGGCCGACGTCCTTCGTGATGAAGGCCTGGTAGACGGTCGCGTAGGGCGGCAGGATCGCAGGGCGTGGGCTCATGGGCCTAGCCCGGCGACGGCGCGAGGTTGATGGTCACCTTGCAGTCGGCGTCGATGCTGATGCTCCCGCCGTTCTTGGTCGAGATGACCGACTTGTCGAGGTTGAGCGCGATGCCGTTGACCAGCGCGCCCGCGTAGACGCCCTTGATGCAGCCGATGGTCGCCGACTTGTCCTTGACCATCGCGTCGATCTGGTCGGCCGTCATCTTCGTCGGGTCGGCGGGAATCGCGGAGAGGCCCGCGCAGCCGGTGAGCAGGAGCAGGGGCGAGACCAGCAGCCATGTGCGTCTCATCGTTGCCTCCTCGTGGTGAGCGGTTCCCAGATGTCGACGGTCTCGCCGTGGACCTCGATGGCGGCCAGCCGCCAGACGCAGCCGCCCGCGTCGAGGGCGTAGAGTCGCCCGTCGTCGCCCGCGGCGATCATCACGAACGGCTCGACCGGCCCCGTCACCGGAGCTTGGGGATCTGCGGGTCGATGCCCATGATGCCGAGCGCGCGCGCCAGCGTGACCAGGATGACGATGCAGGCCACCGCCCAGATGACGATGGGCACGAAGGCGGGGGCCTCGAAATACTTGGCCGCCCACGTCGCCGCCCACGCCAGCACACAGCAGACGATCACGATGATGAAGAACTCGATCAGGCCCATGGTCTGTCGCTCCTTTCAGTCGTTGTCGCTCAGGTCGTGCTCGCCGACCCGGAGGTACGCCATCACGGCCGCGAGGACCAGCAGCGCGGCCGACGCGAGCAGAATCCAGGTGCTCATGGTTTGGCCGGGGGCCGGGCCGCCCGCTCCTCGGCGCGCACGTCGGCGGCCCTGTCGGCCGCCTCTGCCGTCTTGCGCTCGGTCCGTGCCCGCGTCGCTTCGTCCGCCGTCGCCTTGTCCTTGCTCATTTGCAGAATCTCGTCCCGCAAGTCCTCCACCTTTTTGAGGAGGGCCGTCCGCTCGGAGTTCACCGCCACGTGAATCTGCTCCATCGACGTGGCCGACTTCACGGCGGCCTCCTTCGTTTCATTCGAGGTCGTGCGGATCTTCGTCACGAAGTAGGCCATCACGCTGGTCACCAGCGTGCCGAGCAGACTGATGATGGCCAGGATGATCGTGTTCCAGTTGATCGCCGACGACGACACAGCGCTGTCCACTGGTCGGGCCTCCTAGAGCGCGAGTCGGAACCCGCGTTGCTGGTACATGCCCGTCGCGGTCCCGCTGGCCAGCCAGAGCGCGGGGCCCACCGAGCCGGGCAGGTCGACGGCCTGGCGACCGGTGCCGCTGCCGCCCTCGAACGATTGCCGCCACGGGGGCGACGCCACCGTGCCCGACGTGACGGCCGGGCCCAGCGGCAGCGGGTCGGCGATGGCGCACTGAATGCCGTTGCCGTCCACGCCGAGCAGGATGGAGAGCGTCTCGACCCAGGCCGGCGGGCTCGTGGCGCTCACGTCCACGAAGGTCCAGGCGTCGGCCGCCGAGATGCCGGCGGTCTCGCGCTTCTCCAGGTGGCGCCACAGCGGGCCATCCTGCTCCATGCGCATCAGGGCGCCGGACCCGTTGGTGATGTTCCAGCTCGCGCGCGCGGCGTAGGTGTAGCCGCTCGGCAGGTTCGCATAGGGCGCCTCGGCGCCGGTCAGCAGGTTGACGACGAAGACGGCCAGGTCCCGCGTCGCATCGGCGGTCCAGCTCGCGCCGTCGAAGGCCGACATGGCGCCGTTGGCGTAGCCCGGCGCGCTCGCGTCGACGCCGACGTTGACGTAGTTGGCGCCGCTGACCGCCCACTCCCCTTTCAGGACCAGGTGGTACTGCGTGGCGCTGGCGAGCGTCGGGCGCTGCGGGAAGACCAGGCGCATCCGCACGCGCGCCGTCGGGTCGAGGTCGGCGATCGGCAGCAGCATCCCGCGGCCGCCCGTGACCATCGTGCCGCTCGGCACGCCCGCGCTGTTGGTCTGGACCTCGGCCCACAGGCCGCCGGTCGGCGAGCCGACCCGGAGCAGGCTCACGTCGATCGAGTGCAGCTTGCCGGCCTGCGAGACCTGAAACCCCTGGGCGAGCTGCGTGCGGGCGGTGACATCCTTGAGGCCGAGCACGGCGTCGCGGTTGCTGTCGGCGTAGGTCTGGTCGATGACCCACTGCACGCCCTTCGACCACATGGCCGACACCGTGCCGTCGGGCTTGCCGATGATGTAGAAGTCGTACCCCGTGCTGTTGGCCTTGGCCCCGGTGTCGAGGCCCCCGGCGCCTGCGCTGCCGAGATCGGCCATCACGTCGACCGCCGTGAAGACCTTGGGCAGGCCAGCGGAATCGACCAGAATGGCGCGGTCGACCAGGGCGCGCACGCGCTCGGCCGGGTCGTCGGGGTCGGTGAACACGCGCAGGTTGGTCAGCGCCGCGCCGACGGGGAGCGCGGCGGTCGGCGTGCCGGGGTAGGTCTGGTCGAAGAGGATCGCGGTGACGGTGCCCGCGCCGCCGCTGCCGGTCTGGGCGATGGCGCAGGTCCCGGCCGGCGGGTCGTTGGTCGTGTTCGCCGCCGTGCCAGAATCCTCGAGGGCGAGGGTCGTCGCGCTCTTGCGCAGGTAGTTGCCGGCCGTCGTCGCGCCGGCGACGCGCACCGTGATCCCCAGGCCGGAGTCGGCGAAGTCGCCGGCCACGCCGCTGTTGATCGTGGCGAGGGCCACGACGAACTTGCGCTTGGAGCTGACCGTGTCGCCCAGAATCGCCGTCGTGCCCGAGACGACGAGCGCGTCGCCGGCCACCACGCCCGCGCCCGAGCTGTTGGTGAGCTGCTTGACCACGACGCCGTCGAGGCCGAGCCCCTGCCGGCCGGTGAGCGCGCTGGTCCCGCCGGTGCCGCCGTTGGCGACGCTGATGGGGACGGTGACGGAGCCGGGCGTGATGACCGCCGCGTCGACCATCTCGAGGCCGCTGCCGTCGCTCTTCACGCGCAGGAGCTTGTTCGCCACGAGGTCGTCGATGCTCTTGCCGGTCTGCGTGGACGACGCGAGGAGCTTGATCGTGCGCTGGTCGACCTCGTCGAGCTGCTGCACGAGGTAGGTCAGCCGGTCGAGCGCGGTCTCCGTGACCTCGGCCGGGAAGGCGCCGAGCTCGCGGTAGTCGATGGCCTGCGTGAGCGTCAGCACGCGCCGGATGTGGATGGCGTCGTTCGCCGCGGCGCCGCTGGTGAGCACGACGTTGCCGCCCGTGACCGTGCCCGCGTTGGTGACAGTGTAGTCGCTCGTCAGATTGAGCAGCGCGGCGCCCTTGAAGACTTGCAGGTCGGAGTCGGCGAAGACTTGAAACGAGTAGGGGAAAATCGTCTGGCCGGCGCTCGCGATGTAGTCGTTGCGCGTGGCGGTCGTGGCAACGGTCATGGTCCCTCTACCTCCCCAGGCTCTTCAAGAGGGCGTCGACGCCAGGCAGCCCGGGCATCGGGCTCTGCTGCGCGCGCGGGTTGTCGGGCCGCAGCATCTCGGCGATCCGGCGCTCCTGGTGTTCCTTGACCAGGCGCGCAAGCTCTGGCTCCTGCTGGAGCAGCGTCTTTGACGCGATGTCCTTGTACACGCCGACGACGTGCTTGATGAGGTCCGCCTTGCGGCCGTTGGGTCCGTTGCTTTCCTTCTGGTACTCGGGCGAGGCGATGAGCTGCGCGAGGCGGTCCTTGAGGTTCTTGCCCGAGCCGTCCGCGACCTCCTTCGCCATCAGCAGGACCAGGCGGTCGTACTCGCCGGGCGTGAGCTCGACGCCGACCGTCGCCGACTCCACGGTCATCTGCGGCATCCCCTCTTGCGGCGGGATGGTCCCGCCGATGTACTTCGCCGGCATCGCCACGGAGACGCGGTGCCTCACGATCTCCGCTGTCACGGGGTCGTCGACCACGTTGGTCTGGTAGATGGGGCTGATGAGGTCCGAGCCGAAGCCGGGCGGCACGCGTATCGGGTCGCCCCACAGATTGCGCCGCGGCGGCAGTGTCTCCGACCAGCCGGGGATACCGGCCTTGATCTGGTCGAGGTAGCTGCGCGCCTCGCGGATCGTGGGGTCGAGGTAGCGCTCGGCTTGGCGGATGCCCGCAGGCACCAGCGAGCGCGCCCAGCCCATCATGACGTGCTTGGTTCCACGATCGGGCTTCTCCAGCGCCTCGAGCACGTCGGCGAGGCCCGAGAGGTACGACTTGCTCGCCATGTTCTTGGCCGCGGCCAGGCCGAGCGTCATGGCGAGCTGGTCCGCTTCGTGCGCAGGGAGCTGCCCCATGATCTCCGCGGCATCCGAGACGATGCCGAGAAGGGCCCCGGGCCCGCCGTCGAGGCGGTTGTAGCTGTAGTACGTGTCCCCGAGCTTGACGCTGTAGGGTTGATGGCCTATGGCCTTCATGTCCCGCTGGAGATTCGGGTCCTTCGGCCCGCCGCCGGTGATGAGGCCGCTGGCGGCGTAGTACGCAACGATCATGCTCACCGCGAGACCGCCAGCGGCCTTGCCAAGCGCCAAGTCCTTCGCCGCGCCGCCCGCGCCGATGTCCTTGCGCAGCGTCTCGGAGAACGCGTTGAGGATCGGCGTCCGCTGGCCCATGTACTGGAAGATGTTGGTCGGCGTGCGCACGAAGGGGAGCACGATGCGCCCCATCGGGACCTTCTCGGCGAACTTGAGGGCGCCGCCGCCGATGTCTCCCGACAGACCTGTCAGCTCCTTGTTGAACGTCTGCGCGAGGGCGAACTGGTCGGCGGCCAGCTTCACCGAAGCCGGCGGGTTCGCCTCAAGGTCGGCCACACGGCGGAAGAGGTCGTCGCCCGTCCGGCCCTCGTGGCGCGCCTCGCGCAGCGCCTGCGCCTTGAGCTCCATCCGGTAGTTGACGGACTTGAAGAACCCGTCTTCGGTGATCAGCATGCGCGACGGCGTGCGGATCAGCGCCCCCGCGTAGTCCACCATCCGGCCCGGGATGCCGTCTGGGTCGAGGCCTACGCCCGCGGCGGTGATGGCCGGCGGCCGCTCGATCTTCGTCATGCCCGAGGTATCGGTCAGCTCGGGGAGTTGGCCGCGCAGGAGCTTTGACTCCTCGCGGACCTGGTCGAGGGCGACCCGGAAGCCGTCGCGCGTGCCCTCAACGAGACCGCGGAGCATGGCCGTCGCCTCGCCGCGGACGACGCCGGGCTCGGCACCGAAGTGGAGATTCTGCGCGAGCCAGCGCTCGGGGATCGCCCACAGCGCCGTGCCGGTGTTGCTGAGGACGTTGGCCGCGTGCGTCTGCGGGCCCGACAGGAGGCCGTTGATCCACCACTCGTACAGCATCGACTGGCCCTGTTCGAGGCCACTCACCGCCTGGCGCACGAAGGTCTTCTTCTGCTCCTTGGTGCGCAGGCTCTCCAGCCGGTCGGCCAGGGTCATGGGGTCCATGTCGGGCGAGCCCTCGAGGCGGTCGACCAGGTCGCCGAGCTGGCGCGGGTCGAAGGGCGCGCGGGTCTCGGTCGACTCGATGGCGCGCGCCTGGAGCCCTCGGGCGGTGTTGCGGGCCACGGCCTCGTCGGCGACGGCCAGCTTGCCGGCCACGACGAAGGCCCCGGGCAGCTCGCCGAGGGCGCCTTGGTCCCCTTCCCGGATGCGGCCGAGGACCTCGTCGAGGTGCCCGCCAGCCGCCCGGAGGTGGTCGCGCAGGGCGAGACCCTGGGTGCGGTCGAGCACAGCGGTCTCCGGGTCGAGGGCGAGGGCGTCCTCGATCGAGAGCGCGCCGACCGACTCGCGCGCCGTCTGCGCGTTCGGGACCACCTTGCGATGCTCGGCCAGGTCCTTCGAGGCCTGGAGCGCGTTGACCGAGGCGATGGTCTGGCGCACCGAGTCGGGCCCGGCGATCCGGCCGACGTTCACGCGCGCCTCGCCCACGTTCGGGGCGCCCTCAGCCCCCGTGGGGGCGCCTGTGGCCCCTGGCGGGGTCGCCTTGGCGCCCGACGGCTTCGGGCCAGGGGGGCGCCCGATCGCCCCGCTCTCGCTCACCAGGGCCGGCCCTGCGGCCCGCACAGCGCCCGGGACGGCCTTGGCCCCCTTGACCGCGCCCCTGACCGCCGGCCCGCCCGCGAACTGGGTGACGATGTTCGCGAGCTCGCCGTAGGTCATGTCGGCGTCGAGGCCGGCCTGGACCGCCCGCGGGTCGGCCGCCGCGGTCTCCGGGTTGAGCAGCAGATCGGGCGCGCCCAGGCCGGTGCGGATGTGCGAGACGAGCGAGCCCGCCCCGCCCCGGATCGCCACGTCGCCCTCCGTCTCGGGGGCGTAGCGGCGAAAGGCGTCCTGCACCGCGGCGCCTGCGGCCGCTGGCAGCGCGCTGATGGCCTGCATGACGCCGAGGACCGCCTGGCCCGGATGCGCGCCGGGGTTGGCGCCGATGTTCTTGCCGGCCTCTTTCGCGGTGTCCACGAGGCTCGTGGCGCCGGCCTTGACGCCGCCGATGAGGCTCTGCCAGAGGGATTCCTCCTGGGCGGCCTGCCGGTCGGAGTAGACCTTCGCAAGAGGCAGATCGCTCACCTGAGCCTCCCGTTCGCGTCACGTGGCCCCACGCCAACCCCGACCGGCTGGGCACCGGGCTTCGGCGCGGCGGTCGGCGTCGTGGTGGGCGTGGTGTACCGCTCGGCCTCGGTCCGCAGGCGGATCAGGTCGAGCAGCATCCGGCGCTGCTGGTCGTAGAGCGCGGCCGGCATGGTGCTGCGCTTCGCCTCGAGCTCCTGGCTTGCCTTGAGCGCACCTGCGGTTCCCGGCTGGACGATGCCGGGTAGAAGCTTGGTGATCTGGTCGTCGCTCACCTTCGTCTCGGCCGCGAGAATGCTCTGCGTCCGGGCCCGAATGTCCTGGAGCGCGACGAGCGGGTCCTCCTTGCCATCGTAGAAGCCCGAGCGGGAGCGCAACTCTCGCAAGCCGAACTCATAGGCCTTCTCCTTGGCCGGCTCCAGCTTGTCGAAGAGCGTGGGGATACCCAACGCGGCGCGCAGCTCCTGCTCGGCCTGGCTGTGGCGGCTCTGGAGATTCTGCCGCTGCTTGGAGTCGGCCTCGCGCCCGAGGGCCTCAATGGTCTCGCGGCGGCGATCGAGACCGTCCTTCCAGTCCTTCGTATTGAGCAGGCCCCGGTCGCGGAGGTCGTTGAGTTGCGCCTCCGACATGCGCGGGCGGATGGAATGCGTGTCGGCCACCACGCGCCGCAGCGTCGCGGCGTCGCTCGGGCCCTCGTCGGCGGGCTTGCTCATGACGTCGACGATCCGCTGATACTGGTGGCTGTCGATCAAGCGCAGCCGGCGCGCGTCTTCGAGCTCGTACTGGTCGAGGGTCTTGCCGCGGGCCTTGGCGAGCAGGTCGCTCGTGGTGAACTCGCGCGCCTCGACCGCAGCCTTCTGCATGGCCGCCTCCTGCTTGTCGGCGAGCCGCTGCTCTTCCTTCCGGTCGCTGTCGAGGCGCGTCGTCGATTTCCCGACGAGGCTGTCGATGCGGGTGTTGTCTATGCCGCGGTAGTCGCCGCGCTGCTCGGCCGCGAGGAACCCGGCCGGGTCCTGGCGCGCGTGCTGCTCGGCGCGGTCCTCAAAGTAGCGCTTGCGCGTGTCGGCCAGCCTCTTCTGCCGCTGCTCGGGGCTGAGCCACGTGGCCTCCCCGATCGCCTTGACGCTCTCGCGGAACTGGTCGGACCAGGCCTGGTGATCACCGATAGGGATGCCCTGGGCGGTCGTCAGTTGCATCTCCACGGTGCGATCGAGCTGGGCCGTGACGGCGCCCTTGAAGAGCTTGTTCGTGTGCGCGTTGGCCTGGACCTGGTCGCGGCCGAAGAGCAGGGCGAGCTCGGGCTTGAGCAGCTCGACGCTCTCGGGGTACTTCACGCGCTCGGGGACGGTCTTGCGGAGCGCGGCGACGCCCTCGGCATACTTCGTCGCGTAGACGTCGGGGTCGGTCTCGGTCGTTTGCAGCGTGGACTGGAGCTGCTCGAGCTCGACCATGAGGGCGGCCTTGGTCTCGGTGGCGTCGCCGCGAATCTGGATGCGGCGCTTCTCCTCCTCGACGTTCCCCTGGATGACGGCCGCGCGCTCGACCGCCGCGGCGGCGTGCGTGCCGCCCTCGGCGAGCGCGGTGTAGGGCGCCGCGAAGGCCGCAGCGGAGGCGCCGTGCGCGGGGTAGCCGCCTCCCCCGCCCGCGTCCGCGACGATGCCCTTGAGCTTCATGCTCTAGACGCCCGAGATGGTCGCGCCGCTGCTGGAGCTGGGCTGCTGGCGGGTGCGCCCGTAGGCGCCGGCCGCTTGCGCTGCGCCGGTGAGCAGCGTGGTCCCCGCGCCGATGGTGCCGGCCCGCGAGGCGTTCTTGCCGTAGAAGCTCTGGAGCTGCGCGTCGGACTGCGCGCCGGCGGCCTGGGCGGCCCCGCCGTAGCGGACGCGCAGGGCCTCGAGCTCGGCCTCTTGCGCGCTGTCGAGCATGACCGACAGGGGCGAGCCCTCGGCGGTGTAGCCGGAGGCGCCGACCTCGGCGCGCTGGCGGGCGAGCAGACGCCGGTCACGGTCGCGCACCGCCTCTTCCTGGATCGACGCCGCGTCGCGCGCGGCCTGCGCCTGGTTGCGGGCGACCTTCTTGTTGTACTCGCTGGCCGCCTGCTGCTGCTGGCCCGACTCATACGTGTCGTAGGCGGCGACCACCGCGCCCACGATGGCGGCGACAGCGCCGACGATCGCAAAGGCCATCAGAGTCTCCCGATATAGAGCAGCCCGTCGGCGGGCGGGTCGTTGTGGG
>Ga0070698_100001669_pt1 | contig 24782 bp, 27 predicted proteins | sample KBSK1502metaG_FD_65477 | JGI IMG/M metagenome (GOLD analysis project Ga0070698, IMG submission 65477) | Corn, switchgrass and miscanthus rhizosphere microbial communities from Kellogg Biological Station, Michigan, USA - KBS K1-50-2 metaG | ecosystem: Host-associated > Plants > Roots >... | reverse complement strand
GCGGGCATCGGGAACGAGCCGATCCAGTCGACGGGGCTAAGACCAAACGAGCTCAGGACGACGTGGTTGAGGGAGCCAAAGAAGAAGTCGTACATCGCCACCCACAGGAACCCTGCGATCAGCGTCGGGTTGACCCACGCGAGCAGCACGGCGCCGTATGCGAGGGTTCCGAGCCACCAGCGCCGGTGCTCGGCGTGGTCGATAAGGAGTGCGAGCCCGAGGCCGAGGCCGAACTGTCCGATCACCGCGGAGCCCACAACGAACACGACCGAGTTGCGGATAACAGTCCAGAAATCCGGATCCGCGAACAGCCGCGTGTAATTGTCGAGCCCGACGAAGCGCGGATTCGCCGCGTCGATTCCGACCAGTGCGAGATTCGTGAGGCTGGAATAGAGCGCCCACAACGCGGGACCGACGAAAAAGAGCGCGAGGAGCAGAGCCGCCGGCGTAACTCCGGCGATGTACGTGGAATTGCGCGCGAGCACGCTCAGAGGATAGGGCGGCCCCCGGAGCGGAGGCGCACCGCCTCCGCTCCGCGGAAGCTCAGTCCTATTGCTCGATGACCTTGTCTGCGCCGATCGCCTGCTTCAAGTCCGCGGAGTATTGCTTCGCCGCGTCGTCCGCGGTCGAGTCGCCGTTTGCGACGCGGCCGGTGGCCTTCTGGATGGCGGTCGTGATCTTGCTGAGGTTCGGGTCCGGCGGCAGGAACTTCGCCTTCTCGAGCGACTTTGTCGAGTCGACGAGATACTGCTGCGCTTTGAACTCCGGAACGTCCGCCGAGTCGCTCCGCGCGACCGGGTGCGGATCCTCGATGTTGATCTTCGCAACGGTGTCCTTGTTGTTCCAGGTCTTGATGAACTCCCAAGCTAGATCCTTGTTCTTGGACTTCGCGGTTATGTACCAGCACGTTCCCAGGCCCCCGATGGTGAACGACGGGCCACCGTTCTCCGTCGGGTGCAACAGGTATCCGACGTTCTTCTGAGTGCCGGCCTGATCCTTCGAGGCCCAACCGCCGTAGACCCAGCCGCCTTCGAACAGGAGCGCGAGGCTGCCGTCACCAAGCTTTGCGCGCATGGCGGTCCAGGGCTTGGTCGTCGTGAGGATTTCTTTCGGCGAAAGGCCCTGCCCGTACACCTTCTGGTAGTAGGCGAGGGCCTTCCGGATCGCCGGGCTGTTGCCGACCCACTTGCCGTCGCTGGTGACGACGTCGCCGCCGTACGCCCACACGAGCGGAACGAATGCGTGGTCGCGAGCACCGTCCGATGCCGCGGCGCCGGCGTAGAGCGCATAGGGCACGACCGACGACACTTTCGACTTGACCGCAGCAGCCGCGGTGACGACGTCATCGAGCTTCGTCGGCATCCAGTCGGCGGGCAGGCCTGCCTTCTGGAGGTCGTCGCGCCGGAAGTACAGCCAGCGCGTGTCCATGCCGTAGGGGATCGCCCAGACATGGCCCTTGTAGGTGGCGCCCTGCTTGATCGAGGCGGGGTACTGACTCCAGTCCGGCCAAGCACCCACGTAACTATCGAGAGGCTCGATGTAGCCCGCGTCAGCGAGCTCACCGATGCTGTCGCCGCCGAAGTGGAATACATCAGGCACGTCGGCACCGCTCTGGAGCGCGAGAAGCAGCTTGGGGTAGTAGAGATCGTCCGAGATCTTCTGCAGATCGACCTTGACGGTCGTGCCGGAGTTCTTGGACTGGACCGCCTGCGCGGCCTGGTCAACGTATTTCGGCTTGACCCCGAGCTCATCGGGGTACGAGACGGTGATCGTCCCAGTCAAGCCCTTGGCCTGGCTGGGGGAGGCGCCCGGCGGCGACGCAGACGGCTGTGCCGCCGGCGCGCATGCCACGACGATGCCCGCGGCAGCGGCAACTTTCAGGAACTTCCGGCGAGAGTATGTAGACATTGATCTCCCCCCTTGAGGGTCGTGAGTATGCGCCCTTCGCACGACACGTGAGCCGTACAAGGGAATTCCCCTGCGGGATAATCCGCGCTCGTGCCCGTAGATCAAAGGCGCGTTGTCGCCGAAGCCCGTCGCGTTCTCGAGGGCAATCGACAGCGTGGCGTCTCAGCGTGGGGAGGCCGTCGTTATGACTTCGTCTGCCCATCGCCGACGACCTACCCATTCCAATGGTTCTGGGATAGCGCGTTCCACGCGATCGCCCTGTTGCACGTCGACCCCGAACTCGCCAAACAGGAGATTCGTTGCCTGATGCAGGGCGCTCAGCCCGACGGTTTCATTCCGCACATGATCCTGTGGGAAAAGGGCGCGCACGAGGTCGCGCTCCAAGAGGTTCAACCGATCTGGCTGGCGGACCCCTTCTATACCGCAACGATCCAGCCGCCGGTCGTCGCGCGCGCGGTGCTGCGCATCCACGACGCGACTCGCGATGCCGATTTCGTGCGCGAGGTGCTCCCGCCGATCCGCCGATTCTTCCGCTGGCTCAAAGCGGTGCGTGACCCTGACGACGACGGGCTCGTCGCGATCATTCAGCCCGACGAGTCAGGCCTCGATGCGAGTCCCAAGTACGACGCGCTCATGCGGATCTCGCCGGAGTCGACAGAAAAGACACTCCCGGAGCTCGAGCGCTCGATGCAACGACTGTACGACGCCTACGCGCCTTATCGGAGCGAGCCCGCGCGCATTCCCGCGCTCGACGTCTTCACGTGGGAGGACGTCATGATGAATGCGATCTACGCGGATGGCCTGCGTTGCCTGGCGAAGCTCGTGGCGATCGCGGGCGACCCGCCCGGCGAGGCGGACGAGTTCGCCGCACGAGCCACGCGCGTCCGCCAAGCCCTCGAGAGCAAATGCTGGGACGACGACGCGGGAGTGTTCTGGGACCTCGCGGGTTGGGCGGAGAAGCCCGCCCGCGCCCTGACGTTCTCCTGCCTCTTTCCACTCATCCTCGAGGACCTAAACCCGCGCATGGCCAAACGACTCGTCGACGAGCATCTTCTCAACGAGAAAGAGTTCTGGCTTCCCTACCCGATTCCGAGCGTCGCCGCCGGTGAGAGCGCATTCGATCCGGGCTGGCGCGCGAAGACCACCTGGCGGGGGCCGACCTGGATCAATGTGAACTGGTATCTGTACTGGGGACTTCGTGCGCATGGGCGCGCCGATGTCGCGAGTCACGTCGTCGACCGAACGATCGCGATGATCGACCGAAGCGGCATCCGCGAGTTCTACGACCCGCTCACCGGCGACGGTGAAGGCGCGCGTGACTTCGGGTGGACCACGCTTGTCCTCGATCTCATCGCGGCCGAGCGCGGCAACATGTAGTCCGCGTGCTTTAGCGGCGACCCTGGAGGCCGACCATCTCCCGCATCCGCACGTAGCCGATCACCGCCTCGCGATAGAGAACCCCGACGAGCCGGCCGTCCTTGATTACCGGCAGCAGCGGAAGATCCGTGGCGCCGAAGCGCTCGAGGGCCGTGCCGAGGGGATCGTTCGGAGAGACCGTGGCGAGCTCCGAGGCGGGCGTCATCACGTCTTCGACCGGCGTCGTGGGCCACCGATCCTGCTCGACCTTCCGAAGATCACCGATCGCCACGAGACCAAGCAGCCGGTCGCCGGAGACCACGGGCACCGCACGAAGATTCATCGGGAGGACGATGTCGCGAATGACCTGGCCGACCATGACCCCCGGAGGTGTGGACCGGAAGTCCGTCGACATGAGAGGGCCCACCGTGGCCCCGCCCACCGCGGAGGCGAGCCGCTCCTGCTGCAGGGACCCGCTCGCCGCGTTCCAGACGAAGTACGCGATGAAGCCGTAGAGGATTCCCTGCAGCTCGTTCTGCGGAACTCCGATGCCGAAGACGAAGGCCACGCCGACGGCGAAGAGGAGTCCGGCGAAGAGCTGGCCGCCACGCGCCGCGATCTGCGTCGCCCGCAGGCGATCCTTGGTGAGGCCCCAGATGGCGGCGCGGAGCACGCGTCCACCGTCGAGCGGGAACCCCGGAACGAGATTGAAGACGGCGACGATCAGGTTGATCGGCCCGAGATATCCAGCGACTGCGGACACGACCTGCAGCCACGGCACGCTCGCCTGAGCCGCACCGGCGGCGAACGCGACGAGTAGGCTCGCGACGCCGATGCCGATGCTGGTCAGCGGACCGGCCGCCGCCATGAACAGCTCAGCCCTGGCCGATGGGGGCTCGCTTTTCAGGCTGGCCACACCGCCGAGCATGAACAGGGTGATGGACGACACGGTCATCTGAAATCGCCGTGCGACCAGCGAGTGCGCGAGCTCGTGAGCGACCACGGAACCGAAGAAGAGCAAGGCGCTGACCGCCGAGACGACGAAGGTCTTTTGACGTGACCACTGCGGGAACTGGTCGGGATAGAACGCCTCTGAGAGATTCGTCACGAGGACGAAGAAGATGACGATCCACGAGAAGTGGATGTTGATGTCGATGCCAAAGAGGCGCGCTACGCGGATAGAGCCAGGCACGCTTCCGAGCATACCGGGGGTTCTCGTCGGCTGATCGCCAAGCGGCCAAGTGGGGCGGGCACGGTCTGATCCGAAACGGAAGAGGGAGCGTACGGTAGGCGGATCAGCTCAACTCGGGGAGGTATGAGCATGCGCAGACTCGGAATCGCATCCAGCACCCTCGTTCTGACCTTCGCAGCAATGGGGATCGCGGCCAGCGCAGACGCTCCACCGCCGACCACTTTTGTCGTCGTCATGAACGCTGACGAAGAGGTGCCGCACTGCGCGGCCGCGACGAACGCGTCGCGCGGTCAGGCCATATTCCACGTCACCGACGAGGCAACAGGTACCGTTGAGTGGAAGCTCGTCGCCAACAACCTGCCGGGCACGCCAATCGCGGCGCACATACACCTGGCACCGAAAGGCAAGCCGGGTATGGTCGTCCAACCGCTGCCGCCCAGCCCAGGTGAAGAGAACGGTGTGATCGGAACGGGCACCTTCCACAACCCCGCCGTCCTCGCCGGACTGCGCGCCAACCCTTCGAGCTATTACGTCAACGTGCACAGCACCGTCTGCCCGAGCGGCGTCATCCGCGGGCAGCTCGGAGACCACGGACCGTAACCACGGAATGAGGCAGGCGGCAGCGCGCCGCCTGCCTCGGTACTCTCGGTGGATGGACGCTTACCTCGCCGTCGTTGCGAAACGCGAAGTCCGCGAGTACACGGATCGCCCGGTACCGGACGACGTCCTCACGAAGATCCTCCAAGCCGGCCGAGCGACCGGAAGCGCGAAGAACCGCCAGCCGTGGCGATTCATCATCCTCAAGGACCGCCAACACCGGCACGATCTCGCGAGAGCGATCATGGCGCCGCGCAACCTCGACCGCTGTGCGGTCGCGATCGCGGTCGTGCTTCTGGACGAGCGCCGTTTCGACGCCGGCCGCGTGGCGCAGAACATGATGGTCGCAGCGTGGGCCCTCGGAGTCGGCAGCTGCCCGAACTCGGTGCGCCCCGACGAACACGATCGGATGCGGCAGGACCTCGGCGTTCCGGCCGACGCTGCGATCGTGACGATCATCACCCTCGGCTACCCCGCCCCTGGCCAGCCGCGACCACGACCCAAAGCTGATGCGGAGAAGATCGTCGCCAAACTGAATCGGCTTTCATTGGAAGAGCTCGTTCACCGCGAGCGTTTCACCGGTTAGCATGTAAATCAAAACCGGAGACACATTGACCCTCGCACCACCGACCGCTCGCTTCGGCGAGCTCACTATCCACCCCGATATCTCCCGCGCCATCGACGAGCTTGGCTTCATGGCGCCAACGCCGGTCCAGACCCGCGCCATCCCGGTCCTGCAGGCGGGCCGCGATCTCTTCGCCCAGGCCCAGACCGGCACCGGCAAGACCGCCGCATTCGCGATCCCGATCCTCGAGAAGGTCGATGCCGCGATCAAGAAGCCCCAGGCCCTCGTCGTGGTGCCGACGCGCGAGCTCGCGGTCCAGGTAACGCGCGAGTTCGGTGCGATCGGGAAGTACCGCAAGTCGCATGAGGTCGCGATCTACGGTGGCGTCCCCTACGGCCCGCAGGAGCGCGCTCTCGCGCGGGGAACGCAGATCGTGGTCGGCACGCCGGGGCGCCTGCTCGACCATATCGAGAAGGGAAATCTCGATCTGGGCGGTCTGTTCATCGTCGTGCTTGACGAGGCCGATCGCCTCCTGGACATGGGCTTCGCCCCCGAGGTGCGGCGGCTGCTCCGCCGCGCGCCGGAACGGCGCCAGACCGCGCTCTTCAGCGCGACGCTCGTCGCCGACGTGCGCGAGCTCGCCGGCCGTTTCAGCCACAACGCGGTCGAGGTCGCGATCGAGCCGGAGAAGCAGAACGTCGACAGCATCGACCAGGTCTACGTCGAGGTCCTGGAGCAGGACAAAGTCCGTGCACTCGAGGAGCTTCTCCGTCGCTACGAGACCGATCAGGTGCTCGTCTTCAGGCACACCAAACGCGGCGTCGACGATCTCGAGGAGAAGCTCCGAAAGAAGAGGCACAACGTCGCCGCCATACACGGCGACATGACCCAGAAGGAGCGCGAGCGCACCCTCGAGCGATTCCGCGAGGGTGACCTCCACGTACTCATCGCGACGAACGTCGCCGCCAGAGGACTGCACATCGAAGACATCAGCCACGTGGTCAACTACGACCTTCCGGAGGACGCCGAGGTGTTTACCCACCGCGTCGGCCGGACCGGCCGCGCCGGCAAGACCGGCGTCGCCGTCACCTTTGTGGGGGAGTGGGACTTCGACCAGTTCGATCAACTTCGTGCCAAGGCGGGAGTGCCCTTCCGTCGGGAGATCCTCGAGCTCTACGACCGCTAGTAACCTCTCGGCGTGGCGACGACACGGGCCCCCGAGCAGCAGGACGCGTATGCCGTCGTTCGCCTCGACTCGTTTCGCAATTTCACACCGCGCCCCGAGAACGTGAGCGTCCGCCGCGTGGTGCATCACTTCGCGGAGGCCGAGCTCGAAGTCCGGCACCTGAACATGACGGCCCCGACCGGGACCGTCTACTTCATCCAGCGAACGACCGTCGCGCCCCGGATCGAAGCCATCGTCGCCGCGCCACATTCCCCAGTGGTCGCGATCGCCGAGGGCATCCTGGCCCCGCTCCCTCCGCGGTCGCGCCGTGCGCGCGCCGAGAAAAAGGCCGCCGGGAAGAAGAAGGCCAAGAAGGGCAAGCGCAGGTAGCTCGCGGCTAGTCGAGCGTGATCGAGTCGACGATCTCCTGCAGCGTCCGCTCGGTCACACCGTGCGGACCCTCTTTGCCGACTTCCGTCACATAGCGGACGACGAGCATCCGATCGGCCCGTTCGACGTAGTACGCGTGCATGCGCATCGCAGGGGAGATTAGCCACGAGGCGGTGTATGCAGGGGACTGACTCAACGTCGTTTCGCTGGCGACGCAGGGGCTCGCACCGCATCCGTCACCTTGTGCGAAATCCCTGGCCAGGGCCCCTCGACGCTCGCGCACCTCCACGACCACGTCCCACGGAACGACCAGGTCGACTCCAACTGCGTGTATCCATTCGGCGGACGTTTGGCTTGTGAACTCGACCCGGTCCAGTTGGCCCGTCGGCGCGGCGCGGCTGGGGATTGGAGGCGCGACTCGCCAATTCGCGGGCAGCACGATGCCGTAGCCGAAGGCGTCACTGCGATAAACATTGCAGGCCCCGCGCAGACAGGTGGGGCGTGGAACCTCGATGAGCGGCGCTGTGGTTACTCCGCGCCGACCCGTCGCGGCAGCATCGCCGGCCTCGCGGATCGTCATCGCGGCGCCGAGGACGAGCACGACCGTCGCGGCAACGACAAGGGCCGCCAACGGGACCGACTGTCTCGGAGCGGTTCGGTTCGGGATCCACGAACCCTCCGGCGGCAATGGAAGCGAGTCGAGCTCGCGGTGAAAGATTCGCTCGATGCTGAGCTCAGGAAGCATTTCGCACCTCCGCGCGCATGCGCGCTTTCGCTTGCGCGAGCGTCGCGCTTACGGTCCCGGTCTTCACGCCGAAATGCCGCGCGATCTCGCGGTGATCGAGGCCGAGGTAGAACTGCGCGACAACCATCGCTCGCTGGCGCTCGGTCAGGCCCGCGAGAAGCCGTCCGACTTCCATTCGGTCGAGAGCCGCCTCAATCTCGTCGTCGCCGCTGCTGCCGTTGACCCACTCGAGTGGCAACAGCGGAAGACGCCGGAGTCGCCGCCGCGTGCTGCGGATCGCCACCACGAAGAGCCAGCCGGCGAGATCGGCATCGTGTGCGGGCGGCTTCCGGAGTCCCGCGACGAAGGCATCGTGCAGCGCGTCGAGTGCGCGGTCCCGGTCGCGCAAGACCGCGAGAAGCGCTCGGTAGATGCGGGGGAATTCCACGCGGTAAAGCTCGGCCCAGCGCTCTTCGGTCATCACGGTCCACCATGTAATGCCACGGGCAGGCCGCTTTCGTTAGTCCGTCTGCCGCTGTCTCTCTAGGCCGGGACTTTCGCGAGCTCCTGGCGCACGACCTTCGTCGCCTCAACGACCGCCACGCACTTCTCCACGCATTCCTCGACGGTCCGCGTCTTTAGTCCGCAATCCGGGTGCGGCCAGAGCTTCTCGGCTCGCACATAACGAAGCCCCTTGCGGATACCCTCGGCGGCCACGTCGACCGTCTCCGTCTCGTGAGCGTGCACGTCCACGATCCCGATCGCGAGCTCCTTCGTGAAGGGGTTGCGATCGAAGAGCTCGAGCCAGCGGTAGCCGTAGTTCGCCATCGCGAGATCGAGCTGATCCACCGGCAGGTCGAGCACCTGTGGATAGATCGCGGCGAAATCCCCGTAGCAGATGTGCGAGATCGTCTTCGCCGACAGCCCCGCGGTCACAATGCCCATCGCCTCGATCGCGATCCCGATCTCCTCAGGTCGCGCGTGGATCGCGGGCTCGTCGATCTGGATATATGTCGCGCCCGCGCGCTCGAGGTCGCGCGCCTCGTCGCGGACGATCTCGGCGAGGGCGAGCACCGCGTCGCGGCGGGTCGGATACGCCTCGTTGTACGACCAGTCGAGGAGCGTGTATGGACCGGTGAGCATTCCCTTCACCGGCTTCGAGGTGAGCGACTGCGCGTACTCGAACCAGCTCACCGTCATCGGCGTCGGCCGCGAGACTCTTCCCGCGATGACGGGCTTGTGGTAGTAGCGATTGCCGTAGGAGCGCACGAGCCCGCCGATCTTGAAGCCCTCGAGACGCTCAGCGAAGTACGCAACCATGTCGCCCCGGTACATCTCGCCGTCGACGAGCACGTCGAGCCCGATGTCTTCCTGCCGCCGTATCCATTCGGCCGTCGCTTTCCGCTCGAGCTCCTCGAGCTCGGTCGGGCCGAGCTTGCCGCGTGCCGCTTGCGCGCGCGCCTTCGTCAGGTAATCGGGCTTTCCGAACGAGCCGACCGTCGTAGTCGGCAAAAGGTTTTCGGTCATGCCGGGGCCCCTCCCGCGACAGGGGCTCCTGCCCCTGCCTTCTCTCCAGTAACGAGACGCGCGCCTTCAACGAGAGCTGTCAGCTTCGCGCGAGCGACATCACGCGGCAGGTACTCGAGCGATGTCGTGGTCGCGAGCCTGAGGCGCTCCTGCGGCACGAGCTTGAGCGCCCGCTCCGCGTGGCGCGCGACGTCGTCAGCCGTCTCGAGCCGAGTGTTCCGAGCATCGACGACTCCGAGGAGGACGTACTGGGTGCGGAAAGCGTCGAGGCGGTCGAACGCGGTCGTGTCGCGGCTCCGTACGTCGATACCGATCACCCCGACCGGGAATGAGGCGAGCGACTCGAGCACCGGGTCCGCAGGAAAGAAGTAGGTGACGAGCGCCAACGCGTGGCCGGCGTGGGCGAGACGTGCGTACGCCTCCCGGGCGAGTTCGATGTACTTCGGTGCCGCGACCACCGCCGGATCTTCGATGTCGATCATGCGCGCGCCGGCAGCCGCGAGGCCCGCGATCTCCTTGGCGATGGCATCCGCGGCGGCGAGCGTCCGATCCTCGATCGACCGGTAGTGGTCATCGCGCGCGGTGAGCATCGCGAACGTCAGCGGCCCGGGGACCGCGGCCTTCAGCTTCGCCTTCGCCACGCCCTTCGCGAAGGTGTAGTCGCGAACGAGCGACTGCCCGTCGGTTGCGATCGGGCCGGTGATGACCGGCTGCCGGTAATACGTGTTGTTGTCGTAGAAGCGCTCGAGGGGACCCGGCTCGACTCCCGACCACGCGCGCGCGAACGGCGAGAGGAGATCGTCCCAGCGGATCTGGCCGTCGTTGGTCACGTCGATGCCGGCGGCTTCGATCTCGCCGATCGCACCGCGCGTCGCGTCGTCGAACACCTTGTCCAGGTCCGCATCGCCGATCTCGCCCCGGTCGTGTCGGTGGAGCGCGCGGCGTAGCTCCTGCCCGTCGAGGCCTTCGCCGATCTTCGGATACGCGCCGATCACGGTCGTCTTGATCGTCATGCCACCACCCTCGCATCCGGCCTCGGCAGGAGTCCCGCCGCGTCGACGACGCGCGCGACCGCCTCCGGCCACTCGATCGCGTAGAGATGCACTCCGCGCACGCCGGGAAGAGCCTTGAGCGCCTTCACCATCTGAACGGCGATTGCGATGCCCTCGGCCTCTGCCTCGGTCGCCTTCTTCAGACGGTCGAGCACCTCCGGACCGATGGCGAGCCCGGGGACTTTGGCGAGCCGCTCCGCCTGCTCGGCCGAGCGAATGATGAGGACGCCCGCGATCGTCGGCACGTCGCGGGAGGCGCCGCGACGCACCTCGACGAGCCAGCGACTGAACGTCGCAAGGTCGAAGACGGGCTGCGTCTGGATGAAGTCGGCGCCGGCCGCGATCTTTTCCAGCGTCTTCGTCACGTCGGCCTCCATCGGCTTCGTGAACGGTGAGGCCGTCGCGCCGACCAGCATCTTCGGCGGTTGTTTGATCTCGTCGCCGGACAGGAACTGCGCCTGATCGCGCATCCCGACCGCCATCTTCACAAGGCCGACTCCATCGAGGTCCTTGACGAACACGGCGTCGGGATGGCTACCTTGCTTCGGATCGTCGCCGCTCATGAACACGAAGTTCTCGATCCCGATGGCGCTCGCGCCGAGCACGTCGGCCTGCAAGGCGATCCGGTTGCGATCGCGGCCGGTCATCTGGACGATGGGCTCGAGGCCCGCACTGCGGACGATCGTCGCGGCGGGAATCGCGGCCATCGCGACCATCGCGCGGTTGCTGTCTGTGACATTGACCGCGTCGACCACACCCTTGAGCGCCTCGGCCCGACGTCGCACCACCGCACCCGCGGCGCTCTTCGGCGGATTGAGCTCCGCCGTGACCACGAACGCGCCGGATTCGAGAAGGCTCGCCAGTGCGCCCAAAAGAAAAGACCTCTCCTTCTATTTGTGACGAGAGGTCTCCCTGTTCGGTCGACCCTCTCATCTTTCCCAGTGTGTATTCATCGGGACGGAATTGGCACCGCAGCGGGACTCCGCCGGTTGCCGAGGCGTCATCGGGCCGTTCCCTCAGCCTCTCTGCATGAAAGGGGTCGCGTATGAAGCTTCGACCGATGGTAGCACGTACACTTCGGCCCCGTTCCCATGCCCGATCGGTTCATCGAACGCTCTCTCCGCGCGTTCAGCGACGACCTCTCCTCCGACGCGCCCGTGCCCGGGGGTGGAAGCGCCGCCGCGTATGCCGGCGCCATGGGCGCGGCGCTCGCGGCGATGGTCGGACGCATCTCCATGAAGAAGGAGAAATCCGAAGCGCTCGAGGCCTATGTCGAGGAGACCGACAACCTTCGCGCGGATTTCCTCCGGCTCGTCGAGGACGACAGCGCCGCGTACGGGCGCGTGGCGGAGGCGATGAAGCTGCCGCGCAAGACGGATGAAGAGAAGAAGGAGCGCCAGGAGCGTATGCAGGCCGCGCTCCTTGCCGCTTCGCGTGTCCCGCTCGAAGTGGCCGAGACGGCGCGACGCCTCCTCGACGCGTGCGAGCGTGGCGTCGCGAGCGCCAGCCCGATGACCGCGAGCGACATCGGTGTCGGCGCCCTGATGGCGGAGACCGCGCTACGCGGGGCGGCCCTCAACGTGATGATCAACCTCGCCTCGATAAAGGATCCGGCCCAGGTGAAGGCCATCTCGGAGCATCTCGACCGCGCCGTCGACGGCAGCGACGAGCAGCGTCGGCGCATCACGGACTTCGTCGAGTCGCGGATCGCCCGGTAGCACCCATGCGGCTGCTCCTGGGCAAGCCACTCGCGGAAAAGCTGCACGAACGGTCGCGCGAGCGAAGCGCCGCTCTGCATGCACGTGGAGTCGCGCCGCGGCTCGCGGCGGTCTCGGTGGGTATCGATCCGGCGGCGAACGCGTACCAGCAACGACTCTCGGCGCGCGGGAAGAAGCTCGACATCGCGGTGGACGAAATCGACCTCCACGACGACACGTCCGAGCGTCAGCTCGTCGCGACACTCGAGCGGCTCGGCGCGGACCCTCGCACTCACGCGATCCTGCTGCTCACTCCTCTGCCCGGAACGCTCGACGAAGGCCACATCGTCGACCACATCGCGCCCGCGAAGGACGTCGAAGGCATGAACCCGTTCAACGTCGGGCTGCTCGCGGACGGGCGGCCGCTCTTCGTGCCGTCGACCGCCGAGGCGGTCATCGAGCTTCTGAAGTTTCACGGCGTCTCGCTTCGCGGCGCGCGTGCGGCCGTGGTCGGGCGCAGCACCGTCGTCGGCCGCCCGGTCGCTTATCTGCTGCTCAACGAGGACGCGACCGTGACGATCGCGCACAGCCGCACATCGGATATCGGCGCGGTCACAAGGCATGCGAGCGTGGTCGTTGTCGGCGTGGGCCGTGTCGGATTTCTGAAGGGCGACATGCTCGGTCCAGGAGCGACCGTGATCGACGCTGGCATCAACGTGACGCCGCACGGGGTCGTCGGTGATGTCGACGTCGAGAGCGTTTCGCCCATCGCCGCCGCGCTCAGTCCCGTGCCTGGCGGTCTGGGCTCGGTCACCACGGAGCTACTGCTGCGGAACGTACTTACCGCGACCGAGCGTCAGCAGCGGGACTGAGGTAGCGCGACCGAGTTAGACCTCTACGTTCGCGCTTTTCGGGTTGCTCACCGCATACGCCTGCGAGGCGTAGCGCTCGGCCGAGCGCAGGTCGCCCTGCTTCTTGGCCGCTTTTGAGAGGCGCATCAGCACTTCGCCGAGCTCGGCCTTCGCATCGAGGGCCTTGTAGATCGCCGCGACTTCGCGCATCCGCCGTTCGGCCTTCGCGGTGTCGCCGTCCCGCAGATCGAGCTCGGCGAGGACGAGCGTGGCGCCCGCGACCGCGCGGTCGGCATCGGCGCCACGCTCCCCGACCGCCGCGATCGCGGCCTCGGCGCTGGAGCGCGCGAGTGGGTGGTCCTTGGCTTTGAGCGCGACCTCGGCCCGCGTCGCGTAGCACTGGGCGAGGTACGCGGCCGGTCCCGAGACGCGTGCAATCTCGATCGCACGCGCGACGTGCTCGTACGCGGCGTCGATGCGGCCGGCGTCCGCGGCGATCACCGCGAGCGCGTTGCGCATGATGAGCATCCCGACCAGATCCTTCCCGAGCTCCGCCGAAGCAAGAGCCTTCTGGTAGTGCCCGGCCGCCGCGTCATGGTCCCCGAGCGCTCGGTACGCGTTCCCGAGGCCCTGATGGATGAAGGCGATCCGCGCGAGATCGCCGATCTCGCTCGACCATTCGAGGGCCTGCTGGTAATACGTCGTCGCCGCCTGCGGCTCTCCCAGATCCTGCGCGCAGCCGCCCATGGTGATGAGCACACGGAGTCGGAGGAGCTGATCGGGCGGCTTCGCACCGTCGATCCGGCGCAGGAGCGTCTCGAGCATCTCGCGCGCCCCGCGCGGATTGCCCGCGATCCGCGTCGCCACGGCGAGCTGGTAGTCGGCGGCGCGACCGAGCGGCTCGTCCCCAAGCTCACGGGTGAGGCGTTGGGCGACGGCCAGCGTCTTGATCGCCTCGCGACCGCGCTGCAGAAGGTTGAGGGCCGAACCCGCATAGAGACGGAGACGGGCCGTCTCACGGACGGAGAGATTCCCCGCGTCGAGCACCTTTTCGGCGCGGCGTAGCGCCTCCGCAGCCGTGGCGAACGTGAGCAGTCCCGCGACCGCGCCGATCTCGAGGTCCCGCTCCCCTCTGGCGCGCTCCAGATCGGCGTCGTCGAGGAAATAGGACGCCGGCTTGTCGAGCTTCTTCGCCATGTGCTCGAGTGAGCGCATCGCCGGACGGATCTTGCCGAGCTCGATCGCGCTCACGTGCGCGCGTGTGAAGTACGGCGCCCCGAGCTGCGCCTGCGACATGCCGGCCGCGATCCGCGCCTCGCGCAGACGCTCGCCGAGCTTCTTAAGGGAGGGCGACAGCGGCGCCGGACGGCGCCTTCGTGTGCGCGTGACAGGCACCCTAAGACGCTAAAACCGAAACCGGGCGGTGTCAATCTGAAATCGACAGCGCGAAAACCTTCCGCGTTCGTCCTAGACTGGGACAGGTGCTTGGGGGAAGGATCCGCGTCCTCGTAGTCGACGATCATCCGTCGGTGCGCGAGAACCTCCGTTATCTCGTGAACGCCGAGCGCGATATGGACTGCATCGGCGTGGCGCGCGATGCGCTGGAGGCTGTCCGCATGACCCAGGAGCTCACGCCCGACGTCGTCGTCCTCGACGACGAGATGCCCGGCGGACGCGGCGTCCAGGTCCTCGAATGGATCACGAGCGAGCTTCCCGACACGCGGGTCGTGATGTACACGCTCGACGTCGAGGTCTGTGACGTCGCGCGGGCATTCGGCGCGGGTTGCGTCCTGAAGGACGCGAACTACGAAGTCCTGGTGCGCGCGATCCGCAATGGAGCCGCTTCGCTGCCGAGGTCCGCCGAGACCTATTAAGCGTTAAGCGGTCATTCCAGCCGGATGAGCGGCGGGTGAGCGATGTCCTCGAAGTGCGTCGTATCGATGAACCGCAGCTTCCCCATGAGCCGATCGAGCAGGATCGAGTGTGTGCGCGCGCCGCGCGCGAAGAAGTGCACGCCCTTCAGGACCTCCCCATCGGTCACGCCGGTCGCGACGAACCGGATGTCGTTGCCGCTCGCCAGATCCTCGGTGCGGTAAATCCGATTTTCTTCGGCGACCCCCATCTTCTTCGCGCGCCGCCGCTCCTCGTCATTGCGGAAGCGGAGGCGGCCGAGGATCTCCGCACCGAGGCACCGGAGCGCCGCGGCGGCGAGCACTCCCTCGGGCGCGCCGCCGGTGCCCATCACGGCGTGCACATCGGTGCCGGCGATCGGTACGGAAAGGGACGCCATGAGATCGCCGTCCTCGATGAGCTTGATCCGAGCGCCGGCGCCACGCACGTCGTTGATGAGCTTCTCGTGCCGGGGGCGGTCGAGGATGACGATGGTGAGGTCGCTGACGTCGCGGTTCAGCGACTGCGCGATGATCTGTAGGTTCTCGACGACCGGGCGGTCGAGGTCGACCTTTCCTCGCGCCGGTGGGCCGACCACGAGCTTCTCCATGTAGGTGTCGGGCGCGTGCAAGAGCCCTCCCGGCTCGGAAACGGCCATGACGGCGACCGCGTTCGGGCGGCCCTTCGCCACCGGGTTGGTTCCCTCGAGCGGATCGATCGCGATGTGCACCTCGGGGCCCTCGCCGCGTCCGACGCGCTCGCCGATGTACAGCATCGGTGCCTCATCGCGCTCGCCCTCGCCGATCACGATGAGTCCGTTGAAGCGCGTCTCCTCCATCGCCTTTCGGGCGGCGTCGACGGCGGCCTGGTCCGCCTCGTTGTTGTTGCCGTGCCCCATCCAGTGGGCCGCGGCGATGGCCGCGGCCTCGGTGATGCGGACGAGCTCGAGGCTTGCGGTCCGTTCGCTCGGGATCCGCTCGAGCGGAGGTGTTTTTGCCGCGGGCAGCGCCTGGGGCATGGCGGGGTAACGCTAGTGCGTTGGAGCGGGCCACGCACGTGCGAGGTTTTCGGCGGCGCGCTCGATGAGCGGTAGCGGTTCGCGCATCGCTTGCGCGATCGCGACGCCATCGCTCGCGACCGCGATCGCGTCAAGACCGACCGTCTCGTGCCCCGCGCCGAGGCTGCCGGCGATCGCGACCACAGGCACGCCGGCCCGGCGCGCGGCTGCCGCCACCGCGCCGGTGAGCTTGCCGTAGCCGCTCTGCTGGTCCACGCGGCCTTCGCCGGTCACGACGAGGTCGGCGCCGGCGATGCGTTCGGCGAAATCGACCGCGCGGAGTACGAGCTCGGCGCCCGACACGAGTCGTGCGTCAAGGAACGCGAGGAGTCCCGCGCCGAGGCCGCCAGCGGCGCCGGCGCCGGGCACGTCACGGATCGGCCTGCCGACGAACGCTTCGACGACATCGGCGAATCGCGCGAGCGCGGCGTCGAGCTCGCGGACGATCTCGGCCGTCGCGCCCTTTTGCGGCCCGTAGATCGCGGACGCGCCCTCTGGCCCCAGCAGCGGATTTCGAACGTCGCACGCAACCTCGATCGACGGACGGATGAGCCGTGGATCCGTCTGGCCGTCGATGCGGCCGAGCCTCGCGAGCGCCGCGCCGCCTTCGGGAAGCTCGTTGCCGTTTCGATCGAGGAAGCGATAGCCGAAGGCGCGCGCCATGCCGGCGCCGCCGTCGTTGGTCGCGCTGCCGCCGATCCCGATGACGATGCGATGTGCGCCGCTCGTGGCCGCGGCGAGGATCAGCTCGCCCGTCCCGCGGGTGCTGGTGATGCGCGGGTCGCGCTCGGTCGGCGCGAGCAATGGAAGGCCGCTCGCCGCGGCCATCTCCACGACCGCGGTCACGCCGTCGCCGAGAACTCCCCATTCCGCGTCGATCTCGCGGCCGATCGGATCGTGCACGCGCGATCTGCGGAGTCCGCCATTGGTCGCGGTGACGAGTGCGCGTACCGTGCCCTCGCCACCGTCGGCGAGCGGCATCTCTTCGATCCGCGCACCCGGCCATACACGACGGATACCGCGCGCGATGGCCGAAGCGACAGCGACCGCATCGGCAGAGCCCTTGAAGGACTGGGGAGCGACGATCACCCGCGGTGGCCCGTCGCTATGCACCCGCGGAATTCTATGAGTCGTACGCACGTTCACCCGAACGTGCGCTCCCCTAGACTCGGATGATCCTCAGTACGTCCGACCCGGTCTGTATCGCGCGCGATCCGGCATCGCTCGAGGCCGAATGGTCCGAGCTGGCCCGGTGTCGCGCGTACCCGACGGTCTTTCTCACGCCGGACTGGATCCGGCTTGCGCGCAGATACGATCGCCGCAGGCAGATCACGCTCCGGATCGCGAATCGAGGCATCGCCGCACTCGCCCGAGATACGGACGGCACGATCTCCTTCGCCGGTGGCGAGCTCACCGACTACCAGGACATCGTCGCGAGGCCGCAGGACGTGTCCACCGTCGCGGGTGCACTCGCGACGTGGATCGCGACCGAGCGAATCGCGCGCATCCGTTTCGACTTCGTGCCGGAAGAGACGACGACCCTCGACGCGATGGCGCCGGCTCTCATCGCTGCGGGCTACGACGTCCGGGTCGAGCGCCTGGTCACCGCACCGCGAATGGAGCTCCCCGGTAGCTTCGACGCGTACGTCCACGGTCTCGGCAAGAAGGAGCGCCACGAGCTCCGCCGAAAGCTCCGCCGCCTTGAGACCGGTCGCCGCGTCGCCTTCCGCTTCGCTGAAGAGCGCGAGCGCGGAGCGGTACTCGACCGATTCGTTGCGCTCCACCGCAGGTCGCGTGGCGAGAAGGCCGAATTCATTACCCCGGACATCGAACGCTTCTTCCGCGAGGCGGCCGAGACGTTGGCCGCGCGCGGCTGGCTACGACTGGGCGTGCTCAACGTCGATGGCGAGGATGCGGCGGTCCTGTTCGGCTTTGCGTACGAGGGGACGCTCGCGCTATACAACGCCGCGTACGATCCCGATCTCGCGGCGCTCTCGGTCGGCATCGCGTGCGCCGCGTATGCGATCCGCGCTGCGATCGCCGAAGGCCTTCACACCTACGACTTCCTGCGCGGGGATGAGCCGTACAAGTACGACCTCGGCGCGACGGATCACTGGCTGCTTCGCCTCGAGGCGTCACGACCGTGACCCGCCGGATCGCGATGGTGTCGGTCCACGCGTGCCCGCTCGCGAAGCTCGGCGGCCGCGACTCCGGCGGCATGAACGTCTACGTGCGCGAGCTCGCGCGCGACCTCGGCGCGCGCGGCATCGAGGTCGACGTCTTCACCCGGTGGCGCGAGAAGGACGATCCGCAGATCCAGCAGCTCGGTCCGAATGCTCGCGTGATCCACATCCGGTCCGGGCCGCTCGGGTACTGGCCGAAGATGGAGGTGTACGGGCACCTCGACGAATTCACCGCCAGGCTCCTCGAGCATGCGGCGTCGGAAGGGAAGACGTATGACCTCATACACGCGCACTACTGGCTCTCGGCAAAGGTCGCGCGGACGCTCGAGCAGAAATGGAACGTCCCGGTCATCCAGATGTTCCACACGCTTGGGCTCGTGAAGCGCGAGGTCATGGACGAGGACATCGACGGCGAGAGCGACATCCGGATCGAGATCGAACGCGATGCGGTCAAAAAGTCCGCGGCCGTCGTCGCGGCGAGCGAGATCGAACTCGGCGAGCTGCGCCGTCTCTACCGCGCGGACGCATCCCGGGTCGCGGTGATCCCCTGCGGCGTGGATACGACACTGTTCCATCCGGTCCGCCAGGCTGATGCGCGCGAGAAGCTCGGGCGCGATCAATGCGAGCGGCTCGTCCTGTTCGTCGGGCGGATCGAGCAGATCAAGGGGATCGATGTGCTTCTGCGCGCGCTCGGTCTGCTGTTTCAGCGGCACCCGGACATGCGGAGCGACGTCTGTCTCCTCGTGATCGGCGGAGCTCTGGACCGGGGCGACGACGCGCCGGAAACCGAGAAGATCGTCGAGCTTCGTCGCCTCGTCCACGAGCACCGTCTCGAGGCGAACGTCTCCTTCGTCGGCTCACGGGACCAGGAGGACCTCGCGCTGTATTACGCGGCCGCCGATCTGTGCGCGGTGCCGTCGCTGACCGAATCGTTCGGGTTGGTCGCGCTCGAAGCGATGGCGTGCGGCACGCCCGTCGTCGGGACGCGGGTGGGTGGCCTTCAGACAGTCATAGAGAACGGAGAGTCGGGATTACTCGTACCGGCCGGCGACGATGAGGCTCTGGCCGACGCGATGGCCGAGGTCCTGATCGACGCCCGCCTCCGCATGCACCTCGCGCACGGCGCACGCGACCGCGCCGAGCGCTTCACATGGCGCCGGGTCGGCGACCGCATCGTCGATCTGTACGACCGCGTGCTCGACGAACGAAAGGTGAGGGTCTAGTGGCCGATCGGTTCACGATCCCGAGGCGCGCGATGGCGGTCTTCGCCCACCCGGACGATGTCGACTTCGGCTGCTCGGGGACCCTCGCATCCTGGATCAAGACCGCCGGCACGCACGTGACGTACTGCGTCATCACGAGCGGTCAGAAGGGCACGCACGATCCCAAGGTCACGCCGGAGCGGATGGCCGAGACGAGACAGCGCGAGCAGCGCGCGGCCGGCGAGGCGATCGGCGTGAAAGAGTTCGTCTTCCTCGGGCACCAGGACGGCGAGCTCGAGCGAACGATGGAGCTTCGCGCCGAGGTGTGCCTCGCCATCCGCGAGCACAAGCCGGACGTCGTCTTTACAAACGACCCCTGGGCGCATTTCCAGATACATCCCGACCACCGCGTTGCCGGATGGAGCGGGCTCGACGGCGTCATCGCCGCGCGTGATCATCTCTTCTTCCCCGAGCAGCTCACCGGCGGCCTGAAGCATCACCGCGTGTCGCGGGTCCTGCTCTTCGGGACACGCGATCCGAACATCTGGTTCGACATCTCCGGCTCCATCGACGGAAAGATCGCCGCGCTCAGGGCGCACAAGAGCCAGGTGGGCGGTCGCAAGGGCTTCGCCGAGCGCATGCGATGGTGGGCGAAGACCACCGGTGCGGCGTGGAATCTTCCAGCCGCCGAGGCGTTCCGCTACATCGAGCTCGCTTAGTCCTCGCTCCCGGGAGCAAACTCCGCGGCCACGATGTCCGTGTAGGGCGCGTCGAGCATCATGCCGTGCGAGATCGTGTTGAACGACGCGTAGTGGAGTGTGGCGGCGGCGATCTCGAGGATCACGTCGTCGTCGAAGGCCGCGATCGACCGCCCCGCCTGAGCGAAATAGCCGGTCCAGTAGGGACTCCGTTTGTTCATCGCAACGGCGAGAGCGATGGCACGCTTCGCGCTCCTGTCGAGCTCCCCGGCGCCCAGAACGAGCCGGTGCTTCGCCCAAACGCTCGCGAGCAGGCGCGGCCGGGACGCGAGCGCGCGCCAGAAAATCGGGACATGGTCGATCCCGAGCTCCGTCTTGGACCAGCTCGCGATCTCGGCAAGCGTTTGCCGCGCTTCGCCCGGTGGCTCGCGGCGGGCGTCAATGAGCTCGGTCGCGTCGCCGGCGGCCTCCCGCGGTACGTCGGGGCGAAGGCGAAGCCCTTCGGCCGCGGCGACGACGGAGGCCACGTGCTCCGCGATCGCCATGATCTCGGTCACACCGCGTTCGCGAAGTCCCAGTCGCAGCACGGCGACCACATGACTGCTGAGTCAGAACTCGCACGCGTTGGACATCGACACCGCGACGTGCATCGCCTGCTTGGTGAGCATCGGGAGTCGCGCGATCTGCATGAAGGCCTGAGCCGACTCGTTCAGGTTCGCCTCGACGAGGGCCGGCCAGTGGGCTTGTGCGAGCCAGATCTCGCTGAGTTTCTCGATCGTGGTCCCGCGCCGCTTCGCGAGGCGCTCGAGGATCGCGCGGTCGTCCGCCGAGAGGTCCTCGGGCCTCACAAATCGGAGCGTGGGCACGCTCGGAGTCTATGGTGCGATCGCGGGAGGACAGCTTCCGCGCCATGTGATGGAGGCCACATGGAGGCGCGAACCGCGTCGCCGCGCGACACTTGGTGGATGCGCGTCCGATGCGCGCTTGCGTTGGTGGCGCTCGTCTTCTCCGCGTGCACGGCATCCTCCGAGGTGAGCACGACGCCGGCAGGTTGGCAGCGGATCCACTGCGACGCAGCTGTCGGCTCGCCTGCGGGCGCCAAGGACGAGCTTCGCGTGAGCGCCTCCGGGTGGAAGACGGACTTCAGCAGGCACTGCGTCCCGCTCTCCGAGATCGCCTCTGGCGGACCGCCCCGGGACGCGATCACACCGCTCGACGAGCCGGGCTTTATCGAGTTGGCCCGAGCCGACTCCTGGCTCCGGCCGCAGGAGCCGGTGATCGTGGTCACCGGCACGACCAGCGCTCGCGCGTACCCGCTGCAGATCCTGATCTGGCACGAGATCGTGAACGACACCATCGACGGAGTGCCCGTCGCCGTGACGTTCTGCCCGCTCTGCAATCTCTCGCTGGTCTTCGAGCGGCGCGCCGAGGGACGGCTGCTCACGTTCGGGACGACGGGGAATCTCCGCACGTCGGACCTCGTCATGTGGGATCGGCAGACCGAATCGTGGTGGCAGCAGGCGACGGGCGAGGCGATCGTCGGGGAGCTTGCCGGCACGAAGCTCGCGCGGCTTCCCTCGGCGGTGCTTTCGTTCGAGGAGTTCCGTCGCGCGTACCCATCTGGCGAGGTCCTCTCGCGCGACAGCGCGAACGCGGAGATGGAGCGAAAACGGAGCGCACCTCGCGCGTACGGGACCAACCCGTACGCTGGGTACGATCGCGCGGACTCGCCGCCGATCCTCGGGTTCTGGGGCGATCGGGCGATCGACGGGCGCCTGCCGCCGAAGGCGCGCGTTGCGGTCGCGACGTTCGCCCGGCCTCCGGTGGCGTACGTGCTGGACGCATTGAAGAGTCCCACGGCGATCAATGAGACGATCGGTGGTCGCCGAGCCGTGCTCTTGTTCGCACCGGGTGTCGCGTCGCCGCTCGATCGAGACGTGATCGCGAGTGGCGTCGATGTGGGTCAGGCGGCTTTCTACGACCCGGCGGTCGGCGGCAAGACCCTCCGGTTCCGCGCCAATGGAAATGGATTCACCGATGAGGAGACGGGCAGCACCTGGACCGTCGCCGGGCTCGCCGTGAGCGGGCCGCTCGCGGGAACGCGGCTCGCCCAGATGGAGCACGAGGTCACGTACTGGTTCGTCTGGTCGGTCTTTCGGCCGGAGACCGAGGTGCGGAGCCCCTAGCGCTCATGAAGGACGACCAAGCTGTTCGTTCGCGACCGCGCGCACGGCCGTCTCGTCCATTACCTCGATCGAGCGCTGGCCCGCGACGATCTTGCCCTCACGCTCCCATCGCGCCAGCGCGCGCGACACGCTCTCGCGGGACGCGCCAATCATTCGCGCGAGATCCGCCTGGGAAAGGTTGCGGACGCGCAGGTGTCCCTGCTCGCGATCCGCGAGGCGGAGAAGCAGATCCGCGAGTCGCTGCTCGACCTGTTGGCTCGCGCCGCGCTCCACCGCCTGCTCGAGCTCAAACACTTGCCGCGCGAGGAGGCTCATGACCTTGGCGGCGACGACCGGATGAAGGGCCATGATCTTCAGGAATGCCGCCGTCTGGGCATCGCAGATCAGCACATCGGGGTCCAACGCGATGACGCGCTGAGAGGTCGTGGCCGCCCCGAAGAGCGACGAGGTGCCGAACATCTGCCCGGGTCCGAGCACCGCGACGGCGATATCCCGGTTGAGCACACGCACGCGCCCGCTCTTGATCACGTAGATCCGGTCACCGCTCGGGCGGACGACCACATCTTCGCCGGCGCGGCAGCTCCGATCGCGCATGAGCGCGGCGAGCTGCTCCATCTGAGGCACGCTCAGTCCGTCGAACAGGTCCAAGCGCCGCAGGTACCAGAGCTTGTTCATGTGTCGCCCGTCATTGTCCGGTCCACCACCAGCGGCCCATGAATCCCGCCGTTGTGATCAATGTCACACGGGCGAGAATTTTGCTCCCATCGCGACCTCGGTAGCCGGGGAGAACGCGCGCTGCGCGGGGAATGCGCCAGCTACCGTGACTGTTTGAGTGAGCAGATATGACGGTCGCGAAACCCCTCGTCGCGGCGTGCGAGCACGTACCCGCAAAGACCGCGGACCCTCGCGCCACGGCGTGCGAGGGCTGCGGAAGCACGTTCAACCTGCGACTCTGCGCCGATTGCGGCTACGTCGGCTGCTGCGAGTCACAGCAGGCGCACGATCGGACCCACGCGCTCGGGGCCGGTCACCCGGTGATCAAGTCGCTCCCGATCTCCGCGGGCTCGTTCACGTGGTGCTACACGTGCGATAGGTACGTCTGACTCGATAGAGTCGTTGCCATGAAGGAAGAGCCCTTCATCGGCGGAAACTTGAGCGACGCCACGCGGGTGGGCGACACGGTCAGGCGGCGCGCCGGTCCCTGGACTCCGGCCGTCCACGCGCTGCTGCAATTCCTCGAGGGTGCCGGATTTGAAGCGCCTCGCCCGCGAGGGATCGACGACCGCGGACGCGAAATACTCGCGTACATCGAGGGCGACGCGCATACGGGATGGCCTGAGCCTGCCCCGGACTGGGTCATAGACGACGATCACTTGGCCGCGGGTGCGCGCCTCCTCCGTCGCTATCACGATCTCGTCGAGGGCTTCCACCCGCCTGCCGGATCGCGGTGGCGAATGGTCGCGCCCACAGCTCCCGAGATCATCTGCCACAACGATTGGGCGCCATGGAACGCGCTCTTCCGCGACCAACGTCTCGCCGTCATGCTCGATTGGGATAACGCCGGTCCGGGGACTCGCCTCTGGGACGTCGCGAACAGCGCGTATTCCTGGATCCCCTTGTTCTCGGACTCCGCCAAGTTCGCGATCGACGAGCGCGCGACACGACTCCGGCGTTTCTGCGATGCATACGGGCTCTCTGAGCGCGCGTCGCTCCTCGACGTGATGAGGCAACGAACGCTCTTCGTCGGCGAGTTCGTCGCCGAGCAGGCGCGCCTCGGAGACAAAGGCTTTTCGAAGCTCGCGAACTGGGACGTTCCGGCGCGAATGAAACGCACTGCATCGTATCTGGACGAGCACCGAGCGGTGCTCGAACGCGCGCTCGCCTAGTGCTTGAAGTGGCGCCGTCCGGTGAACAGCATCGCCATGTGGTTCTTGTTCGCGGTGTCGATCATCATCGCGTCGCGGAGTGACCCGCCGGGCTGGATGATCGCGGTCACGCCGGCACGCGCGGCGACCTCGATGCCGTCAGGGAACGGGAAGTAGGCATCCGACGCCATGACCGCGAGCCGCGCGTTCTCGCCCGCCTTGCGCACCGCGGTCTCGACCGCGACCACGCGTGACATCTGGCCCGGGCCGACGCCGACGGTCGCGAGGCCTTTCGCCAGGACGATCGCGTTCGAGGTCACGTGCTTCACGCAGCGCCACGCGAACAGCAGGTCGGTGAGCTCCTCGAGCGAGGGCGTGCGCTCCGTGGCCACCTTGAAGTTGCCCTCGTCGACCGCGGATTCGTCCGGCGTCTGGACGAGCATTCCACCGGCGATGCGCTTGTAATCGAACGCGGCGCCATCCTTGCGCGCGAGCCGTCCGCCGACGATCGCGTGTCCCGGCACCGCAAGTATCTCGAGATTGCGGCGCTGTCGAAGGATCGGGAGCGCCTCGTCCTCATAGCCTGGGGCGATGATCGCCTCGTAGAACGTCCCCTCCATCGCCTCGGCGAGCTCGCGCGTGACGATCCGGTTCGCTCCGACGATCCCGCCAAACGC
>Ga0070698_100001668_pt1 | contig 24783 bp, 17 predicted proteins | sample KBSK1502metaG_FD_65477 | JGI IMG/M metagenome (GOLD analysis project Ga0070698, IMG submission 65477) | Corn, switchgrass and miscanthus rhizosphere microbial communities from Kellogg Biological Station, Michigan, USA - KBS K1-50-2 metaG | ecosystem: Host-associated > Plants > Roots >... | reverse complement strand
ACGGATGGTGAAATCTATACCATTCGTGACAGCAGGGGAAACATAATAGGAACTGGTACTCGGGAGGTTTGCGAGCTCCTGGTTTACATAATCACCAAGCCGGCGTCAGCAAGCATTTCGGGGAGAATAAACGCCCCCGTTCAGAACCGTGCCAATGTGCGCTCGGCTATAGCGATATAACAAACCAGTCGAATCTCCGATATCAGAACTGAACCAGGGGTGGTTGTTTTCATGAAAAGGTTTACAGCTTTCACAAGATTCATTGTTACTTGCAGCGCGGCACTGTTTCTGGTCGCAGTGGCGAGTGTTGGCGCCAGGGCCGACACGTTCACCTTCGCCGGAACTACCACTGGCGGCAACGCCGTAAACGGAAGTGCGCAAATTACCGGAAGTGCCGGCACCAACCAGCTGACCATCACCATCACAAATAATCAAACCAACATGGTCAGCGCCGGTCAGGGCATCAGTGGCCTTTCCTTTCAAATCGTTAATTCCCAGGGAGTTGTTCTAAATATTAGTCCCGTCACGATCATGACCCAGTCCGGTCGTGAAGTAAAATTCCTGGGGAGTACGACTGGAGTCGATGTTGGCGGCTCAAGTGCTGCGGACGCGATGGGCTGGGGTCTATCAAACCAGAATCCGGCGTATCTGAATGCCCTCGGTTTTACAGGGCCGAATGGGTCAAATCCGCCGGATGAACTGATACTCGGAGTGCCGACTGGTAACGCGGCGAATGGTGTTGTATATGGCAATGCCAACTCTTCGATCGCGAACAGTGGGCCGCACCAGCCTTTTGTAGTTCAGAGCGCAAACTTTTCAGTCACACTCGGGATTGCTCTTCCAGAGGGCTTTGAGATTCGAAATGTGCAGATGTATTTCGGCACTGCTGGTGACACGCTAGTAAGCCAGACACCCGAGCCGGCCAGCATGATCTTGCTTGGTACCGGACTATTTGCCATTGCGGCGGGAATTCGCCGCCGACGAAAGACAAAGAGGTAGCAGCTCGGTTTGCGTTTACAACCAAGTTATTGAAGGTTCAGCTTCCGTTGCCGGTTTTATGTAGGTTGGAGATTGGGCCGACGGATTCAAGGGGGTCGAAAGGTTTGCCAGGACTCGAGAATCCCCATCGTCGCAAGTTCAGCCTGTTTTTCAAGCCACCCTTTGCCTGAAACTTCGCGAAGATAGCTTTCTCAGTTGGTAATCTGTGACTTCTGTGGTTGGAAGCACAGTTCCTTTCCGAAGATTACATTCTTCCAAGCCCCTTCTCGAAACGGTCGCCACACCTTTGGTTTATTCGTAAGCTCTTGGTTTCCCTGCTTTCCAGGGAGCGTTGATTTCGAGACAGCTGGTTCGAAATCATTCTAAGTCAAGTCGGGTGCAACGAGCACGGGACGTTGTTGTCTAGGTCCTAGTTGTTTATTTCAAGGTGAGCGGGTTACAACCAATGCGGCCGTCTCCACAGGCCTTCCCCGGATATGTCGTGAAGCAAAGCAGAATTGCAACGTTTAAAAAGGTCTCAGGTAAGCTGAGACGAATATGGGGCGGTCGCGACCAGATGCCCGACATGGAAACGCAGACTCTGCGTTTGTTGGTAGTTGACGGCGAAGAGTCGATTTGTTTTTCCATGAAAGAATACTTCACCATGCAAGGCTATAGCGTTGACACTGCACAGGAACTGGAAGAAGCGCAAAGGCTGGTCGAAACTACAAACTATCAGGTGGTCATTCAGGATCTGAGGTTGGGTCCTGCTCAAAAACCGGACGGACTCGAGATGGTAGGATTCATCCGCGACCAAAACCCTCAGACACGAATCATTGTCCTCACAGCCTACGGATCGCCCGAAATGGAAAAAGAAGCACTAGATAATGGTGCCGACGCATTCTTGAGGAAACCTCAACCGCTTCCTGACGTCGCGCAGGTTATTCAGGGATTAATGGAGTCTCGCCCCAAACAAGCCGCCCACCGCGCCTAGACCCGCAACCCTCAGCCGCACCTCCTCGCATAAAACCAGTTACCATTTATCAGATTGGGATTAACTGCAGTAGGCTTCTGGCCTGTCACGCAACCGCAACGTTCACACTTGTCGGCAATGTACGTCCGTTCAGTTAACTAACACATCGACTGAAATCGGGGACATACGTGGCCTACGAGATCGGGTTTCAACCGCCCCGCCGAATGTTAGGGCTACCGATTTACTGAAGCGGGACCAACGACCACCTGGACGCAGAATCAAGTGTTATTGGTTGTATTTTAAGTATCAGCCAACGATCAGGCATTATTCAAAACGCATAGTTCTAAATCAGGTTGCAGTTGCATCAATGGATAGCAAAGAATAGCGAAGCTGCGATTTTAGGGCAGTTTGGTTTAATTTCAGGTTAAGATTGCGGGCTGGTGGCCTTGGCACGCGCATACCGAGTTGTGTCAAATGGACTACCGTAACAAATAAAGGTTTGAGACGGTAGTGCCGTCAAGATGTCAGATAAATCTAAATTCTTCGATTACGAACCGATCACTCCCTCGCGTGATAACAAGCGACTCAAGAAGGAAGGGCTCGAAGGTACTACTCCTTCTGGTGTGTCGGCCCATCGCTCTCTCCCATCTTTCCCAGGCGACCTGCCGGGTGTTACGAAGGAGGTCCCAAGGGAGGATGTTCACCTCCACCAAAGAACAAAAACCCCGGCCGCGCACGAAGGTGCGACATTCGAGTGGGTCCGATTATCGCCATTCCTCAAACGTGGCCATGCCCTAAGCTTTGCCGGTGTGTTGCTTTTCACTCTTATACTATATTTCAGGCCATACGAATTCTCCCCAAGTCTTGCATGGCTTTCGTCGAGTGCATTCTGGATCGCGATCCTTACTATCGCTATCTTTATTCCCATGCAGCTTGGACTTGAAGGGAACCTGACAGCACGTCCGCGAGAGGTCAACCTTGTATTGCTCCTTACATTAGCTGCCTTTATATCGATACCGTTTGCTTTATCGCCAGCCACTGCATGGGACAGTTTTACAGATTATCTTAAGGTGGTGATGATTTTTGTGGTGATGATAAACGTCTTGCGTACGGAAAAACGATTGAAGGCGCTTGTAATGGTAGCGCTTGCGGCCAGTTGTTTTTTGAGTCTCGCCGCCCTGAACGATTACAGACTCGGTCACTTGGCTTTGGCGGGCACTCGAATTTCAGGAACAATCGGTGGGATGTTTGCAAACCCAAACGATTTGGCTCTTCATCTGGTAACGATGACCCCTTTAGCTATCGGGCTCCTGCTGGCAACTCGCTCGATACTGATGAAGTTAGTCTACGCCCTTTCTGCGTGCTTAAGTGTACTCGCAATCGTGGCAACGTTTTCCCGAGGCGGTGTCCTGGGGTTGGCGGCGACCGGACTCGTGCTGGTGTTTAAGCTCGCACCGAAATTACGAATACTGGCAATCGTCCTATTCGTGCTGCTAATGTTAGCTGCCCTTGCCGTCGCGCCGGGCGCATTTCGGGAGCGACTGTTCGACACACGCGACGCTTCCGTAGTAAACAGAACCGACGATCTCAAACGATCGATCTTCCTTGCAATCCGCCATCCCCTGGCTGGCGTCGGAATGGGTAATTTCGTTCTATATTCGAATCAAGCAAAGGCAACCCACAATGCTTATACTCAAGTTGCGTCGGAACTTGGCCTCGCCGGGTTTGCGTTTTATGTAATGTTCCTGGTATCCCCGTTGAAGCGGTTGCGCCGAATCGAGAACGAGTATCTCAGTGTGAAAAAGAAGCCGCGACTGTACTACCTTGTCATTGGGCTGCAGGCCGCCCTAATTGGATATATGGTCAGCAGTTTTTTTGCTTCTGTGGCCTTCCTCTGGTACGCCTACTATCTAGTCGCTTACGCAATCGCGCTACGTCGAATTCATGAGGCGTTGCAAACTTGATTGGAGTTTCCAGGTTTTTGTAGGGCTTATTCCAGCTCTGCACCCTACACCGATCAGCCGGTCGATCATTCCTGAATGTTTTTAAGACGAAAATCGAAAGAAGCAGATGGTTGGCAGTTTCGCACCGATCATCTGAAAGTTGACATCGGCGCCAATACCGCGCGCGGTGGTCTTATTACCTTTACCTGGCATGGCCTGAAGTTTGTCGTGGGAATTGGAGCAACAGCAGTCATGGCTCGTTTGTTAAGGCCAGAGGATTACGGATTGATTGGCATGGTAGCGGTGATTACCCTCTACATCTCAATGTTTAAGGACATGGGACTTTCGCTCGCTACTGTCCAAAAGTCAGAAATAAGTGACGATCAAGTCAGCACGCTGTTTTGGATTAACGTTGCCCTGAGTTTAGCCATCACACTTTTTACGATAGCCATCTCGCCAGGAATTGCCTGGCTTTATCATCAGCCTAAACTGAAGGCAATCAGCATGGTCACAACGATTGGGTTCATTCTCGGCGGGCTGTCGGTTCAACATGAAGCGCTGCTGAAAAGGCAAATGAGGTTTTCAGCGCTGGGACTAATTGGTTTTCTTGCCATGGTGGCTGGCTATGCGACTGGAATTCTGATGGCTTGGCGTGGATTTGGATACTGGGCCCTGGTTGGTAGCCAACTAGGTTTGATTGGAACGAACACCATTTTGGTGTGGATCGTCTGTGGTTGGCTACCAGGCTTGCCAAGACGAAACTCAGGCGTTCATGCAATGTTGAAGCTTGGACGAAACATTACTGGTTTTGCCATGTTGAATGTTTTTGGCCGCAACATGGATGCTCTGGTAATTGGACGTCAACTTGGGGCCCAGCCTTTGGGCCTTTACGCTAAGGCATATCAATTAATCAACCTGCCCACTGATAATACCAATGAACCGCTCAACACTGTTGCGTTGCCCGCGTTGAGCAGGCTGGTTGATTCTCCTCAACGCTATCGTGACGCGTATATAAGGATGTTGGAGAAAGTGGTTTTGATAACCATGCCCTGCGTTGCGGTGATGTTTGCGGCTTCGGACTGGATTGCCGATTTGATCCTTGGTCCGCAGTGGCGACAAACTGGAACCGTCTTAGCACTTCTGGCTATTTCTGGTTTGATGTATCCAGTAACAAACTCGGCACTATGGTTGTTGATTTCTCAGGGTCGCGGCCGAGATATGTTTCGTTGGGCCACCATCGGAGCGCCATTATCAATCCTATCCTATGTCATCGGGTTACACTGGGGCGTACTGGGGGTGGCAGCATCCTACTCGATTGCACGTTTGTTGCTCATTGATCCATTACTCTATTGGTTCGCGGGTCGCGAAGGGCCGGTGAGTAGCATAGACATTTACCGAACCATTCTTCCTTTTGTTGGAGCCTCAGTTTGTGGCACTACCGCTTGTTTGTGCTTTCGTTACTTTACTCACTTTGACCGACCCTTGCCTGGACTGATCATTTGTTTATTGCTAGTGGCACTCACTAACATTATCGTGCTCGGAGCATTGCCGGTTGGCCGCGCGGCAATTCGAGACGCTGCCCAGAGTCTATTATCATTGAAAGGAAAAAAGCAGGAGGCCGAGGTCCAGCCTTGACTGCGTTAACATGTGTGGCATAGCTGGATTCATTGACCACTGGAGCGCTGGTAAGGCTCGCGAGCAGGGCGCGCGCGACGAGATACTCGATCGCATGTGTCGCGTCATCACCCATCGTGGTCCTGATGATCAAGGCGTGTTCAGCAAGAATGGCGTAGCGCTGGGAATGCGCCGGCTCTCCATTATCGACCTGGCCGGAGGCCAACAACCCATCTCTGGCGAGGATGGCTCAGCCACTATCGTCTTTAATGGTGAGATCTACAACTTCCTCGAACTCAAAGATAAACTGGAGGCTCGAGGCCACGTTTTCAAAACGCATTCAGATACTGAAGCAATCGTCCATGCGTATGAGGAGTATGGGGAGTCGTGTGTCGACCATTTGCGCGGGATGTTTGCGTTTGCTATCTGGGATGACAAGGCGCAGAAACTTTTCATCGCGCGCGACCGCGTCGGAAAGAAGCCGCTCTACTACACCATTACTCCTGACGGCTCATTTGTTTTTGGGTCTGAACTAAAGGCCTTACTCCAGCATCCTGATGTACCTCGAGAGACTGACCCGGAAGCCCTTGACGCTTACCTGACGCTTGGGTACGTTCCCGATCCACTTAGCATCTTCCACGATATTCACAAGTTGCCTCCCGGACATCACCTGAGTTTTGCGCAAGGCCAAGTTAGAGTTTCTGAGTACTGGGATTTTCGGTTTATGACTCCAACGGAGGGCAGAACCGAAGACGACTATCTTGAGGAACTTCGCGCGTTGCTTGATGAGTCTGTGCGTCTACGCCTCGTCTCTGATGTACCCCTGGGCGCCTTCCTCTCCGGAGGTGTCGACTCCAGTACGGTAGTCGCTCTCATGGCCCGGCATATGGGGCAACCGGTGAAGACTTTCTCGATCGGTTTTCACGAGGACAGTTACAACGAACTTGAATACGCTCGGCTTACCGCCAAAAAGTACGGCACTGACCACCACGAGTTTTTTGTCACTCCCGAGATCTGCAACATTGTTGACGAGCTAGCCTGGCATTTCGATGAGCCCTTTGCAGACTCTTCAGCCATTCCCACTTATATGGTCTCGAAGCTAGCTCGCGAACACGTTACCGTAGTTTTATCAGGCGATGGTGGCGACGAACTTTTCGCGGGTTATACCCGTTACGTAGTTGATCGAGACAGAAGCGCGTTCTCACGTATGCCGGGGCTGCTACGAAAGGGTTTGATGCAACCGCTCAGTTCGTATCTGCCACATGGGACTCTCGGCCGCAACTTCATTCATAACATTTCGCTCGATCCAATCGATCGATATCTAGACAGTGTTTCTACTTTTACACGCCTCAACAAGGAGTCGCTCTACACAGATGGTTTCCGAGGAAAACTCAGAGACGGAGATTGGGTAACAAAGTGTTTTCATAAGCTGGCGGCGAAAGTGGGCAATAACAATTCTCTTGATCGGCTACTATATCTCGACAGCAAGACTTATCTTCCCGGCGATATTATGACCAAGGTAGACCGGATGAGCATGGCGGTGTCGTTGGAAGCTCGGGCACCCTTGCTCGACCATAAGCTAATCGACTTTGTCACCCGGATACCCGCCTCAATGAAGTTGGCGGGCGACGAGACAAAACACATTCTAAAGCGTGCCGTGAGCGATCTCGTGCCAACAGAGATTTTGAATCGACCGAAACAGGGGTTCGGTGTTCCCATTCAGGAATGGATCAATCAGCAGTTGCGTGATCGCATGCACGAAACTCTGAGTGATTCCCGTACCCGAGAGCGCGGCTACATCAACTCTGCGTACCTGGAAGTCTTGCTTGATGAACATGAGCGAAATCGACGTGATCACTCGGCGCGTCTATGGGCCTTGCTGATGCTGGAGTTGTGGCACCGCCAATTCGTAGATGAAAGCGGTTTGCGCGCGCGGCGAGATGAAGTCAATCTGGTTCATGAGGCAGTCTAGTCAACGGAGTCTAGTTGAAGCCCACTGTTCTTCAATTGATCGACAGTTTTCATCAAGGCGGTTCCGAACGTCAGGCAATCCAGTTGACCCGTCTGCTGCATGAGGGCGGCCGATTCAATGTCCGCCTTGCCAGCCTCAGTCCCGAAGGAAGTCTTCGCGCCGCCGCTGAAGAACTACATCTGGGCGATTTCCCTTCTTTTCCTCTCAACAGTTTCTACGATCGAAACGCCGTCGTGCAGCTCCGAAAACTGATGGCTTATATCCGCCGAGAGCGGGTTGAGATTGTCCACACCCACGATTTTTATACCAACGTATTCGGAATGGCGGCGGCTTCGCTGGCCCGGGTCCCGGCGCGGATTGCATCAATGAGAGAAACGGCAGGCATGCGGACAGGGCCCCAAAAGAGTGCCCAGTTAGCCGCTTATGGACTTGCCCACCAGGTAGTCGCCAATTCCGACGCGGTGCGGCAGAAGCTTCGCGAACACGGAATCAAAGAAACTAAGATAAGCGTTATCTACAATGGTATCGATGCTGACCGGCTGGTTTCGAATGCCTCGCGATCAGAGTCGCTGGCAGTGCTCGGGTTGCCGCCGGAGACTGACGGCGCTCGCAAAAGCTTTGTTACGATCGTGGCCAACATGCGTCATGAAGTGAAAGACTATCCGATGTTCCTGCGGGCGGCGCAACAAATCAAGGCCGCTAATCCTGCGACCGGATTTCTTCTGGCAGGTGAAGGTGAGTTGACTGATTCGATCCGCAGGTTAGCGAGAGAGCTGGGGATTGAAAATAGCACGTTCTTTCTTGGCCGCTGCGACAAGATTGCCGATTTGCTCAGCATTTCAGACGTATGTGTGCTCAGTTCGAAAGCGGAGGGCTTTTCAAACTCTATTCTCGAATATATGGCTGCGGGGCGTCCGGTTGTCGCAACCGACGTCGGGGGAGCCAAAGAAGCTATTGTCGAGGGTGTCACCGGTTTCCTGGTCCAGTCTGGGGACGATATGGCCATGGCGCAACGAATCATTTCGTTACTACGAGAGCCGGAACAGGCGCGCGCGTTCGGAGCAATGGGAAAACGAAGGGTTGAAGAAAAGTTTTCTTGTGCGGCACAGCTCCAACACACTGAAGAGCTTTACGAGAGATTGTTGAAGAGTAAGTAGGCGAATCGCCACATGCCAGTCTCAACGAAAACGAAAAAGCTGCGTCTACTCATTGTTGCTCCGTCGTTTGACATCCTGGGTGGACAGGCTGTTCAGGCAGCGCGTTTGCTGGAGCGGCTGCGGCAGGAACCAACACTTGAAGTCGACTTATTGCCGATCAATCCGCGCTTGCCTGCGCCACTGCGACCATTGCAAACAGTAAAATATCTGCGCACCCTCGTGACGTCGATTGCCTATATCACCTCGCTCTTCGTTCGAGTCCGGAAGTATGACGTTATTCATATCTTCTCCGCTTCCTACTTTTCGTTTGTGTTGGCGCCGACTCCGGCACTTCTTATCGGTAAGCTTTTCGGCAAGAAGCTATTGCTCAACTATCACAGCGGTGAAGCCCAGGATCATTTGGAGCGATGGCCACGATCTGCCATACGCACCATTCGCGTTGCCGATGTATTAATCGTGCCGTCGCCTTATCTGGTGCGCGTGTTTGCAAGATTTGGTCTTCCTGCCAAACCGATCTTTAACCTGATCGAAACAGATCGTTTTGTTTTTCGCGAGCGGCCGACGCTCCGTCCCGTCTTCCTTTCCAATCGAAACTTCGAAAGACACTACCGAGTCGATCTCGTGCTGCGGGCTTTCGCGATTATTCAAAAGCGCGTTCCTGAGGCTCGCCTGATCGTTGCCGGAGACGGTGCCGAGCGGCCATCGCTCGAGCGACTTGCGCGTGATCTGGATTTGAAGAATACGGACTTCGTCGGCAGAGTCGGGCATGAAGGAGTAGTTGGACTTTACGACTCGGCAGACATCTTCCTCAACGGATCAGAGATTGATAACCAGCCACTGTCGCTGCTGGAGGCATTTGCCTGCGGACTTCCGGTCGTCACGACGGACGCGGGGGGTATACCGGACATGGTGACCGCAAACAAAACGGCGCTGCTTGTAGCAAGCGGCGATTATGAACAGCTTGCTGCCAATGCACTGCGTCTACTTGATGATTCGGCGCTGGCACAAAGGTTAATCGAGCAAGCCCGTGAGGAGTGCCAAAGATACAGCTGGGAAGCGGTTCGGGAACAGTGGATAAATCTGTACTGTGACCTGGCTGCGGACTCTGACGGTCGGCAAGTGAGTCCTGAAACCAAAGAAGTGTTATCAACATCCGACGAAACCGCAGATAGCGAAAACACTAACCAACATCGTGCCAAACTGGAAGAAAATCAAAGAGCTGCGCTTTGACGAACTGCGCGTACGAAGTGCGCAGAAGCTCTCAGCGCTCGCCGAGCGTAGGGGTTGGTCGTCGTTAGCCAAACTGCCCGGCGAAGCTGAGCTGCCGGGGATACTTGACCGCGAGGCTTTCGGCCCAGAGCCGTGGTCGCCTGACGGGTTTCTGGAACATTTTCGAGCGCGCACAGAACCGAAGTTTTTCGCAAGCTTTGCTGAACAAAACGCAACGATTGAGCAACTGCGCACCAGGTGGCCCGATTCCGAGCAGGAAATCATTGAGCGAGCCAACCGCATCATGGAGGGACAATTTGATCTACTCGGCTTCTCCGGCCTCAGTTTTGGTCAGCCCATTGATTGGCATCTGGAGCCAATTGCAGGAAAACGCACGCCGCTGATTCACTGGAGTCGTCTTGACTATCTTGATGCAGAAATTGCCGGCGACAAGAAGATCGTTTGGGAGCTGAATCGTCATCAGTATTTCGCGACATTGGGCCAAGCTTACTGGCTGACAGGCGATGAACGGTACGCTCAAACGTTTGCAGCGCATCTCGAAAGTTGGATGGACCGCAATCCGCCGAAGCTTGGGATCAACTGGGCCAGCAGTTTAGAAATTGCGTTCCGTTCTATCTCGTGGCTCTGGGCGTTTTATTTCTTCAAAAACTCGTCGTCGTTTTCTCCGCTAACCTTCGAGCGTGCTTTGCGGTTTCTATATTTGCATGGGCGACATTTGGAGACATATCTCTCAACTTACTTTAGTCCCAACACACACCTCACTGGTGAAGCACTCGGCCTATATTATCTGGGACTGCTGTTGCCTGAGTTCAAAGATGCTGACCGCTGGCTGCAAACGGGAAGCCGGATTTTGCTGGAACAGTTGCCCATTCATGTGCTACCCGATGGCGTCTACTTCGAACAATCGAGTTACTACCATCGATACACTGCAGACTTTTATACCCATTTCCTGATCCTTTCGCAGGCAAATGGTGAAACCGTTTCCGCTGGGGTTGAGGACAAGTTGAAAGCTCTGCTCGATCACCTGATGTACATCACGAGACCAGACGGCTCGACTCCGCTATTCGGTGACGACGATGGCGGTAGATTAGTGGTGCTGGCGCGCCATCGCGCAAATGACTTTCGCGCCACCTTGTCGACGGGCGCGGTCTTGTTTGAGCGGGCAGATTACAAGTTCGTTGCCGCCGAGTCATCCGAAGAAACTCTGTGGCTAACAGGCACTGCGGGAATGGAGAGTCTCGATAGAATTGTTGCCGCCGAGCCCAGGAAAAGATCGGTTGCTTTTGAAAGCGGTGGTTACTACGTTATGCGCGACGACTGGTCGCCAACCGCAAACTATTTGCTTTTCGATTGCGGTCCTCATGGCCAGGCAAACTGTGGCCACGCACACGCCGATGCACTTTCGTTTGAGCTGGCCGCAAATGGGCGGACGCTTCTGGTCGACCCTGGCACCTACACGTATACAGGCGCCAAAGAACTGCGAGATTGGTTTCGCAGCTCAGCTGCTCATAACACCCTGACTGTTGAAGGTCGATCCTCATCAGTTAGCGCAGGGCCGTTTTCGTGGAAGACTATTGCCAGAAGTGAATGTCTAACCTGGATCAGTCGAGATCGTTTTGACTATGTTGCCGGCGCCCACGACGGGTACGTTTCGCTGCCTCAGCCAGCGACGTACGAGCGCAGTATCCTGTTTCTTAAACACGATTATTGGATAGTCCGTGACCGTTTAAAATCTGAAGCCGTGCGCAACGTGGATCTATGGTTCCATTTTGATCCCACGTCCGATCCACTGATTGAAGCAGCCGCCAAACAGGATGCTTTCATCGCTGAGACCACCGGCGAGGCTGGACTTGATCTGCGTGCCTTTGCTCAAAACGCCCGTTGGAGACGGGAAGACGCGTGGGCTTCGCACTGTTACGCTCAAAAGGACCCTGCGAGAGTTTACGTGTTATCGGCACTGCTGGGCGGCGATCGCAGCGTAGTGAGTCTAATGCTGCCCCGGGCCGGCCAGAGCCGTTGGCGGGTTCGTGAGATTGAAGCGATAGGCGGGCAGGCCTTTGAAGTGACCAATGAGAATTGGCTCGATATTGTTATGATTCGTGACCGGGAGCGAATCGAGACGGCGCGGCTGGTGTCGGATTTTGAGTGGACCTGGGTCCGATTTTCGCGCGATAACCCATCGATTCCGGAAGAGTTGGTGCTAATTGGCGGTAGCAATCTGCAGTTCCAGAATCACCAGGTCGTGCAAGGGCGTCAACCAATGAACTACCTGTTTGCGCGTCGCGTCGATGGCCAATTTCAAGTCGATACTGATGACGGAGATTTCGATTGCCAATTGCTAATTGCCGATTTTGAGGCGGCGGTGCGCGGTTAATCAAGTTCTATGTGTGGCATAAACGGCATTGCTTTTTCTAGTAGGTCGGGGCGGATGGTTGACGTCGCAGTCCTCAAACGCATGCGCGATGTGATCACGTATCGCGGTCCGGATGATGAAGGCATTTTCGTTGATGGTCCTGTCGGGCTGGGCCACCGTCGGCTGAGCATTGTCGATGTAAAAGCCGGTCATCAACCAATGACGAATGAGGACCAGTCTCTTCATATCACTTATAACGGCGAGATTTACAACCACGCTGATTTTCGCGTTGAGTTGGAAAGCCTTGGTCACATTTATCAAACGCACTGCGACACTGAAACAATTCTGCATCTCTACGAAGAGCATCGCGAAGACTGTGTTGATTTCCTGCGCGGCATGTTTGCCTTTGCCATCTGGGATCAGCGCCGCAAGGAGTTGTTTGTCGCTCGCGATCGTCTGGGAGTAAAGCCGCTTTACTACGTCCACACTGGCGATGGTTCACTCTACTTTGGTTCAGAGATCAAAACTGTCCTGGAAGCGGGCGCGATCAAACCCGAAATCAACTACCGCGCGATGCCGGATTACCTGGCCAACCACGCGCCCTCGGGCGAGGAAACTTTATTCCAAGGTGTAAAGCGTCTGCTCCCGGGTCATGTCATGCTATGGCGCGACGGGGAGCTGACCGTAAGGCGTTATTGGGACGTCAGCTTTGTCAGGCATGCGGACGAGGGCCGCACTGACAAGGATTACATTGCCGAGTGGAGTGAATTGTTTCGGACCTCAGTCCGCCTCAGACTTATGGCCGATGTACCACTGGGTATGTTTCTTTCGGGCGGCATTGATTCGTCTGCAATTGCAGCAGTGATGAGCCAGATGGTAACAGAACCGATCAAGACGTTTTCGGTCGCGTTCAAGGAGCGAGAAGCAAACGAGCTTGAGTATGCGCGACTGGTGGCCCGCCAATTCAAGACGAATCATCACGAGGTAGTGCTTAGTCCGAAAGATTTTTTTACGGCCCTGCCAAAGCTTGTTTGGCACGAAGATGAGCCACTCGCACATCCGTCGAGTGTGGCACTCTACTTCGTTTCGCTGCTGGCGTCACAGCACGTTAAGGTTGTCCTGACTGGAGAAGGAAGCGACGAACTGCTTGCCGGTTATGCTCGCTATCGGAAGACGATTCTGAATCTGGCGTTGGGCTCGCGCTATCACAATGTGACGCCGACGGGATTGAAAAATCTTGTGCGCAAGCAGATAGAGGGAATGCCCGGAGCGAGGCTACGACAAAAGCTGCTGCGCTCGTTTCTTGCTGTCGCACCAGACATTGAGAGCATCTACTTTGATAACTTCGCCGTGTTTCCAAGAGCGATGCAGCAGGAATTACTTACTCCAGAAACGAAAGAAAGAGTGGGGGCAAATGATCCTTACGCCGGCTTGCGCGAAGTGCTGAAGGAAACTGACGCGACTTCCTTTCTCGACCGTTTGCTTTACGCTGACATTAAAACCTATCTGCACGAATTGCTGATGAAGCAGGACCAGATGAGTATGGCCACTTCCGTCGAGAGCCGCGTGCCCTTTCTGGATCATAAACTGGTGGAATTCACGTCCGGACTGCCGCAGCGCCTGAAGCTTAGAGGCTGGACGACTAAACGCGTGTTGCGCGAGAGCATGAAGGGCCTGCTGCCCGAGGCGATTTTGTCGCGACCAAAGATGGGATTCCCGGTTCCGATCGGAACCTGGTTCCGCGGTGCCTACAGTTCCGTGGTAGACGAGTATGTTTTGAGCGATCGGGCCTTAAACCGCGGGATCTTCTCTCCAGACTTTGTTCGCAGTCTCGTGATGCGTCATCAAGCCGGAGGAGAAAACCATTCTGAACGACTCTGGGCACTGATCAATTTCGAGATTTGGCAACGGCAGTTTTTTGATGGCGAACAGGCGCGCGGGATGTTGCCCTATTCAGCTGAATGCTGCCAGAAAAGTTGAACTTCTGTCCTGCGCACAGAGGTCACGCAGCTGCCACGCATCCGGACAGCCTTCATAACCGTCAAAGGGCTGGTAGAATTGAAAAGGCTTCTGAATTGAGCATATAAAGTAACAGGAAACTTGCTTAAGGTTGAGGGCCATGCTGTCTCGTACAAATCGCTTACTGCAGATAATCGAAAGGAATGCCGTAAGGCTATTCCTGGTTCTTTTTTTCATCGCTCTGTCTTCGTCGATGGCTAAAGCCGATGGGCTTTTGCTGAACATTTCCAATCCGAACGGGGCGGTGACCGTTCAGAATTTCAGCTACACATTCTTCGGCACCATTACTAACAGTTCCGGCCAACCCATTAACATTGGAATGCCCGGGCTTCCTCGCGGGGATCCCAATTCCTATACGGTGGAGATCCAATTTCAACTAACCAACGTGGGCCTGAGCTATGGGCCTTTCTCTACCTACAACGAGTTAATTCCTTTGACTCTGGCAGCCGGGGCAAGTACGGGGGAAATTCGTCTTTTTACCTTAAACCTACCTGTTCTCGATCAACACAATCCCGCTTACACTCTCCTGGGTACTTTTACAGTCTTTTCATACGTAAACGATGGGCCAGTAGTTAGCACCGTCAGCCCTTTCACTGTTCAGGTACCAGCAGGAGTTCCGACACCAGAGCCGGCGGCAATGCTTTTACTCGGGACCGGACTATCAACCCTGGTTCTAATGCGCAGGCGACGCTAACTAAGGGCCGTTGACAACATAGACCGTTTTCGAAGCCGACCTACTGGTTTCGGGTACTCCACTAAAAACTGACGTGCGAATTCTTTGGGTTAAAACTGAACTCCTTCATCCTGTCGACAAGGGCGGCAAGATCCGCACCTACAACATGCTGAAAGAGTTGAGACGTGAACACGATATTACATACCTCACGCTCGACGATGGTTCAACGGATCAAGAAGCACGCGAACGAGCCATGGAATACTGCCAGGAGCTAACCTGCATTCCCTATCGGCAGCAGGACAAATTCAGTGTCGGTTTTTACGCCGAACTAGGGTTGAATCTTCTCTCGCAATTGCCTTATGCCATCAAGAAGTATCAGTCAAACGGAATGCGGGATTCGATTACTGCCCACCTGAGTTCAAACAGGTTTGATGTCGTGGTTTGTGACTTCCTGGCTCCTGCGATAAATGTTCCTAAGACTCTTCCCTGTCCGTCAGTCCTTTTTCAGCACAACGTAGAGGCAATGATTTGGAAGCAACACTACGAGGTGCAACAACACCCCGCGAAGAAGGCATATCTCTACAGGCAATGGCGCAAGATGCAGAGGTTTGAGCAGAAGATGTGTCGCAGATTCGACTGTGTTGTTACCGTCTCACGTGAAGACAGCGAGGCTATACAAAAGGAGTATGGAGTAGCACAGGTCTTTGACGTGCCGACCGGTGTGGACACTGAGTTTTTTAAACCCACGGGTGAAGTGCAGCGTGATCCATGTAATCTTGTTTTCACTGGTTCAATGGACTGGCTGCCGAATGAAGATGCTATACATTACTTTACAGAACGAATAATGCCGCAGGTCAAACGGGCTGTGCCGAAACTGACGCTGACGGTAGTGGGAAGAAATCCTTTTCCAGGTTTGGTCGAGCTTAGCAAAAGAGATCCTTCGATCGTCGTCACCGGACGAGTGGATGATGTACGACCATACATGGAACGTGCTACAGCTTACGTGGTGCCACTGCGCATTGGTGGTGGCACACGTCTCAAAATCTACGAAGCCATGGCCATGGAGAAACCGATTGTTTCGACGACCATTGGCGCAGAAGGCCTGCCACTAAGAGATGGTGATCACTTGCTGCTGGCTGACACCGCCGAAGCATTTGCTGAATCAATTGTCCGGGTTTTGTCCGACGAAACATTGGCAAAGCGTTTGGGCCAACGGGCAGCCTCCGAGGTGAGGGAGAAGTTTGGCTGGCCCAACGTTGCCCGAAGTTTTGCTGCTATCTGCGAAAACGCTGCCAATCAGAAATCAGGATTGGCGGGCTCAGGAGTTTCGCTTAAGGCGAGTACGGAGACCGCGAGATAGAACGCCAAAGTTATTCGATGACAGTTAAGACAGAAATCTCTTCAAACCACGCCGGCAATAGGGCCCGTTTCGCATTATTTCAGGACGTCGTTTCTGTCGTCATCCCCTGCTACAACGAAGAGAGGTTTATCGGTAAGGCACTGCAGCAACTTGCCGATCAGTATGACAGCGAGCGTTATGAAATAATTATTGTCGATGGGCTTTCCGAAGATAACACTCGCCAGGTGGTGGAACAATTCAAACAAGATCATTCCGAGCTCTCAATGATGGTGCTGGACAACCCGGCTCGCAACATTCCGACGGCCCTCAATCTCGGAGTTGCAGCCGCTCACGGTAACATCATTGCGCGAATGGATGCCCACGCAGTGCCATCGGCGGGATACATTCGGCGCTGTGTTGAGGTGTTGCAACAAGAGAACGTCGGGGTTGTCGGCATGCCCTGTAGAGTTCGCGCCGGGGCGAGAACGTTGACGGCGCGCGCAATCGCGACTGCCGTTTCACATCCGTTCGGGATTGGCGACGCAACCTACCGGTTAATTGAGGGAGGGTCTTTGCAGGAACCGGTTGACACGGTTGCCTTTGCTTGTTTTAGAAAGTCGCTCTGGAGTCAGTTGAAAGGCTTTAACGAGTCTCTACTGACAAACGAGGATTACGACTTTAACTACCGCGTACGGATGGCGGGGCAGCTGGTGTTACTAGATCGCTCGGGCCATTGCGACTACTTCGCTCGCACAACGCTGCGGGGTCTCGCCGCCCAGTATGTGCGATACGGTGGCTGGAAGGCCCAGATGGTAAAGTTGCATCCGGGTTCAATAAAGCTGCGGCATTTGGTGGCGCCGGGATTCGTTTTGTCGCTCGCATTGTTGGCCCTGTTAAGTTTTTTCCGGGCAACATTCTTTTTTTTATTGGCTCTCGAGGCTGGGCTCTATGCTTTATTGTCTTTGATTTTTGGCTGGCAAGCTATGAAACGCAATCGTGGGGGAATTGAGATGTTGCTGGCCATGCCTTTGACGTTCTTGACGATTCATTTGAGCTGGGGCGCGAGCTTTTTGCTGGGTCTCATCCGTCGCCCGCGCTCACTGTGACCAGTAACGAATAGGAGCGATTTCGGGCGCGGATCTTCAATTCTTCTTTGCCGCCATTGAGGTTGCGTCTTGACGTCCCGATCTTAACCTGGAAGGATTTTCTGAATGAAGCTTAGCGTCTTTGGAATTGGCTATGTTGGCTGCGTCTCCGCTGCCTGTTTCGCGAACGAGGGCCACGAGGTAATAGGCGTGGATGTCAATCCAACCAAAGTTAAGATTATCAATCAGGGCAATAGTCCGATTATTGAACCTGGCCTTGGCGAGCTTATGAAGAAGGCCGTTGACTCACGCCGGCTAAAAGCTACGACCAGCGCCGCCGAAGCGGTAAACAATTCTGAGGTATCGCTCGTCTGCGTGGGCACTCCGAGCAATGCCAACGGCAGCCTTGATCTTCGTTATGTCACGCGTGTCTGTGGGGAGATTGGGGCCGCTTTGAGAACTAAGCAGGAACGGCACGTGGTGGTTATACGCAGCACGATGCTGCCCGGGACGTTGGAGACTGTAGTCATACCGGCATTGGAAAACGCTTCTGGAAAAAGGGCCGGACCGGATTTCGGTGTCTGCATCAATCCGGAATTTCTGCGTGAAGGCTCTTCATTACGAGATTTCTATGCGCCACCATTCACAATTCTGGGCGCGGATGACGAAACGACTGCTGCTGTTGTGCGCTCCCTTTATCTGAATATTGATGCGCCGGTTTATGTCATAGCGCTAAAGACAGCGGAGATGGTCAAGTATGTGTGCAACAGCTTCCACGCATTGAAGGTGAGCTTTGCTAACGAAGTTGGAAATATTTGTAAAGCGTTAGAGATTGACAGTCATGTAGTGATGGAAATATTTTGCCAGGATACAAAACTGAACCTCTCGCCCTACTACTTGAAGCCTGGTTTTGCATTTGGTGGTTCCTGTTTGCCTAAGGATTTGCGCGCGATTAATTACCGCGCCAAAGAACTGGATGTTGAAGTGCCGTTGCTGGCATCTATTTTACCCAGCAATCGCCTGCAGATTGAGAGAGCCGTTAATCTAGTCGTAGGCACGCACAAGAAACGAATTGGGGTGCTTGGGTTCAGCTTCAAAGCTGGCACGGACGACTTGCGCGAGTCTCCGATGGTTTCTTTGATAGAGACACTAATAGGGAAGGGGTACCAACTTTCAATTTATGATCCAGACGTCTCACTTGCGCGTCTCGTCGGTGCTAACAAGGAATATATCGAACGCGAAATTCCGCACATCTCGAAACTCATGTCTCCGACAATTGATGATGTCATTCAAAACTCGGAAGTCATCATTGTAGGAAACAATGGGGAGGAGTTTCGACAGATTGAGACGAAGATCAAGCCTGGAATGGTGATCATCGATCTCGCCAGAGTGTCTGGCAAAACCTCGGACGCTTCTTATCAGGGGATTTGTTGGTAGTGCCGGACGATTCTTGTACTGACGGAAAGCTGCTGGTTTATTGATCTGACGATTCGCGAATGCGAAGCGAAATTCAGGTAACTTTGGGGTAGCTTGATAATGGGAATTCGGCGACGATTGACCGTTGCCTTTTTGTTCGTTCTTTTCTGCTGGGTGGCTGCCTGGTTGGCGGCCCGCCTACTAATCGTTAGCGCTCCTTTGGAAAAGGCGGATGCTATCGTTGTGCTTAGCGGGTCCTCTTCTTTTGTTGAGCGCACGCAGCTTGCCGTTCATCTTTATGCCGCCGGTCATTCAAGAAAAGTCATATTGACAAACGACAACCTTCAGGGTGGCTGGTTGAGCTCTGAGCAACGCAATCCTTTTTTTTACGAGCGGGCGCGATGGGAGTTGGAACGTCTTGGTGTACCGCCAACGAGCATCGAAGTGATTGGCACGCCTGTGCACAGCACTCAGGAGGAGGCAATGGTTGTAAGCAATTATGCCGATTCGAATGGACTGAAATCCATCCTCCTCGTCACGTCGGCTTACCATTCTCGGCGAGCGCTAAGAACGTTCCGCCGTGTTATTAAGGATCGCGTTACTGTCGGTTTGGTTGCTGTGCCTCCAGGTAAGGAGACTCCCAAACCATCTACCTGGTGGTTAAGTCTGCGCGGCTGGCAATTAGTTCCCGGTGAATACCTGAAACTCGTCCTGTACGAATCACGCGGCGCTTTTTGAGTAGTCAATTCAATTGGGGCTCGCGAATTCTGAATTTATTATACAATCCACATCATGAGCGCATCGGAAGTTCACGCCGCACAGGTTGCGTCTGGGAAACGGTTTGAGTTCGGGCAAAATTGGAGTCGGTTTCTTGCCCTACTTGACGATACGCGTATCCGACGCGCTGAAGAATCACTGCAGGAGATGCTTGAAGTGGACAATCTCGAGGGGAAAAGCTTTGTAGATATTGGCTCTGGAAGCGGACTCTTTAGCCTCGCTGCTTGCCGTTTAGGCGCCCGAGAGGTCCATTCTTTCGATTTCGATCCCAACTCAGTAGCTTGCACCGCTGAACTCAAGAGTCGGTATTTCCACAATGACAACAAGTGGCAAGTTGAAGAGGCGTCGGCCCTCGATGCGAACTACATGTCGTCACTGGGCACCTTTGACGTTGTTTATTCCTGGGGCGTGCTTCATCACACCGGCCGCATGTGGGACGCTCTGGAAAATAGTCAAAAATTGGTCGCGAAAGGTGGGAAGTTATTCATTGCATTGTATAACGATACCGGGAGTCAGAGTTCGCGCTGGAGATGGATTAAGAAGACCTACAACAGCCTTCCAAGCGCTTTAAAGATTCCCTTTGCCGTGATAGTCACCGCACCGGGTGAGTTAAAATCCTTCCTACGCTCGCTAATTACTCTAAGACCTGGCGATTATCTAAAGTCCTGGACAGAATACGACGAGCGAAGAGGAATGAGCCGATGGCATGACATAATCGATTGGGTTGGCGGTTATCCTTACGAGGTCGCGTCGCCTGATGAGATATTCGAGTTCTTCAAGAACAGAGGATTCACGCTGACAAAACTGAATTGCGGTAATGTTGGACTTGGCTGCAGTCAGTTTGTTTTTCTTCTGGACGGAGCACCGATAAACAGTGAGAGAATAACCGCGGCGAAGTGAGTTTTCCATGATTGCTGACCTAGCGCAAATGGTTGAACCTTCAAACGACGATGTAATTGAGCGCCTGTTAAATGAGCTTGAGAATCACGGCGTCGTACGTCTGCCCAGTCTGCTAAGCCCGCAACAGCTCACCAATATGCAACGTGCGTTTGACGTGAAACTCAAGCGACTTCGTTGGAACAATACTGACGGGTACGAAAAGACTGAGCCTTATCGACATATGGTCGAAAACCTTTTGCTCCTGGACCAGGGCTTTGTTGATATAGCGTTGCACACTACGATTAAGGCGGTTCTAAACAGGTATCTCGGCCACGCCTACGAACTCGTGGAAGCACGGGGTTGGCTGTCTTTGCCAACCAGACGAGATTTCCACGGCTGGCACGGAGACGGTTGGTACGATCAAGGAATGACTCAGAACATTCCCAAAGAGGTCAAGCTAGCGGTTTACCTGACTGATGTCAGTAGCGGGGCCTTTAATTACATCAAGGGCAGTCACCGTCAGCACGCACCGCGTCCGATCCGCACTGCGGAGCTGCCGGCGGTAACCAAGACGCAGATCGCGGAGATGACCGGACCGGCAGGAACGGCTTTTCTATTTGACACTTCCGGGATTCACCGACAAAGCGTGCCGATCACTGAGCCGCGACACGCCCTTTTTTATAACTACCACGATCCTAACGTTCCACTGCAGCGGGAGGATCTTCAGTTTTATCGCTATCATCCGTTGTTGCTGAATGCTGCTCTTCTGGGTAACCTAACCGCGGAAGATCAACGCATCCTGGGCTTTGGAAATAAGACGAATTACATTCCGGCATTCGAGCGCCCGGAGTCACAAAAGTTACTCCACACTGCTTTGAGTTTCACGCATGACGCTAATCTAAGGCTTAACGATTTCAAAGTACGCGTGCTTGCTAAGCTGACTCGGCTAGGTAAGATGCTTCGCCACTAGAAACACGGCTAAGAGAACATTAGCCAAGCGAACACAACGAATCGTCCTAACTATGCCGTCTGTAGTCTCCGTCTTCGGCGTGGAGCCGTTTCGTATTGGTGGCACTGAGACCTATGCGCGCGAGCTGTCCCTCCAACTTGGGCGCCACGGCTGGCACAGCGTACTTTGTTTTCTCACCTCGCCTCCCGCTGAGGTACGTCACTTTCTTGATTTGACCAATGTTTCTATCGAGGTACTCGATCACGACCTTGGGCTGAATTCGCGTGCCCTGAAAAGGATGACGCGCGTTCTGCGCACTCACCGGCCAAATATTCTCCACCTTCACTACACGGGTTTGCTTAGTCCATATCCCTGGCTGGCGTATTTGCTCTCGGTTGAGAAGGTCTTCTTCACTGACCATGCCTCGCAGCCGGTTGCACACGTTCCCCAGCGCGCCTCGCTGTGGAAACGCTATTTGGCTCGCGTCATAAACCAGCCGCTCTCCAAAGTCATCTCGGTTAGCAACTACGGCTATCATTGTTTGATTGCGCGTGATCTCTTTCCAGCTGATCGATGTGAGATGATTTATAATGGGGTGGATTTGACACGAATAGTGGAGAGCGACCAGCATGCATTAGATTTTCGCCGGCGCTTTGCCATTCCCAAGCAGCGCAAAATTGTATTGCAGGTCAGTTGGATCATACCAGAAAAGGGGATTCCGGATTTGCTGGCGGCAGCGCGTATTGTCCTGGCTGAGAACTCGAACGTCCAATTCGTGATCGTCGGAGAAGGGCAGTTTCGGACGCAATACATGCGAGAGGCTGTCGAAATGAACATAGGCGAGCACGTCACCTGGACCGGTCTATTGGCGGATCCGTTTACCGAAGGGGTCTACGATGCGGCCGATATTGTCTGTCAAATGTCCCGGTGGGAAGAGGTGTTCGGGTGGGTTATCGCGGAGGCGATGGCTTACCGGAAGCCTGTAATTGCTAGTAGTGTCGGGGGAATTCCAGAATTGGTGACAAATGAAGAGTCCGGTTTCCTCCTGGCCCGAAGTGATGTCGCAGCGTTGGCCCAAAGAATCTTGAGCTTACTTAGTGATCCCGCGAGACGAAGATTCATGGGACAGATGGGCCGAGAAACCGTGCAGTCCAAATTTGACCTGAGAAAAAACGTCGCGCAACTACTACGAGCTTACGAGATCGAAAAAGATCCTGAGCGCGAGAGATAAGAACACAGGGGTTAACCTCGTTAGAGTTCTCACGATGGTTTTTTGGCGCACGCGGTTAGGGTCGGATCTTTATGATCCCAATGTTTGTAGGTACTCCCCTAAGGCGCAAGGAAACAGTTAAGTCTCCAACATCAGTAACTTGTTCATCCAATCGAACTACCACGGCGGTCAACCAATCGAATCCGGGAACTTTTCCAACATATTCCACCGGTAAAATGTGATCAGCCCCTTGCTGGTTTTCCAGGTGCGCTTCGACAAGCCCATGAAAGTCTTCGCCTGAGAGTAGATCGAAGTTAACCGCAAAAAGCATGACTCGCGTTCTATGATCTGTGCTGAAATTCAAGTTGTTCGTCAACGGGAACGGACCACTTAAGAAGGTAACTGAATCGACGGCTGCAGCGTTGGTCGGATTAGCGTTTTCCATAACTAACCTCGGATTGGTGACTGCTGACGCAGTCATCCTGGCATTAGCCGCCTGCGCCCCGGGAGAAATCAGAACGGCCTCTCCCTGGAAAGGATAGACGAGCGCCGGACTGTTGTTGACGTAGAACGTGACGCCGTTCCTCTTGTAAAGCACCTGAGTCCCAAGAATCTCTATGCGGAAAACATCTGAAGGCGAGTAAGACGTGTCACCTTTGTAAACGCCGCCTTCCCGGACCTCAACAATATTCAAGCCTCCGATGGTCGAGAGCGCAAATTCCACGTCCGACCTGCTGAGCGCTTGGGGCCCGCTGTTTAATCCAACGGTCACGAGCCCCGGAACTGGAAACTGCCACTCAACAAAACCCGAACCTTCATAGATAACGTTAACGGAGAGCGCGCGTGAATTTTCGGCAACTCCGCCACTGGTCTTTTCGACGGTGTTACCAGTTGCGGTTGCGTTAACGAGTCCGGTCCACACAACGTCGAAAGGCGTGGGCACCGGAGTTGGCGTGGGAGTAGGCGAAGGAGTTGGCGTTGGGCTAGGAGTTGGAGTGGCTGCAGGGGTTGCAATATTAGATATGTTCACATTTGCGCTGTCGCCGTCGTTGTTGAATGCCCGCAGACGGTAATGGTAGACCGTCAAAGGCATCACCCCCGTATCATTGTAGCTGACTGCGTTCGGACCGGTCGTTACAATGGCATTCCAACTACTTAACCCGCCTCCCGACTCGGTAAAGGCACGCTCTAACATGAAACCGCTCTCATCTGAGGAGTTGTCCGTCCATGTTAGGTTGATCTGTGATGCGGATACGACAAGTGCTGCGAGATTTGAGGGTGGTAAGGGACCTGTCGCTCCCTGGGGAGTGGACATCGCAGCGTTGGCGACACGTGCTCCAATACTCAACAGAGTTGTGGCTGTGTGATACGGGTAAACAAGCGATGCTGCACCATTTGTGTAGAAGGTCACACCGTTTTTCTTGTAGAACAACTGCGATCCGGAAATCTCAATCCTGAAGACGTCTGTGATCGTGTAAGAAGTGTCGGCCTTATACGCTCCTGACTCTCGCACCTCGACGACGCTTAAGCCACCGACAGCTGAGAGCGCGAACTCTAGATCTGATCTAGTATTAGCTTGCTGTCCGCTATCGAGACCGACATTAACGGCCTTGCCCGACGCAGTAAATTGGAATTCTGTATACCCATTCCCACTTTCGATTATGTTGCTTGAACGCGCTCGCGCGTCTTCGATGCCTTCCTGTCCCCCAGTCTTTTCTACAGTGTTACCGTTCGCGGCAACGTTTAGCCGCCCAGCCCAACTGACGTCGAACGGTGTTGGCGTCGGCGTGGGTGTCGCCGTGGGCGTGGGTGTAGGTGTCGGCGTCGGTGTAGGTGCGGGCGTCAATATGTTTGGCGCCTGTGCATCGACGCTTTCCCCGTTGGCGTCGAAGGCGCGCAAACGGTAGTGGTAGATGGTAGAAGGCGTGAGCCCAACGTCAGAAAAGGAAGTTGTATTGGGTGGAGTCGAAATAACCTGATTCCAGTTGCTTGGACTTTGCCCAGGTAATGTCGTTGCGCGGTCGAGAACAAAGCCACTTTCGTTGATTGAGTTGTCCAGCCATGTCAGATTGATTTGGGTAGGCGAAACAACCGTGGCGCTAAGATTTGAGGGCGGCAACGGCCCTTCGGGAGCGGTGGGCGTTGACATGGTCGCATTAGCGGCGCGCGCACCCAAGTCAAAGAGTACTGAATCGGCATGGAATGGATAGGGCAAC
>Ga0070698_100001666_pt1 | contig 24785 bp, 16 predicted proteins | sample KBSK1502metaG_FD_65477 | JGI IMG/M metagenome (GOLD analysis project Ga0070698, IMG submission 65477) | Corn, switchgrass and miscanthus rhizosphere microbial communities from Kellogg Biological Station, Michigan, USA - KBS K1-50-2 metaG | ecosystem: Host-associated > Plants > Roots >... | reverse complement strand
CCCGATCCAGATGGCCAACCAGCTCGGCATGGTCTTCGCCAAGCTCAACTGCAAACCCCGCTGGCGCCAGCGCCTGCCCGAGATCGAGGTCCCCACGCTCGTCGTCCACGGCCGCCGCGATTCGTTCTTCCCCGTCGGTAACGGGGAGGCGATCGCGAGCGAGGTCCCGGGGGCGCGGTTGCTCGTCCTCGAGGAGGCCGCCACTGCGATCCCCGATGCCGCGGCCGACGAGGTCGCCGAGGCGATGCTCGCGCTCGGGTAGAGGAGGCGCGTGCTGCGCAGTAATGGCATCCGAGCTGCTGTGGGCGTCGGAGGTTCGAGAGTTCCGCGGGCGCCGATCGCGGGCGTCGATCGAGGTCACGACGCACCTCCCTCTGGATCAGGGCGCCGGGCTCGTCACCCCGCTGCCCGCAGACGGCGGACCCGTGCCGGGCACGATCGTCGAGCATCAGGCGCACGCCATCGGCCACGCCGCGGTCCTCCTCGCGGACCGTGGCGTCCTGCTTGCCGGCGACATGCTCTCCGACGTCTTGATCCCGCTCTTCGACCCTCGCCGCCCCGATCAGGTGGGCGCCTACGAGACGGCGCTCGACCGGCTGGGTGAGGCCGCCAGGCGCGTCGATGTCGTGGTCCCCGGTCACGGCGCCGTTGCCGAGGGTCCGGAGGTGGCGGCCCGCTTGGCCGCCGATCATGAGCTCACCCCTGCACGGAATGCACGCTCATGCAGATCCGGGAGCCTCAAGGCACCTCGCGCGAAACCGTGGTGTGCCAGATCGACCTCATCTGCGCGCCTCAGCTGATGAGCGCCGAGGGCCTACTGCGCGCGCCGAACGGCGGTTACTCGTGCTTGCCAGCGATGGATGATCAGGCTGGTCGGCAATGCGAAGTTCCCGGCCGGGCTGCTCCCGGCGGCTGACCGGAGCGCCGGCCTGTCCGTCCGGCACCGGTGCCGGGAGTCACTGCGGCGGGCCTGCTGTCAGGCGCAAGCGGCTGGTCGTGCGTTTCGCGGACGGGCTCACCCAGGTGACGGAGATCGTCTGGCCCGGCCGGAACCGCGTCAGGATGCTGGTCAGGTTGTCGGGCGAGCCGACGGCCTGGCCGTTCACCGCCGTGAAGACGGCGCCGCCGGTGATGCCAGCCGAGGCCGCAGGGCTCCCACAGATCGCCCCGTCGATCAGGGTGCCAGAGCGGACGGGTGCGATCGTGGACGGCGTGGTCAGGCCAGCGTTGCTCGTGTAGCACCGCTGACTGCTCCCGCCCGAGGTGCCGTTCTGCTGCCCTTGCTGCTGTGCCTGGATTTGCGGGTTGCTGCTCGATCCGGCGCCGATGAAGATCCCCAGGAAGGGCGGGTAGCCAATGGTGATGGCGGAACCGGCGCGACCAGCGGCGATCCGCCGGGCGACCGACAGCGCGCTGTTGATCGGAATCGCGAACCCGGCAGCCGATGCCTGCTCGTAGCTCGAGTCGGTGCCCGCGGTGTCCATGCCGATCACGACGCCGGCCGAGCTCACCAGCGGGCCGCCAGAGTCGCCCGGAACGACGTCGGCGTTGGTCTGGATCATTCCGTGCAGCGTCTCGGAGGAGGTCGAAGCCCCGTCCTCACTCGCTTCGACGGTCTGGTTGAGCCCGGTGACCTGGCCGGCTGTCGGGGTAATGGTGCCCCTGCCCTCGGCGTTGCCCATGGCTACGACCGCGTTCCCGGTCTTGACCGACGAAGAGTTGCCGACCGGCACCGTCGCCAGCCCGGATGCGTGCTGCAACTGGATCAGGGCGACGTCACCTGCCTTGTCGTAGCCGACGACCGTCGCCCGGTATCTCTTGCCCGTCGAGACCACGGTCGCGGTGATCTTGGTGGCGTCGTCGATGACGTGGTTATTGGTCAGCACCAGCCCGCTGGCGTTGAGCACCATGCCGGTGCCGGCTGCCAGCTCGCTGTCGTACTGCAGCGTGGTGTTGATGAGCACGAGGCCAGGCTTGACTTTGCTGACGATGGCTTTCTCGCCGCGGGTCGGCGGGGCGGCCGACGGCGCCGGAGCAGGCACCGCGCCGCTGCCGAGCGGGGAACCTCCCGCGCCCGACGCCGGGTTATCAAGGCCGAGGATGAGGCCCGCCGCGAGCGCGGCACCCAGCATCGCCATCGCGACGTGCGTCAGCACGCTGCCGCTGCCCCGGCGCGCTGGAAGCGGCCCATATCCGATGTCTTGCCGCACCTGGATTACCCCGCTTCGCATTCAGCCGGTCCGTTCCTCCCGTTAGTAAATCCGCCGGGGTCGGTGCCGCAAAGACGATGCCGGCTTTCCTGCCATTGGCCCGGGCTATGAGCGGAGCCCGCACCCATGCCAAAAGTTCCAGGCGCCTGAAACGTGGGGCGGGTCGCCGTATAGCGATCACCGATTGTTCGGTAGACAGCGGCCTTTCGCCCCTGCCAATGGCTGGTCAACGACCACGTCCATGGGTGCTTCCGCGCGACCGGCTACCCCACCACGGCCCCAAGCCGCTGAAAATCGCAATCACGATCGCTCGCCGCCTGTCGTCGTCGCGGTCCAGCCTGGTGGCGTGCGACTCAGGCCGTGATGATCTGGTGCGACGCAAGCCCCTGATCTGGGCCGCAAGCAGAGAGCGGGCGCCAGTTGTGAACGAGTGCCTCAGACTTTAAGGCCGGCGTCGAGGAGCGCGCGGGTGAGGCCGGCGCGCCGGGGCACAGCGAGCTTCCGGTAGACCTTGCGCAGGTGGTAGTCAACCGTGGCCGCGCTGAGGAACAGTTGGGTGGCAATCTCCCGGTTGGTGGCTCCGCCGGCGGCCAGCCGGGCGATCTGAGTTTCTTGCGGGGTGAGCTGCGGGCCGGCCTGGTGGGTGCGTTTCATGGCGTGCTCGCCGGTGGCGGCCAGCTCGGAGCGGGCCCGCCCGGCGAAGCCGTGGGCGCCCATTCGCTCAAAGCTCTCGAGGGCCGAGCGGAGCTGGTCGCGGGCGTCGCGCCGGCGCCGTTGGCGGCGCAGCCACTCCCCGTAGACCAAGCGGGAGCGGGCCAGTGCGAGGACGACCGGGGTGTCCTGGAAGTACTTGATGGACTGCTGGTAGTCGTGGTCGGCTCCGATGTCGTCGCCAGCCAGCAGCGCCTGGCAGCGCGCCACCACTCCGAGGGCCCATGGTGTGCCGCCCGCCGCCGCCAGCGGGGCGAAGTCGTCGAGGGCAGCCCGGGCGATCTCGGGTCGGCCACAGCGCACGGCGGCTTCGACCGCGTCTTCCGGGGACAGCAGCGGCCACAGCGCCTGAGCCTCGAGCGCGGCGTCGAGCGCCGCGTCGTAGCGGCCGGCCCCGAGCTCGAGCACCGCGACCGCCAGGTGGGTGACGTCACGCCACTGCTTCGGGATCGGCTCTGCTAGCAGGCGGGCGGCCAGGCCCCGGCCCTCGGACACACTGCCCCGGAGCGCCAGCAACAAGATCTCGCTGCCGTCGAAACCGTCGAGCCATTCTCGGTTGCCGGCTCCATCGGCCAGGGCGCGGCCCTCGACCAGGGCGGTTTCGGCCGCAGAGAGCCTCCCGGCGCGAAGGTGGTTGTACCCGAGGGAGAAGAGCACAGGAATGAGCGTGGTCACCGCCCCGCGCTCGCGGAGGGCGGGAACCCAGCGGTGCTCCAGGTCCGCCCACGCGGAGTGGTCGAAAAGGAGGCCCGCGGCCTGCAACCAGGCGATCAAGCGAGGGAGGGTGTCATCGGGGGAGTCGTGGGCGTCCGCCAGAGACCGCACCCCTTTGTGCAGCAGCGCGTAGCCTTCCGCCGTGCGGCCTTCGTGGATGGCGGCGAAGCCTTCAAGCAGCCCGTCACCGGGCGCCTCGGCCGCTGGCCGTGGCATGCGACGCACAGCCAGAGCCACCTCGGCGTTCTCCGGCCCGAACCAGCCGTCGAGCTGGGCGGCGCTGAACGCCTCCAGCATCGTGTCGTGCGCTCGGCCAGGATCGGCCGTGCCCATTTCCAAGGCCGCGTCGACCAGCGTGCGGACGGCCTCGGCGGTCTGGCCCTGGACCTGCAGGCGCAGGCCGTGCACCCGCCGGGCCCGGGCCCGCATCAGCGGCTGCGTCAGGTGCGGGGCGGCCTGTTCGGCGAGCGCGTCCGCGCCGTTGATGTCGCCGGCGACCAGGCCGGCCTCCGCGGCCCCGAGACGGCGTTCCGCCCGTCGGACCGGGTCCGCGGTGAGCTGAGCAGCGCGTTCGAGGAACGCCTGCTCGTTCTCCCACCCGCCGCGTCTGCGGGCCCGGTCGGCCGATGCGTCAAGTTCGCGTGCCACCTCCTCGTCCGGGCCCTCCGTTGCCTCCGCGAGGTGCCATGCCCGCCGGTCCGGATCTGTAGATGGACTGGTCACAGCCGCCAGGGCGGCGTGTACCCGGCGCCGCTCGCCCGGTGGCGCGCCCCAGTAGGCGGCCGCCCGCATCAGCGGGTGGGAGAACGCCACTCGCGGGGACAGCGACAACATCCGCCGCACCTCCAGAAGCCCCGCCACCCCTGGGTCCACGCCCAGTGCCTCTGCCGCGCGCCACACCGTCTCCGGCTCGCCCAACTGCTCGGCTGCCGCCAGGACCAGCAACGTCCGGGCCGCACTCGGCAGCTCTCTCACCCGGTCCAGGTACAGCAACTCCAGACGCTCACCCAACCGCAGCGGCTGGCCCGGTAGCGTGTCCGGCGCGCCGCGCCCCTCGGCCAGCTCGCTGCCCAGCTCGACCAGTGCGAGCGGGTGACCGGCGGCCTCCGCCAGGACGCGACGAGACGTCGGCTCGGGCACCCGGCCCCCCGCCGCCATCTCAAGCAGTTCCTTCTGGGCTTCTGGCGGCAGCGGTCCGACGTGCAGCTCGGGGAACCCGCTCAACGCCTCCAGGCGCTCCTCGCCGGCGCGCAGCCCGAAGACCATCCCCGCCCGGTCCGCCAGCAATCGGCGGGCCACGAAGGCGAGCACCTCCAGCGACCCGCGGTCCAGCCACTGGGCGTCGTCTACGACGCAGAGCACCGGCTGCCTTTCGGCCGCGTCGGTCAGCAGCGTCAGCGCCGCCAAGCCCACCAGGAACCGATCCGGCGCCTGACCGGTCGCCAACCCGAAGACCGTCCTCAGCGCGGTGCGCTGCGGGCCAGGCAGGTCCTCCAGACCCCCCACGAACGGGAGCAGCAGCTGGTGCAGCCCGGCGAAGTCGAACTCCATCTCCGACTGAATGCCCGCGGCCTCTACCACCTGCATTTTCGCGCCGACCGCTCGCTGGACCATCTCCCGCAGCAGCGCCGTCTTGCCTATGCCGGCCTGCCCCCGCAGTACCAGTACTCCGCTCGCCCTCTCCTCCAGCCCATCCAGGAGAGCCTGCATGGCTGCCACCTCGGCAGACCGGTCGACCAGGACCACGTTCGCATTCCCCTCTGGCTGGCACCGCCGCCGTCGAACTTCCTGTTCGACATGGTCAGCCCGGCTGGTCGGGTGATCCGACAGTGAAATTCAGGCTGACACTCGCTGTAGACGCTATAGATGACTCGGCTGCGGAACATCACCCAGGTGGGTACGGCTTCTCAGCGTTGCTGGCGGGCCTGCGAGTGGCGGGTAGCGAGGCGGGCCAGCTCGGTGCGGTTGGCTACGCCGAGCTTCGCGTACGCGCGCGAAAGGTACACCTTGACCGTATTGCGAGATATGAACAGTTCCCTGGCGATGTCGGGATTGCTCAGACCTTGGCTGGCAAGCTCGACCACTTGCCGCTCGACCGGGCTGAGGCTGGCCCAGCCGTGCGTGGCGTCCGCGTGCTCCCCACGGCCCCGCCGGGCGTAGGCCACGGCCTCCGGAAGAGACAGCCGGGCGCCGTCCTGCAGCGCCCTTTCCAGACCCTCGTCGCCCAGTGCAGCGCCGGCCGAGGCCAGGTTCCGCTCGGTTCGCTCCTTCAGCATGGGCAAGGCCACGAGGCCGAGCGTGGTCCGCTCCTTCCGGGCCGCGGCGATTAGCCGGGCGGCGCGCTCATGCTGTCCCGTGAACAAGGCGACCTCAGCGACCACATCGAGGGCGTCGAGCACCCCCGGACGCCACCCGTTGTCCATGAGCACCTTGAGTGCGTCGTGCGCGACCGACTCAGCCCGCTCGTCATCACCCTCAAGCAGCAGCGCCCGGGCCAGCCCGAGGTGGCCCACGGCCCGGGCTCGCCGGTTCCTCAAGGGTTCGGCGGCGGCCAGGAGCCTCTCGACATGGACCTTGGCCCGCACGCGGTCATCCCGGGCCAGCGCCACGTCCACCAGGATCTCCTGGGCGTGCCAGCCGAGGTAGCGGACCTCAGATTCCTGTTCATACAGGCTCCTGGCCCACCCTTCGGCTCGATCGAGATCCCCGGCAGCCAGGGCAGCGACGCCCAAGGCGTGCATGAGCACCCCGGTCCCGAGACGCAGCCTTTCCTGCCTGGATTGCTCGAAATCAGCCTCCGCCCGCTCGCGAGCGGCGTCCGCCGCGCCCATGCTGGCGTCCAGAAGGCACAGGATCTCGACCGCACAGTGCCGGCTCAGCGGGTCCTGTCCAGGCATCATGGCCAGCGCCCGCTGGGCGTGAGCGCGCGCGCTGGCCAGCTCGCCGGCCGAGAAAGCGGTGTGCGCCAAGCACCACAAGCACCAGCGGATGTCATCCTCAAAGCCGATGGCTTCCGCCACCCTGAGCGCTTCCTCGAGCGGGCTTCGCATCGCGCCGGGATCGTCCTGACAGAAGTAGCTGATCGCCAGCGAGGCCAGCGCGTCACACAGCGCGACCTGGTCTCCTGCGGTCCGGGCCAGCTCAGCCGCCCGCATGAGCATCGGATCGCCGGCACCGGGATCACCCAAGATGACCAGAGCCCCGAGCTGGCTGAGCGCGAGTGCCTGCGAGCGGGTACCGCCGATCGCCGCGCCCATTTCCAGAGCCGTGGTGGCGGAGGACTGGGTGCGCTCAAAATCGCCGAGCCAGAACAACAGAACCGACAGCTTGGCGAGGGCGAGAGCCCGTCCTGGGGAAGGCTCGGGCGAGCCGGCACCGAGGCTCTGCTGTGTCGCCGTCACCCCCTCGTCCAGTCGCCCCCGAACCCGCCAGTACAGGCCCAGTGCTCCCGTCATGGCCAGGGCATCGTCTGGCGCACGGGCGCAGCCATCGTCGATGGCCGCCCGCAGGTTGGGTGAATCATCGTCGAGACGGGCGCGGCCGGCCGGGATCAGTGCCCAAAGCTCCCGGTCGGCGCGCTCGGCCAACTCCCTGAAGTAGGCGCGGTGCCGGTCCGCCAGCAGGACGTCCTCGCCCGTCGCGGCCAAACGCTCGGAGGCGTACTGGCGAACGAAATCAAGCATCCGGAAGCGCGTGGCACCTGCCCTGCGCTCCACCGCCACAAGGGACTTGTCCACCAGGCCCTGGATCTCGTCGAGGATCTGGCCGGGAACGATGCCCCCCCCGGCACACACCGCCGCGGCGGCTTCCAGGTCGAAGCCCCCCCAGAAGACCGACAACCGGGCAAACAGCTGACGCTCCCGGTCGGTGAGGAGTGCATGGCTCCAGTCCAGCGACGCCCGGATGGTCTGATGGCGAGGATCCGAACGGTGACCGCCCCGCAGCAGTCGCAGATGGTCATCGAGGCCGCTGGCAATTTCCTCAGCGGAAAGAACGCGAACCCGCGCCGCGGCCAGCTCGATAGCCAAGGGAATGCCGTCCACCCGGCGAACGATCGTCTCAACCGCTCCAGCGACATCCTCGCTCAGCTCGAACCGCGGTTGCACATGGCCGGCTCGATCAGCAAAAAGCCGGGCCGCGTCGGACGCCCCTGTCTCACTGGCGTCGCCGGGCTTCTGCATGGACAACGAGGGCACCGGCCAGACCAGCTCCCCAGCGATGTCAAGCGGAGAACGGCTCGTGGCCAGGATCGCCACGGATGGACACCTGCGCAACAGCACCTCGGCCACACGCCGGGCCGCATCCAGGACATGCTCGCAACGGTCCAGCACCAGCAGGGCCGTTGCCTCGCGCAGGTACTCCACCACCGCTTGCAGCGGCGAGCGGCCGGATCCGCCGCCCACCGATTCGAGCACGGCGCCGTCGACCAGGCCGGGGTCGGCCAGCGAAGCAAGCTCTACGAAGTAGACGTTCGCCCAACCCAGGTCACCGGCGCTGAAGCCCAGTTCCAGGGCCAAGCGGGTCTTACCGATACCGCCGATGCCAACCAGGGTGACAAGTCGCTTTCCCTCCCGGAACAGCGACCGGAGCTCGTCCAGCTCTCGTTCTCGGCCCACGAAGGTGGTCAAGAACATCGGAAGGTCGCCGGTGACCTCTACGTCCTGCGGGTTGTCGACACGGGAGCCGGGTCCGGGATCCTGTGCCTTCCCCATGCCGCAATCATGGCACGCGAGGCCCGTGGCCGGATTGTCCCGTTTCGGGGGCGAGGAGGCGGCCATTGTTACCTCCTTGTCCGGCCGGCAATTCACGGTCAGGCATCCGCAAAGCTCCAGGCGTGCATCGGCAGCTGCGGCGTCTGCCGGGGCGGCGTCAGCCCGTTACTAGCCGGATCCGGTTGCTGCCGGTGTCGGCGATCAGAAGGTTCCCGGCAGCGTCGGCCGCCACCCCGACCGGGGCGTTGAGCTCGGCGCGGGCGGCCGGGCCGCCGTCGCCGGAGAACCCGGCGCGGCCTTCCCCAGCGACCGTGTAGATGTCCCCGGCGGTCATCGCCTGCCCGTAGAAGGTGCCGGTGCTGGCGGCCACCACCCGGACACGCTGGTTAAAGCTGTCGGCGAACAGCAGGTTGCCCGCGCCGTCGGCCGCCACCCCCTGCGGAGTATTGAGTTCGGCACTGGTGGCCGGGCCGCCGTCACCGGCAAACCCGAGGGTGCCGTTGCCGGCCACGGTGTAGATGTCCCCGGCGGTCATCGCCTGTCCGTAGAACGTGCCGGTGATGGCCGCCACCACCCGGATCCGCTGGTTGCCGAGGTCGGCGATGACCAGGTTGCCCGCGCCGTCGGCCGCCACGCCATGCGGGAAGTTGAGCTCGGCGCTGGTGGCCGGGCCGCCGTCGCCGGAGAACCCGGAGCGGCCGTTGCCGGCCACGGTGTAGATGTCTCCGGCGGTCATCGCCTGCCCGTAGAAGGTCCCCGTCGTGGCGGCCACCACCCGGATCCGGGTGTTGGAGCCGTCGGCGATCAGCACGTTGCCCGCGCCGTCGGCCGCCACCCCCGCGGGGAACGCGAGTTCGGCGCTAGTGGCTGGGCCGCCGTCGCCGGAGAACCCTTCGGTGCCGGTCCCGGCCACGGTGTAGATATCCCCGGCTGTCATCGCCTGTCCGTAGAAGGTGCCGGTCGTGTGCGCCACCACCCGGATCCGCTGGTTGTCCGTGTCGGAGATCAGCAGGTTGCCCGCCGCGTCGGTCGCCACCCCGAACGGGCTGTTGAGTTCGGCGCTGGTGGCCGGGCCGCCGTCGCCGGAGAACCCGGCGGTGCCGGTGCCGGCCACGGTGTAGATGTCCCCGGCGGTCATCGGCTGGCCGTAGAAGGTGCCGGTGCTTGCCGCCGCCACCCGGATCCGGGAGTTTTGATAATCGGCGATGACCGGGTTGCCGGCGCCGTCGGCCGCCACCCCGGCCGGCTCGTTGAGTTCGGCGTGGGTGGCCAGGCCGCCGTCGCCGAAGAACCCGGCGGTGCCGTTGCCGGCCACGGTGTAGATGTCCCCGGCGGTCATCGCCCGCCCGTAGAAGGTGCCGGCGGCGGCCGCCACCACCCGGACCCGCTGGTTGTCCCTGTCGGCGATCAGCAGGTTCCCGGCGCCGTCGGCCGCCACACCCTGCGGGAAGTTGAGTTCGGCGCTGACAGCCGGGCCGCCGCCGCCGGAGAACCCAGCGGTGCCGTTGCCGGCCACGGTGTAGATGTCTCCCGCGGTCATCGCCCGCCCGTAGAAGGTGCCCGAGGAGGCCGCCACCACCCGGACCCGGTTGTTGAGCGTGTCGGCGATCAGCAGGTTCCCGGCGCCGTCGGCCGCCACACCCTGCGGGAAGTTGAGCTTGGCGTTGGTGGCTGGGCCGCCGTCGCCGGAGAACCCGCCGGTGCCGTTGCCGGCCACGGTGTAGATGTCCCCGGCGGTCATCGCCCTCCCGTAGAAGGTCCCCGTCGCGGCGGCCACCACCCGGATCCGCTGGTTGCCGCCATCGGCGATCAGCAGGTTCCCGGCGGCGTCGGCCGCGACAGCGTTGGGGTCCTTGAGTTCGGCGCTGGTGCCGGGGCCGCCGTCGCCGGAGAACCCGCGAGTACCGTTGCCGGCCACGGTGTAGATGTCCCCGGCAGTCATCGGCTGGCCATAGAACGTGCCGGTGCTGGCCGCCACCACCCGGACCCGCTGGTTGTTCCTGTCGGCGATCAGCAGGTTCCCGGCGGCGTCGGCCGCGACAGCGCCGCGTTCGTTGAGTTCGGCGCTGGTGGCCGGGCCGCCGTCGCCGGCAAACCCGCGATGGCCGTTGCCGGCCACGGTGTAGATGTCCCCCGCGGTCATCGCCTGCCCGTAGAAGGTGCCAGCCGTGTGCGCCACCACCCGGATCCGCAGGTCGCCGGAGTCGGCGATCAGCAGGTTGCCGACCGCGTCTGTCGCCACCCCGCATGCGAAGGACAAGCTCGCCCCGGTCGCGGGGCGGCCATCGCCGAGCGGGCCGTCCACGCCGGTGCCCGCGGGGGTGGTCAGCCGGTCGGTGCCCGGGTCCACCTGCCGCACCGACCCGCCGTCAGCGGCGTACAGGAACCCGCCGCCGAACGTCACCCCGCACGGGAATGAAACCGCCACACTGGTGGCCTTGGCCGGGCCGCCGACACCCCCGGCCACCGTCGAGATCACCCCCGCCGTGCTCGCCGGGGCAGACGCCGAGGCCCGCCCGGCCGCGCCGGCAGTCGCGGGCGTGAGCAGGGCGATCGCCGCGCTGGCCACGACGACAGTTCGCTGCGAGGTTCTCATGATGTCCTGCCTCCCCCGCCGGGCATCCCGGCGGATGATCCCGGTCACCAGCTGCGCGGGGCGTGACTCCGGCCCCTGCAGGATTCTCCTCCGCGCAGGGCAGACGACAAGGGCCATGAACCCCCCCTGCGCGGGCCGCCCCAGCTGGCCGACCGGCATCCCAGACCGCGGCCCTGACCAGATCACCGGCAGCGCAAACCAGCCGGCGTAGCCTGCCAGGTCGCGTTCAGCCTGCGGCCCGCCGCCTGGGTCAGCCCGATACCACCCGGATCCGGTTGTCGCCAAAGTCGGCCATCAGCAGGTCGCCGGCGGCGTCCGCCGTCACACCTCGCGGGAAGCCGAGTTCGGCGCCGGTGGCGGGGCCGCCGTCGCCGGAGAACCCCCGAGTGCCGTTCCCGGCCACCGTGTAGATGTCCCCTACGGTCATCGCCTGGCCGTAGAACGTGCCGGTGGCCTCCGCCGCCACCCGGATCCGGTGGTTGAACGTGTCGGCGATCAGCAGGTTGCCGGCGGCGTCTGCCGCCACGCCCTCCGGCGAGCTGAGTTCGGCGCTGACAGCCGGGCCGTCGTCGCCGGCGAACCCGAAGGCGCCGTCACCGGCCACGGTGTAGATGTCCCCGGCGGTCATCGCCCGGCCGTAGAACGTGCCCGAGCGGACCGCGACCACCCGGATCCGGTGGTTGAACGTGTCGGCGATCAGCAGGTTGCCGGCGGCGTCTACCGCCACTCCGCCCGGGCCGTGGAGTTCGGCGCTGACAGCCGGGCCGCCGTCGCCGGAGAACGCGGCGGTGCCGTTCCCGGCCACGGTGTAGATGTCCCCGGCGGTCATCGCCTGCCCGTAGAACGTGCCGGTGGCGGCCGCCACCACCCGGACCCGCTGGTTGCCGCTGTCGGCGATGACCAGGTTGCCCGCGGCGTCCGTCGTCACGCTCGACAGCGAGCCGAGTTCGGCGGAGACAGCCGGGCCGCCGTCGCCGGAGAACCCAGAGATGCCGTTCCCGGCCACGGTGTAGATGTCCCCGGCGGTCATCGCCTGGCCGTAGAACGTGCCGGTGGCGGCCGCCACCGCCCGGATCCGGTCGTGGCCCGCGTCCGCTATCAGCAGGTTCCCGGCCGAGTCGACGGCCACCCCGTCCGGGCCGTTGAGTTCGGCCTTGGTGGCTGGGCCGCCGTCGCCGAGGCCACTGCCGCCACCGCCGGCCACGGTGTAGATGTCCCCGGCGGTCATCGCCCGCCCGTAGAACGTGCCGGTCGTATGCGCCGCCACCCGGACCCGGCCGTTGTTAGCGTCGGCGATGAGCAGGTTGCCCGCGGCGTCTGTCGCCGCGCCCTCCGGCGAGCTGAGTTCGGCGCTGACAGCCGGGCCGCCGTCGCCGGAGAACTCGCCGGTGCCGTTCCCGGCCACGGTGTAGATGTCCCCGCCGGTCATCGCCTTGCCGTAGAAGGTGCCGGACGAGGCGGCCACCACCCGGACCCGGCTGTTGTCAAAGTCGGCGATCAGCAGGTTCCCGGCGGAATCGACGGCCACCCCCTCCGGGCCGAAGAGCCCGGCGCCGACAGCCGGGCCGCCGTCGCCGGAGAACCCGGCGGTGCCGTTCCCGGCCACGGTGTAGACGTCCCCGGCGGTCATCGCCCGCCCGTAAAACGTGCCGGTGCTGGCCGCCGCCACCCGGACCCGGTTGTTGACAAAGTCCGCGATCAGCAGGTTGCCGGCGCCGTCTGTCGCCACCCCGAACGGGAGGTCGAGTTCGGCGCTGACAGCCGGGCCGCCGTCGCCGGAGAACCCCGGGGTGCCGTTGCCGGCCACGGTGTAGATGTCCCCGGTGGTCATCGCCTGCCCGTAGAACGTGCCGGTGGCGGCCGCCACCGCCCGGACCCGGTTGTTGTCAAAGTCGGCGATCAGCACGTTGCCGGCGGAGTCGACGGCCACCCCGTCCGGGCCGTTCAGTTCGGCGCTGACGGCCGGGCCGCCGTCGCCGGAGAACCCCGGGGTGCCGTTCCCGGCCACGGTGTAGATGTCCCCGGCGGTCATCGCCTGCCCGTAGAAGGTCCCCGACGAGGCTGCCACCACCCGGACCCGGCTGTTGCCGTCGTCGGCGAACACCAGGTTGCCCGCGGCGTCCACCGCAACACCCTCCGGCGAGGCGAGTTCGGCGCTGGTGGCAGGGCCGCCGTCGCCGGAGAACCCCCGGGTGCCGTCGCCGGCCACGTTGTAGATGTCCCCGGCGGTCATCGCCTTGCCGTAGAAGACGCCGCTGCTGGCCGCCGTCACCCGGATCCGGTCGTGTCCGCCGTCGGCGATCACCAGGTTGCCGGAGTGGTCCACCGCGACCCCGCACGTGGACAAGCTCGCACGGGTCGCGCTGCCGCCATCGCCGAGCGGGCCGGCAGCCCCGGTGCCCGCCGGGGTGGTCAGCCGGCCGGTGCCGGGGTTCACTCTCCGCACGGACCTGGAGCCGGCGACGTAGAGATACCCGGCGCCGAACGCCACGCCGCACGGATTGGCAAGAGCCACCTTGGTTGCCTTGGCCGGGCCGCCGACCCCCCCGGCCACCGTCGAGATCACCCCAGCCGTCTGGGTGGACGCTAGAGCCGGCCCGGCCGCACCCGCAGCCGCGGGCGTGAGCAGGGCGAGCGCCGCGGCTGCCGCGACCACAGTGCGCAGGGAGGCTGTCATGATGTCCTGCTTCCCCCGTCGGGCATCCCGGCGGATGATCGCGGTCACCGGCCGGGCGGGTGCTAGTGCCGCCCCCCGCGACCACTCACGAGCTAGCGGAGTCCTTGATCACCTTCTCCGCGAGATGCGCGGGCAGCGGCTCGTGCCGCAGGTAGCTCCGGCTGAACGACCCTGTCCCGTGCGACAGCGACCGCAGGTCGATCGCGTACCGGATGATCTCGAGCTCGGGCACCTCGGCCTTGACCATGGTCCGCCCTGTGCCGACCGGCTCGGTGCCGATCACCCGGCCGCGCCGGGACGGGAAGTCGGACATGATCCCGCCGACGTAGTCGTCGGCGACCAGCACCGACACCTCGTCCACCGGCTCGAGCAGGAGGCCCTTGGCCTTCTCCACGGCGTCCCGCAGCGCGGCCCGGCCGGCCTTCTGGAACGCCATGTCGGAGGAGTCCACCGAGTGTGCCTTGCCGTCGTAGAGCGTGACCCTGACGTCCACCATCGGGTAGCCGGCGATGACGCCCTGCTCCATCTGCGACCGGATCCCCTTCTCCACCGAGGGGATGAACTGCCGGGGCACCACGCCGCCGACGATCTTGTCGACGAACTCGAAGCCGGAGCCGGACGGCAGCGGCTCGATCTCGATGTGGGCGATGCCGAACTCGCCGTGCCCGCCGCTCTGCTTGACGTTGCGCCCCAGCCCCTTGGCCTTGCCCGCCACGGTCTCGCGCAGCGGCACCCGCAGGTCGACCCTCTCCACCGCGACCCCGTACCGGTTGGCCAGCCGGTCGAGCATCAGGTCGGCGTGCGCCTCACCCATGGTCCACAGCACGAGCTGGCGGGTGTCGGCGTTGTTCTCCATCCGCAGCGTCGGGTCCTCGGCCACGAGCCGGCTGAGCGCCTGCGACATCTTGTCCTCGTCCGCCTTGGACTTGGCGGTGATGGCGACCGGCAGCAGCGGCTCGGGCATGGACCACGGCTCCATCAGCAGCGGGCGGGCCGGGTCGGACAGCGTGTCGCCGGTCTCCGCCGAGCCGAGCTTGGCCACCGCGCAGATGTCACCGGCCGCGCACTGCGCGGCCGGCCGCTGCTGCTTCCCGAGCGGCGTGGTGAGCGCGCCGACGCGCTCGTCGTTGTCGTGGTCGGCGTGCCCGCGGTCGGCCATCCCGTGGCCGGACACGTGCACGCTGGCGTCCGGCCGCAGTGTGCCGGAGAACACGCGGACCAGGCTGACCCGTCCGACGTACGGGTCGGAGGTGGTCTTCACGACCTCGGCCAGCAGCGGTCCCTTCGGGTCGCTGGACAGGCCGCTGACCGGCTTGCCGTCGAGCGTCGTGACCGAGGGCAGCGGGTGCTCGCTCGGCGCGGGGAACGCCTGGGTCACGATCTCGAGCAGCTCGTCCAGGCCGATGCCGCGGCCGGCCGCGGACGCCAGCACGGGGTAGAAGCTGCCGAGCGAAACCGCCTTCTCCAGGTCCGCGATCAGCACCTTGGGGTCGATCTCCTCGCCGGACAGGTACCTGTCCATGAGGGACTCGTCCTCGCTCTCCTGGATGATCCCCTCGATCAGCTCGCTGCGGAGCTCTTCCATCCGGTCGGCGTAGCCGGGCTCGGGGTCGCGTTCTTCGCGGCCCGAGCCGGAGTAGTCGTAGAACCGCTGGGACAGCAGCCCGATCAGCCCGCGGGGCGTCCCGTCGGCGGCGGTCACCGGCAGGTAGAGCGGCGCGACGGCCTCGCCGAACGCGGCGCGGCACGCGGCCAGCGCCTCGTCGAAGTCACCCCGCTGGTGGTCGATCTTGGTGATGACCACGGCCCGCGGCATGCCGACGCTCGCGCACTCCTCCCACAGCATCCTGGTCAGCCCGTCGACACCCTCGGCCGCCGAGAGCGCGAACAGCGCGGCATCCGCCGCGCGAAGCCCGGCCCGCAGGTCCCCGGTGAAGTCGGCGTACCCGGGCGTGTCGAGCAGGTTGACCTTGATCCCCGCCCAGGTCAGCGGCGCGAGCGACAGGTTCACCGAGCGCTGCTGCCTGACCTCCACCTCGTCGTAGTCGCTGACCGTGGTGCCGTCTTCCACCCGGCCCGCGCGCTGGATCGCACCCGTACGGACGAGCAGCGCCTCTACCAGGGTGGTCTTGCCCGAGCCCGAGTGGCCGACCAGCGCGACGTTCCGCACGTCGCCCGGGCTTGCATGGCCGGCCGCTTGCGAGCTGCCCGCGGCTCCCGCCGCCGTCTTGTCCGCCACTCGCGTCGCCTCCTGTTAAGTCCGCTCTGACTTCCTGCACAACCACTTTTTACCTGTCGGTCGCGCGCCACAACCCCTTGACCCTAAACCCGCGGGTCGCCGGTCAGTGGTGACGGCGTCACCGCCGGAGGCTCAGTAAGATCGGACGGCCATGCTGAACGCCCTGCGGCCCGCACTCGACCGGGTACTGACCCCGGTCGGACGGGCGCTCGCGCGCACCCCGCTGACGCCGAACGCGCTGACGGTGATCGGCACGCTCGGCGTCTCGGCCGGCGCGCTTGCGCTGTTCCCCATCGGACAGCTGTTCGCCGGCACGATGGTGTGCTGGTTCTTCACGTTCGCCGACATGCTGGACGGGACGCTGGCCCGGATCAAGGGGACGAGCGGGCCGTGGGGCGCCTTCCTGGACTCGACGCTCGACCGGGTGGCCGACGCCGCGGTGTTCGGCGGGCTCACGCTGTGGTTCATGCTCGGCGGCCACAGCCGCCTGCTCGCCGGGGTGGCGCTGTTCGACCTGGTCTGCGGCGCGCTGGTGTCGTACGCGAAGGCGCGCGCCGAGAGCCTCGGCTACCGCGCCGACGTCGGGATCGCCGAGCGCACCGAACGCCTGCTCATCGCCCTGGTCGCGGCCGGCCTGCAGGGCCTCGGCGTGCCCTACATCCTCGCGATCGGGCTGTGGGCGCTGGCCCCGCTGACCGCGTTCACGTTCGGCCAGCGCGTCGTGGCGGTCCGGCGGGCGATCATGGCGGAGACCGCGGCCAGGACCGCGGGCACCAGTGCGGGGAGGACCAATGCCGACGCTCAGTGAGCGGCTGACCGGCGCGGCGTACAGCCTCGGCTGGAAGGTGATCTGCCGGGTGCCCGAGTCGTGGGCCCGCGGCGCGTTCATGGCCGTCGCGGACATCGCCTGGCGTCGGCAAGGCCCGCGGGTGCAGGTGCTGGAGGGCAACCTGCGCCGGGTCACCGGGCCGGGCGCCACCGGCAAGGAGCTGCGCGCGCTGTCCCGCGCCGGGATGCGCTCCTACGCGCGGTACTGGCTGGAGGTGTTCCGGCTGCCGGTGATCGGCCGGGAGCGGATCCTCGGCGACATGCGCGCCATCGGCGAGGAGGAGACGGCGTTCGCGCACCTGGCGGCCGGCCGCGGGGTGATCTTCGCGCTGCCGCACATGGGCAACTGGGAGCACGCCGGCGCGTGGATCGTCGCCCGCGGCGCGAACAGCTTCACCACGGTCGCCGAGCGGCTCAAGCCGGAGTCGGTGTACGACAAGTTCGTCGCGTTCCGGGAGAGCCTGGGCATGGAGGTGCTGCCCGCGACCGGCGGTGTGAGCCGGTTCGGCGTGCTCGCGCAGCGGCTGCGGGCCGGCCGGCTGGTGTGCCTGCTGGCCGACCGGGACGTCACCGGCGCCGGCATCGAGGTGGACTTCTTCGGCGAGAAGGCACGGATGATGGCCGGCCCCGCGGCGCTGGCGGTGCAGACCGGCGCCGCGCTGATGCCTGTCACACTGTGGTATGAGGGCTCGTGCTGGGGGGCCCACATCTACGAGGAGATTCCGGTGCCGGGCCAGGGAACGAGACAGGAACAGATCGCCGCGATGACCCAGCAGCTGGCCGGCGTGTTCGAGCGCGGGATCCGGGAGCACCCGGAGGACTGGCACATGCTGCAGCGGGTGTTCATGGGCGACCTCGACCAGGCCAGGCTCGCCGCCTCGGTGGCGAGGGCGGCCAAGCTCGAGCGCCAGGCGGCCGAGGCCGACGGCCAGGCGCAAGCGGCAGGAAACGGCGCATGAGGGTCGGCCTCGTCTGCCCGTACGAGTGGAACGTCCCCGGCGGCGTGCAGCAGCACATCATGGACCTGGCCGAGGCGCTGATCGACCTCGGCCACCACGTCTCGGTGATCTCCGCGGCCGACGACGACGTCCCGCTGCCGCCTTACGTCGTCCCGGCCGGCCGCGCCGTGCCCGTCCCGTACAACGGCTCGGTGGCCCGGCTGTCGTTCGGCTTCCGGTCGGCCAGCCGGGTGCGCCGCTGGGTCCGGGACGGCGACTTCGACGTGCTGCACGTGCACGAGCCGGCCGCGCCGAGCCTGTCCCTGCTGGCCTGCTGGGTGGCCACCGGCCCGATCGTCGCCACCTTCCACACCGCCAACCCGCGCTCGCGGGTGATGCACGCCGCCGAGCCCATGCTGCAGTCGGCGCTGGAGAAGATCAGCGCCAGGATCGCGGTGTCCGAGGCGGCCCGCCGTACGCTCGTGGAACACCTCGGCGGCGATGCCGTTCTCATCCCGAACGGCGTTGCCATACGCCGGTTCGCCAAGGCCGATCCGCTGCCCGGCTGGCCCGCCGATGGCGGGGCCATCGGCTTCCTCGGCAGGCTGGACGAGCCACGCAAGGGCCTGGGCGTGCTGCTGCGCGCATTCGAGCTGATGGCGCCGTCACGTCCCGGGCTGCGGCTGCTGATCGCGGGCCCCGGCGACGCGGACGAGGCGCGCTCCCGGGTCGGCCCGGAGCTGCGCGACCGGGTGGTGCTGCTCGGCCGGGTGAGCGAGGACGACAAGGTGCGCGCGCTGCACTCGGTGGACGTGTTCTGCGCGCCGAACACCGGCGGCGAGAGCTTCGGGATCGTGCTCGCCGAGGCGATGGCGGCCGGCGCGCCGATCGTCGCGAGCGACATCGACGCGTTCCGCCGGGTGCTGCGCGGCGGCCTGGCCGGCGAGCTGTTCCCGCCCGGTGACCCGGCGGGCCTCGCCCGGGCCGCCGGACGGCTGCTCGATGACCGGGACCGCGCGGCCAGCCTGTCGGACGCGGCGTTCGAGGCGGTCCGCGACTACGACTGGCCGGTGGTCGCCCGGGACGTGGTCCGGGTGTACGAGACGGTGGTCTCGGGCGGCGGCCACGTCCGGGTGGCGGCGGTGGCCGCACGGGGCGGCCGGTGATGGCCGTGATCCTGGACATCGTCCTCAGCGTCGCCGCCGTGGCGCTGCTGGTCGTCTACGTGTCGTGGCGGGCGGGCAGGCTGGACCGGCTGCACGCCAGGCTCGAGGCGGCCCGCGCCGCGCTGGACGCCGCGCTGCTGCGGCGCAACTGCGTCGCGGCCGAGCTCGCGTCCTCCGGGCTGCTCGACCCGGCGACCAGCGTGCTGCTGGCGCAGGCGGCGCACGACGCCAGGGCCGGGGACCGGCAGCGCGAGCTGGCCGAGAGCGACCTGTCCCGCGCGCTGCGCGCGGCGTTCGGCCAGCCGGACTTCCGCGCGTTCCTGAACGGCGGGCACGGTGCGGAGGAGCTGCTCACCGAGCTCGAGGCGGCGGCGCACCAGGTCTTCCTGGCCAGGAAGTTCTACAACGAGGCCGTGACGGCGACGATCTCGGCCCGGCGCCGGTTCCTCGTCCGGGCGCTGCGGCTCGCCGGGCGGGCGGCGGCCCCGGAGTTCTTCGAGATCGACGACTCCCTCGTCGAGCCCGCCGCCGGCAACGGCGCGGACATGCCGCGGCTGACCGGCTGACCGGCGGACCTGTCGGCCAGCTACCCGGCCGACGGCCGCCACTCCGGGTAGCTACCCGGCCGACGGCGGCCACTCCGGGCCCGCTGACCCGCCGGCGGCCAGCTACCCGGCCGGCGCCGCCCCGGGCCGGCCGGCCCGCGGGGTCTGCGGCGTAGCCGTTCGGGCAAATGAACTTCCGCGCTTGCTGGCTGATCTCTCCGGACCGCCAGCCACACCGGTCCCCGAACTACCATGTGAGGAGCAGCCAGCGATCAAGTGAGGTTCTACGGTGTCGGTCACTACTTCCGCGCGCACATCTCCCGGCGACGCCCACGGCGGGGCGGCGCGGGATTCGGACGCCACGGCGCTTACCGGGACATCTCGGGTGAAGCGGGGCATGGCCGAGATGCTCAAGGGCGGCGTGATCATGGACGTGGTCACGCCCAGCCAGGCGAAAATCGCCGAGGACGCGGGCGCGGTCGCGGTGATGGCGCTGGAACGCGTGCCCGCCGACATCCGCGCGCAAGGCGGCGTGGCGCGGATGAGCGACCCGGACATGATCGACGAGATCATCGCCGCGGTGAGCATCCCGGTGATGGCCAAGTGCCGGATCGGCCACTTCGTCGAGGCGCAGGTGCTGCAAGCGATCGGCGTGGACTACATCGACGAGTCCGAGGTGCTCACCCCGGCCGACGAGGCGCACCACGTGGACAAGTGGAAGTTCACCGTGCCGTTCGTGTGCGGCGCCACCAGCTTGGGCGAGGCGCTGCGCCGCCTCGCCGAGGGCGCGGCCATGATCAGGTCGAAGGGCGAGGCCGGCACCGGCAACGTCGTGGAGGCGACCAGGCACATGCGCCAGATCCGCGCGGAGATCCGCCGGCTCGCCGCGCTGCCGGCCGAGGAGCTCTACGCCGCCGCCAAGGAGCTGCGCGCGCCCTACGAGCTCGTCGCCGAGGTCGCGGCCGCGGGCCGGCTGCCGGTGGTGCTGTTCACCGCCGGCGGGATCGCCACCCCGGCCGACGCCGCGATGATGATGCAGCTCGGCGCCGAGGGCGTGTTCGTCGGGTCGGGCATCTTCAAGTCGGGCGACCCGGCCGCCCGCGCGGCCGCGATCGTCAAGGCGACCACGTTCTACCAGGACCCGGACGTGATCGCCAAGGTCTCTCGCGGGCTGGGCGAGCCGATGGTTGGCATCAACCTGGACACGCTGCCCGCCGACCAGCACTACGCCGGCCGGGGCTGGTGACCCGGCCCGGCGACCGCGCGGCGCCTGTCGTCGGCGTCCTGGCGCTGCAGGGTGACGTCGCCGAGCACCTGCGCGCCCTGGCCGCGGTCGGCGCCGACGGCGTCGCGGTCCGCCGGCCGGAGGAGCTCGACGAGGTCGGCGGGCTGATCATCCCCGGGGGCGAGTCGACCACGATGTGGAAGCTCGCGGTGGCCTTCGACCTGATGGAGCCGGTGAGCAAGCGGGTCATGGCCGGGCTGCCGGCATTCGGCTGCTGCGCCGGGATGATCATGCTCGCGGACCGGCTGGTCGACGGGATCGACGGACAGCAGACGTTCGGCGGGATCGACATGACGGTGCGCCGCAACGCGTTCGGCCGTCAGGTGGACTCGTTCGAAAGCGACATCGAGCTGCGGGGAATTCCTGGCCCGCGGCTGCGCGCTGTATTCATCAGGGCGCCGTGGGTCGAGCAGACCGGGCCGGACGTCGAGGTACTGGGTACCGACGCGGGCACGGGTAGGCTCGTCGCGGTCCGCCAGGGGGCACTTCTTGCCACCGCGTTCCACCCCGAGCTGACGCCGGACCTGCGGCTGCACCAGCTCTTTTTCGACATTGTGAGGGAACAGTCATGAGCGGCCACTCAAAGTGGGCAACCACCAAGCACAAGAAGGCCGTGGTCGACGCCAGGCGCGGCAAGCTGTTCGCCAAGCTGATCAAGAACGTCGAGGTCGCGGCGCGCACCGGCGGCGGTGATCCGGCGGGCAACCCGACGCTGTTCGACGCGATCCAGAAGGCCAAGAAGAACTCGGTACCCAACGAGAACATCGACAGGGCCCTCCGCCGCGGGGCCGGCCTGGAGGGCGGCGGCGCCGCGTACGAGTCGATCACCTACGAGGGGTACGCGCCGGGCGGGGTCGCGGTGCTCGTGCAGGCGCTGACCGACAACAGGAACCGCGCGGCTTCGGACGTGCGCACCGCGCTGACCCGCAACGGCGGCTCGATGGCCGACCCGGGCTCGGTGTCGTACCTGTTCCACCGCAAGGGCGTGGTCATCGTCAGCAAGTCCGGCGGCAACGACGGGCTGACCGAGGACGACGTGGTGGCCGCGGTGCTGGAGGCCGGCGCGGAGGAGGTCAACGACCTCGGTGACTCGTTCGAGGTGATCAGCGAGCCCAATGACCTGGTGGCCGTGCGGACCGCGCTGCAGGAGGCCGGGATCGACTACGACTCGGCCGAGGCCGCGTTCCTGCCCACGATGGAGATCCCGCTGGACGAGGAGCACGCGCGGAGGGTGTTCCGGCTGATCGAGGCCATCGAGGACTCCGACGACGTCCAGGACGTGTACGCGAACTACTCGGTCTCCGACGAGGTGATGGAGTCCCTCGGCTGACGAGGCCGGGCCTGCCGCCGGGGACGCCGGCCTGGCCGCTCGGATGGAGTCCCTCGGCTGACGAGGCCGGGCCTGCCGCCGGGGATGCCGGCCTGGCCGCTCGGAACCCGCGGAGCCGCCTGGCGCAGCCGTTCGGGATCAGGAAACGTTCACCGATCGCGGTCGGACCTCGCGTCCATGATCGTTGGCAGGAAAACGCCCACCGGTGGGCGGAAATCCGCCAGATACCCCCGCCGCTCAGCCGGCTGGCCCGGCCGGACCCAGCGTGAGAGGGCGCGAGCCGCGGGCCGCGCCCTGAGCCGGAGGATCTGCCATCGCAGGGGGCTGCAGGCCCGGGCGGCGACACGCCGCCTGCTGTTCGGGGCGCCGCCGCGCGCCGGCCGGTAGCCTGGCAGGCGAACACATGTTCGCGGACTGCGATCGGACGGGTGACCATGCGGCATGCCGGGCGGCGCTGATGCACCGACAGCGCGTCATGCGCGTTCTCGGCGTTGACCCCGGCCTGACCAGGTGCGGGCTCGGCGTGGTGGAGGGCAGGCCGGGGTCCGCGCTGACGCTGGTCGACGGGGGAGTCGTTCGTACCGACGCGGGCGGCGACATCGCGTCGCGGCTGCTCACCCTGGAGCAGGAGATAGAGCGCTGGCTCGGCGAGTACCGTCCCGACGCGGTGGCGGTGGAGCGGGTGTTCAGCCAGCACAACGTGCGCACGGTGATGGGCACCGCCCAGGCCGGCGCGGTGGCCATCGTCTGCGCCGCGCGGCGCGGCCTGCCGGTCGCCACGTACACCCCCAGCGAGGTGAAGGCCGCGGTGACGGGCAGCGGGCGGGCCGACAAGGCGCAGATGACCGCCATGGTGACCCGGCTGCTGCGGATGGCCGACCCGCCCCGGCCGGCCGACGCTGCCGACGCGCTGGGCCTGGCCATCTGCCACATCTGGCGGGGCGGCGCGCGGCTGCGGCTCGCCGCCGCGGTGGCCGCTGCCGCCCGCCCGCCGCAGGCTGCCGCCCGCCCACCGCAGGCTGCCGCTCGCCCGCCGCAGGCTGCCGCCCGCCCGGCGCACCCCCCGCCTGGCCCGCCGCATGCCTCGCCCGGCCCGCCGCAGGTTGCGGCCCACACGCTCTCGCCCGGAGGTGTCACGTGATCGCGCACCTGGACGGCACGGTCAGCGCGCTCGCGCCGGACGGTGCGGTCATCGACGTCGGCGGTGTGGGGCTCGCCGTGCAGTGCACGCCCGGCACGCTCGCCGGGCTCCGGCTGGGCGAGCGAGCCAAGGTCGCCACCTCGCTGATGGTGCGCGAGGACGCGCTGACCCTGTACGGGTTCGCGACCGAGGACGAGCGCAACGTCTTCGAGCTGCTGCAGACCGCGAGCGGCGTCGGCCCGCGGCTGGCCCTCGCCATGCTGGCCGTGCACGGGCCCGACGCGCTGCGGCTCGCGGTCGCGCGCGAGGACCTCGTGGCGCTGACCAGGGTGCCCGGCGTCGGCAAGAAGGGCGCGCAGCGGATCGTCCTCGAGCTGAAGGACAGGCTCGGCGTCGCCGGGGAGACCGTCGGCGCGGCACCCGGCCGCCCGTCCGGCGCGGCGTCGCCGTGGCGCGACCAGGTGCGGGCCGGCCTGATGAACCTCGGCTGGGCGGCGCGTGACGCCGAGGAGGCGATCGCGGCGGTCGAGCCCGAGCTGGGCGCCGACGGCGAGCCGGTCGACGTCGCGATCGCGCTGCGCGCCGCGCTGCGGCGGCTGAGCACGCCGTGACCGGCCAGGAGCCGCGCGTCCCGGCGGGCGGCGCGGCGCAGCAGCAGCAGGAGCAGGAGGAACGCGTGGTGTCCGCGCTGGCGGACCCGGACGAGCGGGTGCTGGAGAGCGCGCTGCGGCCCAAGCGGCTGTCGGAGTTCATCGGCCAGGCGCGGGTGCGCGAGCAGCTGTCGCTGGTGCTGGAGAGCGCGCTCCGCCGCGGCCGGCCACCGGACCACGTGCTGCTGTGCGGTCCGCCCGGCCTCGGCAAGACCACCATCGCCATGATCATCGCGGCCGAGCTTGGCACGCCGCTGCGGATCACCAGCGGGCCGGCCATCGAGCGCGCGGGCGACCTCGCCGCCGTGCTGTCCACGCTCAGCGAGGGCGAGGTCATCTTCATCGACGAGATCCACCGGCTGGCGCGACCGGCCGAGGAGATGCTCTATCTCGCGATGGAGGACTTCCGGGTCGACGTCGTGGTCGGCAAGGGGCCGGGCGCGACCGCGATCCCGCTGGACATCGCGCCGTTCACGCTGGCGGGGGCCACCACGAGGGCCGGCCTGCTGCCCGCGCCGCTCCGCGACCGGTTCGGCTTCACCGCCCATCTCGACTTCTACGACCCGGCCGAGCTCGAGATCATCGTGCGACGGTCGGCGGGACTGCTCGGGGCGAAGCTGCGCGACGACGGGGCGACCGAGATCGCCAGTCGGTCGCGGGGAACCCCGCGGATCGCCAACCGGCTGCTGCGCCGGGTCCGCGACTACGCCGAGGTCCGCGCCGACGGGGTCATCACCAGGGACATCGCCCGCACCGCGCTCGAGCTCTACGAGGTGGACGCCGAGGGCCTGGACCGGCTGGACCGCGCCGTGCTCGACGCGCTGGTCCGGCGGTTCGGCGGGGGCCCGGTGGGGCTGTCCACCCTGGCGGTGGCGGTCGGCGAGGAGACGGAGACCGTGGAGGTCGTCGCCGAGCCGTTCCTCGTCCGGTGCGGGTTCCTGGCCAGGACGCCGCGCGGACGCGTGGCCACCCCGGCGGCCTGGGAGCACCTCGGCCTCACCCCGCCGCCGGAGCCCCCGGGGCCTCCCACCCTGTTCGACTGA
>Ga0070698_100001665_pt1 | contig 24789 bp, 17 predicted proteins | sample KBSK1502metaG_FD_65477 | JGI IMG/M metagenome (GOLD analysis project Ga0070698, IMG submission 65477) | Corn, switchgrass and miscanthus rhizosphere microbial communities from Kellogg Biological Station, Michigan, USA - KBS K1-50-2 metaG | ecosystem: Host-associated > Plants > Roots >... | reverse complement strand
GGCTGGACTCGAAGATCGTGACCACCCAGCTCGGCGAGGAGGCCGGCGCGCCGTCGGTGCCGAACGTGATCGGCACGGCCAGCAGCTACGCGGAGCTCACCGCGCTGGCGACGGCCGGCGGGCTCGGCACGGACCTGGTCGTGCAGACCCCATACGGCGACTCGGGCAAGACGACGTTCTTCATCGCCCGCGAGCGGGACTGGGACTCCTGGGCGGCCGACATGGACGGCCAGCAGCTCAAGGTGATGAAGCGGATCAACAACAAGGCGGCCGCCGTGGAGGCGTGCATCACCCGGCACGGCACGATCGTCGGGCCGTTCATGACCGACCTGACCGGCTACCCGGAGCTCACCCCCTACAAGGGCGGGTGGTGCGGCAACGACCTGTTCCCCGACGCGCTGTCGAACGCCGACCGCGCCACCGCGATCAGCCACGTCCGCAAGCTCGGTGACCGGCTTGCCGCCGAGGGCTACAAGGGCTTCCTCGAGGTCGACGTGCTCGCCGACCTCGACACCGGCGCGGTGTACCTGGGCGAGCTGAACCCGCGCATATCCGGGGTCTCCTCGATAACGAACGTCACCGCGGGCGCCTACGCCGACGTGCCGCTGTTCCTGTTCCACCTGCTGGAGTTCATGGACGTGGACTACACGGTCGACGCCGAGGAGATCAACGAGCGCTGGTCCGACCTGGCCGCCGTGGACGTCTGGTCGCAGCTCATCATGAAGGACCCGCGGGACGAGGTCGAGCGGATCCTGGCCGCGCCCCGCACCGGCGCCTGGCGGCTGGCTGACGACGGCGCGCTCGCCTTCGGCCACGTCAGCAACGACTGGCACGACATCACCACCGAGGACGAGGCGTTCTTCATGCGCGTCTACGCGCCCGGCGACTTCACCTTCCACGGCGCCGACCTCGGCGTGCTAGTCACCAAAGGCCGCATGCAGGCCGACGGGGGGCTCACCGACCGCTGCCGGCACTACATCGCGGGGATCCGCGCCCAGTACCACACCGAGGCCGTGCCGCGCCCGGCGGTCATGCCCATCGCATACGTCAAGTAGCCGCGGAAAGGAGCGCCCAGCGTGACCGCCGACATCGCCTCCGGCAAGGACCTTCTCGGGCTGTTCCCGCCCGGATCCGCGGTGGATCCGGACGGCGAGCTCACCGTGGCGGGCTGCCGGCTGGCCGGCCTGGCCGACACCTGGGGCACGCCGCTGTACGTCATCGACGAGGGCGGCGTGCGCGGGCAGGTCCGCAGGTTCCGGCGCGCCCTGGAACGCGAGTGGGCCAACTCCCGGATGGTGTTCGCCTCGAAGGCGTTCCCCTGCACCCCCATCTACCGGCTGATGGCCGAGGAGGGCATCGGGGTCGACGTCGCCGGCGCGGGTGAGCTGGCCATGGCGCTGGCCGGGGGCGTGGACCCGGCGCGCATCGTGCAGCACGGCAACGCCAAGACCACGGCTGAGCTGCGGATGGCGGTGGACGCCGGGGTCGGCCTGATCGTCATCGACAACCTTGACGACATCGACCGTCTCGAGGCCTTCGCACCGCCCGGGCAGCCGGTGCTCGTCCGGGTGATCCCCGGCGTCCGGCCCGACACCCACGAGGCGGTGGCCACCGGGCAGCTCGGATCCAAGTTCGGCCTGACCGTGCCCGCCGCGCGCGCGGCCATCGCCCGGATCCGCAGCGGCGGCAGGCTCCGCCTCGATGGCCTGCACATGCACATCGGCTCGCAGATCACCTCCGCCGAGCCGTACGCGCCGGCGGTCGAGGCCATCGCCGCGCTCGGCGAGTTCCCGGTCTACAACCTGGGCGGCGGCCTGGGGGTCCGCTACACCTACCAGGACAACCCGCCCAGCCCGGAGGAGTGGGTCGGGGCCCTGGCCGCGGCGGCGCGCCGTCATCTGCCCGCGGCCGCGCAGATCATCATCGAGCCCGGCCGGAGCCTGGTCGCGCCGTTCGGCGTGACGCTCTACCGGGTGGTGTCGGTGAAGGACGGCGATCCCCGCTTCGTGGCTGTCGACGGGGGGATGGCCGACAACATGGAGGTGGCGCTCTACGGCCAGCGGTTCGAGGCCACCGTGACCAGCCGGGTCGGCGGGGGCGAGGTCACCGAGCTGGTGGGGCGGCACTGCGAATCCGGCGACCGGCTGATCTCCGGCGCCGTGCTGCGCGATCCCCGGCCCGGTGACCTCGTCGCGGTGGCCGTCACGGGCGCGTACTGCTACTCGCTGGCCAGCAACTACAACGGCGCCCTGCGCCCCCCCGTCGTGGTGTGCGCCGGCGGCCGGCCGCGCCTGGCCGTGCGCCGGGAAACCCTCGCCGACCTGCTGGCGCGGGACGTGCCGCCGGGCTGACGACACGGCCACCCGCTGACGACACGGCCACCCGTCAGCCCGGCCGGCCTACCGCCTCGGCTTGGATGACCAGGGTGGATAGCGCGTCGGCCGCAGGCCGGATCTTGTGCTCGGGGAGTCGGCCGAAGCCGGCCAGCAGCCCCCGTTCCGTGCTGGGAGCCAGGTGGAAAGGCGAGAGCGGGGTGATGTTGATGCTGTGGCCCACCGGATGAGCGCCTGGCGGCGGGCCGGCGCCATCCTTCCTGGATAGCCGACCGGAGCACCTCCCGGAGCGTCCGCCGTAGCTGGCCGCGCTGCGCATCGAAGTCCAGCAGCAACTCCTGCGCACCTCTGGCTTTATCGGAAACGCCGCCCGTGGCCCTGTCCACGACGCCAGCCACGCGACATCCTCGATGCCATGACCAGCCGGCCGTCAGCCGGCCCTGAACCACAGCGAGGTAAGCGATGCCAATCCAGGACGTGACCGTGGTCTCGGTCCCGGTATCTGACCAGGACCGGGCCAAGGAGTTCTACGTGGACAAACTGGGGTTCGAGCCGATCCGCGACGATGACTCCGTCCCGGGCATGCGGTGGGTCCAGGTGGCCCCCGCCAAAGGCGCCACGGCGCTCACGCTGGTCACCTGGTTCGACACCATGCCCGCCGGCTCGCTGCGCGGCCTGGTGCTGGCCTGCGATGACCTCGACGCCGAATACCAGCGGCTGCACGCCAACGGCGTGCCATTCGACAGCCCGCCCCAGCGGCAACCCTGGGCCACCGAAGCCGTCTGCCACGACCCCGACGGCAACGTGCTTGTCCTGCAGCAAACCTGAGCGTCTACACGCCCAGGTGGTACGCCGCCGTGACGTCCGCGCGCAGGGGCCGTGACGGACTCGCCCCGGTCGTCACCGGACGGACACGGGAACGACCTGAACGGCGTTGCCGCCGTAGCCGAGCCGGTTCCAGTCCGGCCGCTCGGGTTGCGTGCGGCCGGCGAGATCGGTGGCCCGGGCGCGCACCGTGGTCTTGCCCGGGCTGTCGAGCCGCGCCGGCAGCTCCCACCACTGCCAGCCGTGACGGCGGCGCTCGCCGATCAGGCTGGCCGTCTGCCACGGGCCGTCGCCGATGCTGACCTCTACCTTCTCGATGGGCGCCGCGCCCGACCAGGCCACCCCCCGGATGACCAGGTCGCCGGCGGAAATCTCCTGGTCGTCGTTCGGCTCGATTATTACCGAACGGACGCGCTGCAGGCGCACCGGTTCCCGCACCGTGGTCTCATCGCGCCGGGTCTCGTAGAAGTACCGTTCGGCCTGGAAAAAGCCCTCGAACGGCGAGCCGATGACCTCGATCTCGGTCAGCCACTTGACCGACGCGACCGCGTACCAGCCAGGCACGATGAGCCGCAGCGGATACCCGTGCTCGACCGGCAGCGGCTCTCCGTTCATCGCGTACGCCAGCAGTGACCCGGACTGCCGTGCGTCGCCGACCGACAGGCTCCGCTCGAAGGGGATGACGTCCGCGGTCTCTCCGGCGCTACCCCGGTCCGCCCCCCGGAACACGATCTCGAGCGCCTCCGGCGAGACGCCAGCCCGATCAAGGATCTCGGTCAGCGGCACCCCCGCCCACTCCGCGGTGCTGACCGCGCCCAGGCGCCACTGCTCTCCGTCGGTCGGCGGGTCGAACTGGGCGCGGCCGTTGCCGGCGCACTCGAGGGTGGCGAGCAGCGTCTGCGAGCGCATGTTGAGCAGGTCACGCAAGCCGAGCCGGAGCGGGCGGTCAACGAGGCCGCTCACCCGCAGCTGCCACGACGCCAGGTCCAGCCGGGGGGTCTCGAAATGGTTCCGGACGTAGAACCGGGCGTTCGGCATCACCACGCCGCCGATCAGCGCCGGAATCAGCGTTTCGCAGTTGAGCGGGCTGGTGCGGTGCACCACCAGGCCCCCGCTGTCCGGCCGCGGGGTGACGACCGGCAGGCCCGCCGCGGCCCACGCGCACATCCCGCCGGCGAGGTTGACGGCGTCGAGGCCCGAGGCGCGCAGCGACTCGGTGACCACGGCGGAGCGGCCGCCGGAGCGGCAGACGACGACGATCTGGCGATCCCGGGGGAGCTCGCCGCGGCGCCCGGCCACCTGACCCATCGACAGCATCATGGCCTCCGGCGCGTGCCCGGCCTGCCACTCGTCGGGCTCGCGCACATCGAGAATCAGCGCGCCCCTATCAACCAGCGCCTTTGCCGCCCGGGCACCAACCTCGGGCACGGCCGTCATACCTGGCGTCCCCTCCGGCGCCACCGGCAGTCCGGCGGTCTCCCAGGCCAGGTAGCCGCCGAGCAGGTCGGAAACGTCCGCGAACCCGGCCGCCCGCAGCACGCTGGCCGCCACCTGGGACCGGTAGCCGCTGCCGCAGTACACCAGGACCGGCACGGACCGGTCGAGGCCGTCCAGCGACCGGGTGAGGATGGCCAGCGGGATTTCCCGCGCGCCCGGGAGCGTGCCCGCGGCGGTCTCGCCGGGGCTGCGGACGTCCACGACCTGCAGGGACGGCTCGAGCGCGCGAAGCTCGGCGAGCTGCTCGATGGTCAGCCGTGAGCTCGCCTCGATCAGCTCGGGCCTGCTGAGGCCGACCGACGCGAGGTCGTCAAGCTGGCCGACGACCCGGTCGTATCCGACGCGGCCGAGCCGGACCTTGGCTTCGACCGCGATCGCGGGATCGCCGACGAGCACGACATCGCGGTCCGGTTCGAGCACGGCGCCGGCCCACTCCGCGAAGCGTCCCTGCAGGCCGACGTTGACCGCCCCGCGCAGGTGGGCGGCGGCGAAGTCGGCGGGCTCGCGGGCGTCCAGCAGGACCGCCCCGCCGTCGCGGCGGGACAGGACGCCGGCGACCTGGAGCCGCGGCGGCGCGGCCTCGTCGAGAAGGGGGCGGAGCTCGCGGTTGCGGCGCACGTCGAACTCGAAGTACTGGGGCTGCGCGGGCTGGCCCTCGGTGACGGCGGCGACGAACTCGTCCTCATCCATGGGCTGGAGGGCGTAGTTCGACAGCCGCTGCTCGCCGAGCGTCGAGCTGGTCTCGCTGGAAAGCTGCTTGCCGCAGGACGATCCCGCGCCGTGCGCGGGGAACACGCGCGTGGCGTCGGGGAGCCGCAGCAGCTTGCCGTGCAGCGAGTGGTACAGGCGCCGGGCCAGCGCGGCGGCCGACAGGTCGGCCCCGGCCGAGGCCAGCAGGTCGGGGCGCCCCACATCGCCGACGAACAGCGTGTCGCCGGTGAGCACCCCGTAGGGGACCTCGTCATCGGGGTGCTCGTAGACGACGATGCAGATCGACTCCGGCGTGTGACCCGGGGTGGCGAGGATCTCGAGCGTGACGTCACCCAGCGACAGCCGCTGCCCGTCCTGCAGGGCTTCGGCCGGGAACGCGACGTTGGCGCCCTCGCCGAAGGCGATGACCGCGCCCGCCCGGGCCGCGAGCTCGAGATGGCCGGCGAGGAAGTCGGCGTGCACGTGGGTCTCGATGACCCGCTCGATCGTGAGGTCCTTGGCGGCCGCCTCCTCCAGGTAGACCCCGATGTCACGCCGCGGATCGACGACCACGGCCCGGCCGGTGGTCTCGTCGCCGATGACGTAGGAGGCCTGTGACAGGCACGCCAGGTAATGCTGGGTAAAGATCATCGCTGTTCAGGCGTCCTCCTCGATCGGACCCCTCTCACCGGACGTCGTCCCCGTGCGAGGTACCGGAGCCTCAGCCCGGCTGGGACACGATGCGGATGTAGGGCTTGGGTTCCTTCCAGGCGCCGAAGATCTGCCTGGCCTCGTCGTTGGGGACCGAGCCGGCGATGATCACGTCCTCGCCGGGCTTCCAGTTGACCGGGGTGGCGACGCGGTGCCTGGCGGTCAGCTGCAGGGAGTCGATCACCCGCAGCACCTCGTCGAAGTTGCGGCCGGTGGTCATCGGATAGACCAGGACCAGCTTGATCTTCTTGTCCGGGCCGATCACGAAGACGTTGCGCACCGTCTGGTTGTCGGCGGGGGTGCGCGCCTTCGCGTCGCCCGAGGTGGCGGCCGGCAGCATTCCGTACAGCTTGGCCACGTTGAAGTCGGCGTCGCCGATGATCGGGTAGTTCGGCGCGGTGCCCTGCGTCTCCTCGATGTCCTGGGCCCACGCCTCGTGATCGCCGGTGGAGTCGACGGACAAGCCGACGATCTTCACGCCGCGGCGGTCGAACTCGGGCTTGATCTTGGCCATGTAGCCGAGCTCGGTCGTGCACACCGGGGTGAAGTCCTTGGGATGGGAGAACAGCACGGCCCAGGAATCGCCGATCCAGTCGTGAAACCGGATCGGCCCCTCGGTGGTCTGCGCCTCGAAGTCGGGCGCGGTGTCGCCGATCTGCAGTGTCATCGCTCATTCCTTCCTTGATGGCGGCCGAGGCCCGCCGTCAGCTCCTCGACGTGAACGACCCGGTCGGGACCGAGCCCAATCTCCCGCGTCACGGTAACGACAGCGTCCGCGTCGGCGCCACGCCAGAGGGCGAGAAAGATCTCGTCGCCGGGCACCAGGATCGCGCGCAGCAGCTGCGGTGACTGGATCTGGCGTGCCCGGCCCACCGCGGCGATGGCTTCGTCGCGATCGGCCAGGTAGGACTGGGCCAGGAAGTCCGGCATGGGGCTGACGCTACGTGGTTCTCCTCCTGGTCGCATCGTCAGATGCACGTATCTTTGGCCCGCCGGCCGGCAGCGCGCCCGCAAGCTCGGTGCGGGAGCGCAGGCCGAGCTTGGCGTAGATGCGGGTCAGGTGGGTCGCGACCGTCCGCTCGGAGACCACCAGCCGCGCGGCGACCTCCCGGTTGGTGCCTCCGCCGGCGACCAGTTCGGCCACGCGGCGCTCGCTCGCGGTCAGCTCGGAGTCCCCGGGTGGGCGTCCGCTGACCGACGCCAGCTCGCGACGGGCCCGCTCCTCCCACAGCGGGGCGCCCAGGCGCCGGAAGATTTCGCGAGCCTGCTCGAGTTTCTCGCGCGCGGCGCGCCGCTGGTTGCCCCGGCGCAGCGCCGCGCCGAGCGCAAGCAGCGTGCGGGCGCGCTCGAACGGGTCCTGCGAGTACTCATGCGCTTCGCTCGCCCGCTCGAACGCCGCGACGGCCGCTCCTGGCTCACGCTTCGACGCGGCAATCAGGCCACGGCACCGCAGCGCGGTCGCCCGGGCCCACGGGTTATCGCCCGCCGCGCGCGCCAGCAGCGTCAGCAGGCTGCCTGCCCGGGCCGGCTCACCCACGGCGAGCGCGGCCTCGATCGCGTTCGGCAGGTACGGGTTCACGCCCGCGTTGCCGTATCCCATGCGCGCGTAGAGATCGGGAAGCCCGCGCAGATGGCGGTCGGCCGCCGCCGGGTCCCCGAGCGAGAGGTCGAGGAACCCGAGCACGGCCAGGTTGTGGGCCCCGAAGGTGACTTCCTTCGCGGCCCGCGAGACCGCCAGGCCCGCCTCGGCCATGGCGCGCGCGTACTCGGCCTGGCCGGTCAGCGCGGCGACCATGGCGGCGGCAGAACGTGCGCCGCTCTGGATCTGGCGCAGGCCCATCTGGTCGGCGAGCAGCATCGCCTCATTCGCGTGCTCTCCTGCCCGGGCCCAGTCACCGGCCCGCGTCTCAAGCTGGGCCAGGTGAACCAGCAGGGCCGCGCGAGCGACTTCGTCCCCGGCCTCAGCGGCGCGCGCGCAGGCGTTCTCCAGGTGCGGCCCGGCCTGGCGCAGCTGGTCGGCCCACATCAGGCGCAGGCCGAGCATGGCGCCTGGCCCGTAGTAGGAGCGGGGATGCGCCAGCGCCTGCTCGAGGCCGATCGCCCGCTCGAGCAAGCCCGGTTCGACCGCGCCGGCCAGCGTCTGGAAATGCGCCAGGTACGAAAGCGAGCTGACCAGCAGGCTCGCGTCGCTGGCCGTGTCGGCGTGGGTAACGGCCCGGCGGGCATGCTCGAGCGCGATGGCGAGGTGGCCCTGGCCAAGGGCGAACTCCGCCAGGCGAACGTGTATCTCCGCCAGCAGCCGCTCGTCGGCCGTGACCGCGAGCGCCTGTCCGCACAGCCGCGCTGCCAGGTCAAAGTCGTCTTCGCGGGTCCACGCCAGCATCAGCAGCGCCCGGGCCCGCAGGTCGCCATTGGCATCGGGCAGGAAAGCTTCCAGCAGCCGCCGCGCCCTCGCCGGATCCCCCGCGCGCAGCCGGTACTCGGCCGCGAGCACCACGGCCGGGCCGTGATGTTCCGGCGGTGTCAGCCGGAGCGCCAGCTCGGCCAGCTCAACCGCCGACTGGGATGCCCCTCGGGCCGCCACCGAACCGGCCGCCGCGGTCAGCGCGGCCGCGATCTCCGCCGACGGCCGCTCGCTCGCCAGGCCCAGGTGACGCGCGCGTTCCTCCCCGCCGACCCGCGCAGCGAGCCGCCGGTGCAGCTCGCGCCGCTGCAATGGCGTGGCCACCCCGTACACCGCCGAGCGCAGCAGCGGGTGCGCGAAACGCAGCCGGTCACCGTCGGCCACCAGGTCTCCGGTCACGAACGCGGGCTCGAGCGGCTCCAGCTCGACCAGGCCGACCGTCGGGTCGGACAGCGCCGCAACTTCGCGCAACGCCTCGACGGTCGGCCCGGGAAGCGCGGCCAGCCGCTCCCTGGCCAGTGCCGCCAGTGAGTCCGGCATCGAGAACGAGCCAGCCGCCAGCGAGCGCCTGGCCAGCTCGAGGGCGTAGAACGGGTTCCCGCCGGCCGCCTGGTGGATCTGCGTCATCAACGGAATCGGCACCGAGCGGCCCAGCCGCTCCCGGATGATCCGGGCCAGCGCGCCCATGCTCAGCGGGCCGAGCTCAATTCGCAGTAGCCGTTCGGTCGCCAGCGATTGCTCGATCACCGTTCCGCGCTCGGTCCGGCATGACAACAGCCCCGCGACCCCGCCCGCACCGGCCAGGCGGCGCAGGGCAAAGCCCAGCGCGGTGGCCGAGGCCGGATCGAGCCAGTGCACGTCATCGACCGCGACAAGCAGCATGTCACCGCGCCGGACCAGGAGCCGCAGCGCGTCGAGCAGGGCAAACGATACGGCTCGCGAGCTGACCGGAACGGGCCCTGGCTCTTCGAGCAGAAGAGCCACCCGCAGCATGTGCGCACGCGGGGGCGGCAATGCAGGCAGGAGGCCATCGACGCAACCGGCGAGCAGGTCATGCAGCGCGCTGTAGGCAAGCTGAGACTCCGGCCCGGCGGGGCGGGCGACCAGCGCCCGGAAACCTCGCGCCCGCGCCCGCTCCAGCGCGGCCCCCCAGACCGTCGTCTTCCCGATTCCCGCCTCACCCGAGATCACGACCATCGGGAGAGCCGCGGCCTGCAGCGCCGCACCGAACGCGGCCAGCTCCGCGTCCCGCCCGACAACCCGGCTGCCGAGATCCTCCACGCGGCGATTCTCGCACCACCGCCGGGGATCAAGCCCCGGACGAGTCGCCACCGAGGATGGGCTCGACGGTCACCGGGCACGACACCGCCGGCGTGCCCCCATCTGACCAGGCCCCTCAGACCACACCCCCACCAACAGCACTCTGTCACCAACCCCGCCCCTGCAGTAGCTCCCGCCGCGTGACACGCCGTGGTCCCCCGCGAGGCGCGTTCGGCTGCGCGCCGCCCGGCTGCACCAGCAGACTGGCAGCAGACTGGCCTGACAAGCCGCCCGGGGGAGGTCATGTGGTGTCGGAACTGACCACGCCGCTGTGCCAGCGGCTGGGCATCGAGCATCCGGTCTGGTGCGCGGGCATGGCTGCGGCTGCGGGCCCGGAACTCGTGGCGGCGGTCAGCAACGCGGGCGGGCTGGGGGTGCTCGGCGCGGCCGCCGCGCCGCCCGAGCAGGTCCGGCGGCAGACCGCCCGCGTGCGCGAGCTGACCGGCCGGCCGTTCGGGGTCAACTTCATCATCGCCGGAGCCGACTCCGAGGAAGACCGCGAGTTCATCCGCGGTGAGGTGGCGGCGGCCGCGGAGCAGGCGGCGGTCGTGGTGCTGTTCTGGGGGGATCCCGGGCCGTACGTCGAGGTCGCGCACCGCGCGGGCGCCCTGGTGGCGGTCCAGGTGGGATCGGCCGCGGAGGCCAGCGCGGCCGCGGCGGCCGGGGTCGACGTGGTCATCGCCCAGGGCCTGGAGGCCGGCGGGCACGTCCGGGGCACCACGCCGGCCTGGGAACTGCTGCCGCGGGTGGTGGCCGCGGTGGCGCCGCTGCCGGTGCTGGCCTCGGGGGGGATCGGCGACGGGGCCGGGGTGGCCCGGGCGCTGCGATTGCGCGCCGAGGGGATTTCCCTGGGCACCCGCTTCGTGGCGAGTAACGAGGCGTCGGCGCATCCGGAATACAAGCGGCGGATCACCGCCAGCACGGCCGCCGACACCGTCTACGGCGAGCTGTTCGACGTCGGGTGGCCCGATGCCCCGCACCGGGTGCTGCGCAACCGGCTGGTGGCCGAGTGGGAGGCCGCGGGCCGGCCCGCGCCCGGGCAGCGGCCGGGGGAGGGGACGCCGATCGGCACCGTGGTGACCAGCGCCGGGCAGAAGAGGGACTGGCCCAGGTACGCGGTGGGCATCGCCGGTCCCGGATTCGACGGCGACATCGACGACGCGCCGCTGTGGGCCGGCGAGTCGTGCGCCGTGGTCAACGACGTCAAGCCCGCGGCGGTGATCATGGCTGAGCTCGTGCGCGACGCCGAGGCGGCACTCACGCGGCTACCACCGGGCGCCTAGGCCGGATCGGCGTCGGCGGCGAGGATGTCCGCGGCCAAGCGCGACCTCGATGTGCTGGAGTCCCGGCTCACGGCCTGAGCACCGGCCGCAGGTCGTCGAGCCGGTCGAACAGGTGCCACACGTACGCGGCGGAGCCGCGCTCGCGGTGCGGGTGCAGGTCGGCGAGCTCGGGGTCCTCGCGGTAGCTGTCGAACGCCGCCCGGGACCGCCACTCGACCAGGATCATCACCTGGCGCGGGGCGATGTCGCCCGCCACGTTCTCCCGGAACCGCCCGAGCGCCACCACGCGCCCGCCGTGCCGCGCCACCTCGCGCGCCGACCGGCGCGAGTACGCGAGGTACTCCTCGCGGTCGGCCACGTCGAACAGGTTCAGCGCGTAAACCGGCGCATCATCATCTGCCACGCTAAAACCTTAATATTCCCGAACGGCTTCGCCGGAGGGGCCGCCCTCACGGGCGGCGCCGGGTGGCGGAACTCGCCCCGTTCGCGACGATGGCCGCGAACGGTGGGATCACGAGCGCCACGGCCGACATGACGACGGCCGCCACGACCGAATACCGCCGCACGACCGCCCAGGCCACCACGAACAGCCCGATGCAGACCGTCATCAGCACGAAGTAAAGGCGCCGGTCACCGCGGCGCGGCAGCGGGACGCGCGGCTCACGCGTGTCGCGCGGCTCGCCTGTGTCGCGTTCGTCTCTGCCGCGCTCCTCGTTGCCGGCTCCGTCGCCGTCGCGTCCGACGCCTGTCACGGGCCCGGCCCCTCAGCCGACCCGGTGCTCCAGCGCGCGGCGGGTGAGCACGCGCGCCAGGTGCTGGCGGTAGGCCCGGCCGGCGTGGATGTCGTCGACCGGCTCGGTGCCCTCGGCGGCCAGCGCGGCCGCTTCCGCCGGGCCGGCCCCCTCGGCCAGGGCCTGCTCCGCGGCCCGCGCGCGCAGCGGGACCGGGCCCATGTTGGCCAGCGCGATCCGGCCGCCGGTGGCGGCGACCCCCACGATGGCCCAGTCGTTCGCGCGCCGGACGAACTTCTGGTAGCCCCAGGCCGCGTCCGGCGCGCGCGGCACCCGCACCGCGGTCAGCACCTCGTCCGGCTCGAGGACGGTCTCAAAGAACCCGGTGAAGAACTCGCCGGCGGCCACCGTCCTGGTGCCGCCCGGCCCGGTGATCACGGTAACGCCGCCCAGCGCGGCCAGCGCCATCGGCAGGTCGGCGGCCGGGTCGGCGTGCGCCAGCGAGCCGCCGATCGTGCCGCGGTGCCGGATCTGCGGGTCGCCGACCTGCGACGCCGCGTGCGCCAGCAGCGGCGCCTGCGACCGGACCAGGTCCGACCCGGCCACGTCGGCGTGGCAGGTGGCGGCGCCGATGACCAGCTCGTCGCCGTCGGCCCGGACGCCGGCCAGCTCGGGTATCCGGCCGATGTCGATCAGGACCGACGGCGCGGCGAGCCGCAGCTTCATCATCGGCAGCAGCGAGTGCCCGCCGGCCAGCAGCTTGGCCTCGTCGCCGGACTCGGCCAGCAGGTCCAGCGCGTGCCCCACCGAGGAGGCCGCGACGTACTCGAACGGCGCGGGGATCACGGCGCGATCTCGGGATTCGCGTCCGCGGCCGCCAGCACCGCGCGCACGATGTTGTGGTAGCCGGTGCACCGGCAGAAGTTGCCCTCCAGGCCGGAGCGCACCTCGGATTCCGTGGGGTGCGGGTTCTCGGCCAGCAGCCCAACCGCGGCCATGACGATGCCCGGGGTGCAGAAGCCGCACTGCAGGCCGTGCTCGGCCCGGAACGTCGCCTGCACCGGGTGCATCTCGCCGTCCCCGGCCAGGCCCTCGGCGGTGGTCACGTCCTGGCCCGCCGCCTGCACGGTCAGCACCGTGCACGACTTCACCGACCGGCCGTTCAGCAGGACTGTGCATGCGCCGCAGGACGTGGTGTCGCAGCCGACGTTCGCGGCGCGAAGCCCGCACCGCTCCCGCAGGTAGTGCACGAGCAGCAGCCGCGGCTCGACGTCGTCCGACCGCGCCTGCCCGTTGACCGTGAGCTTGACCTGCATCTACGCGTTCTCCTTCGCTGCGCGTACCGCCTGCCACACCCGCTGCGGGGACGCCGGCAGGTCGATGTGCCGCACGCCGAGGTGGGCGAGCGCGTCGATGATGGAGTTCTGCACGGCCGGGGTCGCGCCGATCGACCCGGCCTCGCCGATCCCCTTGGCGCCGAGCGGGTTGTAGCTGGTCGGCGTCGCCATGTCGGCGAGCTCGAAGCTGGGCACCTCGGTCGCCGACAGGAACGGGTAGTCGGCGAACGTCGAGGTCAGCGGGTTCCCGTCGGCGTCGTAGAGCACCTCCTCGCAGAACGCCTGCGCCGCGCCCTGGGCGATGCCGCCGTGCCGCTGCCCCTCGGCCAGCAGCGGGTTCAGCACGGTGCCCGCGTCGTCGACGGTCACCACGCGGCGCAGCACCACCCGGCCGGTCTCGGTGTCCACCTCGGCGACCGCGACGTGCGTCCCGAACGGGAACGTCGGGCCGGGCGCCGTGAACACGGCGCGCACGAACAACCGCTCGGCCGCGGCCAGCGCGGTCAGCGGCACGGCGGCGTCCGGGTCACCCGCCACGGCGAACGCGCTGCGCTCGCGGTCGAAGACCAGGTCGGCCGCGCTGGCCTCGAGCCCCTCGGCCGCGCGCTGCCGGGCCACCTCGAGCAGCTCCCGCGACGCCTGCTGCACCGCCGCGCCGCCCTGCTGCAGGCTGCGCGAGCCGCCGGTGCCGCCGCCCTCGGGAATCAGGTCGGTATCACCCCACTTCACCGTCACCTTCTCTACGGGCACACCGAGCTCGTCGCTGACCAGCATCGCCCACGCGGTCTCGTGCCCCTGGCCGTGCGGCGAGGTCCCGGTCAGGACCGTGGCGGTCCCGTCGGCGTGCACCTCGACGGTGGCGTTCTCGGCCGGGCCCGCGTCGCCGCCGTCGCCGCCGCCGGTGATCTCCACGTAGCAGGCCAGCCCGATGCCGAGCTGCACCGGGTCGCCGGCCGCGCGCCGGCGCGCCTGCTCGGCCCGCAGCCCCGCGTACCCGGCCGCGTCCAGCGCCGCCGCCAGCGCGGCCGGGTAGTCACCGCTGTCGTACACCGCGCCGAACGCGGTCGTGTGCGGCTCGGTGAACCTAGGCAGCAGGTTCTTGCGCCGGACCTCGGCCGGGTCCACGCCGATCTCGACGGCGAACAGGTCGATCGCCCGCTCCACCGCGGCCGTGGCCTCCGGCCGGCCCGCGCCGCGGTAGGCGCCGACCGGCGTCGTGTTCGTCACCACCGACCGGGCCACCGCCTCAGTTTTAGGGAACGCGTACGGCCCGGGCGCCATCATGATCGTGAGGCCGGGCAGGACCGGGCCGTAGGCCGTCGGGTATGCCCCGGAATCCTGCAGGATCTCCAGCCGGTACGCCGCGATCGTGCCGTCCCGGCCGCCGCCGATCGTGACCGTCTGGATCTGCGCGCGGCCGTGCGTCATCGCGACCAGGTTCTCGCTGCGGGTCTCGGTCCAGCGCGCGGGACGGCCCAGCCGCCGGGCCACCCAGCACACGACCGCGTGCTCGGCGTCGGCGCCGAACTTCGCGCCGAACGCGCCGCCCACGTCCGGCGTGATGACCCGGACCGCGGCCGCGTCGAGGCCGAGCATCGCCGCGACCGCGTCGCGGGTCTCCTGCGCGCCCTGGTTCGGGATCCACGCGGTCAGCCGCCCATCCCCTGCCCAAGCGGCCGCAGCGGCGCGCGTCTCCATAGGAGCCGGCGCGACCCGCTGGTTGACGATCACGGCCGAGACCACCGCCTCGCAGCCGTCGAACAGGCCGGCGTCGAGCTGGGCGGCGTCGCCGAAGCTGGCGCAGATGTTGGTGCCGGCCTCGGCGAACAGCACGGCCGGCTCGCCGCGGGCTGCGGCCACGGGATTAATCACCGGCGGCAGCGGGTCGTAGTCGGCGTCCACCAGCTCGGCGGCGTCCTCGCCCTGGTAGGGGTCCTCGGTGACGACCACCGCGACCGGCTCGCCGACGTACCGGACGACGTCGCGGGCCAGCAGCGGCTGGGGCATGTGCTCGCTGACCAGCGGCGGGATCGGCGGCTTCCGCGCCGGCAGCTCGGCCAGGTCCGCGGCGGTGAACGCCGCGACCACGCCGGGCGCGGCCAGCGCGGCGCTGACGTCGACCGACCGGAGCCGCGCGTGCGCGACGGGGGAGCGGACGAAGTGCACGTGACACGCGCCGGCCAGCCGCTCGTCCACGACGTCCTCGGTGTACACGCCGCCGGTGGTCAGGAACCGCGGATCCTCCGTGCGCAGGACCCGCGTACCCAGAATGCTCAAGCCAGATCAGCTCCCTCAGTAACGAGCCCACGGTAGGGCATCGGGGGGTTCAGCTACTGGCCGGGGCGCGGCTCAGGGCACGGGCACGCCCTGGATGACGACGGGGCCGATCGTGGGGTCGAGCTCGGTGGACTGGGAGACCCCGGCCGGCGTGATGACGTCCATCGCCTTCGGCACCATGCCCGGGTCGAAGGAGCAGACCGGGCTGGTCCCGCCGGGCGCGCACACCCCGAACGTGAACTGCTGCGGCGTCGGGGTGAACGACCGCGCCTGGTCGAAGTTGAACCCGTCCTGGCCGGTGAGCACCACGGCGAACGACCAGCCCGGGCCGGGCGTGCCGAACGTCGACTGGGGCAGCCCGATCGTGATCGTCTTGGACGTGGTAGAGGCCGCCACGAACGCGGTACCCAGCGAGTTGCCGGCCGGATCCTGCCACACCGGGGCGCGGAACCCCTGCACCTCGACATACTGGCTCCAGGCGCTGCCGGACGCGATCGAATAGTTGCGGCTGGGGAAGGCGGCCGCGGTGGACGTGCTGGCCGCACCGGGCACGTGCACGTAGACGTCGAGCAGCTGCAGGCCGAGCGTCGAGCCGAACGCCTGCTGCAGGTTCGCCAGCGTCGCCTGCAGGAAGACCGTGTGGCCGTCGCTGATCACCTTGAACCCGGTCAGGTCGAACGCGCCAGGGTAGAACGCGGAGTCGGTCGGGTACTGGTAGGTGCCCGGCCCGTTGTCGTCGCCGCCCGGGTCGGTCACGTCCAGCACCGTCGTCCCGTTGGTGAAGTCGCTGGTCACCGACGTCTGCGCGTACCCCGTCCGGTTGCCCGGCTCGGTCGCGGCCGCGGTCAGCACGTCGTCGCCGAACCCGGCGGGCACGGTGACCGAGAACGAGCCGCCGGCGTCCGCCACTGCCCTAGCCACCGCCGACCGGGCGCCGGTCGTGGTGTCGAGCGACTCCACCACGACGCTGGCGCCCGGCGCGGCGGTCCCGGTCACCGTGGTCGTCGGCGTGCTGATCTGGCTGCCGGGCGCCGGCGAGCTGATCGTCACCGGGATCGAGCCCGGCGGCGCGTGCGTGACGTACCGCTGCGTGGTCACCGCCGGGGTCTCCAGCGTGTGCCCGGCCCCGATGGCCAGGATCAGCCGCAGCTCCTGGGCCTGCGCCCAGGTCAGCGGGGACGCCGAGCCGGCCGCCTTACCGTCGGTGAAGCCGATCGACGCGGTGGCGGGGTCGCTGCCGTAGGGGCTGGCCGGCAGGTTCGGGTCCTCCCACGCCTGCTCCGGCACCAGCCCGACGCCCGAGGAGAACTGCGCCATGGCCTCGAGCAGCGCCGAGGCGCCGGTCAGGTTCCCGGCGGCGACGTCGGACTCGGCCCGCTCCCCGGACAGCACCGGCCACAGGTGCCCGGTACCGGTGTTCGTGGGCGGCCAGGGCGCGCCAGGGGTCGTGCAGGACGTCTGGCTCGGCTGGAAGCAGTCACCGTACCCGTCGGCGCTGCCCGCCGCGGCCGACGTGCCGTACCGGTAGTAGCCGGTGCCGCTGGGGGTGGTCACCGAGATCTGCTTGTCCAGCACGCCCAGCGAGGCCTGGACGTCCTGGTCGCCGACCGGGAGCTCGCCCAGCCGCACCAGCTCCTGGAACCCGCCGTCGATCACCGCTCGCTGGTCCGCCGTCGGCCCGCCGTTGCCAAGCCCGTAGCTGATCGCCGCGTTCGGGTCGCCGGTCTTCGACAGCCGGATGAAGTACGGCGCGGACGAGTCCGGCCCGGTGCTGGTCACGTCCCAGCCCACGGTATTCCGCTGGAAGTCGTCCGCGGTCGCCTGGTAGAGCCGGGCCCGCGCGGTGTCGCCGTGCTGGCCGGCGATCGCCGCCGCGGCGGTCAGCCCGGCGATCTCCGCGGCGATCGTCGACGGCGAGTAGCCCGACTGCTCCTCCCACCGCTCTGCGCCGAACGAGGGCCCGGTCGCGACCAGCAAGTCGGCGGCCGGGCGGATGTGCCCCCGCCACAGCGCAGCGTCCCCGCCCAGGCCGGACTGCAGCGCCATGAGGATCGGGTACGCGGTCTCGTCCAGCTGGGTCCCGCCGGTGTCCGGCGCGGCCTGGCCGTTGAGCAGCGAGTTGCGCGGGAACTGCCCGTTGGGCAGCTGCTGGTGGTCGAACAGGAACAGGGTGGCGGCCCGCGCGGTGGCCAGGTCGCCGTCGGTCAGCAGGCCGGTGAACGCCTCGTACAGGTCACGGGAGAACACCTCGCGGTAGGAGCCGAAGTACACCGGCTTGCCGCCCGCCAGCGTGCCGGCCGGCACCGACTGGCCCCACGGGCTGGCCAGCGACGCGACGATCGCGCCCGGGAACGTCTTGTCCTCGCTCGCCTTGATCACGTTGGCCGACAGGTAGTACCGCCGGGCCAGGTCGGCGCCCTCTGCTGTGCTGAGGCCGGGGTACCTGCGCGGTGGCCGGCGCAGGCCGTGGTCATAGGTTTGCCATCCGCGAAGGTAACTCCCCTCAATGTCCCCGAACGGCTGCGCCAGCGACTTTCCGGCCGTGGCGACGGCCTGCGCCGCGGTGCGGCCGAAGCCCAGCGCGAGCGTCACGGTCCCGCCGGCGCCGGTGGCGAGCTGCAGGGTGGCGGTGACGTGCCCGTCCGGCGCGGAGTCGTAGACGGGGGCCAGCGTGTGCGTGGCGTCGAGTTCCGCCAGCCCGTCGCTCGCCGTCCCCGCGTACCCGACGCTGGCCGCCGGGGACGGGCCGCTGGCCCGCAGCGCCATGAACGTCGGCACCGCGTAACCGCGGTTCGCGGCCGCTGTCACCGTATTGGTGCTGCCGATCACCGGGACCGGCGAGCCGCTGGCCACAGTCATGATCGCGGTGTTGCCGCCGGCGTTGTCGGTCCCGCCGCCGCCGTCGCCGTTGGCGTGCGCGTCCAGCCGGGCGTACAGGTGCAGCGCGCTGACGTTCACCGGCGAGCCGGGCGCGGCGCGCAGCCGGGTCGACATGAGCACGGTGTCGCGCGCCGGGTCGGTCACGTACGTGGTGACGATCTGGTAGCCGTGCGCGGCGTCGGTCGCGGTCACCGTGCAGGCCATCCCGGTCGGGTCGGCGGCGACCGTGTAGGTCATGTCGCGCGCCTGCAGGTCGGTGAACGTGGCGCCGTCGGTGACGATGTACTGCAGCGTCGCGACGTTCGTGTTGTCGATCGTCGGCTCGTACACGTCGGACAGCACGCCGCCCGCGACGGTGTACCAGACCTTGGACGTCGTGTCGCCCGCCGTGCCCACGCAGTCCTTGCGCGCCAGGTCAAAGTAGGACTGCGCGCCGGGCCCGCCTGGCGCGACGGCGGCGGGCCGGGGGGCTGCGATCCCGGCGCTCGCCGGGGCGGCCGCGACCAGCAGGTAGCCGAGCATTCCCGCGGCTGTGGCTACGGATCCGATCCGCCGCACCCGCCGGCCGCCGCGCCCCGCCACTGCCGCCATGCGGTCCTCCCCGTGGTCATGGATGCCCCGGTCCGCCCCGGATTGCCACGGAATGACAAAGACATCCCCGCGGCAGCGTCCCTCCCCGGCAACGTCCTGTCAACGGTTACCCGGGGACGAACTCAGGTGACACAGAACCTTCCATCGATCATGAGGAGCACCCTCGGGCCAGACCGAACTGCTCGCGCCAGCGGCTGGTGATGGGCAGCCGGCGGTCCCGGCCGAAGTTCTTCGGCGTGATCTTGGGGCCCGGCGGGTACTGGCGGCGCTTGTACTCCGCGGCGTCGACCAGCCTGATCACCCGCTGCACCAGCGCCGGGTCGTGGCCGGCGGCGACGAGTTGCGCGGCGCCCATGTCGTTCTCCACGTAGTCGTCCAGCAGCGCGTCCAGCACCTCGTAGGCCGGCAGCGAGTCGGTGTCCAGCTGGCCGGGCGCCAGCTCTGCACTGGGCGGCTTGGTGATCGAGTTCTCCGGGATCGGCGGCGTCCGGCCGTCCAGCACGGCCTGGGCGTTGCGCCATTTGGCCAGCTCCCACACCAGCGACTTGAACACGTCCTTGATCGGCGCGAAGCCGCCGGCCGAGTCGCCGTACAGCGTGGAGTACCCCGTCGCGATCTCGCTCTTGTTCCCGGTGGTCAGCACCAGGTGGCCCTCGGCGTTCGACAGCGTCATCAGCACCATGCCGCGGATCCTCGCCTGCAGGTTCTCCGCGGCCAGCCCCGTCAGCCCCGGCAGCCCGGCGTCGAACGCGTCGACCACCGCATTGATGGGCACCGTGCGGGCGTGCAGGCCCTGCCGCTTGACCAGGTCCTCGGCGTCGGTGACCGAGTGCTCGGACGAGTACTTGCTCGGCATCAGCGCCACATGCACGCGGTCCGGGCCGATCGCGTCGGCGGCGATCGTCGCGGTCAGCGCCGAGTCGATGCCGCCGGACAGGGCGAGGATCACCGAGCCGAACCCGTTCTTCCGCACGTAGTCGGCCGTGCCGAGGACCAGCGCCGCGTACACCTCGGCGAGGCCGCCGGGGGGGCCGTCCTGGCACTTCGCCGCCCACGAGGTCGCCGCTCCACCGACTTGCCCGGGGCGCAGCCGTTCGGGATCCTCGGCATTTACGGGCGGCAGCTCGATCCGGCGGATCGTGATCACGGTGCCGTCACCCGCGTCGGCCGGCGTCTCGCCCGGATGCTTCGCGGGGTCCGCGGCCGGCAGGTCCAGGTCGGTGACCAGCAGCGCGTCGCAGAACCGCGGGGCATGCGCGAGCTCGCGGCCCTCCGCGTCCACCACCAGCGAGCCGCCGTCGAAGACCAGCTCGTCCTGGCCGCCGAGCATGTTGACGTAGGCGAGCGCCGCGCCGGCCTCGCGGGCCCGCCGGGCGCACAGCTCCAGCCGGACGTATTCCTTGCCGCGCTCGTAGGGGGACGCGTTCGGCACCGCGAGCAGGCCGGCCCCGGCGACGCGGGTGACCGCCACCGGGCCGCCGTCCTGCCACAGGTCCTCGCAGACCGCGATCGCCACGTCCACCGGGCCGCCGCGGGCCGGCATCCGGAACACCGGCAGGTGATCGCCGGGGACGAAGTAGCGGTACTCGTCGAACACGCCGTAGTTCGGCAGGTGGTGCTTGGCCGTGGCCGCCGCGATCGCGCCGTCGTACAGGAGCGCGGCGGCGTCCAGCGGCGCGCCGGCCGGCCTGCCCAGCCGCGGCGGCAGGTCCGCGCGCCGGCCCAGGTAGCCGGTGATGACGGCGACGCCGCCGAGGCCCTCGGCGGCCAGCCGCCGCGCGGTGCGGTGAACCGTGGCGATCGACGCGTCGACGAACGAGGCGCGCAGCGCGAGGTCCTCCACCGGGTAGCCGGTGATCATCATTTCCGGGAACACGACGAGGCCGGCGCCGGCGGCCCGCGCGCGGCGGGTCCAGTCGACGACCAGGTCTGCGTTGCCGTCCAGGTCACCCACGGTGGGATTGACCTGGGCGAGCGCGATGCGAAGCTGGGGCACGCCTCCACAGTAGGCCCGCCGTAACCTGGCGGTAACACCGGCGCGGCAGACTAGGGGGCCGTGGACAGGCAAGAGGAATTCGTGCTCCGGACGCTCGATGAGCGCGACATCCGGTTCGTCCGGCTCTGGTTTACCGACGTGCTCGGCTACCTGAAGTCCGTGGCGGTGGCGCCGGCCGAGCTGGAGGGCGCGTTCGCCGAGGGGATCGGGTTCGACGGCTCGGCGATCGAGGGGTTCGCCCGGGTCTACGAGGCGGACATGATCGCGAAGCCGGACCCGGCCACGTTCCAGCTGCTGCCATGGCGGGGCGAGTCGCCGGGGGTCGGCCGGATGTTCTGCGACATCCTCATGCCGGACGGGTCGCCGTCATACGCCGACCCGCGGTGGGTGCTCAAGCGCGCGCTGGGCCGCGCCGCCGACCTCGGGTTCACCTTCTACACCCATCCCGAGGTCGAGTTCTTCCTGCTCAAGGACAAGCCGGAGCCGGGGGTCAGGCCGCAGCCGATCGACTCGGGCGGGTACTTCGACCACACGCCGCACCTGATCGCGCACGACTTCCGGCGGATGTCGATCCAGATGCTGGAGCAGATGGGCGTCTCGGTGGAGTACAGCCACCACGAGGCGGCGCCCGGCCAGCAGGAGATCGACCTGCGGTACGCGGACGCGCTGACCACCGCGGACAACGTCATGTCGCTGCGCCTGGTGATCAAGGAGGTGGCGATCGAGCAGGGCGTGCACGCCTCGTTCATGCCGAAGCCGTTCACCGACCACCCGGGGTCGGGGATGCACACGCACATGTCGCTGTTCGAGGGCGACAAGAACGTGTTCTACGAGCCCGGTGCAGAGTTCCAGCTGTCCAAGCTCGGCCGCGGCTTCATCGCCGGGCTGCTGCGGCACGCGGCCGAGATCACCGCGGTGTGCAACCAGTGGGTGAACTCGTACAAGCGGCTGTGGGGCGAGGCGGAGCGGACCGCGGGCGCGGGCGGCGAGGCGCCGGCCTACATCTGCTGGGGTCACAACAACCGGTCGGCGCTGGTCCGGGTGCCGATGTACAAGCCGCAGAAGGGCAACGCGACGCGGGTGGAGTTCCGGTCGCTGGATTCGGCGTGCAACCCGTACCTGGCGTTCGCGCTGATCCTCGCCGCCGGGCTCAAGGGCATCGAGAACGACTACGACCTGCCGCCCGAGGCCGAGGACGACGTGTGGGCGCTCACCCCGGCCGAGCGGCGCGCGCTCGGCATCGACCCGCTGCCGCAGAGCCTGGACGAGGCCATCAACGCGATGGAGAGGAGCGAACTCGTCGCCGAGACGCTCGGCGAGCACGTCTTCGACTTCTTCCTGCGCAACAAGCGGGCCGAGTGGAACGAGTACCGCCGCCAGGTCACCGAGTACGAGCTGGACCGCTACCTGCCGGTGCTCTAGGGATTCCGGGCTTAGGATCTGCGCCATGCGCGCGGCGGCCGCCCGAACAGCGAAACGCCACTGGCTGTTCACCATCGTGCTGATCGCCGGGCTGACGCTGCGCGTCCTCACTCAGATCGCCTACAGCCCGGCGCTGGTGTACATCGACTCCGACCGTTACCTCCGCGGTTTCTCCGCTCAGGAACCGCTGGGCTACCTGGCCTTGCTGTGGCCATTGCAGCACGCGGGCGGCCTCGCGGTCGTAGCCGCGGTGCAGCACGTTCTCGGCCTGGCCATGGCGTGCGTGCTTTATGCGGCGCTGACTCGCCGCGGCGTATGGCGATGGGTGGCCGCTCTGGCCGCCGCGCTGGTGCTGCTGGACGCCTACCAGCTGCAGGCCGAGCAGACGATCATGCCGGACGCCATGTTCGAGGCGCTGATCGTCGCGGCCGCGGCACTGCTCCTGTGGCGCCAGCGGCCCGCGGCCACTGCTTTCGGGCTGGCCGGGCTGGCACTGGGCGTGGCCGCCGACGCGCGCCAGGTGGGCGACGTGCTCATCGTCCCGGCCCTGGCCTTCGCGCTGGTCTGCTGCGTGCGGTGGCGGCAGCGGCTGGTCCAGGGCGCGCTGGTCACGGCGGGTTTCGCTGTGCCGGTGCTCGCCTGCATGACGACGGAATACCTCGTGAGCGGCCACTTCTCGACCACCCAGCGAAACACGTACGTCTTCTACGGCCGCGCGGCCGCGGCCGCCGATTGCGCGACCCTCCGCCTTCCGGCGAGCGAGCGGTCCCTGTGCCCGCCGCGGCGGGTGGTGGCCGCCCTGGGCATCGACGGGCTGGTCAGCGACCCCGCCGGGCCGCTGCTCAGCTACCGGCCGCCACCGGGGATGACGATCACGGCCATGGCGAACCGATTCGAGCTGGCCGTCCTGACTCAGCAGCCGGCCGCCGTGGCCGGCGCCGTTGGCCATGACTTCCTGCAGCTGTTCGCCCTCACCCGGGAGCAGGTTCCGGGGAGCACCCCGATCACCCGCTGGCAGTTCCAGACCAGCTATCCCACCTACCCGCCTCTGATCACGGCGAGCTACGTCGCCCGGATCAGGCCCGGCGGCGGTGCGCCGTCGGTCATCCGGCCCCTGGCGGTGCTGCTGCGGGATTACCAGCTGAACGGCGGGTACACGCCGGGACCGCTGCTCTCGGTCGCCGTGGTCGCGGGCCTGGCCGGGGCGTGCTGCCTAGGCGCCGCCCGCCGCGAACACAAGGCCCTCGTGAGTGCCTGCGTTCTTACCACGGGGATGGCCCTTACCGTCCTGCTGGTCTCGGACGCCTTCGAATTCTCCTGGCGCTATCAGCTGCCCGCCCTGATCTTGCTGCCACCCGCGGGCGCCCTCGGGTTCACCGCGCTCACCGCCCGGATCATGCTCGGGCGCATGGCCTGGCGAGGCAGGCCGGCGGCCGCCCGGGCGGCACCTCGGGCGGCACCCCGGGCGGCACCCCGGGCGGCACCCCGGGCCCCCGCAGCAGAACAGGCGGGCCTGAGCCCGCACCTGTCCTTGCCGGTCACTTCCTTGCCGGTCACCGAGGGGTCGGCGGCGCCGATCCCGGCGTCTACGGCGCCGATCCCGGCGTCTACGGCGCCGATCCCGGCGTCTACGGCGCCGATCCCGGCGTCTACGGCGCCGATCCCGGCGTCTACGACGCCGTCATCGCCGATCCCGGGGCCATCGCCGTGGTCAGCCTGATCACCCGCGTGCGCTCGGTGGTCCAGCGCCCGCGGTACAAATTTTGACCGAGCCCGCCCGCCGCGGCGCTCGACGATCCATAGCCGAACGGCGCCGGGCTGGACGAGAAGCCGGGCCCCGGGCTGGATGAGAAGCCGGGCCCTGGGCTGGATGAGAAGTCGGGTCCCGGACTGGACGAGAAGCTCCCAACCGGGCCCCCGTTGGCCCGGCCGAACTCGTCTCGGGCCCGTTGCGTCCCCCGGGTGCCGGTGACGGCGAGGATGTGCCCGGCGTCGTGCCTTGCGAGGGCAAGCGGGTCAACGAGCGCGCCGTGACCGTGAAAGCGTTCGTGCAGGGCAGCGGCCACGGCACCGCTACACAGATGGTCACCTTGCGGGTCCTCAGCCCCGACCCGACAACCGTGACGCGCGCGGTCGTGGTCAGGTGCTGACGTAGTCACCCGGATCCGTGGTTGCCCTGGCCGGGTCGGCCTTTACGTCGGGTGCTGGCTGGGGAGCGAGACGTATCTTCGGCCGGCCGGTGTGATCCAGAACATGACACCGGGACTGGGCTGGTGGAGTTGCCAGCCCTGGGATTGCTTCAGCCGGTGACAATGCCTGCACAGCGGGGCCTGGTTGCATTCGCAAGTGATCCCGCCATCGTCGTAGGGGATGGTGTGGGTGCGTCACGAACGCAGAAGGGAGCTTGATGTAGGCAGAGCTTCTTGATGCGGTGCTGCGTGGGAGATGGAGGTTTCGTGGCCCTCCGGAGCCGCCCTGCGGGGGGAGGCTTC
>Ga0070698_100001664_pt1 | contig 24802 bp, 22 predicted proteins | sample KBSK1502metaG_FD_65477 | JGI IMG/M metagenome (GOLD analysis project Ga0070698, IMG submission 65477) | Corn, switchgrass and miscanthus rhizosphere microbial communities from Kellogg Biological Station, Michigan, USA - KBS K1-50-2 metaG | ecosystem: Host-associated > Plants > Roots >... | reverse complement strand
GACGCTTGCGCTTGGCCTGACGCTTGCGCTTGGCCTGACGCTCGCGCTTGGCCGCCCTCGCGGTCGAGCGCCTCGAGCAGCGCCGGGTCGGCGGCCACGTCGTGCCCCGCGAGCGGCGGGGCCTGGTTGAGCACCTCGTGGGTCACGTGCGGCATGCCCCTAGGCTACTCGCCAGTCACATACGGGGGGCTATGCGATCCGGGCCGTCGTCCCGTCCTCCGTGCCCAGTGCGGCGGCGTACCGGTCGAGCAGGATCCCGGCCAGCTCGGGCGCGGCGCCGAGCGGCGCGGAGACCGCGTCGGCTCCCGCCGCGAGCGCCTGGTCGCGGACCTGCCCGGCGAACCGGCCGGGGGCCAGCAGGTAGCTGGCGACCACGACGTGGCGCGCGCCGCCGGCGAGCTGCGCGGCCACCGCCTGCGCCGGGGCGGGCGACGCGGCGCTGGCGTAGGCCGGGACCACGGCGCGCCAGCCGCGCAGCGCCTGCCACCGCGTGGCCAGCCGGGCGACGGCGGCGGATGCGGCCGGGTCGCTCGACCCCGCCGCGGCGAGGACCACCGAGGTGTCCGCGTCGCCGGCCGGCACGCCGGCCTCGGCCAGCCGCCGCTCCAGCGCGGTGAGCAGCAGCGGGTGCGGCCCGAGCGTGCCGCCGTAGCGGATGTCCAGCCGCCCGCTGTGCGCGCGGGCCGCCGCCCGTAGCGCGGCCGGGATGTCGGTCTTGCTGTGGTAGGCCGCGGTCAGCAGCAGCGGCAGCACGACGACCGGGCCGGGCGGTAGCGCGCCGAGCGCCTGCCTGGGCGAGGGCGCCGCGTGCCCGAGGAACGCCGCGCTGACCGCGAGCCCGGCCGGGCCGCGCGCCGCGGCCCGGCTCCGGACCTGGTCCAGCAGTGCCCCGACGGTCGCGGCCGCCCTGGGATCACTGCTGCCGTGCGCCACCGCCACGAGCGGCGGGGGAAGGCCGGGCCGGGCGTAGCCCGGAACCGGGGGGTCCGGGGGGTCGTCCCCCCGGGCTAGCACAACGGCGGGGACGCAGCGAAATCGGCTGGAAGCCGATGAGCAGCGTGAGCCATCCCCGTCCGTTACTCGTGGATGCCGCATTCGTTCTTGCCCGTGCCGGCCCAGCGGCCGCTGCGGGGGTCGGCGCCGGGCTCGATCCGCAGCGTGCACGTGGCGCAGCCGATCGACGGGTACCCGTCGAAGACCAGCGGGTTCACCAGGATGCCGTGCTCGGCGATGTACTCGTCGACGTCGTCCTGGGTCCAGCTGACGATCGGGTTCACCTTGACCATCTGGCGCCGGGCGTCCCACTCCACCGCCTGCGCGTTCCGGCGCGACGACGTCTCGTCCCGCCGGACACCGGTGATCCACGCGTCGTACTGCCGCAGCGCCCGCTCCAGCGGCTGCACCTTGCGCATCTGGCAGCAGAAGTCCGGGTCCCTGGCGTGCAGCCGCGCGCCGAACTCGGCGTCCTGCTCGGCCACGGTCCGCTCGGGTGTGACGTTCACCACGTTGACCGGGTACACGACCGCGACCGCGTCCCGGGTGCCGATGGTCTCGGCGAAGTGGTACCCGGTGTCCAGGAAGATCACGTCGATGCCGGGCTGCACACGGGAGGCCAGGTGGATGAGCACCGCGTCGGTCATCGACGACGTCAGGCACAGCCGGTCGTCGAAGGTATCCGCGGCCCACTGCACGATTTCCTCGGCGGTGGCACCGGCAAGGGCGCGTGCCGCCTCTGCCGCTAGCTGCTCCATGCGGGGGAATCCCTCCTGGTCGGCGGGGTATCAGTGGTGTCAGGCGTCGCAGGGAAAACTCCAATTCCTGCGAAGCTTAGCCGGAAAGACCTTGTGCAGCTGTGACATTGCCAATGCGCCTCCCGGGTGTCGGGCCGCAGATCCTCGTCGCCGCAGTAGGGGCAGTAGAAGGGAACAGCGCGCTCTGTCATGTGATGTCCTTTTCGCTGGCCCGGCCGACCCACGCGGCGAACGTCTCGTCCGGGTGCCTGTCCTCCTCGAACCGGCGCAGCACCCGCTCCACGTAGCCGGGCAGGTCGTCGGCGGTGGTCTTCAGCCCGCGGACCTTGCGGCCGAAGCCCGATTCCGAGCCGTCACCGCCGGCCAGGGCGCCGCCGAGGTGGATCTGGAACCCCTCGACCTGGCGGCCGTCGGCGCCGGTGACCAGCGACCCCTTGAGGCCGATGTCGGCGGTCTGGATCCGGGCGCAGGAGTTCGGGCAGCCGTTCACGTTGATCGTGACCGGCACGGAGAATCCGGGCAGCCGGCGCTCCAGCTCGTCGATCAGGCTGGCCGCCCGGCCCTTGGTCTCGACGATGGCCAGCTTGCAGAACTCGATGCCGGTGCAGGCCATGGTGTGCCGCCGGAACACGCTGGGGGTGACCTGCAGCCCGGCCTCCGCCAGCTCGGCGGCCAGCTCGGCGGTGCGGTCCCCGGGCACGTCCAGGATGATCATCTTCTGCTCGGTGGTGGTCCGCACCCGGCCGCTGCCGTACCGGCCGGCCAGGCCGGCGATCAGCTCCAGCTGGCTGCCGGACACCCGCCCCACCTTGGGCGCGAAGCCCACGTAGTAGCGGCCGTCGCGCTGGCGGTGCACGCCGACGTGGTCGCGCCTGCCCTCCCTGGGCTGGCCGGGCGGCGGCCCGTCGGCCAGCGCGTACCCCAGATACTCCTTTTCCAGCACCTCGCGGAACCTGGCGGCTCCCCAGTCGGCGACCAGGAACTTCAGCCGGGCCCGGTGCCGTAGCCGCCGGTATCCGTAGTCGCGGAACACCGAGGTCACGCCGGCCCACACGTCGGCGACCTGGCCCGGCGGGACGAACGCGCCGAGGCGAACCCCGATCTTGGGGTTGGTGGACAGCCCGCCGCCGGCCCACAGGTCGTAGCCCGGCTGGCCGTCCGGGCCCTGCACGCCGACGAACGCGATGTCGTTGATCTCGTGCACGGTGCACTGCGCCGAGCAGCCGCTGATCGCGCTCTTGAACTTGCGCGGCAGGTTGGAGAAGGCGGGGTCGCCCAGGTAGCGGCCGGTGGTCTCGCGGATCTCCGGCGTGGCGTCGATGATCTCGCTGGCGTCGATGCCGGCCACCGGACAGCCGAGCACCACCCGCGGCGTGTCCCCGCACGCCTCGGTGGTGGACAGGCCGACGGCCTCCAGCGCGTCCCAGATCGCGGGGACGTCCTCGATCTGCACCCAGTGCAGCTGGATGTTCTGCCGGTCGGTGATGTCGGCGGTGTCGCGGGCGTACCGGCGGGACACCTCACCGATCACGCGCAGCTGTCGCTCGTCGAGCTGGCCGCCGTCGATCCGGATCCGCAGCATGAAGTAGCGGTCGTCCAGTTCCTCGGGCTCGAGCACGGCGGTCTTGCCGCCGTCGATGCCTGGCTTGCGCTGGGTGTACAGCCCGTACCAGCGGAACCGTCCGCGCAGGTCGGCCGGATCGATGGAGTCGAAGCCGTACCTGGCGTAGATGTCGATGATCCGCTGGCGGACGTTCAGCCCGTCGTCGTTCTTCTTGTTTTCCTCGTTCTTGTTCAGCGGCTCGCGGTAACCGAGCGCCCACTGCCCCTCGCCGCGGCCGCGCCGCGGCGGGTGGCTGTCGCCGGGCTCGCGCGGCTGCCTGGCCGGTGCTTCGTGGGTGCTTGCTGTCATGCTGCGCGTCCTTCCGGTCGAGGTCGCGCGCTGGACGGCCGCCCCGGAGAGCCGTGGCAGCCTGGCTCAGCCGCCGGACCCGGGCAGATCGCCGCGCGCGCCCGGCATAACGGGGGGCGGGGGATCAGGAAAGGCGGCAACAAATGGCGCTGCGGACGCGCTGCAGGTCGATGTGCCTGCGTCCTACGAGGAGGGGGTCCGCGGTGCCCATGCAAGGAGGATCACACGGCGCGACGGGGAATGTCCAGGGCAATTCGGGCGCGCTCGCGCGGACCTCCGACCCGCCCTGGAGAGACGTCACGACAGCGGCAACCACCCGCGGCACGCGCTCTATTCCGTCGCGGAGCGGAAAAGTGCGCGGATTCCGGCGCTCAGCCCTGCCGGATCCAGCCCAGCTTGGGCTCGGGCGGCGGCTGCGGCTGCTCGTGCTGGCAGTCGCACCACGTGCCGCCCGGGCAGTCCTCGTGCTTGCGCCGCCGGCACGGAACGCAGATCATGACCGCATTCTGCCGCATGCCGCGAGCGCGGCCGACGAGCCGGCCGCGGCATCGCGCGGTGAGTGCGGGCCGCCCGCGGTGGGTAGTGGGCTATACAGGAGAATTCCGAGCCGAGCGGATGAGCTGGTGTTCGCCAACGTGCCCGTGGCGACCGCACCGCTGTTCGCCGACCGCCGGGCGGCGGGGCAGCAGCTGGCGGCGCGGCTTCGCCGTGCCCTGGCGCCGCCGGACCGCGGGGAAGCTGGCGAGTCACCCGGCGGCCGGGTGGCGCCGCTCGTGCTCGCCCTGCCCCGGGGCGGCGTCGCGGTCGCGCGTGAGGTCGCCGACGCGCTGGAAGCACCGCTCGACGTGCTGGTCACCAGGAAGATCGGGCACCCGGACCAGCCCGAGCTCGGCGTCGGCGCGATCGCGGAAGGCGACGACCCCGTCTACGACGACGAGCTCCTGGCCAGGCTCCGGCTCAGCCGGGCCGCGCTCGAACCCGTGGTCGAGCGGGAACGCGCCGAGCTGCAACGGCGGGTGGACGTGTACCGGGGCGGCCGGCCGCTGCCCGACGTGGCCGGCCGGGCGGTGATCCTGGTGGACGACGGCCTCGCGACCGGCGTCACGGCGCGAGCGGCACTGCGGTCGCTGCGCGGCAGGTCGGTCGGGCGGACGATGCTGGCGGTGCCCGTGGCGGCGCCGTCATCGGCGGCCGCGATGCGCCGCGAGGCGGACGCCGTCGTCGCGCTGCTGCTGCCGGTCACGTTCCGCGCCGTCGGCGAGTGGTACGTGGCGTTCGACCAGCTCACCGACGCCGACGTGCTGAAACTCCTCGACCGGGAGCAGGCAGACTAGTGGCCCGCGCGTTTCCGCGCGGGCCACTACGGTCCGGTTAGCCTCAGGCGGCGTTTGCCCGGCGCATCCGGCGACGGCGCTCAGACGAGCGCTCGTCCTCGTTCATGCCCCCCCAGGTGCCGTACTTCTCGGGCCGGGAAACCGCGTAGTTGAGGCACTCGGTGCGGACCGGGCAGCCCTGGCAGATGGCCTTAGCCTTGCGCTCGCGCAGCTCACGCTCGGGCTGGCGCTCGCCATCCGGTCCGAAGAAAATGAGGAGATCCTCACCGCGGCATGCGGCAGCATCCTGCCATCCCCAGTTGGGGCGGGGGAGGACGGCTGCATGCCGGCGTGCCTCAGACATGTTTCAATCACCTCTAGAATAGTTCAGTGGGTCCTTGTCGCTCCTTGGAGCGCTCGGCTCGTGGACACGCGAATGCTCGCGTGCTTGCGGCATTAGCCCCGTCGCATAATGTGCAACGTGCCGTGCCGCTGCGGTGTTCCCGCACCCGCAGACCAGGGCCTGTGGACGGGTACGCACGCCCTGCGTCCGTCACGGCGAGAGATGCGGGACCGCCCTCCGGCACGCGGCACGCTCCGCACCTGTGCTCCGGCGCATAATCATGCCACCTGGCACCGACGGCGCGCAGCCAGGGCCGGAAATTCGGCGCGCCGATCTATAAACACCGGGCCCGGTGCAGCTGACGGTCGGCCGGTGTCCCGCGATCAGCTAGACAAGCTCCGTGGTTCGGGTCACCATGGGCACCATGTCTGCGTCCGACGCAGCCCCGTTGCCCCGTCTCGGCGAGGTTTTCTTCGACGTGCGCGGGAACTCCCGGACGATGAGAGTGAGCTGGTACGCGGACACCGGGGTCGCGGTGTTCAGCATCTGGCAGGGAGATACCTGCACGGGCACATTCCGGCTGCCGATTCCCGAGCTGCCGCGGATGATCGAGGCGCTCGCGCAGGGTCCTCCCGATGCGGCGGGCCCCGGGTCCCGGATGCGTGCGCCCGGACCGCGCATGGCCGACCCCGGGCCGCCGACGACCGCGATGGGACCGCCGGGAACGTCAGAACACCCGGATGACGGATACCCCGATCCCGGGCCCGGCTGGAGTTACGGGGAGCCGCGCGACCGCTACGAGCACGCCCCGCTCAGGGGCGGCCCCGCCGGCGAGGATGACGGGTACGACCGCCCCCGGCCGCGTGCTTACCAGGACCATCCGCCGGCGACCGGGTACATGGACGAGGTCCCTGGCGGCTTCGGGCCACCGTCACCAGGCGGCTACCAGGACGTTTCCCCGCGCGGCTACGAGGAGATGCCCCGGCGCGGCTACCAGGACCCGTCCCCGGCCGGGTACGGCGGACCGGAGCCCGACCGCTACCCGGACGTGCCGCCGGGCCGCCACCAGGACGTGCCGCCGGATCGCTTCCAGGATCCGCTCGCGGGCGGCTACCAGGACCCGCTCGCGGGCGGCTACCAGGACCCGCCCCCGGGCCGCCACAGCGAGCCGCCGCCCGGCGGCTGGGGACCGCCCGCTTCGCGCGGGTACGCGGGATCAGCTCCGGAGGGCGGCTACCCGGGCACGCCGGCGGGCGGGCACCCGAGCTTCCCGCCCGGACGAGGCTATGGCACCCCCGACGATGGCTACGGGCAGCGGCCGGCCGCGCCCGGGGGATTCGAGGGACATCGCGACGCCGCGCGCCCGCCGTCGGGACCGCTGCCCGTCGGGCGCTGGCGCGCCGACGAGCCGGGCGCCGGGTACTCCGGGCCCGCGCCGGGCGAGGAGTTCGCGCCGGAGGATGACTTCGCCGATGAGTACCCGCCCGGTGATGAGTACCGGCCCGAGGACGAGTACCGGCCCGATCCGCTCGGCGGGGACTACCACGACGAGGCTGAGCAGGGCTACCTGCCCGGGCCGCCCACCGATACCTTCCCCGCCGCCCCGCCGCCCGGCCGGGACGCCGGGAACCGCGGCCACGGCGGGGACCAGGGCCCGGGAACCGGGCGCCGCGAGCGGGAATACGGTCACTCCCGCGGCCGTTCCTGACTACCGGTCGGTGCGGCAGTACCCCGGGCCGCACCTGTTGCCTTCGCGGACTACCGTTCGGCTGGAGCCGCGTCGCGCCTATCGCCGAGGAGGCGACCTCCGCATCGGCCGCTTCCCTTGCCGGCGCCGGCCACGGAACACGTGGCCGGCGCCGGCTTCTTGTTTCCCGGGGCCGTCGCCGGGCCCCGATTCTTCGCGGGCGCCGGCCGCTGGACGAGGGCGGTTATCCGGGGGGCCGGCGGGTTATATTTGCCGCAAGAGAAGGGGGGAACAAGTGGCACAGAGGGTTTCTGTCACATACGCGTGCGACTACGACGACAAAGAGATTGCCGAAGGAGAGCAGCGCAGCATTACGTTTGGCATAGATGGCCAGGACTACGAGATTGACCTTTGCGCCAAGCACAGCGACAGGCTCACCGAGGCCGTGGGAAAGTTCGCCGAGCACGCGCGCAAGGCGGCGATGCGGGGAACCAGGCGCAGGCGCCGGACGACCGCCAACCGCAGGCGCAGCGCCGAAATTCGCGCCTGGGCCAAGAGTAGCGGTATCGAGGTCAGCGATCGCGGCCGTATTCCCGGCCACGTGCTCGCCGGATTCGAGACGACGAAGACGCGGGGCTAGGACGCTCGTCACCGGGGCTGGATCGCCGGCGCTGGATCAGCGGGGCGGGATCACCGGGGCCGCCTCGGCGGGGTGGACGGGGGGCTCGGGCGGGAGCGGTCCCACCGCGGCGGCGAGCACCTGCGCGTTGGGCAGCGCTAGCACGCCCTCTCCGGTGTCCAGGCGAACGTACGTGATGCCTATCTCGGTGACGATCCCGTCCATCTGACCGCCCATGGCGCCGGACCGCACCCGGACCCGCTGGCCGACGTTGAACGGCCGCGACAGCAGCAGGACGATGCCGGCGAACAGGTTGGCCAGCGTCTGCTGGGCCGCGATGCCGAGCAGGATGCCGGTGACCGCGCCGCCGAGCACGAGCTGGCCGATCGGGACCTTGAACAGCTGCAGGGTGACGATCAGGGTGATGACGCTCCCGAGCAGCAGGAGCGAGTAGCGGACCACCGACGCGTGCGCCGCTCCCACCCTGGGCTGCAGCGCCTTCTTGGCCTTGCCCGACAGCCCCACCGTGGCCGCGGCGGCGAAGACGCAGAACGCGGCCCCCGTGAGCACCGTGATGAGCTTGGCCGTCGCGTGGCCCGGCACGTGGAAGCCGGACAGCCCCTGCTCGTAGTTAACCACAGCGGCGGCGATCGCGAGGAGCAGGGCGATGATCGAGCGCCAGGGCCGTGCTCTGGCCTTCACTTGCGCCAGCTGCCCCGCCCGCCGCTCGGAGTCGAGCCTGCGCTTTTCCTGAAGGTCCATCTCCATGAGCGTAGACGCGGGCGGTGCGAGCATCCCGCACCGCCCGCGCCCACGGCCGTCCTTACCGGATGAACGGCTTGCCCACCGGGACCACGACCCGGCCGCGCAGGCCGTTCATCACGCCGGCCGACGACGTGTACCACGCGACCAGCGCGGTGACCACGCCCACGTACCCGCCGGCCCTGATGACGTTGTCGTTGGCGCCGAAGAACCCGGCGAACAGGACGATCTCCGTCGCTTCCAGGGTGAGGAACACCCCGAACACCGCTACGTTCACAGCCATGCTGCTGATCAGCATGTACGTGTTGAAGATGGCGAAGGCAAGCAGGATCCAGCCGAGGTCCTTGCCGGTCTGCGCCGCATAGGCTGCCGCTGACACCCCAGCCGGAGGCGGTCCACCCGCGACGAGTTTCACCCACAGGGCGAGGCCGATCCAGAAGCCTCCGTAGGTGGAGAACGCGGTGGCGCCGAACACGTTCTTGTTGCGGAACTCCCACATGCCCGCCAGCAGCTGGACGAGGCCGCCGTAGGCGAACCCATAACTGACCCAGGCGTTACCTGTCGCGTGCGTCATCCATTTGGCGTTCGCCGCGGACAGCAGGAACGTGGTGAGTGCGAATGCAGCGAGGCCGAGTGGTGCAGGGTCGGCGATGGGGGAGGCGGCCGCCGCGCTAGTGCGATCGTCATTGACGCTCAAGGTGATTCCTCCCGACGGGTATGCGGTCGGCCCGGGCCAATGTCGGCGAAACCGGACGCATGGTGGTGACGGAAAGCGCGGCGGCCCGACCGGAATGGCCTCCGGGCTCGCAGCGGCTGCTGCCGCGGAGACCGTACCGGGCGTTTCGGACCATGGCGCCTCGGAACATCCTGACCTTCCTACTTTTCACAGGTGGCTCAGGAGAACCACTGGGGAAGATCTGCCCTGAGCGTAACGCCAGCAGCGCGCTTTCGGCGAGACCCGCGCCCCAATCAAATTGGGAGGTTCAGCTCTTTTCGGGGCGAGCGGGACGGACCGGGCGGAATTGCTTCGCCCGGTCAGGGGACGCCGGCCTCGCCGGGCGCGCCTGACCCCGCACCCGCGGGCGGGGCAGGCCTGCTCCGGGCCAGGACCCGGCCGAGCCCGGCCCGAGTGGCGAGCACGAACAACCGGTCCTGGGGCGCCAGCCGGTACTCGGCCGGCGGCGACCAGTCGGTGCCGGCCGCCCCCTTCCGCTGCAGGGCGATCACCCGCGCCTCGCCCGCCCGGTGCACCTCCCGAACCTGGTGGCCGGCGAGTTCCGCGCCGGGGCTGAGGTGAACCTCGGCGACCAGCAGCACGTGCCGTCCCACCGGGATGGTCCGCAGCACCTGGTGCTCGAGCATGGCGACCGCGAAGGCGGGCGCGGCCAGGTAGGGCACGCTGCGCGAGATCGTGTTGCCGATCGCCTTCTGCACCCGCTCCGCCAGGTCGTCGTCAAACAGCCGCAGCACGATGCGCAGGTCGTCGCGCAGCGCCCGCGCGTGCAGCGCGGTCTCCAGGTTGACGATGTCGCTGCTCGTGACCGACAGCAGCGACTGGCAGGTCGCGATCCCGGCGGCGCGCAGCGTGTCTTCCCGGCGGGCGTCCCCGGTGACCAGCGTCAGGCCGAGCTCCCCGGCCATTGATGTCCCGAACGCGTTCTCCCTGCTGTCCACGCACACGACATCGACGCCGAGATCGTGCAGCTGGCGGGCGATGCGGGTGCCGACGTTGCCGAGGCCCACGACCACGACGTGGTCGCTGACCGGGCGGTTGCTGGCCCGCAGTGAGCCGGTGAGCCGCGCGCCGACGATGGCGGCGGTGACCACCGGCAGGAACGCCAGCCCGTCGAAGGTGAGCAGGAACTGGGCGACCTTCTCCGTCCCCGCCAGCCGGGGATTCGTCACGGCCGCGCCGGCCGCGTCCAGGAACGTGAGGTAGAGGGCGTTCGTCACGGAGTACCGCGCGGCCGTCGCGAGCAGCGCAAAGCCGATGATCAGCACGGTGAGGAGCACCGCGAACGCCGCGCCGAGCTTGTGCCAGAACAGCCTGCGCAGCAGACCGGCGGCGGAGTGCAGCGGATTCCTGCGCTGCGCCAGCGGATCCGGCGCCTTGCCGGAGGCGAACGCGAGCACCAGGTTGGCGGTGGCCGGGTCCTCGGGCAGCAGCCGCGGCTCGCTGAGCCCGGCGGTCACGGCGAGCCCGCAGACGACGGATCCGGGATCCACGTCGGCGCTCCGGCGCACGTACAGGGTCCGGCCGGCCAGCCGGATGTGGCTCGGCGCGGGCTCGCCCAGCGCGGCCGCGGCGAACGACGGCGCGGACATCGCCGACCCGGACAGGACCGCGCAGTCGGCGAAGAACGAGCGCACCCGCTCGCCCAGGCGCGTGTTGAAGATCGCGACAACCAGCCTGATGTCCGGGTGCAGCTCGGCCGCGCGCAGGGCCGCGTGGAAGTTGCCCAGGTCGTCCTGGCGCAGCAGGCCGAGCGCGCGAGCCGACTGGACCTGCGCGTCGCGGAAGGCGTCGGCGGTGAGCTCCTCGCGCTCGATCACGCGGACCCGGGGCAGGCGGGAGATGTGCGGGCCGTGGTTGCGCTGCGCGGACGGGAGGATCACCGTGACGTACTCGCCGTACCTGGTGGTCAGCTCCTCGACGGTCCGCGCCGCCAGGGCGTCGTCGCCGCAGACGACGAGGTGGTCACGATGCGGGCTCCTGTCAGGCGACATCGGGGACACGGCGTGATCCTAGCCAAGACGCCCTTCGCGGTCGCGGTCGTTATGTCGGGACACGGGTACTATCGACAGCAGGGCGATAGCTCAGGGAGGCCTGAACGTGGCGTACGACGGCGCTATCCGGGCATCCGACTCCGACCGGGAGCGCGTTGTCGCGATCCTGCGCGAGGCATACACCGAGGGCCGCCTTGACCTCACCGAGTTCGACGAGCGCACGACCTCGGCCTACGCGGCCAGGACGTGGGCACAGCTCCGCGAGCTCACCCGGGACCTTCCCGCCGGCCTGAGCCTGGAGTCCGGCGTCGGCTCGCGGCCTTTCACGGTCAGCCCGGTGGGCGCGGGACCCGGCCAGCTGCAGCGGCCGGACCGGGGGCCGGTCTTCTTCCCCTTCCTGCCGGTCGTGATCTTCTGGTTCGTGGTCGCCGGGGCGGCCCGCGGCGGGGCCGGGCTGGTCGTGCCCGCGGTCATCATCCTGTTCATCTGGCTGCGGATGGCCCTGCGGCACCGCGACCGGAACCACCGGCCCGACGGCTCGCCGCCGCGGCCCGGCGGCGGTCCCGCCTGAGGTCGGGGCGCCGCTGGCCTGCCCGGGCCTAGGCCGCTAGGGAGAGGCTGGCCTGCCGAGCTGGGGCGGCAGCCGCCCGGCGGCCAGCCGGTCGAGCAGGAACAGGGTGCGCTGCCTGCCCCGCGCCGCCGCGGCCGGCACCTGGACGGGTCCCGCGCCGGACAGCGCGAGCTGGACCGCGCCGGCCTTCTCCTCACCCGCGGCGATCACCCAGACCTCGCGGGCCGCGCGGATCGCCGGGAGGGTCAGGCTGATCCGGACGGGCGGCGGCTTGGGGCAGCCGCGGACGGCGACCACCGGCCGGTCGTCGTACAGCGCCGGCATGCCGGGGAACAGCGAGGCCACGTGCCCCTCCGGGCCGATGCCGAGCAGGAGCACGTCGAACGAGGGCACCTGGCCGTGATCCTCCGGGCGCGCCGCGGCGGCGAGCCAGGCCGCGTAGCGGGCCGCGGCCGCCTCGGGGTCGTCGCCGTCGGGACCGTCCGGCCCGGGGATCGGGTGCACCCGGTCCGGGTCGACGTCCACCTTGTCCAGCAGCGCCTCCCGCGCGCCCGTCTCGTTCCGCTCCGGGTCACCCGTCGGCAGGAACCGCTCGTCCCCCCACCAGACGTCCAGGTGCCGCCAGTCGACAGCGTCGGCGGCGGGCACCGCGGACAGCTCCGCCAGCACCGCGGTGCCGATCCCGCCGCCGGTCAGCACGACCGAGGCGGAGCCGTGCGCCGCCGCGGCGTCCACCAGCCGGATGACCAGCCGCGCGGCGACCGCCTTGGCGAGCAGCGGGGCGTCGCGGTGGACGATGACCTCCGGAGCGCTCACTCGTCACCTGCGTCGATCGGGTGCACGGCGAACCTGGCGAGCGCCTCGGCGTACACCTCGTCCGGATCGAGCCTGCGCAGCTCCTCCGCCAGCAGCTCGGCGGTGTCCCTGCGGTGCAGCGCGACCCGGCGCTCGGGCTGGCCCGGCTTGCTCAGCGTGGCGGTGCGGCCGTCCGGCCGCGACAGCGTGATGTCGCCGGCGACCGTGGTGAAGCACACGCCGGTGATGCCGGGCCCGGCCGAGACCTCCCGGGCCACGGGGATGCCGAGCCGGCCGGCGAGCCAGGTCGCGATGAGGTCGGCGCTGGGGTTGTGCTGCTCCGCGCTCACCGTGCCACTGGTCATCTCGGCGTACGGCTGGTCCAGCGTGGCGGCCAGCAGCGAGCGCCACGGGGTCGCCCGGGTCCAGCTGAGATCGGTGTCCCCCGGCCGGTAGCCGGACGCGAGCACGGTGAGCATCTGGCGCGGCTTGTCGCTGGCCGCGGCGTCGGTGACCCTGCGCTGGGCGAGCGCGCCCAGCGGGTCGGCGGACGGTATCGCGGGCGCGCGGTCCGGCCACCACGTGACGACCGGGGTGTCGGGCAGGATCAGCGGGGCCACGACCGAATCGGCGTGCTGGCCGAGCGCGCCGTGCATGCGCAGCAGCAGGGTCTCGCCGGGGCTGCCCTCGCCCAGCCGGATCTCGGCATCGAGCCGGGATCTGCCCGCCGGGTTGCGGATGATCACGCCGAGCACCCGGCAGGGGTGCTCGCGGGCCGCCTGGCTGGCCGCGCGCACGGCGTCGTACTGGCCGGACTCGTCGGTGACGATGACCAGCGTCAGCACCATCCCGAGCGTCGGGCCGCCCAGCCGGTGCCGGGCCTGCATGAGCGTGTCGTGGATGGCGCTCGTGGTGGTCTCGGTCAGGTCGATCGTCATCGTGCCTTCCTCATCGCGCTCACAGGCGGCGCCAGGCACGACCGGACGCCGCCATGAGCGCGTCCGCGCTGGGCGGCCCCGTCGAGCCGGCCGGGTAGGGCTCGGGCTTCATGTGCTCCGCCCAGAACTCCTCGATCGGGTCGAGGACCTGCCAGGACAGCTCGACCTCCTTCTGCCGCGGGAACAGCGGCGCGTCGCCGATGAGCACGTCCAGCAGCAACCGCTCGTAGGCCTCCGGGCTGGACTCGGTGAAGGACTCGCCGTAGGCGAAGTCCATGTTCACGTCGCGGACCTCCATCGCCGAGCCGGGCACCTTGGAGCCGAACCTGACCGTCACGCCCTCGTCCGGCTGCACGCGGATCACCAGCGCGTTCTGGCCGAGTTCCTCGGTGTCCGTCTTGGCGAACGGCAGGTGCGGCGCGCGCTGGAACATGAGCGCGATCTCGGTCATCCGGCGCGGCAGCCGCTTGCCGGTGCGCAGGAAGAACGGGACGCCGGCCCAGCGCCTGGTGTCCACGCCGAGCCTGATCGCGGCGTACGTCTCGGTCTTCGAGTCGGGCGCGATGCCGTCCTCCTCGAGGAAGCCGCGCACCTCGACGCCGCCCTGCCAGCCCGCGGTGTACTGGCCGCGGGCGGTTCCGGCCGCCAGGTCCTCGGGCAGCCGGATCGCGGACAGCGCCTTCTCCTTCTCCACGCGCAGCGAGTCGGCCTCGAACGACAGCGGCTCCTCCATCGCGGTCAGCGCCAGCAGCTGCAGCAGGTGGTTCTGGATCACGTCACGGGCCGCGCCGATGCCGTCGTAGTAGCCGGCCCGGCCGCCGATCCCGATGTCCTCGGCCATCGTGATCTGCACGTGGTCCACGTAGCTGCGGTTCCAGATCGGCTCGTACAGCGTGTTCGCGAAGCGCAGCGCCAGGATGTTCTGCACCGTCTCCTTGCCGAGGTAGTGGTCGATCCGGAACACGGCCTCGGGGGGGAAGACCGCGGCGAGCATCGCGTTCAGCTCCCTGGCGCTGGCCAGGTCGTGCCCGAACGGCTTCTCGATCACGACCCGCCGCCACGGCCGGCCGCCGGGCCCGCCCGGGCCCGGGTCGGACAGGCCGGACCGCTTGAGCTGCCCCACCACGGCGGGGAAGGAGCCGGGCGGCACCGACAGGTAGAACGCGTAGTTGCCGCCGGTGCCGCGCTCGACGTCGAGCTGGCTCACGGTCTCGCACAGCCGGTCGAACGCGGCGTCGTCGCTGAAGTCGCCGGGCACGAACCGCATGCCCTCCGCGACCTGCTCCCACACGTTGTCCCGGAAGGGGGTCCGCGCGTGCTGCTTGACCGCGTCGTAGGTGAGCTCGGCGAAGTCCTCGTTCTCCCAGTTCCGGCGGGCGAAGCCGACGAGCGAGAAGCCGGGTGGCAGCAGGCCCCGGTTCGCCAGGTCGTAGATCGCGGGCAGCAGCTTCTTGCGCGCCAGGTCCCCGGTGACGCCGAACATGACGAGCACGCACGGGCCGGCCACCCGCGGGATGCGCCGGTCGCGGGCGTCCCGCAGCGGGTTCGGCCCCGCGTGGTACCGGGGCGGGCTGGCAGGTGTGGTCATCCGACTCCTTCCGCCGCGGCGGGGCGGTGGGACTCCATTTCCGTACCGATCGTCTCGAGCAGCCCTTGCCAGGAGGCGTCGAACTTGGCGACGCCCTCCTCCTCGAGCACCCTTACCACGTCGTCGTAGCCGATGCCCAGATTTTCCAGGTCGGCCCACACCTGCCTGGCCTCGTCGTAGCCGCCCGCCCCGGTGTTGCCGCGCAGGCGGCCGTGGTCGGCGACGGCGCGCAGCGTCTGCTCCGGCATCGTGTTCACCGTGTTGGGGGCCACCAGCTCGACCACGTACATGGTGTCCTCGAACGCCGGGTCCTTCGTGCTGGTGGACGCCCACAGCGGCCGCTGCGTCCGCGCGCCCGCCGACCGCAGGGCCTCCCACCGCGGGGTGGCGAACTTCTTCTCGTACAGCTCGTAAGCGAGCCGGGCGTTGGCGATCGCGGACTTGCCGCGCAGCGCGCGGGCCTCCGGGGTGCCCAGCTTGTCCAGCCGGTTGTCCACCTCGGTGTCCACCCGGCTCACGAAGAACGAGGCGACCGACGCGAGCGGCGCCAGGTCGTGACCGCTGGCGGCCGCCCGCTCCATCCCGGTCATGAACGCCTCGATCACCTCCTCGTAGCGGTCCAGCGAGAAGATCAGCGTGACGTTCACGCTGATCCCCTCCGCCAGCGACGCGGCGATCGCCGGGATGCCCTCGGCCGTCGCCGGGATCTTGATGAACAGGTTGGGCCGGTCCACCAGCCACCACAGCGCCCTGGCCTCGGCGATCGTCTTGGCCGTGTCCTTGGCCAGCCGCGGATCCACCTCGAGCGAGACCCGGCCGTCGATGCCCCCGCTCGCGTCGTAGGCCGGCCGCAGCACGTCGCACCCCCAGCGGATGTCGTACGCCGTGATGAGGCGGGAGGCCTCCGGCACCGAGACGCCCCGCAGCGCCAGGTCGGCGATCTGGTCCTCGTAGGCCGAGCCCGAGCTCAGCGCGTGCGCGAAGATCGTGGGGTTCGAGGTCACCCCGACCACGTGAAAGTCGCGGGCGAGCATCTCGAGGTTGCCGGTGCGCAGCCGGTCCCGGCTGATGTCGTCCAGCCATATCGACACTCCCGCGTCGGATAGCTGCTGCAGCGTGTCGTTGTCGTTGCCGGTCATGGCGTGAGTTGTCCCTCCGAGCTGGTGGTTCTTGCGATGCTGGAGCGCGCGGCCGCGGCCACCCGCTCCGGAGTGAGCCCGAACTCCCGGTACAGGACCGGGCCCGCTGCCGAGGCGCCGAAATGCTCCAGACTGACACATTCCCCGGTGTCGCCGGTAAACTCCCGCCAGCCCAGGGCTATCCCCGCCTCGACGGATACCCGCGCGCGGATCTCCGCCGGCAGCACACGGCGCCGGTAGTCGTCGTCCTGCTCGGCGAACCACTCCAGGCACGGCATGGAGACGACCCGCGCGGCGGTCCCCTCGGCCTGCAGCAGATCCCGCGCCTGCAGGGCGATCTGGACCTCGCTGCCCGTGGCGATGATGATCACGTCCGGGTCGCCGCCCGCCGCCTCGGCGAGCACGTAGCCGCCGCGGGCGGCCTCCTCGGCGGCCGCCAGTTCACCCGACCGGTCGAGGACCGGAAGGTTCTGCCTGGTCAGGCACAGGCCGGCCGGCCGGCTGCGGTCCAGCACCGTCCGCCAGGCGACCACGGTCTCGTTGGCGTCGGCGGGCCGGACCACGTCCAGGCCGGGGATCGCCCGCAACGCCCACAGGTGCTCCACCGGCTGGTGCGTGGGGCCGTCCTCGCCGAGCCCGATCGAGTCGTGCGTCCACACGTACGTGACGGCCGCGCCCATCAGCGCGGCGAGCCGCACCGCGGGCCGCATGTAGTCGCTGAACACCAGGAACGTGCCGCCGTAAGGCCGGGTGCCACCGTGCAGCGCGATGCCGTTGAGGATCGCGCCCATGGCGTGCTCCCTGATGCCGAAATGCAAAATTCTTCCGAACGGGTTCCCCGGGAACATCACGGTCTGATGCTCGACCGGTACGAACGAAGGCTCGCCCTTCATCGTGGTGTTGTTGCTGCCCGCCAGGTCGGCGGAGCCGCCCCACAGTTCGGGAAGCACGCCGGCCAGCGCGTTGAGCACCTCGCCCGAGGCCTTCCTGGTCGCCGTCCCCTTCGGGTCGGCGGGGAAGGACGGCAGCGCCCGCGCCCAGCCGCCCGGGCGCAGGCCGGCGGCCAGCCGGTCGGACAGCTTCCTGCGCTCCGGGTTCGCCCGGGACCACGTGGCGAAGGCCTCGTCCCACTCCGCGTGCGCCTGCTTGCCGCGCTCGCCGACCTGGCGGGCCCGGGCGACCGCCTCTTCCTCGGGGGGGAAGGCGACGGCGGGGTCGAAGCCGAGGATCTCCTTGGTGGCCGCGACCTCCGCGGCGCCGAGCGCGGACCCGTGCGCCTCGCCGGTGTTCTGCTTGTGCGGCGCCGGCCAGCCGATGATGGTCCGCAGCGCGATGAGGGAGGGCCGCGCCGTGTGCTCGCGCGCGGCGAGGAACGCGCGGTACAGCGCGCCGGCGTCCTCCGCGTAGCCGTCCGGCGTGCGCCAGCTCAGCCGCTGCACGTGCCACCCGTAGGCCTCGTACCTGGCGGCGACGTCCTCGGACTTGGCGATCTCGGTGTTGTCCTCGATGGAGATGTGGTTGTCGTCGTAGAGCACGATCAGGTTGCCGAGCTGCTGGTGGCCGGCGATCGAGGACGCCTCGTGGGTGATGCCCTCCTCGATGTCGCCGTCCGACGCGAACACGTACACGTGGTGGTCGAACGGGCTCGTCCCGGCCGGCGCGTCCGGATCGAACAGGCCGCGCTCGCGCCGCACCGCCATGGCGAAGCCCACCGCGTTCGCCAGGCCCTGCCCCAGCGGTCCGGTCGTGGTCTCCACCCCGGGAGTGAGGCCGTGCTCGGGGTGGCCGGGGGTCAGGCTGCCCCACCTGCGGTAGGCGCTGATGTCGCCCAGGGTCAGGCCGTAACCGGACAGGTACAGCTGCAGGTACAGGGTCAGGCTCGAGTGGCCGCAGGACAGCACGAACCTGTCCCGGCCCGGCCACCGTGGATCGGCAGGGTCGTGCCGCAGTACCCGCTGGAACAGCAGGTAGGCGGCCGGCGCCAGGCTCATCGCGGTGCCCGGGTGGCCGGACCCGGCCGCCTCCACCGCGTCCATCGCCAGCACCCGGATCAGGTCGACCGCGCGGCGGTCGGTCCCGGTCCAGTCAAGCGCGCCCTGCGGCTGGTTCGTCAAAGCGAGATCACCGTCTCTTCCCTCGTCCGTCGCGTCCCCGACGCCGGCTGATCACCGTGTGCAGCGCCACGTCTTGCTGCCAAAACGAGCCTATCCAAGGGCCCGGCGCGGCCTACCCCCGAGCGGGTGACCCGAGGGGGAATACCACCACTGGTCCAACGCCTACCTGGGGCTGCTGTTCCTCGCCGCCGCCGTGAGCCCGCTGGTCCGCTGACGCCAGTAGCATCTCCGCATGGCGAGGGCCTGGCAGGTGTTCGACCCGAAGGCAGTCATCGAGGGCCGTACCCCGGGCCGGGCCCGGGTCGGGCTGATCGTCGGCACGGTGCTCGCCCTGCTGTGCGCGATCCTCGTGCTGGGCGTTGACCTGCTGGAGAGCCTGGGCAGCGGGAAGCACAGCGCGGCGCCGTTCTTCATCGCGCTGCCGTTCGCCCTGCTCCCGGTGCCGCTGCTCGTCGCGCTGGTGCTCCTGCTCGACCGGCTCGAGCCGGAGCCGCGCGCTCAGCTGCTGTTCGCGTTCGCGTGGGGGGCCGGGGTGGCCGCGCTGTTCGCCGCGCTGATCAACACGGCGGGCATGGTGTTCATCACCCAGCCCGCGCTCGGCACCACCAACGGCGACTACGTGTCCGCCGCGTTCGGCGCGCCGGTGGTCGAGGAGACGCTGAAGGGCGCCTTCCTCGCCGGCATGCTGTGGCGGCGGCGCACCGAGCTGGACGGGCCCACCGACGGCATCATCTACGCGGCGATGGTGGGCCTCGGGTTCGCCATGGTGGAAAACGTCGGCTACTACATCGAGGCCCTGGTCAAGCCCGCCATCGGCGGGGAGAAGCTGCTCGAGTTCACGTTCGTGCTGCGCGGGCTGCTGTCCCCGCTCGCGCACCCGATCTTCACGTCGATGACCGGCCTCGGCGCGGCGTACGCGGCGTCCCACCGCCGCGCCTGGTGGGCGCTCCCGCTGGGCTGGGCCGGCGCCATGGTCCTTCACGGGACGTGGAACGGGCTGTCCAAGTTCGGCTTGGGCGGGGTCGCGGTGGCCTACGCGATCCTGTTCTGCGTGTTCATAGGGCTCATCGTGGTCCTGGTCAACGACCGCCGCCGGATCGTCGCGCTGATCTGGCGGGTGCTGCCGGGGTACGCGCCGACCGGGCTGGTCACGCCCGCCGACGTGCAGATGCTCAGCACGCTGGACGCCCGGCGGCAGGCCCGGCGCTGGGCCCGGGCCACCGGTGGCCGGCCCGCGGCGGCGGCGATGGCCGACTACCAGCTCGCCGCCACCGAGCTCGCGCTGCTGCACCAGCGCGCCGAGCGCGGGGTGACCGACCCGGCCACGTTCGCGCAGCGGCAGCAGGCGCTGGTCGGCCTCATGCAGGTGGCCAGGGGCGCGTTCCTGCGCCACCAGCCGGAACCGCCGCTGCCGCCGTGGGCGGCGCCGGGCGCCTCCGGCCTGACGCACGCGCGTACGTTCGCCGCGCCGATGCCCCCTCCCGCGCCGCCCCCCTGGCCGCCGCCGGGCCCGGGACCCGGCCAGCCGCTACGGCCGTAGCACCGCCGTGTGGAGGGACGCTAACCCGCGTTACCATTTGCGGTCGATGGCGGCGTCGGTGTGGGAAAGTTCCGTCGCCGGCCGGTCGGGCAGGCTCCGCGCCGGGTGCAGGACGAAGAACAGCCGCAGCGCGGCTATCCAGATCAGCGTGGCGCCGAGCACGTGCACCCAGACCAGGCCGGCCGGCAGCCCGCTGAAGTACTGCGCGTAGCCGATCACGCCCTGGGCGACGATGAGGCCGAGCAGCAGCCGGGCCCAGCGCGCGGCGCCGGGCGGCCAGGCGCGGGCGCCGGCCGGGCGCAGCGTGATCGCCGTGGCCACGGCGAGCCCGGCCAGCAGCCAGCCGATGTCGGCGTGAAACTGGGTCACGCCGGTCAGCGGAAGGTGATAGCGGGGCACGGACGCGGCGCCCGCCAGCGGTCCGGTGCCGGTCACCACGGTGCCCGCGGCCAGCATCAGCCCGGTCACGCCCACCAGCCCCGCCGACAGCCACCGCAGGTCGGCGCGGACGGTGACGCCGGGCGGCCGGGCGGGGCCGGCGAAGCGAGCGTACAGCGCGACGGCCGCACCGAGCACGGCGATCGAGAGGAGGAAGTGGATCGACACCGTCACCGGGTCGAGCTTGGTGAGCACCACGATCCCGCCGAGGATCGCCTGAAGCACGACCCCGGCCGGCTGCGTGGCGGCGAGCCAGACCAGGCCGGCGCCAGGCGGCCCGTCCTCCGGCTGGCCCCGGCGCCGGTAGCGCCACGCCGCGACGAACACCAGCACGGCAAAGATCATGACCAGCGTCACCCAGAGCCGGTTGCCGAACTCGACCCACGCATGCACCAGCGAGGTGCCCTTGGAACCGGACGCGACCAGGCTCTGCCGGGTGCATTCCGGCCAGGTCGGACAGCCGAGGCCGGACTCGCTCAGCCGGACTGCCGCGCCGGTGACGATGCTCCCAGCGTTGGCGACCACCATGCCCAGCGAGAGCCCGCGCATCGACGCCGCCGTCGGCCACAGCACCAGCCCCGCAAGACGCGCCAGCTCGCGCCGCAGCGCGGCGCCGCGGGTCGGCGCGGGCGCGGTGGGCGAGACGAGGTCAGCGGGCACGGCACCAATGCTAGGAGGGTGCCTTGGTCGGCGCGCCCCCGAGGCGCCGTCAGGCCGTTCCCGCTGCGCCGGCGCTGGCGACGACCACGCAGCCGACCGCGAGCCACTTCACCGGAGCCAGCACCTCGCCGAGCACGACGAGCCCGGCCAGCGCAGCCACGGCCGGCTCCAGGCTCATCCAGATGCCGAACACGCGAGGCTGGACGCGCCGCAGCGTCTCCAGTTCCAGCCGGTAGGGGATCACCGAGGACAGCAGCCCGATGGCCGCGCCGGTGGCGATCACCCCCGGCCGCAACAGCGCCCCGCCGCCGCTGATCACCGCGGGCGGGGTCACCAGCACCGCCGCGACGATCATCGCGATCACGAGCCCCGACGACCCGGCGAACCGCCGCCCGGTCGCGCTGCTCAGCAGGATGTACCCCGCCCAGCAAGCCGCGGCGACCAGCGCGAACCCGACCCCCGCCGCGACCGCCGCGTGCCCCGCGCCGCGCGCGGTGCCGGTCCCGCCCTGCCCGAGCAGCGCCACCCCGGCGCCGGCCAGCGCCACCCACAGCAAGTCGATAAATCGCCGTGACGACACGACGGCGACCGCCAGCGGGCCCAGGAACTCGATCATCACCGCGATCCCCAGCGGTATCCGCGCGAACGACTGATAGATCGAGAAGTTCATGACCCCCAGCACGACCCCGAACGCCCCCACGACCACCCAGTCCCGCCAGTGCGAGCTGAGCGGGTGCTCGTCAGCCGCACGCCTCACCCCGCGCCACCCGAGCACGCCGATCACCAGCGCGGCCGACCACAGCCGCAGCCCCGTCACCCCGGCCACCGGCACCGTGCGGAACAACCGCCCCGCCACCGCCGCTCCCACCTGCAGCGACACGATCGCCGTCAGCGCCAGCACCGGCGCCGGAACCGCCCAGCGCGCAGGTACCGGCGAACTGGTCCAGCGTGGCGGCCCGGCCCGGGAGAGCGCCGTTCGGCTCCGCCGACTGGCGATCGAGCGGGCCGGGCCGTCACGCACGCGCCAGCGGGCGGGGCCGTCACGCCCGCGCCAGCGGGCGGGGCCATCACGCCCCGGTGGCTCGGCAGGACGAGACGATCTCACTCCCAACGGAAGTACCGAGCTGCCAGCCCGATCCCCACGACCGCCCAGACGACGAGGACGAGCAGGTCCCGCACCGGCAGGCCCGTCGAGCCGCCGAGCGCAGTGCGCAGCCCGTCGGACAGCGCGCCGGACGGCAGCAGCTTGAGGGGTCCCTGGGCAGCGTGCGGGAACTTGGTCAGCGAGAACAGCACGCCGCCGACGCCGAGCAGCACCACGTAGACCAGGTTGGCCGCGGCGAGGGTGGCCTCGGCGCGCAGCGTGCCCGCCATGAGCAGCGCGAGCCCGCTGAACGCCGCGGTGCCGGCGGCCGCGAGCAGCACGGCCCAGGCGATGCCGGCGGCCGTGCCGTGCGGGTGCCAGCCGAGCGCGTAGCCCGCGCCGACGATGATCGCCGCCTGTCCCGCCTCCACGGCGATGACCGTGCAGGTCTTGGCGGCGATCAGCCCGACCCGGGACAGCGGCGTGGCGCCGAGCCTCTTGAGCACGCCGTAACGGCGCTCGAACCCGGTCGCGATCGCCTGGCTGGTGAACGCGGTGGACATGATGGCGAGCGCGATGATCCCCGGCACCAGGAAGTCCACCCGGCTCCTCGCGCCGATGCTGATGAACGACCCTTCGCTGAAGCCGATGAGCAGCAGCACGGGGATGACGAGCACGAGCAGGAGCTGCTCGCCGTTGCGCAGCAGCGTCCTGGTCTCCAGCGACGCCTGCGCCGCGATCATGCGCGGCAGGCTGGCCGCGCCGGGGTCGGGGCGGAACAGCGTCGGCGCGGGCGGCGCGGTCATGAGCGCAGCTCGCGGCCGGTGAGCTCCAGGAAGACGTCCTCGAGGGTGCGGCTCTCGACGCGCAGGTCCTTGGCCAGCACGCCGTGCTCGGCGCACCACGCGGTGACCGCGGCGAGCAGCTGCGGATCCACCCGGCCCTGCACCTCGATCACGTAGTGGCCCTCGGGTGACTCCTTGGCGGCGGTGCCGCCGGGCAGCGCCGCCAGCAGGCTGTCGGTGCTGAGCCCCGGCTGGGCGGAGAACCTGAGCTGCCCGGCCGTGCCGGTGAGCTCGGCCGGGGTGCCCTCCGCTACCAGCATGCCGTGGTCGACGATGGCCACGGCATCAGACAGGCGCTCGGCCTCCTCCATGAAGTGCGTGGTGAGGACCACGCTGGCGCCCGCGCCGCGCAGCTCCGCGATCAGGTCCCAGGTGGCGTGGCGCGCCTGCGGGTCCAGGCCGGCCGTCGGCTCGTCGAGGAAGACGAGCTCCGGGCGGCCGATGACGGCCGCGGCCAGCGACAGCCGCTGCTGCTGGCCGCCGGACAACCGCCGGCACGGGACGCGCGCGCAGGAGGCGAGGCCGAGCCGGTCGAGCAGCGCTCCCGGATCCACCGGGTGGGCGTGAAAGCGCGCCATCAGCCGCAGGTAGTCGCCGGCCTTCACCGCCTGGGGCAGGCCGCCGGACTGGAGCATGACGCCCACCCTGGGCCGCAGCGCCCGGGCGTCGCGGACCGGGTCGAGGCCGAGCACCCGGACCGTGCCCTGGTCCGGGCGCCGGTACCCCTCGCAGATCTCGATCGTGGTGGTCTTGCCCGCGCCGTTGGGCCCCAGCAGGGAGGTGACCTGCGCCCGGCCGACGGTCAGCGTCAGCCCGTCCACCGCGGTCACGGTGCCGTACCGCTTGACCAGGCCGGTGACCGTCACGGCCGGGGGGCTGCTCACGGAAGCCGAGTCTATGGGCGCGACGCCGCGCCCCGGGCTGCCGGCCCCGCTGGCGGGCGGTCCGGTCACGCCGCCGGCTCGTCGGCCGGCGGCCCGGGCCGCCGCCCCGGTCAGGCCGGGAGCAGCCGGGCGGCCGCCGCGACGAGCGCCCGGAACAGCCGCAGATCGCTGCCCGCCTCGGGGTGCCACTGCACCGCCATCGCCATCCCGGACCCGTTGCCGCCGTTCGCCCCGCCGTCCGGCGCGGCGAGCTCGACCGCCTCGATCACCCCGTCGGTGGCCCAGGCGGTCGCGATCAGGCCGTCGCCGAGGCGGTCGACGCCCTGGTGGTGGTGCGTGGGCACCGGGTACTCGTCCAGCTCGGCGTCACCGAGGATGGCGGCCAGCCGGCTGCCCGGGGCGATCCTGACCGGGTGCGACCCGTAGCCCCCCGGCAGGGGCGAGTGCCCGTCGTGCCCCACGAGATCGGGCAGGTGCTGGTGCAGCGTGCCGCCGCGGGCCACGTTCAGCACCTGCAGGCCGCGGCAGATGCCGAGGAAAGGCAGCCCGCGCTCGAGCGCGGCCGCCACGAGGGCGAACTCGGCGGCGTCGCGGCCGGGCCGGATGCTGACGGTCTCCGGGGCGGCGTGCGCGCCGTACTCGGCCGGGTCGATGTCTTCGCCGCCGGCCAGGATGAGCCCGTCCAGCCGCGCGGCGGCGTACTCGACGCCGTGCACGGGGGGCAGCAGCACGGGGATCCCGCCGACCGCCGCGACGCTGTCCGCGTAGCGGCGGGGGAGCAGTACCGCCGGGGTATCCCAGGCCCCCCAGCGCGCCCGCTCCGTGTACGCGCTGATCCCGATGACCGGGCGCCCGCCCGGCGCGTGGTCATCGCCGGCACGCGGGTGCGGAGCGGCGTCCCGCAGGGCCTCGGCTGTCACGACCACCGAGACTACCCGCGCAGCCGCCGTCCCCGGGCGGCTACCCGCAAGTAACAGGGAATTACCCATGCCTCTGCAGTCCCGCGCGCCCACCACCGGAACGGGGGCTGGAATGACCGGTGAATTGCCGTCAACTGCAAGGTTGGGAACTGCTTACTTACTGAAGAATCTT
>Ga0070698_100001663_pt1 | contig 24805 bp, 22 predicted proteins | sample KBSK1502metaG_FD_65477 | JGI IMG/M metagenome (GOLD analysis project Ga0070698, IMG submission 65477) | Corn, switchgrass and miscanthus rhizosphere microbial communities from Kellogg Biological Station, Michigan, USA - KBS K1-50-2 metaG | ecosystem: Host-associated > Plants > Roots >... | reverse complement strand
CCACCTGTCGCGCGACGGAGGGGCGACGTGGGACGACGTCACCCCCAAGGCCCTGGGCAGGTTCACCCGCGTGAGTCTGCTCGAGCCCTCCCACTTCGACGCCGCCGTCGCCTATCTCGCCGCCAACCGCTACCAGCAGGACGACTTCGCGCCCTACCTGTTCAAGACGGCGGACTACGGCAAGACGTGGACGAAAATCGTCACGGGCATTCCGGCGGCCGCATACACACGCGCGATCCGCGAGGATCCGGTGCGACGGGGCTTGCTGTTCGCCGGCACCGAGATCGGCATCTATGTGACGTTCGACGACGGCGGGCGCTGGCAGCCGCTGCAGCTCAACCTGCCGCGCAGCTCGGTGCGCGACATCGCGGTCCACGGGAGCGACCTGATCGTCGCGACGCACGGACGGGCGTTCTGGGTGCTCGACGACATCTCCCCGCTGCGACAGCTCACACCCACGCTCTCGGGCGAGCGCCTGCACCTGTTCGCGCCCGAGCCGGCGGTGCGCTTTCTCGGCGGTCGGAGCGCCGGACCGACCCCCTCGGCCGGGGAGAACCCCCTTCCGGGCGCGGCCGTGACCTACTGGCTGCAGCAGAAGCCCGGGGGTGACGTCGCCCTCACGTTCCTCGACAGCGCCGGGACCGTGATTCGCACCTATTCGGGCAAGGCCGACTCGAGCGCGAGTGTCGACAGCGCGACTTACGCGCCGAGCGATTCGGCCGTCCCGGCTCGCGCCGGTACCAACCGCTTCGTCTGGAACCTGCGTGCGCCCGACGCCAAGAAAGCCAAGGACATCGTCGTCGACGAGGGGATGATCGAGGGACCCATCGTGCCCTCCGGCCGATACAGCGTGAAAATCACCGTGGCGGGACAGAGCGCCACGCAGCCGTTCACGGTGGTGAGCGACCCGCGCGTGACCACGTCGCCGGCGGACCTCGCGGCCCAGTACGCCCTCGCGCTCCAGATTCACGACCGCATCGACACCCTCGTGTCCGCGGTGGAGCGGGTGGAGCAGGCCGAGTCGCAGCTCACCAGCTGGACGGACTGGACCAAGAATCGACCCGAAGGCGCCCGTATTAAATCGCAAGCCGACTCGGTGAAGCGGAGCCTGGAGGCGGTGCGTTCCCGTCTGAGCGAGCCGCACGCGCACGCCGACGAATCCACGTTGCACTGGCCGATCCAGATCTACAACCAGCTCCTGTCGCTCAACGCCATGGTGCAGAGCGCGGACGCGGCGCCGACCCGGCAGGAGCGGGACGTGTTCGCGGAGCTCTCGGCGCGGCTCGACCGGGAGCTCGCGGGGTGGCGCGCCCTCGAGGCGGGCGACCTCGCGGTGTTCAACAAGTTGCTGCGCGACCTCCACGTACCAGCGGTGGGAACCGTGGGGGAGAAAAGATGATCGCACGACTCGACGGGAACCGCCGAGCCTCCACCGCCCTCAGCGCGACTGCGCTCGCGTGCGCCGCGACGATGCTTTGCGAAGTCACCGTCGCGGCGCAGACCATCGCTGGAACGGTGCGGAGTGGGGGTGAGCCGATCGTCGGCGCCGTCGTGCGGGTGCTCGAGCTCGATCGCGTCGTTCGCTCGGGCGCCCGCGGGCAGTTCGCATTCTCGCACGTTCCCAGCGGTTGGTGCACCGTGTCGGTCGAGGTCGTCGGCTACCTCGCGGCGACGCGCACGGTGCACGTGCAGGGTGACACGACGACGCTGGTGTTCGACGTGCGGCCATCGGCCTTCGCGCTCGATCCGGTCGTCGTCTCGGCTACCCCCGTCGGGCGAACGGCGAGCAACGAGTACCAGTCCGCCGCGTCCAGAGCGCGGGTCGAGCTATTGAACAGCGCGGGTACGAGTTTCGCCGAGAAGATATCCGACCTCCCGGGCGTTGCCACCCGCTTCAACGGAGCCGCGCCGGCCCGGCCGATCCTGAGAGGCCTGGGCGACAACGAAGTGCTGGTGCTCGAGAACGGCCTGCGCACCGGGGACCTCGCGACGTTCGACCCGGCGCATGCCACGCCGATCGCCGCGGCGGCGATCTCTCGGATCGACATCGTGAGGGGCCCTGCGACGATCTTGTACGGCCCCAACGCCATCGGCGGTCTCGTGAACGTGCTCACGGATATCGTCCCGACGGTCGCAGACCGTCCGATCTCCGGCACCGCCGTCGTCGACCTCAACTCGGTGAACAATCAGTACGCCGGGTACGTCAATAGCGTGCTCAGCGGCCCGACCCACGCTTTTCATGTCTCGGCGGGCGGCGTCCACGCGGAGGATATCCGGATTCCCTCCGGGACCTATGTGGACCCGGCCAGCGGCATGCCGTTCTCACTCGACCGGATGCCGCAGGCGTTCGACCGCAGTAGCGAAGTGGGTCTCGGCTATGCCTATCAGGGAGTGCTCGGCTCGCTCGGCATCGGGGCGAAGCACTACGAAACGAACTACGGCATCCCGGGCGTGCCGCCCAATCCTGATTGGTCGACCGTTCCGCCGACCACGTCGCGCATCTCGCAGGACAGGAATACCGTCGAACTTCGGGGGTTCCTGAGCACCGGTGGCTCGTTCATCAGCAGGTGGAAGCTGGACGCGAGCTACAACGACTACGGACATTCGGAGTTCCCGACCGTCGAAGATTCGGCTGGCGTGTCGGCCCCGCAGGCGAACCATTTCCACAAGCGCGAGTTCAATGGCGTCCTGCAGGCGCGGCACACGCCCCTGAAGACGGTCACAGGCGCGATCGGGTTGTGGGTCGACGTCCAGGACCTCACCATCGAGGGCGATCAACCGCTCGGCCCGAACTCGCGGACCACCGGGTTGGCGGCGTACGCGTACGAAGAGTATCACGCTTCGGCCGGGACCCGTCTGCAGGCAGGCCTGCGGTTCGACTACGACAAGATTCAGACCCGGCCGTATCCGCAGTCGTCCGACTCGGTCTTTCGTACCATCAACGCGTCGCGGCTGGCGAACGCGGTGACCGCGTCACTGGGTACGATTCACCGATTCACGGCCAACCTCACGGGCTCCGTCAGCGTCGGACGGTCGTTCCGAGCGCCCACCGTGCAAGAGCTCTTCGCGAACGGGCTCGATGCGGCCAGCGGCACGTACTCGATCGGCAGCGCGACGCTCGGCCCCGAGACGGGGGTCGGCCTCGATGCCTCGTTGAAGGGCACGTTTGCCGACGCGACGTTCGAGATCTCTCCGTACCTGAACACGATCGACCACTACATCTACGCCTTTCTGCGCGGCGATACGATACAGAACTTTCCCGTCCGGCAGTTCGCCGCGACGCGGGCGCGCTTGGGGGGGGTGGAGGGAAGCGTCTCTGTCGCGCCCGTCCCGCGCGTCGCCCTGCGGGCGAGCGCCGACTACGTGAACGCGCAGGACACGCAGCGGGACGTGCCGCTTCCTTTCACGCCGCCCCTGCGAGCGCTGCTCCGTGGCAGCTACCAGGACGGTAAGTATTTCGGAGTGCTCGCCTGGCGCCTGGCCGCCCGCCAGGACCGCCTCGGTGATGGAGATACGCCCACGAACGGATATGCCGTGATGGACGTTGGGCTCTCGGTTCGGCTGGTGCAGCACGGCCTGGTGCACAATGTTGGCATCCACTGCGACAACGTGTTCAACACCGTGTATCGCGACCACCTGTCGGTTATCAAGGATTTCTTGCCACAGCCAGGACGGGCGGTGCGCCTCACGTACGAGCTGCTCTATTAGCGGGGCGGTTCAGGGAATGAGGACGCCTCTCGTCGCTGCCGCCCTGGCACTCGTCGCCTCTCCGCGGCTTGCGGCGCAGGGCTTTCGCCAACGGGACTTCGACGCCTACGTCGCCCGCGGGCTCGACCGGTTGCAGACGCCCGGCGCCGCCATCGCCGTCGTCAAGGACGGCCGGGTGGTGTTCGCGAAGGGTTACGGCGTGCGCGCCCTGGGCGACACGGGACGCGTGGACGCGCACACGCTGTTCCAGATCGCCTCCAACACCAAGGCGTTCACCACCGCGGCGCTGGCCATCCTCGCCGACGAGGGCAAGCTCTCCTGGGACGATCCGGTCACGAAGTTCCTTCCGGGCTTCGCCCTGTACGATCCGTACGTGACGCGCGAGCTCACGGTGCGCGACCTGGTCACGCACCGCAGTGGTCTCGGGTTGGGCGCCGGGGATCTCCTGTGGTTCCACTCGAGCTACACCCGAGCCGAGATCGCCTACCGCATCCGGTTCGCCAGGCCGGCCTCGAGCTTCCGTAGCGCGTACGCCTACGACAACGTGCTGTACATCGTGGCGGGCGAGATCGTCCCGGCCGTCGCGGGGCTCACGTGGGACGACTTCGTGACGCGGCGCATCTTCCTCCCGCTCGGGATGGCGGAGACGGGCACGACGATCGCGTCCTTCACCTCGAGCCGCAACGCCGCCGCACCTCACGCGGTGGAGCGCGGCACGCTGCAGATCGTGCCCATCGATTCCGTGGATAACACCGCCCCCGCCGGCGGCATCGTGTCCAACGTCACCGATCTCGCGAAATGGCTGATCTGTCGGCTCGACTCGGGACGCTACGCGGGAGGTCGTCTGTTCAGCGAGCGGCAGGCGCGGGAGCTGTGGTCGGGACAGACGATTCTGCCGATCACCGATCCCGAGCCGCCCCTCGCCGGGCTGCGGCCGAGCTTTGCCGAGTACGGCCTGGGGTGGCGGCTGCGCGACTACCGGGGGCGTAAGCTCGTGACGCACACCGGCGGCTTGGCCGGCATGTCCTCGCAAATCACGCTGGTGCCGTCCGAAAAGCTCGGGATCGTGATCCTGACGAACTCCGAGGCGGACCTGATGGCGGCCCTCAGCTATCGTCTGCTCGACGACTTTCTGGGCGCGGGCCCGCGCACCGACTGGGTGGCCGCGTTCGTGCGGGCGGCGCAGCTCGACCGCGCGCTGGCCGATTCGACCGTCCGCGCCAACCGCGCCGCGCGCGATTCGCTGTCGAAGCCGTCCCTGCCGCTGGAGCGCTACGCCGGCCGGTACCACGACGAGCTGTACGGCGACGCGGGCGTAGCGCTGGAAGGCGGGCGACTCGTGCTCCGCTTCGGACGCTCGCCTGCGTTCGTCGGAGATCTCGAGCACTGGCAGTACGACACGTTCATCGCGCGCTGGCGCGCGCCGCACCTCGAGGATGCGTATGTCGCGTTCGCGCTGAACCCCGACGGATCGATCGACCGCTTCCGGATGGCGGCCGTCTCGCCGGTCGCTGATTTCAGCTTCGACTACCAGGACCTAGAATTTCGGCCGTTGAAACCGTAGTGGCGCTCCACGGTTGTGCGAGGCGCCGGGTCGTGACGATCTTGTAGGCGTCCGATGGTCCCGCCCCTGCTCAAAGCCCAAGCCAGGCTCGCGGCGGCGGCGGTCGTGCTCATCGCCGCCGTCGTCCTCCTCCACTACGACATCCCCCCGGTCCCCACCTGGTTCTACGTCCTCGCCTGGTATCCCACCCTGGTCGTGTTCGATCAGATCGTGGTGCTGCTCGGTGGGGAGTCGCTGCTCGCGCGGCCACCCGAGCTGGCGGCGATGCTGTGGTGGTCGGCCGTGATCTGGTTCCTGTTCGAGGCGATCAACTTCCGCCTCCAGAACTGGTATTACGTGTTCCTGCCGCCGCATCGCCTGGACCGCTGGGTCGGCATCACCGTCTCACTCGCCACGGTGGTGCCCGCCGTCCTGCTGCCGGAGCGTGTGCTCGACCGGTTGGGCGTGTGGCGCGACCTGCGTGCGCGGCCCGTCCCGCTCACGCCCGCGCACCTGCGAGCGGCCTGGTGGGCCGGCTGGGCCATGCTCGCGCTGGTGCTCGCGTTTCCGCGGTTCCTCTATCCCCTCACCTGGGGTGCGGTGTGGCTCATCACCGAGCCGCTCTTGTACCGGCGCGACCCGGAGCACTCCCTGCTCGGCGACGTGGCGCGCGGTGCGTGGGGGCGGATCGCGCGCCTCATGACGGCGGGCATCGTGGCCGGAGCATTGTGGGAATCGTTCAACGCGATGGCGCGGGGACGGTGGATTTACACGGTTCCATTCCTGGAACACTGGAAGATCTTCGAAATGCCACCCGCGGGCTTCATCGGGTTTCCGTTCTTCGCGCTCGAGCTGTGGTCACTGTATCATCTGCTCGCGCCGCGCACGACGCCGCGCGCGCTCGTCGGCACCGCGGTGTTCGTGCTGCTGGCGCTCGCGGGGATCGATCGGTGGACCGTGAGCTCGACGGCGCCGCGGCTGGCCGATTTGCCGGGCGTCACCAACGCCGTGCACGAGCGCCTCCGGAGCGCCGGATGGGACGACGTGTTCCAGGTCGCCCGCACCCCCGTCGCGGAGCTCGCGTACCGCGCCAACTTGAGCCCGGGAGACGCCCGTGCGGTGAGCGAGGCGGCGCGCCTCGTGACGCTGCGCGGCATCGGAAGCGCGCATGCCGCCGCGCTGATCGGCAGCGGGATCGGCGGCGTGGCAGCACTCGCGGCCGCGGACCCCGATTCCGTGTGGCGGCTGGTGCGCGGCGGCGGTCTGCGGCCCACGCCCGCCGAGGTGCGGGTGTGGGTGCGCGCGGCCCAACGGGAAGTGGGCGCCGCGACGCCCGTCAACGACCTCCCGCCACCCCCGCGATAGGCCGGGCCGGGCCCGTCCCCGCCCCGGTCCGCGAGATCGCGGCCGCGATCTCGTCGAGATCCGCCGCCGTGAGCTCGAGCGTCGCGGCCCCGATCCAGCCGTCCACCTGCGACGCGGTCCGGGCGCCGACGATCGCCCCCGTCACCCCGGGCCATGCGAGCGTCCACGCCACCGCGACGGCCGACACGGTAGCGCCGCGCCGCCGCGCGATCGGTTTGAGCGCGTCGCGCAGCGCGAGGTTCTTGCCGAGGGCCGGCTGCTGGAACTGCGGGCCGCGGCGGCGCCAGTCGTCGGCGGCGAGCGCCGCCACGCGACCGGCCGTGAACGTGTCGGTCAGGATGCCGGACTGCATCGGGCTGTAGACGATGACGCCGGCGTCGTGCTCCGCGCACCAGGGAATCTCGCGCTCGGCGGCCTCGCGGCGGATCATGGAAAAGGGCGGTTGCAGCGAATCCACGTGGCGGATCGCCTCGCAGCGCTCGAGCAGCGTGACCGCAAAGTTCGACACGCCCACTGCCCGCACTTTGCCTGCTTCGACGAGCCGCACCATCGCCTGCCACGAATCCTCCACCGGCGTCCCCGCCTCGTCGGGCCAATGGAACTGATAGAGGTCGATCCGCTCGATCTGGAGCCGGCGGAGCGACGCTTCGCACTCCTTCCGGATGGAATCGGGTCGGAGCACGCGCCGCGCTTCCGCCATGCGGTTGCGTTCGTCCCACACCAGGCCGCACTTGGTGAACACGAGCGGTCGTTCGCCGGCCGGCAGCTCCCGCAGCAGACGACCGACCACCTCCTCCGAGTGGCCGAGACCGTACACCGCGGCGGTATCGATCCAGTTGATTCCCAGCTCGAGTGCGCGACGCATCGCGGCGAGTGAGTCGGCATCGTCCTGCGGGCCCCAGCCGAACGCCCAGCCACCGCCGCCGATCGCCCACGCGCCGAAGCCGACGGTCGTGATATCGAGTCCGCTCGAGCCGAGCGGACGGGTAGGCAACGTCATACGGACGACTCTCCACGCCTGGAGGTCAAGGAACCAGCAGCACTTTCCCCGTGGTCTTGCGTCCCTCGAGTAGCCGGTGCGCCTCCGCCGCCTGCGCGAGTGGGAGCTCGCGCTCGATGCGCACCTGTAGCTTGCCGCTCTCGATCCAGCCCAGCACCTCCCCCGCCCGCGCGACCAGCTCGGCGCGTGTGCGGATGTGGTGCGCCAGCGTGGGGCGCGTGAGGAAGAGCGACCCCTTCTGGTTCAACACCTGCGGATCGATCGGTCCCACCGGTCCGCTCGACTGGCCGTACAGTACCATCATGCCCCGGGGAGCCAGGCAATTCAGACCCTTGTCGAACGTCGTCTTGCCGACGGAGTCGTAGATCACCTGGAGGCCGGCGCCGCCCAGGAGCCGCTTCACTTCCGCCTCGAAGTCCTGTTCCGTGTACAGGATCACGTCGGCGGCGCCCGCCGCGCGCGCCAGCGCGGCCTTCTCGCGGGTCGAGACCGTGCCCACCACGCGGGCGCCCCGAAGCGCCGCCACCTGACACAACAGCAGGCCCGCACCCCCTGCGGCCGCGTGCACGAGACACGCGTCCCCGGACTTGAGGGGGTAGGTCGACGTCGCGAGGTAGTGCGCCGTCAAACCCTGGAGCATCACCGCGGCGCCCTGCTTCGTGCTCACGCCGTCCGGCAGCACCACGACCCGGTCGGCCGGCACCACCGCGTACTCCGCGTAGGCACCGAGAATCGTAGTGTAGGCGACGCGGTCCCCGACTTTGGGCTCGGCAACACCGGGGCCAACCGCGGCCACGTTGCCGGCCGCTTCCTGTCCCAGGGTGAACGGCACCGGGACCTTGTAGTGCCCGTTGCGCTGATAGACGTCGATGAAGTTCAGGCCCGCGGCCTCGATCTTCACGAGGACCTGGCCTGGGCCGGGAGTGGGCCGCGGCACGTCCTCGTAGCGCAGCGCCTCAGGGCCGCCCGGCGCGTGCACCCGGATCGCCTTCATCGGGACGTCCCCGCCTGGAGACAGTTCACCCCCCCGCGATCGCCGGGATGACCGTCACCTCGTCGCCGTCCTGCACCGGCGCTGCGAAGCCGCCACGGAAGCGCACGTCCTCGTCGTTCAGGTAGAAGTTCACGAACGGGTAGGGGTTGCCGTCTTTGTCCCGGAGCCGGGGCCCGAGCGCTGGGAAGCGGGCCGCCACGTCGGCGACCGCCTCGCCCAGCGTCCGGCCCGCGGCTTCGATGGTGCGCGCCCCGCCTGTGTGAGCCGCGAGCACCGAGGGCAGATTCACCGTGATCGCCATATCAGCTCCTCCACGCCATGCCGGTTGATCACTGCTGCACCAGGGCGGCGACTTCGCGCAGCCGGGGCGCGATCACCGGCGTCTCGGGGAGCGCGTCGCGCACCGCGTCGAGCGTCTTCAGCCCGTGCCCCGTCACGCACAGGACCACCTCGTCCTCGGGCCCGAGCCGGCCGCTCCGCGCGAGCGCCAGGGCGGCCGCGGCGGTGACGCCGCCCGCCGTCTCCGCGAAGACCCCGGCGTCTTGCGCGAGCCAGCGGATGCCGTCCACGAGCTCGGCGTCGCTCACGGCGGCGGCCCAGCCGCCCGTCTCCCGAATTGCCCGCGCCGCGAACCCCCCGTCCGCGGGGTTGCCGATCGCGAGCGAGCGGCAGATGGTGCGCGGCAGCTCCGGCTGGAGCTCGCCCCCGCCACGCTCGACCAGGCGCACGATCGGGGCGCAGCCCGACGCCTGGGCGCCGTACAGCCGGGGCACCTTCCCCGCCACGAGGCGTGCGGCGATGAACTCGCCGAATCCTTTGCGGAGCTTGGTGAGCAGCGAGCCGCCCGCCATCGGCGCCACCACGGCACTGGGCAGACGCCAGCCGAGCTGCTCCGCGATCTCGTGGGCTACGGTCTTCGAGCCCTCGCCGTAGTAGGCGCGCAAGTTGACGTTCACGATTCCCCAGCCGAATCGGTCCGCCACCTGCGCGCACAGGCGGTTGACGTCGTCGTACGTCCCCCGCACGCGCACCAGCCGGGACCCGTACACGCTCGTCCCGACGACCTTCGCCGTTTCGAGCTCCTCAGGGACGAAGATCCAGGCCGTGAGCCCGGCGCGGGCCGCGTGGGCGGCGACGGCGTTCGCGAGGTTGCCGGTCGACGCGCAGCCGATCGTGTCGAGGCCGAAGGCGGCGGCCGCGTTGATGGCGACGGCGACGACCCGGTCCTTGAACGAGAGCGACGGGTGCGACACAGTGTCGTTCTTGATCCAGACCCGCCCGACGCCGAGTCGGCGCGCCAGCGCGGGGGCGTCGACGAGCGGCGTGAAGCCCGTGTCGAGCGACAGCGTCGGCTCGCCATCGAACGGCAGCCACTCCCGGTAGCGCCACAGGGAGGGCGCCCGGCCGGCGATCGTCTCGCGGTCGGGGAGCGGGCGGTCCGGATCGTACACGGGATCGAGCGGGCCGAGGCATTGCCCGCAGATGGCGACGGGAGCGGGTGGGCCCTCGGCGCCGCAGTTGCGGCAGCGGAGCGGTCGCGCGGTGAGCGGCGGCGAAGCGATGGAGGGCTGCATCATGCGTGAACCTCAACAAAAAAACCCGGGCAACAAACGCCGCGGGCGGTCGCTTTTTAGCACCTTGTTTTACGTGGCGGCAATACGCGGCAAAGCACCACGACTATTTCGATTGTCCCCGTTCAAGTTAGCCCCGCCGCCGCCGGCGTCAAGGCACCCACAAAGCGGCGCAGCGCGCCCAACGCCCGCTCCAGCTCCGCCGGCTCCGTGGCATAACACATCCGCAGGTGCGCCGCGCCCCCGGGCCCGAACGCCGTCCCCGCGAGCACCGCCACGTGCTGCTCGGCGAGCAGCCGCTGTGCGAACGCCTCGCAGGTGACGCCCGTGCGCTCGAGTACGCCCCCGATGTCGGGGAAGCAGTAGAACGCGCCCGCGGGAGTGGCGCAGCGGACGCCCTCGATCGCGTTCAGGCCGCGCGCCAGCTGGTCGCGCTTCAGCTTGAGCCCCGCTACCATACGGGCGACGGGCTCCTGCGAACCGGTGAGCGCCGCCAGCCCCGCGTATTGCACGAACGTCGCCGTGCACGACACGTTGTTGATCAGCAGGGTGGTCATGGCCCCGGTGAGCGCCGCGGGCATCACGCCGAACCCGAGCCGCCACCCGGTCATCGAATAACCCTTGGAGAATCCGTCCACGATCACCGTCCGCTCCGACATCCCCGGCAGGGCGGCGATGCTGTCACGCCGCCCGTCGTAGCGGATCTGTCCGTACACCTCGTCCGAGATCACCCACAGGTCGTGCTTCAGCGCCAGCTCGGCGAGCGCTTCCAGATCGGACGTCGCGGCGACGCCGCCGGTGGGGTTGTGCGGCAGATTGAGGATCAGCACGCGGGTGCGCGGGGTGATCCGCTGCGCGATCGTCGCGACGTCCGGGGCGAAGTCCCGCGTCTCGTCGAGCGCGTAGTACACGGGCCGCCCGCCCATGAACCGCACCACCGACTCGTAGATCGGGAAACCCGGGTTGGGCGTCAGCACGTCGGCGCCCGGCTCGATCAGCGCCAGCGCCGCGCAGAACAACATCGGCTTCGCGCCGGGGGTGACGACGACGTTCTCCGGCCCGGCGCGCACGCCGCGCGCGGCGAGCGAGCGAGCGATCGCCTCCCGCAACTCCGGGACGCCCGCGGCCAACGCGTAGCGGGTGAGGCCGTCGCGCAACGCGCGCACGCCCGCTTCCACCACGTGCGGCGGCGTCGGCATATCCGGCTCGCCGATCTCCAGGTGTACGACCTTGTGCCCCGCGGCCTCGAGCCGTCGCGCCGCGGCGAGCACCACGTAGGCCTGTTCGGTACCGAGCGTATCGAGTCGTGCGGCCGGATGCATAGACCTTCCCTGGGTGACAAACGAACCCCGGAGCGAGGCTCCGGGGTTGGGATCTCATGGAATTTATGCGCGCGCCCCGCGCCGTGCCTACCCGAACGGGGGGGGCGGGGGACGGGGGCCTACTTGGCGCGTTCCAGATACACGCCCTCGCGCGGGTCCACCCGCACCTTCTCGCCCTCGCTGATGAACTCCGGCACCTGGATGGTGACGCCGTTCGAGAGCTTGGCGGGCTTGGTGCTCGCGGTCTTCGTGGCCCCCCGCATGACGGGAGACGTCTGCACGACGGTCAGCTCGACCACGGATGGCAGCTCGATCCCGACGGGTCGGCCGTTCAGCCACTCCACCTGGATGTGCATCTCGGGCTGCAGCCAGTCGCCGTTATCGCCAATGGCTTCGGCGTCGAGAGTGTGCTGCTCGTAGCTCGTCGTATCCATCAGGTGCACGCCGCCCTGGTCGCGGTACAGGACCTGGAACTCCTTGGTCTCGAGCGGCGCCTCGTCCACGAAGTCGGTGGCGGCGAGGCGAGTATCAAAGGTGTTCCCCGTGACGAGGTTGCGAAGCCGCACCTGCACGAACGCCCGGAGGTTGCCGGGAGTGCGGTGGGTGAAGTCCATCACGCGGCACGGCTGCCCGTCGATCATGATGACGTGGCCGCGACGAATGTCGGTGGCTTTCATTTCAGAATGCCCTTCTTCAAGAGGCGGGAAGATAAACCGCGTGGAGGCGAGGTCAACGGGGCGTCACAAAATCCCCCAGCGAGAGCGGCTTGGTCAGGTCGCCCATGCGCTCCCGCTGCCACCACGCGCCGCTCATGGCCCGCTCGCGCGGCGTGCTGAATCGGTAGCGGTAATAGGCGAGCCGCACGTAGTGTGGTGGGGCGTCCGCAAACGGGTCGTCGCCAAGCAGGGCGATCACCTCGGGCGTCCCTGCCAGCACGTGCCGCAGCAGCGACAGGAGCCAGTCCCGGGCGCCCTCGGGGTTGAGCGCCGCGAACCACATCTGCCAATCGAGCCGCGGCATGTGCGGCGCCACGAACGCCGGTCGCCGGCGCACATCGCCCGGCTTCCAGCGGGACCCATACTCGCTCCATTGCACGCCGTCGCGACTGCCTTCGATGACGATCTCGGCCCGCTCCGTCGTCATCACGCGGAACAACCCGTACCCGTTCACCGAGCGCAACGGCTCGACCGCACCGAGCAATGGATTGTCGAGCCCTCCCCGCGCATTCGGGAGCGTCTGCACGATCTCGCGGGCGAACGCGAGCAGCGAGAGCAGCGCGAGCACGGGCGCCAGTCCCCGGATCGCGTTGCGCTGCCAACGCGGCTCGGGTTCCGTGGCCGCGAGCCGCAGCGGCAGCACACGCTCCAGGACGGCGTCGTCGAGCAGCGGGACGCACAGCACGATCGCGAGCAGGTTGAAGAAGCCGTAGTTTCCGGTGAGCGCGATCGCGAGCTGGCCCAGGACGAGCAGTGCGCAGGCGGCATACCGCGCCCGGCGCAACCGCTCGGGAACGAAAATGAGCCAGGGCACGAGGAGCTCGATGGCGAGAATCACGAGTGTCATGGTCCGGTGCACCCAGACGGGAGTCCATTGGGCGTACCAGGCGGGCCAGGTGGGGAGCGGCTGCGTCCAGAAGTGGTAGTCGAGCGCGGTGAGATGGCGCCACGCCGCATCACCGCTCACGAACTTCGTGACACCCGAGAGGAACATGAGGCGGAACAACAGCCACCACAGGAGCCAGCGCATCCAGGTCGAGGGCGTCTGGTCCCGGACCAGGCTGGGGGAGAGCCGGCCCGGCGCGTACAGCACCGCCAGCAACCCGGTCTCGAGCAGCAGACCGTCCCACTGGAACCAGAGGAAGGTCTGGCCGGCGACGCTGAGCGACAGATAGCAGATCCAAAGGAGCAGAAGAACCGGGGCGGGCGCGACGCCGGCGATGAGCAGGACCGCGAGGGCGGCGCCACCCCACGCGAGCAGTCTCAGCACGGCGTCGCCCGCGCCGAACCAGCAGAGAGTGGGAAAGAGACGGTAGGCCGCGCTGCCGTACAGCGCATGCGCCCGCTCGAGGAACGACCCGGCGGGCAGGATGCCGTGTTCGCCGACGAGGCCCGAGACTTGCACCGCCAGCGACACAAAGGCGATCAGATAGACGGCGCCGAGCAGACGAAGGAAGAGCCAGCGGGAGAGCAGGTAGACGGGGGGGTCCACCGGACGCGTGGCCCAAGCCTCGGTGATGTCCATCGTTGTGCCCCAAGATGGGGGCCTATAATAATTGAGGGAACACGTCCGCGGCGAACCGTACCGAGCCTTCCGGTGTAGCACTCCCGCATCAGACTTAGTGAGCCATGTCACGTTGAGGAGGTTTGAAACATGATCCGCACCAGCCGTCTCCTGGCCCGCAGCGCGTGGGTTCCCCTCGCGTTGCTCGTCGCGGCGGGCTGCAAGCAGGGACCGTCACCGGAGGTGCAGGCGCGCATCGACAGCCTGTCGCAGGCGTCGAGCGAGCGTGATCGCCTCATGCAGGAGGTGGCGGAGAACACGCGTCTCGTGAGCGAGGTGAGCCGGGAGATCTCGAAGGTCAACGTTCCGGCGCGGCAGCTCAAGATCTCGGCGGAGTCGCCACTGCGGGCCTCGCGCGACACGCTCATCCAGAAGATCCGCTACGTGACCTCGCGGGTGCGTGAGCTCGAGCCCCGTCTCAAGGAGAGCGAAACGCGGATCAAAGAGCTCACCACGATCTCCGACAGCCTGCGCAACGACCTGGCGGCGACCATGCAAAACCTCCAGGGCGTGATCGACAATCAGAAGGAGACGATCGACGCGCTCAACCAGCAAGTGGAGACGCTCACCGCGGAGAACTTGGCCCTGAAGGACACGCTGGAGAACATGTCCACGATCTCCAACACGGTCTATTACGTGGTGGGGACCAAGGACGAGCTCGAGCGCAAGGGCGTCATTCAGGAGGAAGGCGGGGCCCGGTTCCTGTTCGTCTTGTGGAAGAGCGGCAAGACCCTCGTGCCCGCGCGCAACCTCGATCCCGGCGAGTTCACCCAGGCCGACCGGCGCCACCTCACCGAGCTGCCGTTGCCGCAGTCGGACAAGGAATACCGCATCGTGTCGCGCCAGGATACCTCGGCCCTCGAAACGCCGCCCGACCACGACGGCAAGCTGTCGGGGCACGCCGTGAAGATCTCGGACACGGCGCGCTTCTGGGCCAACTCGAAATATCTCATCATCGTCGAAGGCTGACCGCCGACGGGCGGGTCGGGGGTGCGGACATCGCACCCCCGGCCCTACCCTTCCCATGTAGGCCGTTCCTTACGATTTTGTCGTAGCTCACACGCAACGACCTGTTTTCCCCCGCAAGCGCCCGGCGCCCCGAGCCCTGACCCGGTGCCGACCTGCAGGGCGCGGGATTTGCGACAGGTTCCAGACGCGGACGTACGACTGACGCGAGGGGGACTCATGCATGGTGTGATCAGGCGGTATCGCGTGCGGCTGGGCACGGTAGCACAGGCGGCGCGCTACACCGAGAAGGGGTTCTTGCCCATCCTGCGGGGCATTCCGGGCTTCGTGTCCTCGCATCTGCTGGACGAGGGGAACGACGTGCTCACCTGGATGGCGCTGCTCGAGACGGAGGAAGCCGTCCATGCGGCCGTGGGCGCGTCGCGCGAGTGGTTCCGCGACGAGTGGTCGTCGTTCCGGCCGCTGCCCCCGGAAGTGGTGACCGGCGAGGTGCTGGCGCGGGCCACGGCCGATCGCCGCCGCACGGTGGACCGCCGCCGCCTTGCGCTCGTCGGGGCCACGGCGTGGGACGGACCCGAACGCCGCGCGGGTAACGATCGGCGGCTGGAAGCGCCGAGCTGGGCCCGAGCCGGCTGACCCCGGCCGTCTAGATCGCCGAGCGTTCCCACTGGTCGTCGGGCACCGCGCCAACCTGCCCGACGACCACCATTGGTTTGTCCCCCATGTCCCTCGCCCGCCGCCTGCTGCTTCGCGCCTCGCGCAGCGCCTGGCTGGCCCGCACCCTCCGGGAACGCGCCTTCTTCGGCCGCGCCGTACGGCGCTTCATGCCGGGGGAGGACCTCTCCGCCGCGTTGGACGCCGCGGCCGGCCTCGCGCAGGCAGGGCTCGGCAGCGTGCTCACACACCTGGGCGAGCAGGTCACGAGCCGCGACGAAGCCGCCGGCGTGCGCGATCAGTATCTCCGCGTATTCGATGAGATCCGGCTGCGTCAACTGCCGGCCGAGATCTCGGTCAAGCTCACCCACCTCGGCCTCGAGCTGAATCCCAAGGCGTGCCTACAGCATCTGCTCGCGCTCGCCGCGCGGGCGGCGGATGCCCGGTCCTTCCTGTGGATCGACATGGAGGAGTCACGCTATGTCGATGCCACGCTCGAGCTCTATCAGGCCGCGCGTGCCGCCCATCCGGGAGTGGGCGTGTGCCTGCAGGCGTACCTGCGTCGTACTCCGGACGACCTGGAGACGCTCTCGCTCCTCGCGCCGGCGATTCGCCTCGTGAAGGGCGCCTACAACGAGTCGCCGGCGGCGGCGTTTCCGCGAAAGCGGGACGTGGATGCGGCCTACGCCGTGCTCGGCGGACGCCTGCTCGAGCTTGCGGCGCGAGGCGGGGCGCGGGCGGTGTTCGGAACGCACGACCTGGACCTCGTTGCGCGGCTCTCCGACCGGGCGCTGGCGCTCGGCCTCACGAGTGGCGACGGGGCGGGTGGCTACGAGGTGCATATGCTGTACGGCATCCGGGCCGCCGCGCAGCGCGCCCTCGCACAGCAAGGCGTGGCGGTGCGCGTGCTCATCAGCTACGGGACGCACTGGTTTCCGTGGTACATGCGGCGGCTCGCGGAGCGACCGGCCAACGTCTGGTTCGTAGTTCGGCACCTGCTGGGATAGGTCTACTAACCCCGGGCGCAAGGCCGGGGATCACGGACCCTTTACCGGTGACCCCGGGCTTGCGCCCCGGGTTAGTAGCGGCCTGTTTTCTGATCGATGGTCACGCACACACTGACCTCCGCCCCCGTAGAGCTCGACCGCTGGCGTCGCGACACGCCCGGATGCCGGGACCGGATCCACCTGAATAACGCGGGCGCGGGGCTCATGCCTCGCCCCGTGCTCGACGCGCTCCTGCAGCACCTGGCGCGGGAGGCGGCGATCGGCGGCTACGAGGCGGCCGACGAAGCGGAACCCCGCGTGCGCGAGACGTACGCCCTCGTGGCGCAGCTCGTCGGCGCGGCGCCGAGGAACATCGCGCTCGTCGAGAACGCGACCGTCGCGTTCTCCCAAGCCCTCTCCGCGTTCGACTTCCGCCCCGGCGACCGTATCGTCACCACCCGCACCGACTACCCGTCGAACCAGCTCATGTACCTGTCCCTGGCGCAGCGCACCGGCGTCGAAACCGTGCGCGCGGACGATCTCCCCCAGGGCGGCGTCGACCCGGAGAGTGTCCGCCGCCTGGCGCGTGATCCACGCACCCGGCTGGTCGCCCTGTCGTGGGTGCCGACCAATTCGGGGCTGGTGCAGGATGCACGCGCCGTTGGCGAGGTCTGTGCCGAGCTGGGTGTGCCGTACCTGGTCGACGCCTGTCAGACGGTAGGGCAGATGGCGATCGACGTGAACGCGCTGCGGTGCGACTTCCTCGCCGCAACGGGGCGCAAGTTCCTGCGGGGCCCGCGCGGCATCGGGTTCCTGTACGTGTCCGACCGGATGCTCGAGCGCGGGGCGTTCCCGCTGTTTCTCGACATGCGCGGCGCCGACTGGATCGACCCCGACGCGTTCCGCCTGTCGGACAGCGCGCGCCGCTTCGAGAACTGGGAGTTCGCCTACGCCCTCATCGTCGGCCTCGGCGCCGCCGCCCGCTACGCGCTCGCGGCCGGGCGGCTGGGCCACGAGCGGGCCTGGCGGCTCGCGGCGCTGCTGCGCGAGCGACTCGACGCTGTGCCCGAGGGGCGGGTGCTCGACCGCGGCCGGGAACGGTGCGCCATCGTCACGCTCGACGTCCGGGGTCGGGACGCCGCCGAGCTCGAGCTCCGTCTCCGCGAGCGCGGCATCAACACCAGCTCGGCCGACCGCAAGTCGGGTGTGCTCGACATGGACGACAAGCGCGCGGCCACGGTGCTCCGCTTCTCACCCCACTACTACAACACGGAAGACGAGCTCGACGCAGCGGTCGCGGCGCTGATCGACGTCGTCCGCCGATGATCCGACGGCTCGCGCCGCTACTCGCGCTCCCCTGGGGGGCGCTTCACCCCCAGGCCCGCTGGAGTCAGCACGCGACGGTGATGCAGGCGATCGGCGCGACCGAAGTGACCATCGTCTACAACCGGCCGCGCGCACGCGGCCGCAAGCTGTTCGGCGAGCTGGTGCCCTGGGGCAAGGTGTGGTGTCCGGGCGCCGACGAGGCCACGACCATCGCCATCACCAAAGATGTGCTGGTGGCGGGTCAGCGACTCGCCGCCGGCAAGTACAGCATCTGGGCGGTTCCCGGCCCCGCCGAGTGGACGCTGATCTTCAGCAAGGCGGCGGACGTCTTCCACATCCCCTACCCCGGTCCGGCACAGGACGCGCTGCGTATCACCGCGCAGCCGCAGGCGGGACCGTTCATGGAAGCACTGGCGTTCTATTTTCCCGCCGCAGACGCGGAGCGGGCCCTCCTGAACCTGCACTGGGGCGAGACCGTCGTGCAGGTCACGCTGGCCGTGCCTTAGCAGCAATCGCCTACGCTTCGTAGCGCTGAATCCGCGACCCGTTGGCGCTGGCACAGGCGCGGACGAGCGCCGTGCTCGCGTGCCCGAGCAGACTGGCGGGGTCGAGCGGCGTCTCGTGCAGATCCCCGACCGCCTCGAACCCGGCGCGCACCCGCAACGGCGGCAGACCGGCGGGTCTGGCGGCGGCACCCTCGATGACGCGCGACAGCCGGCGGGCCATCTGCTCGGCTCCGGCCGGAGCGGTCGAGGGAGCGAGCACCAGGAATTCGCCGCCGGCGGCCCGTCCGATGGCGTCCGAGGCACGGCCGCTTGCCTGGAGCAGCCGCGACGCGAAATCGACGACCACCGGCGAAGCGGCCGCGGCTCTCGGCGGGCCCCGCGGCGTTTCCGGCTCCACGGACAACGCCACGCAGGCGAGCGGCGCATGCCGGCGAAAGGCGTCGGAGACCAGCTCGCGCGCGCGCCGCTCGAGCCCCCGTTTCGTGTACAATCCGCTCGCCGGCTCCGTATCCTCTTCCAGCACGTGGTCGGTTTCGAGCTTGACGCGAGTGAACGCGTCGACCTTCAGCAGCAGCTCCTCCGCGTTGATCCCGAGGCTCAGGTAGTCCCACGCCCCGGCCTCGAGCGCCGCGAGCCGCTGCTGCTTGGTCGCAGGAGTCGAGGTGATCATGATGACGGGTGTATGCCACGACACCGCCCGGAGCTGCCGCAGCTTGCGGCACACGACGATGCTGTCCGTGTCCGGCAGGTTCGCGTCCATGAGGACCACGTCGGGCCGCAGGTCGGCCGCCTGCTCCAGCAGCTCGCGCCCGCTCACCACGGCGAGGACTCGGTATCCCAGCGGGGCGAGCATGCTGTCGAGCGCCCGCGTGAGCCACGTGCCGGCGTGGGCGACGAGGACGACAGGTATGCGGATGAAAGGCGCGCGCTGAGGCAAGCTCGTGCTCCCGAAATGAGGGCGTGCGTTACACCCTAGGGCGCCCCGTGCTGCCGTGTGCCCCAAAATGTGGCCGCCCGGGCCCTGGGGAGAAACCGGGCGAAACCCTAGATCAGGCGGGGAGAAGACCCGGGGGCGTCAAGGCTGGATGAGACCCTCGCGGATCGCATACCGCACCAGACCGGCGACGTCGTGCAGGTTCAGCTTCTTCATCACGCGCGTGCGGTGGAACTCGGCCGTCTTGGGGGTGATCGCGAGCAGCGCGGCGACCTGTTTCGTCGACTTCCCCTCGGCCACGAGCTGCACGACCTGGCGCTCCCGGGAGGTCAGCCGGCCGTGGTCCGCGGCGGCGGCGGCGCGGCAGGCCTCCACGACCGCCTGCGACACGCCCGCCCCGACGTAGAACCCGCCGCGCGACACCTGCTCGATGGCCTGGGCGAGGTCTTCTCCCGCCTGTGTCTTGAGCACGAACCCGCGTACGCCCGCCCGGACCGCGTCCGTCACCAGGCGCTCCTGCTCGAGCGCCGTCAGCATAACGACCTGCGTGTGAGGGCAGGCCTCGACGATCTGGCGCGCGGCATCGATGCCGTTGAGCAGCGGCATCATGATGTCGAGCACCGCGACGTCCGGCTCGAGCTCGCGTGCGACCTCGACCGCCGCCCTGCCGTCGGACGCCTCGGCCACCACCTCGAGGCCGTGGCGCTCGAGCAGGGCGCGCACGCCTTGCCGGAGCACGAGGTGGTCGTCGGCCAGCACTACGCGTAGCGACATCGTTCCTCCGCAGGTGCGGGCTCCTCTATACGGAGCGACCCGGCACCGGTCAAGCGGCCTGCGTCACCGCACGTGGGAAGTACACGTCCGGTAGCGAGTTATCGGTTACTGTTCACGCATGCCGTCGCAATCCACGCGCCTCTCCAAGTCGCGCTATCTCTCGGGCCTCCAGTGTCACAAACAGTTGTGGTGGCGGGTGCACGAGCCCGAGGCGCCGGAGCTGGCGCCGTCCCTGGGGCTGCAGAACCTCTTCGCCCAAGGGCGCGACGTGGGTGAGCGCGCCCGGCAGCACGTGCCCGGGGGCGAGCTGATCGATCTCCCGTTCTATCAACACGACAACATGGTGGCGGCCACGCGCGAGGCCCTGAAACACGAGGCGCCCGCCATTTACGAAGCCTGGTTTCTGGCGGACGACACCTACGTGGGGGTCGACATTCTGGAGCGCACGCCCCGGGGCTACGGCGTGATCGAGGTGAAGGCGTCCAACAGCTACAAGCCGGAGCACCTTCCCGATGCGGCGGTCCAGGTGCATGTGCTGCGGCGCGCGGGCCTCGCCGTGGAGCGCGCCGAGGTGATGCATCTCAACCCGCAATGCCGCTACCCCGATCTGTCCAATCTCTTCATACGCGAAGACGTCACCGCGCTGGTGGAAGGGGCGCTGATCGGTGTGCCGGACGAGCTCGCGGCGCAGCGGGCGATGCTCGCGGGACCGCTCCCGGACGTCCCCATCGGGGAGCACTGCACCCGGCCGTCCGACTGCCCGTTCATCGAGCGCTGCTGGCCCAAGACGCCCGATCATCACGTGAGCCGCCTGTACCGCATCGATCGGAAGCGGGCCCTCGAGCTCGAAGCCGATGGGTTTGCGACGATCTACGACCTGCCGTCGGACCTGGAGCTCTCCGTGATCCACGCGCGCCAGGTGAAGGCCGTCCAGAGCGGGCGCATGGTGGTAGAGCCCACGCTCACAAAGGCCCTCGCCCAGTTCGGGTCGTCGCTCGCGTTCCTCGATTTCGAAACCGTGAGCCTCGCGATCCCACGCTGGCCCGGGTGCCGACCGTGGCAGCAGGTGCCGGTGCAATTCAGCGTGCACGCAGAGGAGCGGGGCGGCGGCTTCGCCCATCATCAGTGGATCGCGGGAGGGCCGGACGATCCGCGGCCCGCGCTGGCGGAAGCGCTCGTCGAGGCGTGCGCCGGAGCGAGGAAGATTGTGGCGTATTACGCGAGCTTCGAGCGGGAGTGTATCCGCCAGCTGCGCGAGGTGGTGCCGCGCCTGGCCAAGGAGCTCGAGCGCATCGAGCGGCGGCTGGTCGACCTGCTGCCCACAATTCGCAATCACGTGTACCACCCGGACTTCGGGGGCGGGTTCAGCATCAAGAAGACGCTGCCGGCCCTGGTGCCGGGGCTCTCCTACTCGGACCTAAAGGTACAAGACGGCGAGGTCGCGACGGTCGAGCTGCAGCGTCTGATGCTCCGGGGCGCCGAGCTGCCGGCGGGCGAGCGGGCGGCGCTGCGAGCGGACTTGCTGCGCTATTGCGAGCGCGACACATGGGCGATGGTGAAGCTGTTGGAGAGACTGAGGAGCTTGGTGGCGGATCAGCTGGAGCTGTTCTGAGAGGGAGTGAGCCCCATGCCGAGCCAGGGAGCAGCAGATGCGCGCGCGATTGGACGCCGACGTGCAGGAGCGCCTGATCGATTGGGGCTACGGCGTGTGCGACGCGGCCCTACCGAAGCACTTCAACCCGGGGCTACCCCGGACGACCGGGTTCCCGTTCCAGCGGGGCGTGTGAGATGGCGTGCTGCGCCGCCTGGAAATCCTCCGGCGTGTCGACATCCACGAGCACCGCGGCCGGCCGGTCCACGTACAGCGCCTCGTGCTTGTGCGCCTGCACCACCGCTTTGCCGCACCCCTCCCCGGTCCATGCCAGCAGCTCGCGGAACAGCGCGCGTCGAAACAACAGCGGGGGCGCGGTGACGTCGCCGTAGCGCGAAACGACGAGCGGCGCCTCGCTCGTGCGCGCCCGGCGAACCAGCTCGGCCAGCGCGGCTTCACTCACGTGCACCATGTCGGCCAACAGCACCACGGCCGCGTCCACGTCTTGGCCCAACAGCTCGAGCGCTGTGTGCAGCGAGGTACTGGTCGGGCCCGTGAACTCCGGATTGAGCGCGATCTCCACGGGGAGCCCTGCGAGGGCGGCGCGCGTCCGGTCCGCCTCGTGGCCGAGCACCACCACGACGGGCGACAGTCCGGCCGCGAGGGCCCGACGGGTCGCGCGCCGCACCAGCGACTCGCCCTCGAGCTCGAGCAGCATCTTGTTCCGGCCCATGCGGCGTGAGGCGCCGGCGGCGAGCACGACGCCGGCCACGCGCAGCGGCTCACTCGGTCGGGGCATGGATGGGGGCGAGGCGCTCCCGCAGCGACCGGGCCCGCCGGCCGGAGCGCGCCGCGAGCACCTCAGCGATCACTGCCAGGGCCACCTGTTCGGCGCCGTCGGTCCCGATGTCCAAGCCCACGGGGCCGTACACCCGAGCCTCGTCCACCGGGCCTTCCGCGGCGAGGTTCCGGAGGATGCGATCGGTGCGCTGGCGCGGGCCCAGCATGCCGATGTAAGACACGGGCGCCTTCAAGAGCGCGCGCAGGTACGCCTGATCGTCGGCGAAGTTGTGGTTCATCACGATCGTGTAGCACTCTGCGTCGAGGGCCAGCGCCTCACCCAGCTCGTCTCCCGCGCTCTGCACCAGCGCCGCCGCACCGGGGAAGCGCTCACGGGTGAGAAATCCCGGCCGCCGATCGACGACCACGACCCGGAATCCGACGTCGGCCGCGAAGCGGACCAGTGGTCGGGCGTCGTCTCCCGCCCCCAGAACCACCAGCTGCGGCGGCGGCAGCAGCACGTCGAAAAACACCGAGCGGCCGGCGATCTCGTGAATTCCCGATTCGCCGGTCTCGAGCAGCTCGCGCGCACGCGCGCTCGCACCCCGGTTCAGGTCGGGCGACCCGAGGTCGCCCTCCGAGCCATCCTGGGCGACGATCAGCCGTTTCCCCTTTCTCCTTTCCCCTTTCCCCGGCATCACACCGCAAGCCACGAAGGGTCGCCGTTCATCGAGGAGTGCCCGCTCCTTCGGCCGCGCCTCCGCCGGCTCGACGTAGACGTCGACTTGCCCCTCGCACCCCACGCCCAGGTCCCAGGCGGCGACTTCGTCGGCACTGGAGCAGTAGCTCCGCAGCTCGGGCGCTCCGCTGCGGATCACCTGCAGCGCCACCTCGCGCACGTCCTGCTCGAGGCAGCCGCCGCTCACGTTTCCCGCGGTGCTGCCGTCGCCCGCGACGGCGAGCTTCGCGCCCTCGTGCCGGTACGCCGAGCCCCGTACCCGTACCACGGTCGCCAGCGCGGCAGGCTGCCCCCCGCGCCGAACCCTGGCCAGGAAATCGAGCACTTCGCGCGTTTCAAGCCACTGTTTCATGCGATCTCCCCTCGGCTAATCTAGCCACTGGGCGGGTCTTGCCCGGAGGGGTCCCACGGGTACTTTCACCGTTTCAGCCACGCCGAACCCTCTCGAGGAAGGATCTGGACGTGAATCGCACCGCCACGCTACTGCTGCTGGCCGCCCTGCCCGCCGGGCTGCTCACGGCGCGCCGCGGCCCGGAGGACGAATCGGTCTTCGTCCGGGGCCTCCGGCCCGACCAGCACGAGTCCGTGCTGTACGTCTGGACCAGCGACGCCGACCAGAACGAGCCCGACTTTCTCACCGTGATCGATGCGAACCCCACGTCGTCGACCTACGGCACGATCATCGCGACGGCGCCCACCAGCGCGCCCGCCAACGAGGCGCACCATTTCGGCTACACCGTCAACACCGACCGCATCTTCGCGGGCGGGCTGTTCTCCAACCGCCTGTTCATCTACGACGTCGCGACCGACCCGAAGCACCCCAAGCTGATCAAGACGGTGCCCGACCTGGCGGCCAGCACCGGCTACTCCGGGCCGCATACGTTCTATGCCGTGCCGGGGGGCGTGATGATCGCAATGCTGGGCGCGAAGGATGGCGGTGCGCCGGGGGCGCTGGTCCAGCTCGACAACGACGGCAACTTCGTGAAGGCGCTCCCAGCGCCGGATTACATGTACGACGTCGGGATCAAGCCCGAGCTGAACCTGATCGTGACGTCGAGCTGGGCGCACCCGCACGCCGTCAAGGCAGGCAACACGCCGATGGACCAGGTAGGCGATGTCGTGGTGGCCTGGGACTACAAGACCGGTAAAGTCCTCCAGACCGAGCATCTCGACAAAGCCCCGCTCGAGGTGCGCTGGCTGCACGGCGCCACGGCGCGCGGCGGCTTCATCAACTGCGCCTTCGGCAACAGCGTGTGGCACTGGGAAGTGGGAACGGACGGCAAGCTCGCCTTCACGCGCGTGATCAAGCTGGCCGACAACGCGATCCCGGCGGACATGCGGATCTCCTACGACAACAAGTTCCTGTTCGTGTCGCTGTTCGGTGGCGGTGCGGTGCAGCAGTACGACATCGCCGACCAAATGCACCCCAAGCTCGTGAGCACCGTGGCCTTCCCGCAGGCGCAGATGCTGAAGCTCACGCCCGACAACAAGCGCCTCTACGTGAGTAACTCGCTGCTGTCAAATCTGGACGGCAAAGTGCCCTACCGGGTGCGCCTCGTGAACGTCGGTCCCACCGGAATGACGCTCGACCCCAAGTTCGACGTGGACTTCGAGCACCTGCCGACTGGGCAGGCACGGCCGCATGACATGCTGTTGAAGTAGCAAAGGCGTAGCGGAGAGGCGTCACGGAAAGACGTCACGGAGAGGCGTAGGGGGCGCGGCTTGCTGCGCCCCCGCACCGTTTACGCCGATTACATTACCGCACC
>Ga0070698_100001662_pt1 | contig 24809 bp, 23 predicted proteins | sample KBSK1502metaG_FD_65477 | JGI IMG/M metagenome (GOLD analysis project Ga0070698, IMG submission 65477) | Corn, switchgrass and miscanthus rhizosphere microbial communities from Kellogg Biological Station, Michigan, USA - KBS K1-50-2 metaG | ecosystem: Host-associated > Plants > Roots >... | reverse complement strand
GTGAGCTCGATCAGCTGCGCGACGCGCGCGCGATCGACGGGCAGCTCTGCCTCGCGTGCCCACGCCGCGGAGCGGGCTTCGTTGTCGCGCGCGCCCGCAACGTAGATCGCATCGTGAAACAGGATCGCGACGTAGACCTCGGCCGGCTGTTGCCACCCGACATCGTCAGCGACGCGGTCGTACCAGTCGAGGACCTCCGCGATGTGGCTCGCATTGTGGTACGCGCGGTGAGGCTCGCCGTACGCGGCTGCGAGCGCGCGGACCAATTCGTCGGGCAGCTGCAGCGGCTGGTGGCGACAAGTGAACATGGAGGCGGTATAAAGCGCAGCTCCATGTCCGTCCAGCCTCGTACCCCGCAAGGAGTGATGGAGCTGCTGCCCGCGCAGCAGATCGCGTTTCAGCACATGCTGGATACGATCCGTCACAACTTCGAGCGGTTTGGCTTCTTGCCGATCGAGACGCCGGTCTTCGAGCTGACGGATGTGTTGCTCACGAAATCGGGCGGCGAAACCGAGAAGCAAGTCTACTTCGTGCAATCGACGGGCTCGCTCGAAGCGGGCAAGAAGCCCGAGCTGGCACTGCGCTTCGATCTTACGGTGCCACTCGCGCGCTACGTCGCGCAGCACGAGAACCAGCTGAACTTTCCATTTCGGCGCTATCAGATCCAACGCGTGTATCGCGGTGAGCGTGCGCAAAAGGGTCGCTACCGCGAGTTCTATCAGTGCGACATCGACGTGATCGGCAAGGACCACTTGCCGCTGACGTATGACGCCGAGTGCCCGGCCGTCATCTACAACATCTTTTCGCAGCTCGCGTTCGGTCCGTTCACGATCTACCTCAACAACCGAAAGCTGCTGCGCGGCGTGCTCGAATCGCTCGGCATCGCCGCCGAGCGCCACGCCGATGTGCTGCACGAGGTCGATCGCCTCGGCAAACAAGAGCGCTCCGAGATCGAGGAAAAGATCGGGACGCTGACGAACGCCGACGTCGCGAAGCGCTTGCTCGATCTGCTCGCGGCGAGCTCGTTCGATGTACTCGCCGACTTTGGGCCGGCAAACGCGAACTTCAGCGAAGGCCTCGCCGAGCTCCAGCAGGTCTACGCCGGCACACGTGCGCTCGGCGTGCCCGAGTCCGCGCTCAAGGTGAACCTCGCGATCGCGCGCGGCCTCGATTACTACACCGGCACGGTCTACGAGACGTTTCTCAGCGACCACCCGCGCCTCGGCTCGATCTGCTCCGGCGGCCGCTACGCGGATCTCGCGGGCCACTACACGAAGAGCAAGCTGCCCGGGGTCGGTATCTCGATCGGCGCGACGCGGCTGTTCTCGCAACTGCTCGAGCTCGAGCTGATCAAGACGGACGTGAAGACGGTCGCGCACGCGATCGTGCTCAACGTCGAGGCGCCACTCGCGCTCGAGTATCTGCACATCGCGAACGAGTTGCGCGCGGCCGGCCTCAACGTCGAGGTCTACGGCGGCGAGGACAAGCTCGGCAAGCAGCTCAAGTATGCCGACCGCGCCGGCGTGCCGGTCGCGATCCTCTATGGCTCGCGCGAGCGCGATGGCGGCGTCGTCAAGCTGAAGATCCTGCGCGAGAACCGCGAGGTCGACGTGCCGCGCGCCGAGCTTGTCGGCGCGGTTCGCAAGCTGCTCTGACTACGCCGCGCGGCGCGAGGACTCACGGTGACCGAGCGCGATTGCCAGCGGCAGCGGCGCGGGAGCCGAGTGCCCCTGCTTCTCGACGTCGGCGGCCCACAGGTACAGGCACGTGTAATAGGCCATGCGCATGTACGTCGCGAACGCGGCGAACAGCGACAGCATCGTGCCGCCGATGATGATGAACAGGATGATCGCGGTCATGCCGCTGAACACTGCCGCGACGCCGTAGAGCGCGCCGAACATCAGCAGCACCCACAAAAAGCCAATCAGCCCCGTCACGCCGCGCACGCCAACTTCGCCGATGCCGATGAGGAGCAAGTTGCCCTTGTGCAACTGACGCACGCGCTTCATCGCGGCGCCAAACCCTGCGTCCTCGATGATGATCGCGGGCAGCAGCAGGAACGCGAGCGTCGTCCAAACTGCCTCGACGATCGCGGCGACGATCTTGCCGACGATCGAATCATTCTGTCGCGCCGCGCGCGCGAACATCTCGATGATCGTCGAGACGAGCGCGAGGAACACGATCGCGACGAAGTTCTTGCCGGCGTCGCGCGCGCCCTCACCGACACTCGGCGTGCCGCCTTTGAGGTGGACATCGATCATGTTCACCGTCATGCCGCAGAAGAAATAGAAGATGAGGAACGAGCCGAATGTCGCGATGCCACCAACGATCGACCACGTCGCTTTCGACCACTGCGGATCGATCGCGATCAGCGCGGCGATCCAGCCGACCCAGTACAGGATGCTGACGAGCACCTGGTACACCGACGGCGCGAGTAGCTTGCGATTGTCGCGAGCCATCGCGAACGCTTCCTTGATGAACGACCAGCCCTTCTTCCAGCTCTCGATGAACCCCATCGTTTGAACGTATCACGCGTCAGCCAGCGGTAACGAGCGCCGGTTCTTCGCGACGTACGACCTTGTCGGCGACGCGCTGCGCGAGGCGCTCGAATGCAGCGTTCACCGCCGCGGCATCGGTGCCTTCGAGCGTGACGAGCACGCGAAAGTCTCGCTCAGCGAATCGCGGATAGCTGCCGACCTTCACGCTCGCGAATTCCGCGACGACGGCATCGAGGTGCGGCGCGAGCTCACCTTCGTCGAGATCGACGTAGAGACGCGCCGCGGTGACGGCGATCGCGCGAAAGCGATCGCGGATGTCGACGAACTTGCGGCGGAACAGCGTCGGCACACCGGGCATGATGTAGACGTTGCGGTAACAGACCACGGGCCACAGCTGATCCTTGCCGTAGACGAGCTCGGCACCGGCGGGGACATCGGCGAGGCGCAGGTTCGCGTCGGCGAGCCTGTCTTTCCAGTAGCCGCGCACGCGCATCTCGAGATCCGGATGGCGCACGACCGTGGTGCCGAACGCCTTCGCGATCGCGGCCATCGTGACGTCGTCATGGGTCGGACCGACGCCGCCCGACGTGAAGACGTGGTCGAAGCGGGCCGAGCTGTTGACGACGGTGGCCGCGATGTCATCGAGATCATCGGGGACGACGGTGATCCGGCGCAGATCGACGCCGAGCGCCCGCAATTCTCCGATCAGAAATGCCGCATTTTCCTCGACGAATTTGCCGCTCAAGATCTCGTCGCCGATGATGACGATACCGGCGGTCGGCATGCCGGGAGCATATCAGGCGTGGTAAGACCCTGCCCCGATGGATCCCGGCGATCTGGTGCTACGCGGCGGCCGGGTTTTCGACCCGGCGGCGCAGCGTCCCGTCGATCAAGCGGCGGATGTGCGCATCTCCAATGGCCGCATCGTCGAAGTCGGCCGCGGGCTCGTCGCGCCGCGGATCATCGACGTCAAAGATCTTTGGATCGTGCCGGGCTTGATCGACTTGCACGTGCATCTGCGCGAGCCCGGGCAAGAGTACAAAGAAGACATCGAGACGGGCACGGCGGCGGCCGCGGCGGGTGGCTTCACCACGATCTGCTGCATGCCGAATACGAAGCCGGTCAACGATCACCGCGCGGTGACCGAGCTCATCGTGCATCGCTCGCGCGAGGTCGGCATCGTACGCGTGCGGCCGATCGGTGCGATCACGCATGGGCTTGAAGGCAAGCTGCTCGCCGATATCGCCGACATGAAAGAAGCGGGCATCGTCGCGATCTCCGACGATGGGCGGCCCGTCATGAACAGCGGGCTCATGCGGCGTGCGTTCGAGTATGCGCGCACGTTCGATCTGCCACTCGTGCAGCATGCCGAGGATCTCGATCTCTCGGAGGGCGGCGCGATGAATGAAGGCGCGGTGTCGACGCGTATTGGCATCCGCGGCCAACCGGCATGCGCCGAGAGCGCGATGGTCGCGCGCGATCTGGAGATCGTGGAATGGACGGGCGCGCGCTATCACGTCGCGCACGTATCGACGGCGCGCTCGGTGGCGCTCGTGCGCGATGCGAAGCGGCGCGGCTTGCCGGTGACATGCGAGGTCACGCCGCACCATCTCGCGCTCAGCGATGAAGCGTGCACGAACTACGACACGCGCACGAAGGTGATGCCGCCGCTGCGCACCGCCGCCGATCAAGAAGCGCTCCTCGAGGCGCTCGCGGATGGCACGATCGACGCGATCGCGACCGACCACGCGCCGCATTCGCCCGTCGAAAAAGATGTCGAGTTCGAGTGCGCGGCACCCGGCATGCTCGGCCTCGAGACGGCACTTCCGATCGTGCTCGATTTCGTGCGCATGGGCACGCTCGATGATAAGCGCGCGATCGCGGCGTTGACCGGTGGCCCGGCGCGCGCGTTCGGCTTGCCCGGCGGCTCGCTCGCGATCGGCGCGGTTGCCGATGTCTGCGTGATCGATCCCGAACGCCCGTTCGTGCTCGCCGCCGATACGATCGCGAGCAAATCGAAGAACTCGCCGTTTCTTGGCCAGCGGCTTGCCGGTCGCGCCGTGCTCACGCTCGTTGAAGGCCGCGCCGTGTACGACCTCGACGGGAGGTTCGCGTGACGAGATGGCCCGCTGTGCTCGTGCTCGAAAACGGTCGAGCGTTTCGCGGCGACGGCTTCGGCGGCCGCAACGAGTCGATCGGCGAGGTCGTGTTCAACACGTCGATCACCGGCTATCAGGAGATCGTTAGCGACCCGTCGTACGCGGGACAGATCGTCGTGATGACGGCGCCCGAGATCGGGAACGTCGGCGTCAATCGCGATGATGTGGAGGCGCGCCGCGTGGTCTGCGCGGGGCTCGCGATCCGCGAGCTGTCGCCGATTCCGGCGAGCTGGCGCTCCGAGGACACGCTGCCGCACTGGCTGGAGTTGTCGAATGTGCCCGGCATCGATGGCATCGATACGCGCGCGCTGACGCGCGTGTTGCGCGATGAAGGCGCGATGCGCGGCGCGATTTCGCCGCACGTCGCCGAGATCGATGCGGTGCTCGCTCGCGTGCGCGCGGCGCCGAAGATGGACGGCCTCGATCTCGTGCCACGCGTGACGTGCGGCGCGCGCTACGAATGGGACAAGCCGACGTGGCGAGCGCTCGACGACGGCCGCGCGATCGCAACGCCGCCGATCGAATTTCATGTCGTCGCGTACGACTTCGGCATGAAGGAAAACATCCTGCGCCAGCTGCGCGACATCGGCGCGCGCGTGACTGTCGTGCCGGCCTCGACGCCGGCGCGCGATGCGATCGCGATCGGTGCCGATGGATACTTTCTATCGAACGGACCCGGCGATCCGGCGGCGGTCGAATACGGCATCGCAGCGACGCGCGAGCTGATCGCGACCGGCAAGCCGTTGTTCGGCATTTGTCTTGGCCATCAAATTCTTGGCCTCGCGCTCGGCGCGCGCACCGTGAAGTTGCCGTTCGGTCATCACGGCGGCAATCACCCCGTGCTCGACAAGACGACGGGCAGGGTTGAGATCACATCGCAGAATCACGGCTTCGTCGTCGATCCCGCGACGCTGCCATCCGGCGTGCACATCACGCACGAGAACCTGTTCGATCACTCGAACGAGGGCATCGCCGTCGCCGACAAGCCGATCTTTAGCGTGCAGTACCACCCGGAAGCGAGCCCGGGACCGCACGACGCGTCGTACTTGTTCGCGCGGTTTCGCGACGAGCTGAAGAGGCGAAAGTGAACGAGGCAGCGCTCCTCGATGAAGTCATCGAGGAGCTCTACGCGCGGCACACATCGGACACCGAAGCGGCCGCGCTCGCGCGCAAAGATTACGAAGACCGTCGCGGCAGGGTTCATGAAGACGACGAGCTGTGGGAGGCGTGGAGCTCGGCGTTCGTCGAGTGGTATGTCGTCGAGCGGCTCGACGAGGGTGGAGCGTTGCCGCCGGCGGCGCGGACGTATCGCGAGCTCGCAGCCGCAGGCGATGCGCGCGCAGCCGTGGTCGGCGCGCTGATCACGTCGCATCGCAGCCTGTTCGAAGTGCGCGGGCTGCGTCGCGGCACGATCGAGCTGCTCGATCTGCTGGGCGGTGCTGAGATGCACGTGAGCGAACAGCGCGCGATGCCGGGCGTCGAGCTCGGCGATGTTGCGGAGCTGCGGCTCGTCGGCGTCGCGGGCTCGGTGCGCTTCGCACGAACGTTCATCTATCACCCGAAGGAAGCGCGGACGGCGATCGTCGAGCGTGCCCGCGCGATGCTCGCGAGCGGCAAGACCCGGCGCGACGTGATCGATTACATCGCGCAGCTGCGCGTGCAGCTCACGCGCTATCGCCACATGGCTCCGGCGCGCGTGTACGAGCTGGGCTCGCGGATCATGGGATGAAGGCGGTCGCGCTGCTGCTGCTAGCGACAACGGCGTATGCCGGCGCGCCGGTCGATCGCCCTGAAGCATTCGAAGTCGATCGCGAAGCGCCGCCGCCGGGGCAGGGCGAATTCAGCTTCGATGGGGGTGGCCCGGTCGCGTTTTGGGCCGCCGATGTTCAGCTGCTCTACCTCGATCGCCCGATGAGCCTGCGCACGATGGAGCTCGAGCGCTTCCCGGTACGACGCCGCGAGACGCTCGCGCTTGGCGGCGCGTTATCGATCGGATCCTCGATCGTCATCGACGCGCGATTTCCGATGGCGCACCAGGTCGGCGACCGTCTCAACGATCTCGGCGACGAGCGCCCGCTCGACAGATGGGTGCTCGGCGACCTCGGCATGGGCGTGCGCTTGCGGATCGCCACGCTCGAGTACTTCTCTGCGTTCACGCGCGGCCACGTCACGTTCGGCACCGGCGACGATCACGACTTCGCGGGTGAGGCGCGCTTTACCATCGCATGGATGGTGATTGGTCGGTTCACGCCGAGCGAGGACTGGGTGATCGCGGCGAACGTGGGCGTGCGGTTTCGCGGCGCCGAGGTCAAGGTCGCCGATCGCTTGCTCGGTGACGAGCTGTTCGCAAACCTCGGCGCGACCTACGCGCTGCCGGCGTGGCCAGGTCTATGGTGCGAAGCGAACCACATGCGCGCCGCGGCCGAGCTCGTCGGTGTGCTCGGTAACAATGTCGCCGGCCAACGCGGACCATCGCCCGTCGAGGCGCGGCTCGGTTTCATAGGCCAATTTCGGTCGTGGCTCGGCTTCGCGTTCCGCGTTGGCAAGGGTCTCGATGACCACATCGGCGCCCCTCGCTTTCGCGCCATGTTCGAGCTGATTTACGAGCCCGAGTGATACCCTTTGGGCGTGGCGGCGAGCTCGGCCTCGGCTCCGACGCGGTACGCGCCGACGGATAAGCCTCGCATAGCGGTCGCCGGCGATGGCACGCTCGCGGCGATCGTCGAGCCGGCGCGCGTCGCGATCGTCGAGCTGCCGAGCTGCGCGAAGTTCGCCGAGCTCGCGCTCGACGGGGACGCGCACAACGAGGTTGTCTGGGTCGGCGCGCCGCCGCGCCTGCTCGTGCTCGCGCGGCACGTGCAGCACACGACGATCCAGCTCGTCGATCCATTCGGAACGCGCACGATCGCCGATGTGCGCTTCGACTCGGCGCTGCGTCTCGGCGGCGCCGTCGGCGCGACCGCCCTCGTGCTCGGTGCGCAAGAAGGTGCCGTCGTGCTCGCGGCGACCCAAACGAGCCTGACGTCGCATCCGTTCCCGGCGCGCGCGCTGCCGCTCGTCGCAGGAGCAGCCGGCGAGCATCTCGTCGTCGCGCTCGGCGGTGGGATCGAAGAGTGGGATTTGCACGGCCGCCTGCCGAAGCGCCGCCTCAAGCTCGCGACGCCGTCGACGATCACGGCGCTCGGCGGCACCGAGCGCACGGTCTGGCTGACGTGTCAGGAGCGACCGGATTGCATCGACGTGCTTCCGTTCGACCGCAGCGCGCCGAGCACGCACGATCTTCCCGAGGCGATCGCGCATGTCGCGTCGCATCCGCGCAGCGATCTCGTCGCATGCATCGGCGCGAGCAGCGGACGGATGTGGGTCCTCGATCTGTCGGGCCGCACCGGATTGCGCATGATCGGACCGCAAGGCATCGATCGCGTCGAGGCCGTTGGCCTCGTGCACGGCACGATTTCCGGCGTGCTCGCGGCGCAGACGAAGAAACCGGTGACGGTGGTGTCGCTCTCCGAAACCGCGCCAGCGATGCCGCGCACGAATACGCTCGAGCGTGTGTCGCGCAGCCCCAGGCCGCGCAGCGACACGCTCGCGAGCGATCCGACGAGCGTGCACACCGAAGCGGAAGTCGCGTACGGCACGTTTCGCGAGCGCGTGCGGGCATCGACGGAGAAGCCCGCCGAAGCGACGTCGTACTGGCCCGATGCATCGCCGGCGTGGCGCGACGAGCTCGTGTCATGGACGCGCGCAGTGCTCGCTGGCGACCTGCCGCCGACGCCGGCATCGCAACCGATCGACGCGATCGTGTTGCGCCACGAGCTGCTGCAGCAAAACTACGCGGCTGTCGCACTACTGTACGGCTCCCACCTCGTCGGCATCGATGGCGCGGCTCCCGTCGACATCGCGCGTGTCGCTGGCTGGCACGAAGCGCTCGGTCGCGGCGATCTCTACGCGCGCGGCATCGCCATCTTCGCAAACTCACGCGTGCGGCTCGCGCCAGCTCTGACGAGCGTGCTCGACGAGCTACCGCCGCTCACCGGCGTGCTGCTCGGCGCACCCGGCGCACCACCGCCGGGTCAAGACGGCCCGATCGGTTCGACCGCGCGCAACCTGCTCGGTCCGTGCAGCCTCGTCGCGCAAGGTCCGCTTTCGATCGTCGCCGAAGCGGTGCTGCCATCGCTCGGCGGCGCGATCCTCGCAGCGCACGACGGCGTCGATCCCTACGAGCTCATCTACGAAGCGCGCGCGTACGGCGCCGCACCGATGGTGCGAGTAACGACCGCGATGCTCGAGCGTGTGCCCACGCATCTGCCGATCATCCTCGTCGTCGACGACGAACAAACCGCCGAAGCGCTCGGTCTGCCGCGCCTGAATTAGGCGTCGCGATGGACGGTCTGGGGCGAGAACGCCGGCAGACAGACCGCGATGTATTCGGCACCGTCGGGTTCGGGCGTCGAATATTGCACCCACTCGCCGGCACGCGTGATCACGGCTTGGCCAGCGCGCACGTCGAGCGAGCCGCTCTTCGTTGCGACGCGCAGCATGCCGCGCAGCACGACCGTGTATTCGTCGAACTCCGGCGTTTGCCCCGGCTCGAGCCATCCCGATGGGCTCGTCATCTTCGCGATCGAGACGGCATTCGTTTGCGTCGTCACGCGACCGATGTATTCCTCGATGCGCTTTGGCTTGTTGCCCGCGGCTTCGATGATCGAGGGCTTCGCGACGTGGGTTGGCATACGCGCGGAATGTTACGCGGCGCCGACGACCTCGTCGCGCAGGTAGTCCTTCTTCTTGCCGGCGAGCGCGCACGCGACCTTCGCGGCACTCCAGCCCGCCGCGAGCGCGCCTTCGATACCGAGCGCAGGCAGCAGGTAATCGCCGGTGAGCGTCACGTTCTTGAGACCGATCACGTAGCCGATGTCGTCGGTCGCGCGCCACACCGGCGACATCGCGAGCGGCAGCGCGCGCGGAACGTCGTAGCTGCCGCGACCGCCCGGCACGTGCGGCGCTTTCGCCTCGAACGGCGAGTGCGCGAGCACGAGGTGCTTCTCGAAAAACGGCATCACCTCGCCGAGCCGCTTCCAGAGACGCGCGCGCAGCGCCATGCATTCCGGTTCGAGCGCATCGGCCTCGCGAACGTCGGTCTCGAGCACCGTCGCGACGGTCGCGACGACACGGCCGGCATCGTCGGTCTCGCCGAGGTGGATCGAGAACGCGGCATCACCGGCGGGCGCGGCATCGCGATCGGCGATCACGGCGACGGTTGGCGCCATGTGCTCGGGGACGCCCGCTTCGTCGAGGACGATGTTGAACGTGTAGCGATAGCCGACGAGCTGCGTCGCATCGAGCACCTCGAGAAGCTTCTTCGGTGCCTTCTTGCCCAGCAGCTCGGCCAAGCGCTGCGGCGGCAGGCTCGAGACGACCTGGCCGGCGCCGATGTCATCACCGTTGTGCATGCGGATCGTCGTCAGCTTGCCCCATGACACGGTCGCATCGGCGAGCTTGCCCGCGCGGATTTCGCCGCCGGCGGTCGTTAGCTTCTCGACGAGGAGCTCGCGAATCGTTTCGCTATCGCCGCGCAGCGCGGGCGGCCCGCCGTGCCACGCATCGAGCGCGCGCGCGATCGCGATCGGTTGCGCGTCGGGATGGCGCAGCGCGATCGCTGCGAGATGGCGCCAGATCCCATCGCGCTCCGCTTCCTGCCACCACGTGTTCGCCGCAGCGGCGGCGGCATCGGCGAGCTTTGCGGTTTCGCGACGCTCGAAGAAGCCGACGCCGGGAAACGCGTGCTCGCTGCCGAGCAGCGGATCGTAGAGCCGCGCGATTTCGCGAGCGCGTTGCCAGTGCGTGACGAGCGCATCCGCCTCGGCGCCGAATTCGCGCGCGAGCTCATTCGCGATGCGGTCGTTGCCGAGGTCGATGCGAAAATCGGGCGCCACGATCTGCGCGGCGATCCGCGGCTCGCGCAGCTTGCGACGCAGCGACAGCTCGGCGTGTAGCTCCTTCATCACGCGCTCGGTTGCCGCGCCCGGTGGCCACACGAGCGGCTCGACGGGCAGCTTGTGCGGACCGAGCGTGTAGCGCGCCGGCCGATCGCTGCCGATCACGAGCGTGCGCATGCCGCGGCGCGCGCACAGAGCTGCGCACACGAGAGCCGCAAGATCCTCGCCGAGCACGACGAGGTCGTAGGAGTTAGTCGGCACGCTCCACCACGTGCCGACCTTCGCATGAGAAGCGGCCCGCGGCCAAGCGACGAACCACGTCGGGCAACACGCGATGCTCTTCGTGCTGAATCCGCGCGTGCAGCGTTTTCGCATCGTCGGCGGGAAATACGGCGACAGGCAGCTGCGCGATGATCGGACCGCCGTCGAGACTCGTGTCGACGAAGTGAATCGTCACGCCGGTGACCTTCACGCCATGCGCGAGCGCTTGCGCGGTCGCATCGACACCGGGAAACGCCGGCAACAGCGATGGATGCGTGTTGATAATCCGAAGCGGATAGCGATCGACGAAGTGCGACGTCAAGATGCGCATGAAACCCGCGAGCACGACGAGCTCCACGCGATGCGCGTCGAGCGCCTCGATCAACTTGTCTTCGAACGCCTCGCGCTCGGGATGCGCCTTGTAATCGACGACGACAGCGGGCTTGCCTGCAGCGCGCGCGCGGTCGAGCGCGGGCGCATCGGGCCGGCTCGAAATCACCACCGCGATCTGCGCCGGCGACAGCTCGCGATTCTCTTCGGCATCGAGCAGCGCCTGGAGGTTCGTCCCGGCGCCCGAGACGAGCACGCCGACTTTCATTTGCTGACCACAGTACCAACGACGCGCGCGCGCGACGCGGCAAGCAGCTCGACGGTTCGCGCCGCCGCATCCTGCGGAACGACGATCACCATGCCAAGGCCCATGTTGAACGTGCGGCGCATCTCATCGGGCGCAACGCCGGCACTCGCGATCAGCCTCATGATCGGCGGCACGTCCCACGTCGTTTCATCGAGCGTGATCGCGAGCGAATCATCGGCGAACACGCGCGGCGGATTCTCGATCAGCCCGCCACCGGTGATGTGCGCGGCGGCCTTCCACGGCACCTCGGCGATCCGCTTGAACGCATCGGCGTAGATGATCGTCGGCCGCAAGAGCTCGTCCGCGACGCTGGTGCCGCCGAGAATCTCCGGTCGCGCATCGAGCGCGAGCGCGAGCTGCTCGAGCACGACTTTGCGCGCGAGCGAGTGGCCGTTCGAGTGCAGGCCCGCCGATGGCAGCCCGATCACGACATCGCCCGCGACAAGGTCGCGGCGCGGCCGGATCGCTTCTCGCTCGACGACGCCGACGCAAAACCCCGCCAGATCGTAATCCTTGCCGTGATAGAGGCCCGGCAGCTCCGCGGTCTCGCCGCCGACGAGCGCGCAACCCGCCTGCCTGCAGCCTTCGGCGATGCCGCCGATCACGCTCGCGGCGGTATCGACATCGAGCGCGCCGGTCGCGAAATAATCGAGGAAGAACAGCGGCTCGGCGCCGGTGACGAGCACGTCGTTGACGCACATCGCGACGAGATCGATGCCGATCGTGTCGTGGCGGTTCGCGGCAAACGCGGTCTTGAGCTTCGTGCCCACCCCGTCGGTGCCGCTGACCAGGATCGGCTCCTTGTATCCCTGCGGGATCCGACACAGCGCCGAGAACCCGCCGATGCCGCCGAGCACCTCCGGCCGCGTCGTCGCTTTTGCGAGCGGTTTGATGCGCTCGACCAGCGCGTTGCCGGCATCGATGTCGACCCCTGCGTCCTTATAGGTGAGCGCCATCGCGCCTCGTGTACCATAACCGGGTGCCTGTCATCGACGTCGTCGTGCCAGTGCGCGACCACGCAGCGAGTTTGGGGCCGCTCCTTCGCGACTTGCCGCATCGCGCGCTGCGCTCGGTAGTCGTCGTGGATCGCGCGTCGAGCGATCGCAGCGCAGAAATCGCGCGCGATGCCGGCGCACTCGTGTTGCACGAAGCGAGCGGCGGCTACGGCGCGGCATGCATGCGCGCGCAGGCGCACTTCAGCGCGTTGCCTCGCGTGCCCGACATCGTCGTGTTCATGCCCGGCGATCGACCGGCGGCGGCCGGCGCGGTGCTCGACCTCGTCGCACCGATCAGCGAGCGCAGCGTCGAGCTCGTCGTCGGCACGCAAACGGGCCGGCGCCGCGTGCGCGAGCGGCTCGTGCTCGGCCTTATCGACACCGTGTATCGCCAACGCTGGAGCGGCGTCGGCGCGGTACGCGCGCTCAAGTTCCCGGCGCTCGTCGCACTCGGCATGCGCGATCGCGGCGACGGCTGGGATGTCGAGATGCTGGTCCGCGCGGTCAAGCTCGGCCTCACCACCGACGAGGTCACGTTGCCGAATGACGCCCATCGCGATCCCAAGGTCGGCGGTCGCGCGCTGCTGCACATCCTGCGGCACGCAACCATGAGATGATGGGCTAGGTGAACGACGCGTCCCTAGAACGGTTCGCGCAAGACTTCGCGGCCGGTACGGTGCTGTTCGAAGAAGGACAGCCGGGGCTGCACATGTATGTCGTCACGCACGGCGAGGTCGAGATCCGGCGCAAGGTCGGCGAGACCGATCACGTGCTCGCCATTCTGCAGCCCGGCGATTTCTTCGGCGAGATGGCGATCCTCAACAGCCGGCCGCGCTCGGCGACGGCGGTCACGCGCATCGCGTCGCGACTGCTCGTGCTCGAGGGTCACATGTTCGAAGCGATGCTGCGCGCGCGTCCCGAGATCGCGATGCGCATCATCAAGACGCTCGCGCTGCGCCTCGAGAGCGCGAACCAACACGTCGAGCTCTTGCTGTTGCCGACGCCAAACCATCGTGTCGTGCAATGCCTGCGGCACATGGCCGAGGAGCAGATGCTGCTCGCCGGCACGCCGGTGACGCTTGGCACCGCCATCCTCGTTCCCAAACGCGCCTCCGACATCGCGGTGCGCGTCGGGCTGCCAGTGCCTGACGTGGTCGACGTGCTCACGCGTCTGCGCGCGGCGCGACTCGTGTTGACCGCGCAGGACGCGGGCATCGAGGGCGATGGGTTCATCGTCCCCGAGGTGGGGCGCTTGCTCGAGTTCTTGGAGTTTTTGAGTCTGAAAGGTCGGTTCGGCGTTTAAGCCGCCGCTTCGCCGTCCCGAATCGAGATGACTTTGCGGACCAAGGCAGGCAGCTCATCGTTTTTGCCATGCACAAGCGTCTCGATCTCGGGCGCCATCTGACCGAGCTGCTGGACCAGCGCCGTGCTGGTCGTGCCCGTCAGTAGCGTCGAGATGATCGCTACGATGAACGATCCACCCCAGATTTCCCTCACCGCTTCCGTGGCAGATGATGCCTGGACGACGGTGAACCCTTCGGCTTCGAGTGCGCGAGCGATCTCCTCGCGCTCCGTGCTGATTTCGTTAACGACAAGGACGGACGACATCGCGACCTCACTAGGGGGCGGTCAACCTACACCCAAAACGCGCTTCAGACTGCGTTTTCCCTTTTGGTGTCTAGCAGAAGCGTGCAGCGGCCGCGAGAGAAAGTAGAAGGAAATAAGGTGATCCTACGGGTTGGGAGATCGTGACGGCTGTCAAATCGAAGGCCTTTACCGCACTTGGCCCTAGTGCTATCAGTGCGACCCATGGCGTGGTGGTCCCGAACGCAGGGGCTTGCAGAGCAACCGAAAAAGTCTGTCCCGAAGGGGATTTGGACGAAGTGCGAGCGCTGCGCGGCCACCCTCTACGAGGCTGATCTCGATTCGAACTTTCGAGTTTGCTCCAGTTGTCAGCACCACTTCCGGATGCCGACCGAGGCCCGCATCCAGCTCGTGATCGATCCCGGCAGCTGGCAGGAGTACGACCGCGAGCTCGAGTCCGGTGACCCGCTCGGCTTTCGCGTTGACGGCAAAAAATACGTCGATCAGGTCAAGGCGACGACGAAGAAGGTCGGCGCGGGCGATGCGTATCGCGCCGGCACCGCGAGCGTCGGCGGCATCTCCTGCGAGATCGGTTTCTTCGTGTTCGAGTTCATGGGCGGCTCGATGGGCTCGGTCGTCGGCGAGAAGATCACCCGCCAGTTCGAGCGCGCGCTCGCACACAAGCGCCCCGCAATCATGTTCTCGGCGTCGGGCGGTGCACGCATGCAAGAGGGCGTGCTCTCGCTGATGCAGATGGCGAAGACGAGCGCAGCCCGGTCGCGCCTGCGCGAAGCGCGCGTGCCGTATATCTCGGTGCTGCTGCACCCGACGACGGGCGGTGTCGCGGCATCCGTCGCAATGCTCGGCGACGTGATCATCGCCGAGCCTGACGCACTGATCGGCTTTGCCGGGCCGCGCGTGATCGAGCAAACGATTCGCCAGCAGCTGCCGCCCGGCTTTCAGCGCTCGGAGTTTCTGCTCGAGCACGGGATGGTCGATCTCGTCGTGCCGCGCAAAGATCTCAAGCGCACGCTCGAGCGCACGCTGCGCTGGTTCGAGCGCGGCGTCGAGCCGGCGCGCCACACGGGCACCGTCGGCGACGTCGTCGATATCAGCGACCAACCGTCGACGGATTGATGACGTATCGCGAGCTGCTCGAGCGGCTGTTCGCGGCGCGTCGATTCGGGATGAAGCTCGGCCTCGCCCGCATGCGCGAGCTGCTCGATAAGCTCGGCGCGCCCGATCAACGGCTCGGCACCGTCGTGCATATCGGCGGCACGAACGGCAAGGGCTCGACGGTCGCGATGGTCGCCGCACTCGCGCGTGCCGGCGGCGCGCATGTCGCGACCTACACGTCGCCGCATCTATCGTCGCTGCGCGAGCGGATCGTGATCGACGGCGAGCTCGCGAGCGAGCAGGCGATCGTCGAGGCCGCCGCGCGCGTCGAGGCCGTCGGCGGCAGCGAGCTAACGTTCTTCGAACAGATCACGGCGATCGCGATGTCGCTGATCGCAGAGCGTCGCGTCGATGTGAGCGTCCTCGAGGTCGGGCTCGGCGGCCGCCTCGATGCGACGAATGTCGTCGCCGCGCCGATCGCTGCCGTCACCGGCGTCGCGTTCGATCACGAAGCGATCCTCGGAAACACACTCTCGGCGATCGCGTTCGAGAAGGCGGGCATCTTCAAGTCGGGGCAGAGCGCCTTCATCGGTGGAGCAGGCGAGCCCGAAGGTGTGCCACTGCTCGTCGAGCACGCGCGCCGCGCAGGTGTCGCGAAGCTGACCGTCGTCGTCGACGAAGTGGCGGTCGCGTTGCCGGGCGCGCACCAGCGTCGCAACGCTGCGCTTGCTGTCGCGCTCGCCGACGAGCTCGGCATCGCGTGCGATCGCGACGCGGTGCTCGCCAGCGTGAAGCACCCAGGTCGCTTCGAGGTCGCGGACGATCTCATCCTCGACGGCGCACACAATCCCAACGGCGCGCGTGCCCTCTCGGCGACGCTGCGCGAGCGCGGCATCACGCCGGTGCTCGTCATCGCCGTAAGCGCTGACAAAGATGTCGGCGCGATCGCCGATGCGCTGGCGCCGGCCGTGCGCGCAGTCGTCGCGACGCGCTATCAGCAGGAACGCGCGCTCGCGCCGGCGCTGCTCGCCGATGCGTTTCGCGGCAAGGTCGACATCGTCGAGACGGCGCCCGATCTCGCGACAGCGCTCGCGCGCGCGCGTGAGCTCGGCGCACCCGTGCTGATCGCCGGTTCGCTATTTCTCGTCGGCGAGGCGCGCGTGCTTTGCCTCGACGCGGTCAGCGATCCGATGTTCGTCACCGATCCGTCACTCCCACCGTAAATCGAGCAGCGTGCGCGTCGAGCCGTTCCACGATTTTTCCGTGAACTTCGCGCGGATGTTCTTCGCACCGGCGAGCTCGAGCAGCCCCTCGAAGAAACCCATCGTTTGGTAACTCGCGGCCTCTTCGGCCGGCATGCCCATGTAGTAGTGGACGAGGATCTTCGCTTCGCCCTCGTGGAGCATCAGCACTTCGAGCGCGTTGAAATCGAAGAACGTCTCGCGCATCACGCGAAAGCGCGTCAGCGTCTCGACCGGATCGTTTGGCGAGAGCAACATCGGGTGCGTCGCGCGCAGCTGCGCCGCCGAGAAGCGCCCCCACAGCTGCACGGGCTGTAGCTTGTCGCCGGCGACAAACCGCAGGATCGCGTTGCCCATCCGCTCGAACGTCGCCATCGGGTACCAGGCGGTCGTGTCGATTTTCATCTGCAGATACTGCTGATCCTCGGGAGCGAGGAACGCGCTCCACTCCGCGCCCTTGTGCGCCCGGAGCATGCGCACGTAATCGAGGAACAACACACCTCTTACGTTGCGCATGCGGGCATCATGACCAGCCACGGAGCGCCACGGGTTACCCCCGGGTTAGCTGCCGGTTTACTCGGTAACAGACAGTACAGACCAACGTAATTTGCGCGGCGTCCTGGGGGAATCTACGATCCGGTCATGCTGCGCGCTGTCTTGCTCCTCCTCCTCGCGGGCCCCGCGTTCGCCGAGGATCAAAACCCCGAGGGCGAATACGGCGGCGTGCAGCCGGGGCAAAAGAAGCCCGAGGCGAAGAAGCCAAAGCGACCGGTCTCGAAGGGCACGCTGTCGTGGATCGGCTTCGAGACGAAGAATGGTCCCGAGGTGTTCTTTCAATCGATCGCGCCGTTCGAAGTCACGCAGCGGCTCGACAAGGGTGTGCTCGTCGTGTCGCTCGGCGGGCTGACGAAGCTCGGCCACAACACGTGGCGACCGATCGACACGCGCTTCTTCGAGACAACGATCTCGCGCATCGTCGCGCGCAAGCGCGGCAAAGGCATCGAGGTGCGCATCGCGTTCAAGAGCGGCAAGCAGGCGGCGCAAGGCACGGTGCGCACGGCCACGGAAGCCGACGGCATGTACTACGCGTATCTATCGTTCGGCGGCGGCGGCGAGGCGGCGGTGAAAGAGAAGTAATCAGCGCGCGTCGGCGAGCGCGTCGCGAAACGTCGACTCTTGCTGCTCGCCGCGAAACGCTTCGCGCGCGTGACCATCGGGCCCGAGCACGAGCGAGTAGGGCACGCCGCGGATGTTGTACTTGCGGCGAAGCGTGCCGTCATCGACGAGCGCGGCGCCGGGAAACTTCGTGTGGCTGACGACGCCCTCGGCATTCGACTTATTGCCGGCGACAAAAACGGCGACGATGTTCGCGTTCGCGGCCGTCGCCGCGGCGATGCCGCGCGGGAGCGTCGCGAGGCAATGCGGGCACGTCGGCGTCACGAACATCACGAGGCACGGCTTGCCCTTGAGCGTCGCGGGATCGAACTTGTATTCGCCGACCGATGGTGCGGTCAGGGTTGCGGCGACATCGCCTTCGGGCACGGGCTCGCTACGCTTGCAGCCCGAGATCGCGAGCGCGATCACGAGCAGTTGAGGCAACACCCTCAGAAATGGCATACCCGCCTGATAGCATGCGCGACGTGGACGTGGCAGACGAACTTGTCGAGCTCGTAGGACAGCTCAAAGGCGCGCTCGCGCGCCATCACGCGGCGGGCCGGTGGGCCGCGCCGGGGGGTGCAACCGCGCGACCGGAGCTCGTGATCGATGAGCCCGCGGCTGTCGCTCGCAATTCGCTGCCGCAGATCCGCGCCGACCTCGGCGAGTGCACGCGCTGCAAGCTGCACTCGACGCGGCGATCGATCGTGTTCGGCGTCGGTGCCGACGATGCCCCGCTGATGTTCGTCGGCGAAGCGCCCGGCGAGCAAGAGGACAAACGCGGCGAGCCATTCGTCGGGCCCGCCGGCGAGCTGCTCGACAAGATGATCGAGGCGATGGGCTGGTCGCGGCAGACCGTCTACATCGCGAACGTGTTGAAGTGCCTGAGATACAATGCGCTCGTCCAGCTCGGTGACGGTAGCTGGGAGCGCATCTCGCGACTCGTTCGACAACGCTATAGCGGAACGGTGATGTCTGTCGATTCCGACGGCACACTTGTGCAGAAGCGCGTCACAGACTGGCACGCAACACCACTTGGCGACCGCAGCGTTTATCGTCTTACCTACGCCAGCGCCAAGGCAGCAGGCAGTTCACGCGTGGCGATCCAACTTACTGGCGATCATGAAGTGCTGACGGATCGTGGTTACGTGGCGGTGCAAGATCTTCCGTTCGGGGCTCGCATCGCTACTGGGCTCGGATTGAGCGAGGTCGCTCGCGATGTCGTTTACGGAACGCTCCTTGGGGATGGAAATATCAACAAGAAGACCGCTTACCTCTCCTTCAGCCATTCCGAGGATCAAGCAGAATACGCGTTGTTCAAAGCGCAATTGCTGTCGGAGCTGGCTACAAGGCACGCACGCATGGCGATCGCCTCCGGCAGCCAAACCGATTATCCAATCATCCAGGTGCGCACATTAGCGCATCGAGCGTTGCACTCGATTCGCTCTGCGTTCTACGCGCCGCACAAGCGCGTTCCGCCAGAGCTCGCGACTGGATTGTCACTTCGCATGTTAGCGATCTGGTTCATGGACGATGGATACATGCGGCTACGTCCACCACGAAACGCGTGCGCTGAAATTGCCACGTGTTGCTTCAGTGATGCGGATATCTCGATTCTTCTCCAAGGCCTTAAGAAGCTCGGAATCGAAGGATACCAACGTCGGGGGCGCATCTTCTTCACGGTCGATCAAACTCGGCGACTCGCGGAACGAATCGCGCCGTTCATCCCGCCGAGTATGCGGTACAAGCTAGATTCAGAGATTTCGGCCCGCGTACCGTACGATGAATTGCGTTGGAAAGGCGGATCCGCTGCAGTCACATACGAATCCGCGATCGCTGAACGGATAGAGCATTCGGGCAGCGACAGGACGTTTTTCTGTATCGATGTCGAGGACACGCATAACTTCGTGACCGCAGGGGGCGTCGTCCACAATTGCCGACCGCCTGGCAATCGCAATCCGCAACCCGATGAGATCGCGCAATGCACGCCATTTCTGAATGCACAGATCGGCTCTATCGCTCCGCGTATCATCGTCGCCCTTGGTAGGCCGGCCGCGAATCATCTGCTGAGCACCGATGCGCCGATCAGCGCGCTGCGCGGCCGCTTCCATGATCGGCACGGCGTGAAGGTGATGCCGACGTTTCATCCCGCGTATCTGTTGCGCGAGCCCGATCGCAAGCGCGATGCGTGGGCCGATCTCAAGCTCGTGATTGCCGAGCTCGCGCGGCTCGGCATCCAGGCGCCCGGCACGCCGCGCGTGTGACGATGTTCGCGCTCGAGCTCCTCGAAGGCGAGCTCGCAGCGGAGCTGCCGGCGCACATGCGCGCGTTCGCGCGAGCGTACGTGGAGGGGCGTCCGCCGCCACCGGCGCCGGAGATCGCGACACGCGCGTCGACGCTGGCGCTGTTGCGGAGCGCGCCGCTCGCGCTGGCAAGGCTCGTCGTGCCGCTGGTGATCGAGTCTGATGCGGCCGTCGTCGCGGCCGGGCGCGAGCCAGTGAGCTGGCCTGGGCTCGCGAAACTCGCCACTGCGCGTGATGCGGTGGCGCGTGCGCGCTTTGGCTGTCGAGCGATCGAGCTCTTGCATCGCCTATCTGGCGTTGCGTCGGCGGATCGCGCGATAGGCTCCGACGGGGCGGCTGTCGCCGACGCGATCGGCCCGATCGTCGAGGGCTGGCATGAGCGCGGCGAGCCGGTCGATGTCGATGCGACGTGGGTTCGCGTCGCGTCGCGCTTCGCCGTGCGCGGGCACGTGCGCATCGAACGAAGTGATCGCGCGCACCCGCGGGCGTTTGTGGTCGAGCCGTTGCGCGAGGTGATCGTTGTCGTGCCGCGCGTGATCGATACGCCCGCCGGGCGGTTCGCGTTGCTTCACGAGCTCGGGCACGCCGTGGTGGCGCTCGCGCTACCCGCCGGTGTGCCGCGCGTTGTCGACGAAGCGGCGGCCGCGTATGTCGCGCGCGACGTCGACTGGGCCGCCGCCACGAAGCGACGCATCGCGATCGCGGCGACGCTCGACGCCATCGAGCGTCAACTCCCCGATGTCGCCGATCGGCCGAGCGAGAAACCGCCGTGGGCGCTTTGGCATGACCCGGGCGCGCAGGCCACCTACATCGAAGCCGAGGCAATTGCTGATCGCCTTACTGACGCAGCATTCGTTCAGCTTTTGCAGGTCGCGCGCGCGCGAATCGACGCCTCGACGGCGTTGTGGTGAAATCGAGGGTAGTGGCAATCAACGATCTCGCAGAGCGGTTCCTCAGGCTGCGCAAGCCGGGCTGGCTCCTCGAACGCGTCGCGAAGTTGCGCATGCCCGTGATCGCGGCCGATCGCTTCGCGCAGCGCTATCCGGACGAGCCGCACGACGACGACGCGAGCCCGCTCGTCGAGCCCGCGCGCCCGCGCGCGCACGTCGATGGTGTGCTCGATGGCGATGTCGTGATCAAAGATCAGATCGATGTCGCCGGATTTCGCACGGGCATCGGTCTCGCCAGTGGTGGCGAGCTCGCGGCGGAAGACGCGACGGTCGTCGCGCGCATCATCGCCGCAGGCGGCCGCGTGATCGGCAAAGCGAAGATGACGGAGCTAGGCATCGATGGCATCGGCTCCGTCATGCACTATTCGATGCCGCCGAACCCGCGCGCGCCTGGCTACGTGCCGGGTGGTTCGAGCACGGGCACCGCCGTCGCGGTCGCGACAGGCGTCGCGCGCTACGGCGTTGGTGGTGACGGCCTCGGCAGCATTCGCATCCCGGCGGCATTCTGCGGACTCATCGGTCTCAAGCCAAGTCGCGATCGCTTGCCGCGCGAAGGCATCAAGAGCCCCGTGCGTTCGCTCGACGCAGTCGGCCCGATCGCGCGCACCGCCGACGACTGCGCGCGCCTCTGGCAGGTGATGGCGGGCGAGCCCGTCGAAACGCTCACCGCGTGGCGGCCCGAAGTCGTCGGGGTTCCAATCGGCCGCCAGCGCGCGTCGCGCTCGATCGAGCGCGCATTCGACCGCATGCTGCAAACGCTCGGCATGAGCATCGAGCCCGTCGAGCTGCCGGGCCTCGTCCACGTGACGTTCCTCGGCGGTCTGATCGGCGCGTACGAGCTCTCGACGGGCCCGTACGCGCATCTTCCGATCACGCGCGCTGGTCGCATGAGTCGCGCGGTCGGCCGCTCACTCTCCGAGCAAAACGCGGCACAGCTCTACGCCCAGCGCGATGCCCTGCGCGCCGATGTCGCGCGCGTGCTCGCGAAGACGCCGATCCTCGCGCTGCCGACCACCGCCATTCCACCGCCCGCGATCACGCGCAACTTGCTCGATGCCGGTGCCGACGTGCTCATGCTGCGCGCGCTCGGCGCGTTCACGCCGCTGGCAAACCTCGCGGACCTGCCGTCGATCGCCGTTCCCGCAGGTGTGGATAGTCGCGGTCGGCCGCTGTCGATCATGTTCATCGCAGAGCGCCGCAACGAGCAGACGTTGCTGCGTATCGCGAAGGCGGTCGAGCACACGGGGCTTGGCCGCGCGCCCGTAGACTGATGCGTCGGAACGCCGCTTGTTGCAAATCAGTGCGGAAGCTGCCGCGGGCGGCGCGCACGATGCACTAGAATGCCGGCGGTGCGCGCGCTCATCGCCGTAGGTCTGCTCGTCGCGTGTGGCGTGCTCGTCGCGTGTGGCGTGCGCACGCCGGCGCGAGTCGATATCGCGGCTCTCGTCGCGAAGCGAGGGCCCGTCGAGGCGCGGCGCGATCTCGTCGCGCGCGTGCTCGCGGATCCGCGCGATGTCCAAGCGCGCCTCGCGCTCGCCGAGCTCGCCGATACGATCGGACGGCCGAGCGAGGCGATCGAGCAGCTCGAAGCGGTCGTCAATCTCGGTGGCCCGCTCGGCATTCGCTGGCACGATGCCGATCGCGCTCGTCTCGCGCGCCTGATCCTCGCGCGTGGCCGCGCGCGACTCGCGCGCAATTCGCTAACCGCGCTCGCGGATTTCGAGCATGCGGCATCTCTCGGCGCGCGCGTGACGGCGGACGAGCTCGCCCGCGCGCGCGTCGCCCGCGCGCTCACGCAGCTGCGCCATGTCGATCCGAAGGAACGCGCGAAGGGCAGGGCGACGCTGGCGAACGAGCCCGATCCAAAGTGGGCCGGAGCCAAACCCGGCGCGTTGCCGGCAGCGCGCGGCGAGTTTGGCGCGTGGCTGTGGACGATCAATGCTCGACGCGAGGCGTACGAGCAACTCGATGCGTGGCACGCGGCGACGAAGCCCCCGCGCGATGAAGCACTGCAGTCGGCATACCTGCGCGCGCTCGCGTGGTGGTCACCGATGTGGCTTGGCGAGACGAAGCCTCCGCCTGCCGAGGACCTCGTCGGGCCCGAGCGGTGCGTGTTCCCGGGCAGTGATTGCCCGCCGGCGAGCACATCGACGCCACCTGAGCCTAGCGGTAGCGTGAGTCCTGGTGTGCCGGTTGCTGCTGCGCCACCACCTGCAAGCACTTCATCGTCGGTCAACACGCCCGCGGCAGCTGCATCTCCATCAGGCGCGAGCGCCGGTGAGCCGCGCGCAACGATCGCTGCACGCTACGCAGCGGCGCGCTTTGGCGCGGATACCCAAAAGCTCCAACCGATCGCCGCGGCCTTCTTCCGCGATCCAATAATTGCCGAAAGGCTCGGCCGCGACTTTGTCGCTTCGTCTGCGGACGCAGCATTCGCTCACGCACTCCTCGGCGCGCTGTTCGATGCGCTCGCGGATCCTGCACGCGCTCGCGCGGAATGGCAGGCTGCGGTAACGGCGAGTCCCGAGCCCGACTTTCTGCGCGGTCTCGCCGAGTCCACCGCGCGCGGCGGCGATGGTTCCGCTGCGCTTGTCTTTGCGACCTCCGCCGCAGCCGCGTGGGGTGACCCGGCCGTTGTCTGGGCGTCGGTCGCCACCGCCCTCGATGGCTCGGGCCAACACGTCGAGGCGCTGACGGCCGCGCGCAATGCGATCGATCTCGCAGGCCCGGACATCTTGCCACGCGCGATCGACACCGCGGTCACTGCAAGTCGCGCAGTTGGTCGCGCGAACCAAGCCGATGCACTGCTGCTGCAGCGCGCGCAACTCGCGCCGCGCGTCAAGACCGACGATGCCGATGCGCGCGCCGCGCTGCTTGCGCATCGCGAACAGCCGACGGCCGCAACCGTCGCGCGCCTGTGGGTCGCCTCGCGCGCGCGCCCGCGCGATGTAGAAATCCGCGCGGCACTCCTCGATGCGCTCGATCGCGACGATCCTCGCCGGCAGACGATCACCGACGAGCTCGTCGCCCTCGCGGGCGATTCGGATCCGGATCGCGCACTCGCCGCAGTCGCCGCACTTCAACGGTAGCTCCGCCGTGTGCCGTTGTTTGATTCGGCACTGATGCCGTCGCGCGCTCCGCCAGACCGGAAGGCCTGTCACCGCTGACGCCCTGTGGACAACGCGCAACATGCAACACGGTCGCGGCCACGATCTCATCGTGAGCGCGTTGCCCACAGGGCTTGGAAACCGCGCGCCCGCGCCAAGCGATCTGGATGGCGCGGTTTCCACAGCGCTGACAGGCCCTGGTTCTACTAAGAGGATTTTTTTGGGAGGGAGGAGGCAGAGACCGAGCCAGGCTTGCCGCGCGTGAGCGCACTCGAGGTACTTCAGTGTCAGACCGATGTGATAGTGCCGAATCATATGAGTGGTGTCTTGTCGTCGGAGAAGCGGAGCAAGCGCGGTGGCTGGCGAGCGAATGCAGGGCGCAAGAAGTCGCGCGAGCTGCGCTACGATGCGTCGCACGCAAAGCGCCCCGAGCTGTCATATCGGCACGGCGTACACGTGACGCTGCGAACGATTCCGTTGCTACCGTCGCTCCGCGAGCGCGAGGGGTATCACGCGATTCGACGCGCGCTCGTGCACTTTATCGACGGTGACAGCTTCCGAATCGTTCATATCTCGATCCAGACCAATCATCTGCACCTGATCGCGGAGGCAGCAAATAAGGATGCTCTCGGTCGCGGCATGCAGAGCTTTGCGATTCGCGCGGCGCGCGCGATCAATGCAGCTTCCGGACGAATCGGCAAGGTGTTCGCGTTTCGCTACAGCGCAAAGCAGATCAAGACCGCCGGCTATGCACGCAACGCAATCTCGTACGTGCTGAACAATTGGCGACGCCATCGCCAGGATTACGCAGAGCGCGCACAAAACGCGCTTCTCGATCAGTTCTCGAGTGCGATCTCGTTTTGC
>Ga0070698_100001661_pt1 | contig 24810 bp, 16 predicted proteins | sample KBSK1502metaG_FD_65477 | JGI IMG/M metagenome (GOLD analysis project Ga0070698, IMG submission 65477) | Corn, switchgrass and miscanthus rhizosphere microbial communities from Kellogg Biological Station, Michigan, USA - KBS K1-50-2 metaG | ecosystem: Host-associated > Plants > Roots >... | reverse complement strand
ACTCCCTGTTCCGCAGATCAGAAGCGCCAGCCATTCGCTGCCATTCAGCCTTCAGGTACCAACTGACCACGAAATACAGCACAAACGGTCCGAAAACTCCGATGAGCCACAGACCCTGACTGAGCAGGTCCCGGGGCACTTGGCCGCCTGCACCGAACACCACGAGTTGGGCGCAACTCAAAAGCGCAGCGCCGACCACAACGGCGCAGGCAGCGGCCAACCGCTTCAATCGTGTCACGACCAGTGTCCAGGCGACCAGAGGCGTGAAGAGGAGAGCGGACCAGAAGACAATCAGGGACGAACCAGGGAGAAGCGTCACGGCTCCACCCAGATACGAAGCGAATGCAATCCGCCACGCCCATCGGATCCAACGAAGCTGTGTTGTTGTCATGCAGCTGATCCGCCGTTCGAGCTCGTGTCACGTCTCCTGTCCACCGGCTCCGGCTTGATCCCCATCTCGGCCAGGAACTGGATCCCGCCAGTAGGTAGATCGCCGCGCTTCACCGCACGCGTGAGCACCAGGCGTTCCTTCGTCCTCGTCATCCCGACGTACAACAGCCGACGCCCCTCCTCGATGTCCTTTTTCATGGCCGGCTTGTGTTGCGTCCCGCCCGGGAGTTCAGAGTCCTCGACCCCAACCACGTAAACCCGCGAAAACTCCAGGCCCTTGGTGGAATGCAGCGTCAGCAGGCTGACCCGGTCCTGGTGCACTTCGGTCCCATCGTGTTTCGAAAGCGCTACGAGTTCGAGGAACTGCTCGATCTGGCCTTGCAACAGCGGCGCATCGCAGCCCCCCAGCAGCCGGCGCAGGCGCGACATGGCCTGTGGATACCGGTCGTCGGCGCTTTTCTCCAGGCGGAGCCGGTCCATCAACGTCCGTCCGCCAAGCCGTTCGATCACGTCGTCCATCGTCGGCAGCGACGGATCATCCGCCAGTTCACGCTGCACGCGATACTGCTCCAGCGCGTCACTGTACCGGCCTAACGCATAGAGCGCCGTCGCCGAGCGAAGTTCAACGAACTCGCTCACTGCTCTTTCCGAAGATCCCGGAGTATCCAGAGCCAGGGCGATCCCCAGCTGATCGAGCAGGTTCGCCAATGCGGTTTTGCGAGATCGCTCGAGTCGCTTGGTATCGAGCCGCAGGAAGACCTGCGCCAGTGTTCGCGAATCGTCGAGCGCGCGATGCGATTGCCCGGTGTCGATTCCGAACCGGCCGGCGAGGTCTTTGAGTTTCCTGCTCCCCGGCTCGAGCTCGCGCGCCAGGACGAGCGTGTCGTAGGTAACGGATTGCCTGCCACCAATAGGCGCAATCATGCGCTCGAGAATCGGGAAGTCGAACGCGAACCCGTTATGCGCGACGAGCACGTCACTGCCGCAGTAATCCCTGAAACTCGGCCACACGTCCTCGAAGTGCGGCTTGTCCGCGACTTCCGCTTCGGTAATCCCGTGCGTTGCGGTTGCCCTGGGGCTGATGGGCACGCGAGGCTTGACCAGTTCACCGAATCCGACTTCGTCGACGACGCCATTCCGCACTCGCACCGCACCCAGCTCCACGATCTCGGCAGTCTTGACGTCGTTATCGGTCGTCTCGATGTCGACGGCCGTGAAATCGCGAAACGCGGTGTCGGCAACCCTCGTCGCCACCAGCTGAAGTGCCTTGAACAGCCCAAGCGCGATGCCAAGCGAAGGCGTATCCGATGCTCGTATCGGCTCAGCTTCATCCGGGCACTCGCGTCCGACGCCAAAACGTGTGAAGCCAACGCCCTGCAACAACGCGCGGAGCGGAATCTCGAGACCGTTCAACGGCTCGACCCAGATCATCCTCCCCTTGTCGAGCGCGTGGCCGAGTCGTTCGCCGAGCCTGGTGCACTCGGAATGCGATGACGGATCGCTGAGCTCTTCGTACCGGTCCTCGAGCATCGTCCGATAGACGCCGACCCGTTGCGATAACAGCTCTTCGACCAGTGCGATCAGTGTCTCGTGCGTGCGTCCCAATGACTCGAGATTCCGCAACGCGAACAGCGCCCGCCAAAGCTTGGACGCGTTAGGGTCGCGCTTGCCGAGTGTGCGCGCGTGGGCTTCCATCTGAGCGCGGAGGCCCGGGGCGTCCTGTTCGACCTTCGTGCGGAGGAGGTCGAGGAGACTGGGCGGCAGGACGACCCTCAGGAATTCCTCCTGGTTCACGTCGTCGGTGGGCTCGGCGATCACTTTGAGCGCCGCAACGACGTAGGCAATGACCGGGTCGTCGCCGACCGCCCTGCCCAGCGCGAGTCGACACGGGATGCCGGCGCCAATGAGCGAGGCTTCGATGGCGTCGCCTATTTCATGCCTGCGGTACAGGACTGCGTAATCTCCCCACCGCAGCGCGTTGGAAATGCGGTCCGTCTGCAGATCCTCCAGGAGCCATTCACCCTCGAGGAGTTCGTCGCCGAAGTTGAAAGCCCGAACGGCGTGCGCATTGTCGTGTGTCGCGACGATCTCCTCCTTGACCCACGGGCCGGGAGGGTTCCGTCGCACGAGCGACTTCGCCAGCTCAAACACCTGCCGCGGGCAGCGATGGTTGTCGCGCAACGTGATCGGCGCCTGGATCTCGAAGTCCTGCTTGAAGACGCCGAACAGCGACGTGTCCGCCCCAGTCCACGAAAAAATCGACTGCTCGTCGTCGCCAACGGCGAAGACGTTGCGGTGTTCATTTGCCAGCGCCCTCACGACTTCGTATTGCCGCGGGTTGAGGTCCTGAAATTCATCGACGAGGATGTAGTCCCATTGCGCCCGGACCTCGTCGGCGACCACGGGAACCGTTTGGAGCAGGTGGGCGGCTTTCGCGACGAGCATGTCGAAGTCGGCCATGTTCCGCCGTTCCAAACGGGCGACGTAGTTGGGATACAGTCGTGCGTCTCTTTCACTGAGTGGTTCGTCCTTCAGTCGGTGCAGCGCGAACGCGCCGAGTATGTTCGTGTGGAACCGCACCGGCTGACCCAGCCGGGAGAGGACGGCGCGCTGGTAGTGCTCGTCGGCGATGCCGAAGCCGCGTTCGAGTCCTTCGTGATGGCCGTGCTGGCGTAGCAGTTCGGCGCAAAACGCGTGAATCGTGCCGCGCTTGACCAGAGTGGCCGCGCCGCCGAGGTCGTCCAGCCGCCCTCGGATTTCTTCGGCGGCCTTGTTGGTGAACGTGAACGCCTGGATCCGCGACGGATCGATGCCTTTCTGCTCGATCAGGAACCGGATGCGCTCGATCAGGCAGTAGGTCTTGCCGGCGCCCGGGCCGGCGAGAACCAGGGCAGGACCGAGCGGCGCCTCGATCGCCGCGCGCTGCGACGGCGTGGACCTAAAGTCTGTCACGTCAACGCCTAAAGCCGGATATGCGGCGCACGTCGATCTCTCGAGGGCAGCAATGGGAACCGAAGTTGCCGGTCGCGACTTGGTCGATCGTGATCGTTTCGGGCACAACGAAAGCTACGCGTGGACGGCACAGGAGCGTCACGCGACTTGACCGGCGGCCCTCGACATTGGAGTTTCGTTGTCCAACCAACTGGCTCGCAGCAGGAGGGCTGTTTCATGACGCTCGCACTAGGCGACACCGCACCCGATTTCGAGGCAAAAACCACCGAAGGCACCATTCGCTTTCACGAATGGCTTGGAGACTCCTGGGGAGTTCTCTTCTCGCACCCGAAAGACTTCACGCCCGTTTGCACGACAGAACTCGGCTACATGGCGAAGATCAAGCCGGAGTTTGAGAAGCGGAACGTGAAGATCATCGGTCTTTCCGTCGATGCGCTCGACCGCCATGAGAAATGGGCTGATGACATTCGGGAGACGCAGGGCGAGGCTCCGAACTACCCCATCATCGGCGACGATGACTTCAACGTCTCCAAGGCGTACGGCATGCTTCCAGCCAGCGTTTCCGGTGACCCACTCGTTCGCACGCCGGCGGACAATCAGACCGTTCGAAACGTGTTCGTGATCGGGCCTGACAAGAAGATCAAGCTGATTTTCATCTATCCGATGACGACGGGCCGGAACTTCGACGAAGTCATACGCGTGATCGACTCGATGCAGATGACCGCGAAACACAAGGTCGCTACGCCGGTGAACTGGAAGCAGGGCGACGACGTCATCATCGCCGGTTCGGTTTCCGACGACGACGCGAAGAAGACCTATCCTGACGGTTGGAAGGCCCCGAAGCCCTACATCCGCATCGTGCCGCAGCCTCGAGCATAATCGAGATGCGGTGAGAGAAAGGCCGGGCGAAACCTCGCTCGGCCTTTTGCTTTGCCATCACGGCGCGCGCTATGGTTTTGACGCCGCTTTCACTGGAAACCGGATCACCGTTTTCAGTTTTTCCGGCTTTGTTCGTCGCGGATCGCTGATGTAAATCTCGTGATGCTTCCCGTTCTGGAGCAGGTGGTGCGCCACCATGTAGTCGTGAAGCATCTCGATGGTCGGCTCTTCCTTGTCGTACGGGCCAATGTGCAGGATCTGTACCGAGCGACCTTCCTTGAGCGTCGTGAACGTCGCCGCGTCGTATGGCAGGTCCGGCTTTCGCGCCTTGGCGGCAGACCGGGCGGCATCGACCAGCTTAAGTGTCGCGAACCTCGGCAGCATGAGGTACGCCTGCCAGCGCAACGTCCGTGCATCCGTGATGTCGATTTCGCCGCTGCTTGACCACCACAGGCTGCCTAACGCCCCGACGCGGAAGTCGAAGTACTCGTTTGGCCGCGGCAGCTTGCGGAACTTGAGTCCCATTTTGATGCCGTAGGCGATTCCGTATAGAACAGCGATGGCATCCTGATACTGCTTCGAGGCCGGCGGCTCGTTTCCGGTCATGGCAACGATCGGGACCACCGGAATCCGGATCTCTTCGACTTGCCTCTTCACGCCGGTAGAGAGCGCCTTGAGGAGTTCGTCCCAGGCTGTGGTCGTGCGAATCGACTTGGGATCAGGCAACGCCTTGATGGTCATTTCTGCTTGGGAGCCCTGTCCACATTCACTTTTGGCCGGTTGGTGTCGCCCTTCCCTTCGCGCCGTCCTTCTCGCGCTTGAGCGGCGAGTTTTGTGTAGGCGGCCCGAATCTCGTCCAACTCATCTTCGTCGAGCTCCTCAAGATCGAGAAGCACGTTGTGGGCCCCTTCGGTATTGCGAATCAGTTCGTCGAGTTTCACTTGCATCGCCTGCGAATCCTGGTTCTGCGTGTGCTGGATCAGGAAGACCATGAGGAAGGTCACCACCGTGGTGCCGGTGTTGATCACGAGTTGCCACGTATCGCTGTAGTCGAAGATCGGCCCGGTGATAGCCCACAGCGCCACGATTGAAAGCGCAAACAGGAACGCCATTGGACGTCCAGCGGCTTTCGAGATGGCTTTGGCGAATCGTGCGAACCAGGACGTGGGGTTCATAGAGAGCCCTCCAGGGCGTTTCTTATTTCAGGATGGAGCCCCGTGAACAGCTTGTTAGAAGTTCACACCTCCTCCCGGCTTCGATCCTCCGTCGCACGATCGAGTATCGCGCGAATCGCCGCAATGAGCGCCGGGCTCGAGGTGTGTTCGCGTCCGTACCCCAGGTTGAACCGATAGTCGAAACCGGGCGGATTCAGACCCTGTGTGTGCTGGAGGATCGTCTCCAGCTTGTCGATCGCCTTGGCTAGTCTTGCTTCAGCTGACTCGGCCGCTTCGTATTCGTCCCACAGCGCGGTGATGTCGTCGCGAAGTGGCTGCGGGAGTGGACTGATCAACGTCATCAGATCTCTCCGCTCGGCTGCCGATTTGCCCTCACTGGCACCCTCGGCTCGGCGACGCGCTTGTTCAGGGGCCGGAATGTCGCCACCGATGGCTTCGCCGAGGTCGTGGATGAGGCACATGCGGACCAGTCGCGCTGCGTCGACGCCGGGGAATTGAGGCGCGAGCAAAATCGCCATCAGCGCCACCCGCCACGTGTGCTCGGCGACGCTCTCGACTTCCCCCGTGGATGTGTAGGCGCTGCGTGTGACGGTCTTGAGGCGCTCGGCCTCGCGCAGGAACTCGATCAGGCCAGCTATCTCGGTCTCAGTCATCCGCTGAAATATGGCGTCTTCGTCGGGCGCACCATGCCAGGCCCCTCGCGGGTACTTCCAACCGTGGCTATCCTCGAACGGTTCAGTCAATAACCGTTGTCCGCCCCGATTCAACCAAACAATGCGTCAATCATTTCGTCTGCCGCTGATCGTTATCGCCGCCTTGCCATCGTTGGCCTTCGCGCAGGGCGCCAGCAAGCCGCAGCCTGCTGAACGCGCCATCCGGCGCGACATCCCGATCACAAACGCCATCGCGCGCGCCTACCAGAGTGGGACTCGCGACTCGACCGGGAAGCCGGGGCGCAACTACTGGCAGCTCCGCACCGACTACACGATCCAGGCCCGACTCGATCCCGCAACGCAGACGATCACGGGCAGCGAAACCATCACCGTGAACAATGAGAGTCCGGAGCCACTGACGGAAATCCGCCTGCGGCTCGACCACAACATGTATCTCCCGACCGTTCCGCGGGGCCTGTCGACGCCCGCCGAAACGACGGAGGGGATGGTGATCACGAAACTCGTCGTGAACGGCCAGCCAGTTGATCTCTTGGCGCCCGCTCCGGCGGGCGGTCGAGGCGGTAGTTCCGGTCCGCGTATGACGAGGCTCGACCTGTCCAACACGCGCAGCTTGACCAACGTCCCGATTGTTCTCGAGTCGCCGATCGCACCGCATACGAGCGCGACACTCGTCATCGATTGGCGCACGAAACTGCCTGGTGGGCCGAACGGCTCCGGACACCGCATGACGCAACGCTGGGCCGACACGTTGTTTCAACCGACGCAGTGGTATCCCCGCGTCGCCAAATATGACGACCTTCGCGGCTGGGACACGAACATCTACCTCGGGCCCTCGGAGTTCTACAACAATTTCGGCCGCTTCGATGTCCGCATCACTGTGCCCGGTGGCTGGATCGTGAGCGGTACCGGTGTGTTGCAGAACCCTAACGAGGTTCTCACCGCCACGGCCCGTGAGCGCCTGTCGAGAGTGCTCGGCTCGGACTCGATCACGACCATCGTCGGTCCGGATGAAGTGGGCCCGGGTGTGGCGACGGTGGCCGGAGACTGGCTCACATGGCACCTGGTCGCCGAGCAGGTGAACGACTTTGCCTGGGCCACCGCGAAGAAATTCGTGTGGCAAGCGACGAGGGCAACGATCCCAACCAAGGGACCGGTGCCTGTTCACCTGCTCTACCTGCCGGAGCGCGCGAATCTTTTCCGGGACGCCGGGCAGATCGCCCGCCACGCCCTCGAGTTCTATTCGAAGCTTTGGGCGCCGTACGCATTCCCGCAGCTCACGCTCCAGGACGGACCGAGCGCGGGCATGGAATACCCGATGGTGATCAACTCCAACCGCGGCGCGGCCGACCACGAAACGGGTCACCAGTGGTGGCCAATGATGGTCGGCAACAACGAGACCTGGTACGGCTGGATGGATGAAGGCTTCAACCAGTACATGAACATCCTGTCCGACGCCGACTACGCGAAGCAGCCTGCGGTACTCGACAATCGCGGCCAGAGTTACGGGCGCACCAGCGGCGACGAGTGGGAGCCGCCGATGATGTGGAACGCCAACTGGGCCGGCACGGTCTACGGCTTCCAGACCTATTCCAAGACGCCGCTGATGTTGTCGATGTTAGGCGGCATCGTGGGAGACAGCGCGGTGCAGCGCGCGCACAGCGCGTACACGAAGGCGTGGGCGTTCAAGCATCCGTCGCCGTGGGACTACATGTTCTTCATGAGCAACCAGTTCCAGCAGGAGCTTGGCTGGTTCTGGTATTACTGGCTGTTCACGACGGAGCGTGTGGACGGAAGCATCCAGACGGTGACGAAGACGGGCAACCGGACGAACGTCACGGTACGGCAGGACCGGCACATGCCGTCACCGGTCGTGCTGCGGGTGGAGTTCGAGCCAACGGGCGCGGCGATCCGCATGATGCCTAACGCCAAGGCCGAGGGCACGAACGCCGCGATTGTCACGTGGCCGGTGAACGTCTGGTTTGGCGGAAGCAGGACGTTCCTTGCGACGCTCGACTTCGGCGGCCGCGCGATCCGGAAGATCACGCTCGATCCGTTCGGACGTTTCCCGGACAAGGATACGGCGGACAACGTGTGGCCGAGATGAGGTCAGAGCTCAGAGCTCAGAGGATGCGATCCTGGCTCTCCCTCTGAGCTCTGAACTGTGAGGAACGCTCAGCGCACCTTCACCCGTATATTGTCGATCCCCCACCATTCTTCTTCGGCGAGTGTCGTGGACATCCCAAAGCCTCGCACCTCGAAGGCAAACGACCCCACGGTGTGGGCCACCTCGAACGTGAGACGGTATACGGCGTCACTGTGCTCGTTACTCCCTTTCGAAGGGTATCCGAGCGAGTTGATGCGAAGCGCGCCAGTTGCCCCGGCGTTGAGAGCTCCGGGATAGGTACCTGGATACGCTTGTCGGTGCGTCGCCAGATTCGGGAAGTTGGAGAACGTCGTGACGAGCTTTGTTACTCCCCCCACCACCACGGTGATGACGTCCGGACCATTTCCCGGTTGGGTATTGCTCCCGTCCATGTTGCCGACAATGTAGAGATCCACCTCGACCGTTACCGTGTCGTGCGGCGGGAGCGTGTTGAGGGACAGGCGAACGGTGTCGTTGAAGAATGATCCGAGGTACCGCTCGCCATTCGGGGTCGTCATCGTCGATGTGCGATTCCACTGCGGACCGACCGTTCCGGAGAAGTCGCTCGAGTAGATAGTGCCAGCGATGATCGTAACGGTTGCCGACGCGCTCTTGCTCGGGAGCAATGCGCTCGTGGCCTTGACCTGATACGTGCCTGCCGTGGTCCCCGCGGTGTACACACCGGCTTGCGTCACCGTCCCTCCGGTCGCGCTCCAGACCACATTGGTATTCGTCGCACCGGTCACGGTCGCGCTGAACGTGGCCTGCGCGCCTGAATTGAGAATGGCCGTGGTAGGACTGATGGTGACGGTGACGCCCAGTGCGCGATGAACAGTCGTGTCCTTGTGGACTTCCCAGCCGTACCAAGGCTCCTTGAGACGAATCCCGAAGAAGACGTCCTCGTCAGCGACCGGCGTGAAGGAAAAATCAACCTCCGCAACCGCAGCGTTGGCCGGAATATTCCCGAAGCGAGACCCAGGTGTTGCGCCGCTCGCGCTCACCTCGATGTTGAGCGGATACTTGTGCGAGACCGGCCCTGTGCCGAAGCGCAGGCCGCCGCCTATGCGAAGTGTGGCTGGGGCGTTAGGTGCCGGATTCTGTGGGAATGATGCGACCTCGATGACCGCCTTCACACAGAGATTGGCCAACGCCGATTCCACACTCTGCCGTTCACCAGGCAAGAACACTTCGGCCTGCCCCAACCAGTACAACCCGTTCTTCGCCGCCTGCAGATCCTGGTTGACGACACAACCCTCGTGAGCGCGGTTTATTGCGGCCCCCAAGCTTGTCTGCGCCTGACCATGGGAGCGCTGGTGAGAGGCGGTCACTCCGGTTGCAATGCTCATGTACACGGCTCCTGACCACAGATTCAGGCTTGGCACACCCATTGAACATGCGCCGTTCGTTATTGCGCAAAACACGACGTATCTCCACTGCCGAAGGCGCCCCAAACCCGTGACCAGCAATGCATCCGAGCCGGCCGCCGCCAGCGCCGGTTCTACAATTCCAGTCGACCAGTTATTGATCGCAGCCACAATGGCCGGGACATCGTAGGATCCCGTTTGCTGTCCCTGCTGCGCGAGGTTGATGACGGTCTGCATGTACGTCCACGAGGCCCCGCTCAACGGCGCCGTCGGATACGTGCTCGCGTCCTGCACACCCGACGCGCCCGTACCACTGAAGTGAGTCACGACGAGCGAGATCGTGCCTCCGATCACTCCGGCTGACGCTCGATACAGATCGGCGCCGGTTCCTGTGTAACCGAAACCAGTCATCGCGCCAGACGACGGGGCGCTCACCCCTTCGATCTTGAGCGTTCCCGGCGCTTCAAGCTCTAGTCCTTCGGGAGTGAAGTGCGCCCCGGCCAGAAGTGTCGACCCGGCCGGCAGGTTCTCGATGGCTGTCAGCGCTTGAATCGTTACCTCGGTGGATTCCGGCTTCCAGCCAGCGGGGAGAGTCAACGTATAGCTTCTACCGCCGGCGTCGGTTGTGCGGATGCTTCCGCCTTCAGGTCCGATGATTTGCTTCACGACGGAGGACGCAAGTTGAACCTGGGGCGCGAGAACTGACCCCGATGACGTCGCAGTGAGCGAGCCGCTCGTCGCTGTGACCGTCGCTGTCCCGGGACGTTTCCCGCGCGCCAGCCCAGCACCATCGACGGTGATCCTGCCTGTGTCCGAGGAGGTCCAGGTGATCGTCTGACCCGTCATCGCCCGGTTCTGCTTATCCAGTACGGTGGCAGTGAGCTGACGGGACTCGGCGATGCGCAACGACACCGAGGTTGCTGAGAGCTGGATCGACGTCGGTACCGGCGTTGGTGGCGGCTCAGTTGACTCGCCACCGCCGCACGCGGTGATAGACGCCAGCACCGTGGCGCTCGCTGCCCACGACCGGACTTTCATGATGCCTCCCGTGCAGGTGAGCATCTGCCGCGGGTGCAGCGCCAAAAGTGCGCGCCGCTCTCACAGTCCCCAATTGCACGGAGACACCGGCAAGCGCCGGGTCTTCGCCGCGGGGTCAGCACGCCCGCAGCAATGAGATGCTGCACGGAACATACGGCTACCGCAGCAGTCGGTAAGGATCCGCGCCGTCGGGCCGGTTCCCGGACACGAGATACGGCGGGGCCGATGAGGTCAGAGCTCAGAGTTGGCGATACTGCCTGTAACTCTGAGCCCTGAGATGTAACCTCGGGCGCTATCTACCGGGATCTAGGATCTTGTCCGCTCGATCGCTGATGTCCTGCCAATGCGCCCGAGCCACTGAACCCGCCGGAGCGGCGAGCGCGCCGGCGCGCGCCTGATCGCGAATCGAGCGCACCTGTGACCGCGCCAGCGCCGGGAAGTCGCTCCGCGGCACGTTAGGCGCCGCGAGAAACGGCCCCGGAGGAGCAGCCGGTGGCCCACCGCCCGGCGGCGCACCGGCGGCCGCAGGGGGCGGAGGTGGTGGAGAGATCAGCGCCTCCAATCGCTCGATGTACACGCGATGCATCGTCCGTCTCCCGGCATCCAGCTCGGGTAGCGCAGTAGCCGTTCCCCACACCGCCCGTTTTACATCGGCGAGGTATTCCGCCACCGGATACGCATTCTTCGGATCCAGCAGCTCGCTGTCCGCGAGTCGACCGAGACGTGCTGGAGCCAGCAAGGCCACGACGACGTTGGACTGGCGACCCACCAACGATGCGGCGGCGGTAACGGCCGGACCGAGGCGTGACGTCACTGAGCCCGGAGCAAGCCAATCGGGCGACTTCAGCACGTTCTCATTGAGGAAATCGAGCGCTGCTTTCTGCTTCGCCTTGGGCACCACCGTATACACGGCGCCCGACTGATCGGCCGTCTTGTTATCCACATACACGCCACCAATCAGCGTCGTGACGTGCCCCATGTACTGCTGCCACATTCCCAGGGTCTCGTTGTAGAGCTCCGTGAGTTCAGCATAGTCCTCACCGCTCTTGGTCGTCCACTCCACCAGGTTCGGCACCACGCGCTTCAGGTTCGCCACGGCGTAGGTGCTCGACTTCACTGGGTCGTCGCCGAGATCTTCGGTCTGCGCGCGCGGATCGACGCCGGAGTAGAACTGCTCGACGTACCGGTACGGCATCGGTCCCGGCTGGTCGGTCAGCCACTTGTTCAACGTCGCCTTCTCCGCATCGGACGTCGGCGCGTTAGGTAGGACGCGGTAGCCCCAGTTGATGATGAAGTCGTCGAACGGCCCGAGGCGGCGGATGTAGTCCTTCGGCTCGAGCCCATCGCCCGGCTGCGCGACGTAGTTCTGGCGCGCGTAATCCATGATCGTCGCCGACACGCCGTACTTCCGCGTGAAGGATGGCTTCCTCAGGGAGTCGGTCGGGAAGGAGCTCGACGCAACCATGTTGTGCGGGAGACCTAACGCGTGACCCACCTCGTGCGTCACGACCTTCCGCATCGTCTCGCCCATCAACTCGTCGGGCGTGTCGAGCGTGCGGGCCGCCGGGTTGGAGGCCGCCGTCTCGATCAGCAGGCGGTTGCGGTAGGAACGCATATGGTTGTGAAACCACGTGATGTCGCTTTCAATGATTTCGCCGGTTCGTGGATCGGAGGTGCTTGGTCCCACCGCATTCCTGACCAGGCTGGCGGCCCACCGCACGACCGAGTAGCGGATGTCTTCCGGATCCCACTCGGGATCCTCCTCGGGCGTGGGAGCATCCTTGGCGATGATCGCGTTCTTGAAGCCGGCTTTCTCGAACGCTTTCTGCCAGTCCTCCACCCCCTGCCTCATGACCGCGCGCCAGCGCGTCGGCGTGGCGGGATCCAGGTAGTACACGATCGGCTTGACTGGCTCAACGAGCTCACCGCGAGCATATGCCGCCGGATCTTTCGGCTCCAGACGCCAGCGACGGATGAACGTCTCGGACTGCGCCTTCAGCACGTCGAGCCCGTAGTTCACGCGCTCGACCGTGAAGAAGCCAGCGCGCGCGTCGGCAATGCGCGGACGCATCGGAACCTTCGGCAATAACACGATCGACTGGCGCATCTCGAGCGACAGCGCACCGCTCCGCTGATCACCCGGCGGCTCGGCGGCGTCGAACGTCTGCGTATGACGCACCTCGATGTTCAAGGGGAACGACCGCACCGCCGTCACGAAGCTGCGCGCCGGGTCGAGTCGCCGTACCTGATAGGTGCGTCGCTGAGCGGCGCTCAGTCCGCTCAACGTCGGAGTATCGCCGCCGAAGAACTCGGTGACGTCGATGACGAACGTCGCGCTGTCGCGCGCTCCGGCGCGGCCATATGCCTGAATGGGGAACGTCATCAGGATTGCGCCGACGTTGTTGCTCGCGACGGAAAGTGCGATCGGCAGCGAGTCGGCGGCAACCGCTTCGGTACTGATGCTGCGCATCGAAACGCGATCGCCGCTCCGCTCAAATCGCACGAGCCGTTCCCCGACCGACGTTCCAGCCGAGAGGAAACCACCGACATTGGCGGGCACGCCGGCGATGCGGCTGACGAGCAGGAAATCCCGTCCGACCAGCGTATCCGGTACTTCGAACAGGTACCGGTCTTCCACCTGGTGCACGGTGATTCCGCCGGCGTCCGACTTGGCGCGGTCGGTGACGACCTGGGCGTAAGGCCTGGGACGGGTGGGTCCGCCGCGACCCGCTCCCTGACCTTGCGCTGGCGTTTGTGCACCGGCGGGCGGTGCCGCGGTTCCGGTCGGTTGTTGTGCGGTCAGTTGTCCGGCGACGATCACCGCGAGGACCGAAACTTTGCTGACTAACGATGCGCTCATATGACTAGTGATTGGTGATTGGTGATTGGTGACTAATGACTCGGCGCTACGCGTCGGCGCCGTTTTACTGCCCGCCTGCTCGCTTGCCCGAACTGCGTTCAGCATGGCTCACAAGTCGCCGCTTGGCCAGCCCTGCCCACTATTCCATCTTTCCATGCCGTGACACCCTACGTCCGCGCCCTGCTCTTCGCCAACATCGGCGTCTTCTTCCTCCAGATGACCGTCGATGTCGTGAACTATGTGCTCATCCTCGTCCCGCCGCTCGTCCTCGTGCGGCCGTGGACTCTTGTCACGTACATGTTCCTGCATGCTGGGCCCATGCACCTCATCTTCAACATGCTCGGCGTCTTCTTTTTCGGGCCGCGGGTCGAGGATCGACTGGGTTCGCGCAGTTTCCTGTTCCTCTACTTCATTAGTGGGATCACCGGCGCGCTGCTGTTCATGGTCATGGGCCAGAGGGCTAACCTGGTCGGCGCTTCCGGTGGTGTGTTCGGCATCATGCTCGCCTATGCCTGGTTCTGGCCCGACACGCCGATCCACATCTGGGGAATCATCCCCATCAAGGCCAAGACGCTGGTGATCATCACGACGCTTGTTTCGTTGTGGAGTCAGTTCGGCGGCGTGCGCGGCAACGTCGCCCACCTGGCGCACCTCGGTGGCTATCTCGGTGCCTACCTTTACCTCAAGTGGCTGGATCGCAAGCGTGGGGAGTTCCGCAAGCGGGCAACCGCGGCCGCGCCCGTGCGAGAACTGAAATTCACCAAGCGGCCGGAGGTCGACCTCCAAAAGGTCCACGAGGTGAACCGCGAGGAAGTGAATCGCATCCTCGACAAGATCAGCGCGTACGGCATGTCCGCGTTGACCGCGCAGGAAAGGGTTTTCCTGTCCAACTTCGCGCCTCCGGACGACCGAAAGCCCCCAGTGAGCTAGCATCGCCCCCAAAACCTCCGCGTCAATTCGCGCAAGTTCGCGTAAATCCGCGATTCCAAATGTCGCGGGATTCAATCGACGTGCCCCGGACCGAGAATCCCGCGACACGTTGACACGCGGATTCCCGCGAACTTGCGCGAATCACCGCGGTCAAACTCAACCGAGCGCTCAAGGTCCGTATCGGTTTGCCCCCGGTGCACTACGGCCCGACCCCGCGCGCCTTGTCGACCCAATCGGTTGTTGGCAGCTTGCCCGAGGCAATTGTCCGCTTCGATTCGTTATGTGCTGATCAATGGCCGCATCTTCGACGCAAACACGATGGGGCAGGTGGGGAATCATCCCGCGCCCGCGCCGCGTGCGATCTGGAAGGATGGACAGATAACGGCGGCCCAGGCGCAGGCGTTAGTCGATGTGCACGGGAGCCCGGTACCGCCGCCTAACGAACGCTGAGTCTTATCTGATCTCTGGCTGCACGACCAGGATCAACGCGACCCTCGTACCGAATGTCATCGCAGGGCTCGCGCTGCCCAGGATGACGGACTGGCCAGCGGGCATGGTCAAGCCTGTTCGCAGCAGATCGGGCTCTTTCCTGTTGAGGTCCTGCAGGGCAATTGTCACCCTCACCGTGCGGCTGTCACCCGTGCCTTGCACACCCTCGACCCATCCCTTGATCCGGAACGACTCCACTAATCGTTCGTTGTTGGCGATGACGCGCGGCTTGGTGGAAAGGGTTGTCGTGAAATCGCTCATTTCCTCAGTAAAGGCGGTGCCTTCCCCGATCAGCTCATAGCCGGCAAACTTGAACAACTTCCTCAGCTCGGCGTCGACGCTCGCGATGGCCGGATCCCGGCGCGCGGTATCGAGGGCCGCGATGAGTTGGAACCGCATCGACACCGTGGCCCGCGCGCGATCATGTACGCGCAGGAGGCTGTCCACAAGTGCCATGACGGACGGCGTCTCGCGCACCGTGATCGCACCGATCGCACCGGCCTCAAAGACACCTCCTCCAGGCGAGTTCACGTAGGGAGCGAGCAATTTGGCCGCATCGTCCGGGCGGAGGTTCCGGAGCTTGAACGTCTTGACGGCGAGGTCGCGCGGATCCTGGGCGCCGGCGAGAGCCGGCAGGACCAGTGAAGCCGCGAGGGCGAAAGCGATGAGTGAGCGACGCATAACGAGTCCTCCTGGACTCAGTAGAGCCAGACGACAATGACCTTCGGGTTCGACGTGCGCATGACAGTGACGCGCTGGCCGGCCGATGCATCCACAACGACGGCGGGACCACCGTCGCTCCGGGTCGGCGCGCTTGGGCGCGGCGAGGCATTGATTCGGACGGCGGCGACCGGAATTGGCGCCGGATATGCGCGTACAGCTCTGGGCCTGGCCGGCTGAGCGGGCATCGGCGTAGCGTTGTCGACGGCTCGAGGTGGCGGCACAGAATCGCGAACCACAACGGTAGGCGTGGATAACGTGGTGCCTTTGGGCGCATCTGGCGTGCGTGGGACGAGTGCCAGGAGGAGCGCTGCTACGAGTCCCACGGGAACCAATGAGCGATGAATCCAGATCGCGCTATCAAGGCGCACCGGTCGTACGGTTGTAGACGCAACTGAGGCAGCCAGGAGCCGTGTGTCACCGGCGAGTTGGTGCGCAACGGCGCGACATCGCTCGCAGGTGGCAACGTGAGCGATGAGGGCTGTCGTGCCCTGACCTGCCAACTCCGACGGCTCCGCGTCGAGTAGGGCTTCCAGTGCCGAGGCGCAATTCATGGTTCGTATTCCTCCAGCAGGTGCGGATACTGCTCCAGCATCTTCAGTCGGATTCGACGTCGCGCTCGTGACAGCGCGGCCCGCACCGAAACCGGCTGCAGATTCAGCCGGGCGGCGATATCTGGTGCGGACATGCCGCGAAGATCTGCGAGTTCGAACACTTCGCGTTCCCGTCGGCTGAGCTCCGTCGAAAGACTGCGGACCAGTTTCGCGAGGCGGTCATCATCCGATTGGCCAGCGATGTCGGGCATCACGATCGATGTCGACGGCGGCACGTCGCGGAGCAGTCCGGCGCGACGACGATCGATGCGGCGCAAGTTCAACGCCACGTTGCGTGTCATCCGGTACAGCCACGTCGTGAACCGGCTCCTCCCCTCGAATTCGCGCAGGCGGACGTGGAGCCGGAGCAGAACCAGCTGTGCGACATCCTCGGCGTCGTCTTTGTCGTGCGTGACGCCCACTGCCCAGCGACGGACCTGCACCTGAACCCGCGACACGAGTTCGTCGAACGCGGCAGCACTGCCGTGTTTCGCGCGCCCAACGAGTGCACGAATGATGTCGTCCTCGTCGGGCTGACTGATGGGCCACTCGCGTTGAAGCACGACCTTGAGACTCCTCCAGTCCGGCAGGTGTTGCAGTTCCTCGTGACAGGACGCGCTGGCCGAGGGGCCGACGGCGACGCCGATCAGGAAATAGTAGCTCTGCCGGTCAGGAGGCCGCATCATGGCGGTGCCGCAGTTCTCATGTGATCCGGAGAGTGACACATGTTTGCGCCTGCATTCAAAGCCACCGGAGTGGCCGGTGCGTTCGTTCTTCAGTTCTTCAGTAGCGGACTTGCCCTGGCCCAGGGACCGCCTGGGATCCCTTCGGAGGTGACCGCCGCTCAAGCGCAACTGGGTCGCGGGCGTGCGGACAGCGCGATCGCCACGCTCGAGGACTTCTTCCTTCGCAATCCGAACCTCACCGTGGGCCGGGTCTTGTTAGGCAACGCGTACCGGCGGGCCGGAGATCTCGATAAGGCAATTGCGTCGTATGGAATGATGAAGCAGCCACGACCGGCGCGATTGCAGGCGGTGTTTTCGATCGCAGCGATCCAGGCGAGTCGCGATCGGCTCGATGAAGCGCTGGACTCCCTCAGGATCCTCAAGCAGAGCGGAGCGTTCGACGTGGACCTGGCGCGGACGGACATGTCGTTCGCGAAACTGCGGCAGGATCCACGATTCGAATCGGTGATGTTCCAGCCCGGCGATTTCCTGAAGCCGTTTGTCGAGCCGGTCCGCGTCATCCACGAATGGGTGGGCGAAGCGAAAGGCGATCAATTCAGCTGGATCGCTCGCGGCATCGGCGACGTCGATGGCGATCGGGTGAACGACGTCGTGACGTCGGCCCCGACATTCGGCGCCAACGGGCAGCCGACAGGACCCGGGAAGGTCTATGTGTATTCGGGGCGTTCCGGAAAGCTGCTCTGGACGAAAGTTGGCGAGGCCGGCGAGTCCCTTGGCATCGGCCTGGAAGGGGCGGGCGATGTCGACGGCGATGGCGCGGGCGATGTGGTTGCGGGCGCGCCTGGTTCGGGAAAGGCATACGTCTATTCGGGCCGCGATGGTCGCACGTTGCTGACGCTGAGTGGACGGGAGCAGGGCGAGGGATTCGGACGGAGCGCGTCGGGCGCCGGCGACGTGAATGGCGACGGCTTTGAAGACGTGATCATTGGAGCACCGTCGGCGATCTCCACCGGCCAGGGTGCGGGCCGAGTGTACGTGTTTTCGGGGAGGGACGGCGCGCTCCTGCTGAGACTTGATGGCGAGAAGGCGGGGGATGCGTTCGGGAGCATCGTTGCGGGTCAAAAGGGCGGCCGTCGGACGCCGATCCTCGTAGGCGCGCCGGGCGCAGGCGCCCGAAGCACAGGCCGGGTCTACACGTTTGAGGCGATGTCGAAAACGGCCAACTGGACCATCGACTCCGACTCGTCCGGCGGCGCGTTAGGCGCAATGTTCACGTCGATCGTCGGGGACGTGAACGGCGACAAGGTTCCCGATGTCTACGCGAGTGACTTCGCCAACGCGGCCAGCGGCCCAGCCACCGGTCGCGTGTACATCCACTCCGGGTCAGACGGGAAACGTCTCCATCAGCTGACCGGCGAGCGGCCGGGCGATGGCTTCGGGATTGGCAGCGCCGACGTCGGGGACGTAGACAAGGATGGATTCGACGACATCCTCGTTGGTGCCTGGCAGTTCGCCGGCTCGGCGCCGTCCGGTGGTAAGGTCTACCTGTATTCGGGGAAGACCGGAGCGCTCATGCGCGCGATCACCGGCCGCATTCCGGGCGAAACGTTCGGATTCGACGCTACCGGCATCGGCGACGTGGACGGTGACGGTGTGATCGATTTCCTGCTCACATCGACGTGGAGCAACGTGAAGGGATTCCGGTCCGGGCGGATGTTCGTCATTTCAGGCAAGTAACTCAGGCCGCGTACTGCTTGATTCGCGTGATCCGCGTCCAAGTTTTGCGGGACTAACCAAGCAGCACGGAGCTAACGAGATCTTCGTGGCTGGGTCCAGGCCATTCGGCCACTCGAGTCGGAAATGCGCGCGCGAACATAGCCTTCGTTGCCAACTATGCGATACGATGGACGGAGCGTCGTGTTGCGGGCCAGAACTTTTCCACCGCGGCCGATGAACTCCGTGAGGTAACGCCGATCGCCCGCAGGCGCGATCTCCAGTCGGTACAGCGTGTCGCTCACCTGCAAGTCACCCAGCGTAATTCCCGTGGACGCGTAGAAATCGCCGCGCCGCAGTGAGCGCAGGATCGCCGCCGGCGTCAACGTGTCCGCCCGCACCCAGATCCAGCCGCGTCCCGGCCGCGCCAGGTCCGGGTTCTCGGCGTCCTGCGGCTTGTAGCTGTGGCTGTCGTCGTCCGCGACGCCAAAGAGCAGTTTCCCGCGCGACAATACGGAATCCCAGCGCGCCTCGGTGGACAACATCTCCTGACCCGTGCTGTCCGTGCCGCCCTGGTTGTACACAATGGGGTGTCCATTCCACACCTCGAACAGTGTGGAATCGGGCAACTCCATCATGTCGCCTAACGGCACCGACCAGATGAAGTTGGGGTGGTTGATCTGTATGATCCCACCGGCCGCGGCGATCGCAGCGCTATTTCGTGCGTAGGTGGCGGCGATCGTCACCCCCTTGGCGATGTTCTTCTCGCCGATCGTCGGCACCAGCCGCGACGTGCCTAACGCGTTGACGTGAGCCTGGCGCACCCCGCCGCTGTGCAACGAGTCGGCAATCCGCTGCGTGACCTCCTGTCCGGCGATGACGAGGAACCGGTTCCCCGCGGCGAACAGCGCGTTCAGCGGCGCAACGTCGGTGAAATACTCGTGCTCCGTGATGAACGTGAAGTGGTATCCATGTTCACGGTACCACCGCACCACCGCGTCGACGGGAACGTCACCGTCGGAATTCAATGAATGCGCGTGGGTGTTGCCCTTGAACCAGCGGCTCTGTCCCTGCGCGCTCGGAGCGAAAGCAGCGAGCAGTCCAATCAGCAGGATGCCGCCACGGATTCGAATGGGCCTGGGGCCTGGGGCTTGGGGCTTGGGGGCGCGACGCCGAAAACTCAATCCGTTACCTCCAAGCCCCAGGCCCCAAGCTCCAAGCCCCCTCATCGCCGAGCCGGAGTCGCCGACCGCCGCACGATCTCCAGCAACATCTGGCCCACGCGGTAGTTGTTGATCATTCCACCAAACGCCTGGGCTCCAGGCCCCGACGCAAACAGCGGCACCATCTGTCCCGTGTGGCCCGGCGTGGTATAGGTGGCGTACAGGCGGTCCGTGAGCGCACCACGAGCGCCGGCCCGTAATCCCGCTGCGAGGGAATTCATGCGCGCCGTGATGGAATCCACCGAATCTGCCATTTGCTGTACCAGCACTCCCTTGGCGATCCCCAGCGCCCGCGTCGCATACGCCATCTCGTTGGCAGCCGACGTAAGCACGATGCTGTCGCGAGCGAGCTGAATCCCCAGGCCGCCGGTCTCGTGGTCCGCAACCACGACGATCAACACGTCGGGCATACGACGCTGGTATTCGAGCGCCACGCCGATGGCTGCGTCGAAATCCTTCACTTCATCGATGACGTCCTGGATCGGTGCGTTGTCGTGTCCACGCCAATCGATCTGTGACCCTTCAACCATCAGGAAGAAGCCCTCCGGATCGCGGGAGAGCATGTCGATGGCTTTTTTCGTCATCGCCGGAAGCGTCGGAGTCCGGCGCGAAGCGACCGGCATCGCCGTATCGGCGAAGAGTCCCACCATCCGCCTCAGCGCTGTGTCCCGCGCGGCCTCGAACGACACCGCGTCGGTAACAAGGGTATGCGTCTGTCGAAGCTGGCTGACGAGGTCCGCGCTATCGGGCCGCGTGCGGGGAGAAAAGAATTTTGTCCCCGCACCCAACATCACGTCGGGAGCGAGTGCGGTCATCTGCTTGGCGATCTCGAACTCGTTTGCGCGAGCCCTCACGTGCGACGCAAACGCCGCCGGCGTCGCGTGCGTGATACTCGACGTCGCGACGAGTCCGGTGGCCCACCCCTGTTTTTTGGCCGCTTCGAGCACGGTCTCCACGGGCAGGGAATCCGGCCCCACGCCAATGGCCGAGTTATATGTCCGCACACCGCTGGCGTACGCGGTGGCGCCGGCAGCGCTATCGGTTATTGGGGTGTTCGAGGCCCGTGTATCGACCAGGCCCACGACCTTGAACTGCGAAATCGCCAGCGCGTCGGGGGACGCATAGCGCGCCGCGGTCCAATAACTCACACCGGTGCCGTCGCCGATGAACAGTATGATGCGGCGCTGTGCGTGGAGCTCGGGCGTTAGGCAGAGGAACGGCGTAAGAAGAAAGAGACGACGCATGAAGAGGGTGCAAGGGTGGAAGGATGGAAGGGTGGAAGGGTGTAAGGGTGCAAGGGTGTAAGGTCGAGAGCGTGGATTCTCACCCTTTCATCCTTTCACCCTTTCACCCTTCCACCCTTCCACCCTAGTTCGGCGGATACTTGAACACCCGCTTCGGATACGCCGGCGCCTTCGGCACTGGCCGCGGGTCCTCGGCGATCTTCTTCTGCAGGTACGCAATGGCCGCGTCGAGCTGCGCGTCCTGGCCGCTGAAGGTCGCGTGCGGAAGGTTGTCGACGATGATGTCCGGGATCACTCCTTCCTGCTCGATGAGCCACTTCCCCTCGGCTCCATAGACTCCCATCATCGGCGCCCGGGCAATGCCGCCATCGGTTAACGTGTTGTTGCCGCTCAACCAGATCTCGCCGCCCCACGTGCGCACGCCCAGTACCGGACCGAGACCCAGGCGTCGGAATCCTTCGGCAACGGCTTCACCGTCAGACGCGGTTTCGTGATCCACCAGCATGATCATGTGGCCCCGGAACGCGCCCTGCATATTCCAGTACGGTTCGCCGACACGATCCTGCCAGTACATCCACGGTTTTCGCATCAACATTTCGAGCACCCAGCTGTCGATGTTGCCGCCACGATTCTGGCGCATGTCGAGGATCAGCCCCTGCCGGTTGAAGACCGGCGTGAATTCGCGGTAGAACTGGTTGATGTCTCCACCGCCCATGGCCCGCAGGTGCAGGTAACCGATCTTGTTGTCGCTTTTCTTCTCGGTCGCGAGACGACGGGTGAACTCCCAATCTGCATAACGAAGCGCCCCCTCGTTCCCGATCGGCGTCACGACCACGTCACGGGAGTTCTCGCCATCAGCCACGGAGAGCAGCACCTGCTTTCCGGTCTGGTTGCGCAGCAGCTCTCCGATGTCCTCTGAGTCGAGCGTCTTCGTTCCATTGACCGCGGTGATGACATCCCCGGCCTTCACGTTGAGCTCCGGGTCAGCCAGCGGTGATCGCTGAGCGGGATACTCCGGGTCCGCCTGGTAGATGTAGTCGATCCGATAACCGCCTTTCGCCGGATCACGGAACAACCGCGCGCCGAGTGAAGCGACCGCCACATTGTCCTCGCCGCGGCGCAGGTCGCCGCCGCCGACACTGGTGTGCAGCGCCGACAATTCACCCACCGCCCAGCCGATCAGGTCACTGAGCTCGGCACGCGTCGTTATCCGCGCGACGAGCGGCAGGTACTTGTTCAGTGTGGCCTTGTAGTCGACGCCGTGCATGCCGGGATCGTAGAACCAGTCGCGCTCCAGCCGCCACGCGTCCACGAAAATCTGGCGGAAGTCATCGCGGGTATCGATCGGGAACGTCCAGCCCGTGAGGTCCAGGCGGTTGTCGTTGATGTTCGCCACTTTCGCCGGCTTGGCATCGATCACGTGCAGCGCCGTGCCCTTGTGGACGAGCACCTTCTTGCCGTTCGCCGAGAGTTCGGCGCTGCGAATGGCATCGACGACCACAACGGGTTCCGGCTTGTCGTTCGTGAGCTTGAGGGCGACGAGATCGGTGTTGGCGCCGGCGCCGGACGCGGTCGACGTGTAGAACAGCGCCTCCGCGTTCGCCGAGAGCCAGCCGTAATTCCCGGAGGCAACCGGTACGCGACGCAAGCGCAGTGGAAGTCCTTCGAGGTCGATCCGCACCTGACGAGTCGTCGCGGCAGCCGCACTGTCTGGTTTCGCCGGCGGCGGTGCCGGCCGAGCCAGTTCATCATCCGGCTGGAATGGAGACCTGACGCCCGCGCGGAGCGCGACCTGATAGATCTCGATCTCCTTGTCGAAGAACGGCTCCGGACGGCGGTTGCCCCATGGCGCACCAACCAGCGTCTGGAGATTCCGGTCGGTGAGGAAGTAGATGAACTCGCCCTTGGAGTCCCATGCCGGCGCGTAGCTGTTGGTGCGATCGCTCGTCAGGGCCACGCTGCGTCCGGTCTCCACGCTGTAAATCTTGATCTGCTGGAACGTGTTGGCGGCCGTCATCACATATGCCAGCCAACGACCGTCAGGCGACCACGCCACCGCTCCAATCCCTTCCCGGTTTTCCGAAACCTTCCGCGGTTGTTTCGTCGCGACATCCATGACCCACAGGTCGCGGTTGTTGTCGTCCCACGCCAGCATCTTGCCGTCGGGCGACGGGTGGCCGCGGAACTTCAGGATCGTTCCACCTCTCGTCAGGTGATCTTCGTTGCCGATGCCGTTGGCAGGAATCCGCGCGAACTCCAGTTCACCACTTTCGTCAGTCAGCGCCAGGAGCGACTTGCCGTCGGGCATGAAGACCGCGTCGCTGAACCGCACGCTGTCCTCGCGCGATGCGCGCACGAAGCGGCCGGTTTTCACGGGAGCGACGAACAGCCTGCCACGCGCGGTGAGGGCAACGCGATCGCCGTCGGGCGAGATGTGCGCCGCCGAGAGATAATCCATCGGGTTCGTCACCCAGTTCTCACGCAGCTGGTCGAGGTCCGACGAGAGCGTGATCGGGATCACCTTCGTCTGGCCGCTGGTTGCATCCAGGACCCAGAGATCGGCGCCTAACTGGTAGACGATGCGACCCCGGTCGATCTCGGCACCCCGAACGTCCCATCCGGAGTGGCGTGTCACCTGCTTCTTGTCGGTGCCGTCCTCCTTCATCGACCAGATGTTCATCGTGCCATCGCGGTCGCTGATGAAGTACACACGTCCATTCCACCACATCGGCGAGTGACTTTCGCCGTTGTAGTCGCCGGTCAGCTCGACGGCTTCCGCCGAGCCCGTGGTGAATTTCCAGATATCCCGGGCGGTGCCGCCGGTGTAGCGCTTGGTGACGTTGTTATGGAAGCCGGGGCGCGAGAAAAAGAGCGTCCGACCAGACGCATCGTAGGTGCCTTCCGAAGCTCCAGCCAGCGGAATCAGGTTGCGGGTCCCGTTGCGCAGGTCGAGCTGCACCATTCCCGGCTTGGGAATTCCGGTGTAGTTCACGGTGGTATAGACGAGCTTTCCGTCCGGCGTCCACGTCGTAGCGTTTGCGGCGTCGCCGTCGTACGTGCGTCGCACGGGCGCGCCGCCGGTGATCGGCATCGTGTAGAGTGCCGCCAGCCCCTCGTACCGCGCGGTAAACGCGAGCGTGTTTCCATCAGGCGAGATAGCCGGACTGGATTCTTCTGCCGCGTGACTCGTCAGGCGCCGGGCCAGCCCTCCGGCGATCGGTACAGTCCAGAGGTCCCCCTCGGCGGCGAAGACGACGGTTTCGCCACGAATGTCTGGCGACCGGTAAAAGCCGAGTGTGCCGGGGGCGGGGGTCTGAGCCTGAAGTGCGGCGCCGATCAGGGTGAGCAGCGCGAGGGCGAGGGCGGTGGGCTTCATAGGTCAGAAGGCAAAGACGTAAGTCCAGAGGGCCAGAGGCCAGGAGACCGAGCCTAAGATAGGGAGCCGGGCTGTCCGGGTCAGCATTTTGGGCCGGACGGTTTGACAAAGCGAGGACCCCAAGCCCCAGGCCCCAGTCGGTTGGCCTCCAAGTCCATTTTTCAAGGCCCCTTAGCCATCGAAATAGTCCCCCCCAAGGGGGACCGCCGACCCCAACTTTCGATTAGATTCAGGTTCACCCGCGAAGAGGCAGAGATGATCGAGGCGTTTGAATTTGCGGATGGCGACAAGACGTATCGTTGCCAGGTCCGCACGCCGGCTGGGAGTGGTGAGGCGTGGTGGTGGTTTACAGTGTCCGGCG
>Ga0070698_100001660_pt1 | contig 24814 bp, 19 predicted proteins | sample KBSK1502metaG_FD_65477 | JGI IMG/M metagenome (GOLD analysis project Ga0070698, IMG submission 65477) | Corn, switchgrass and miscanthus rhizosphere microbial communities from Kellogg Biological Station, Michigan, USA - KBS K1-50-2 metaG | ecosystem: Host-associated > Plants > Roots >... | reverse complement strand
CTCGAGAAAGCCGCGCCACATGTCCTTCGTCGTGCCCGAGATGTTCCACTGATAGCCCGACGATCCGGGCAGCCCGTCGAGCGTGCGGCGCCAGTACAGCTCGAGCCGCGTGCGGCCTTCGATGAATGGCCCGAATGCGTGTGCGGTATATGCCTCGAGATCGAGCGAGCCGTGATGCAGGTTGGCGCGCGGCTGATAGCCCATGTCGTCGATATCGAAACGCCGCGAGTAGACTTCGTAGAGCGCTTCCGCGCGGAGCCAGCCGCCTTCCTTCGCGACGTTCATGATCGCGCCGGCGCCCGAATCGCCGCTCTCGATGATCGTGCCGTCGGGGCGCATGCGCGGCGGCCCGCCTTCGATGCGCGTGCCCGCGACCTGCGCGCCGGCTTTCCAATCGCCATCTTCGGAGCGCCACGCTCCGTCGACGCCGCCGCTATACGAATCGTGCGCGCACCGTGCACCGATCGTCACGACATCGCCGCTCGGGCATAACAGGCCGTCCATCACCATCGGATACTCGGGGTCGCCGGCCATCCGAGCTGTCGCGAGCGCGCCGAGCGCGAGCCGATCGCGCGAGAACCGTGCGCGCGCGACGTGATGACTCGACAAGCCGACCGCTGGCGATGTGCCGTGATCGGTCGACGCATCGACGCCATCCGTCACGGCAGACAGCGCGCCGATCGAGACGCCGCCGAAATCGGCGACGAGCTTTGCCGCGCCGAGGATCGGCGCAGAACCGACGGGCCGTAGCAGCATCGTGCCGTCGGGAAGCGCGGGCGTCTCGGGCTGCTGCCCGATGCGACGCGTGTACAGAAGCTGGATCGGGGTCTGGAACAGATCGAGCCCCTGCAAGAAGAACGGACGCTTCTCGGGATATTCGGTCTCCGTCGTCGTCAGGTTGACGACAACTTGATCGGCTTCGACCTGCGCGAAGTCTGGAAGCACTGCGCCTGCAACCGCGATGTTTGCCGTCGGTCGCCACGTCACGTCGAGGCCCGCCGCGGCGGAGAAACCATCGCCATAAGGTGACGGCACACTCGCATCGGTGCGCACGAATCGCGTCAGCGCGAACGGCACGAGCGCGATGTTGCCGCGAGGGCTCAGCCCTTCGAACGGTCCGAGCTCGCCGTAGCGCGAGACTTCGCCGCCGGCGTTGCGCGGCGCGTATGCCCACTCGTCGATTTCGCCGGTCTTGCCCGTCCAGCGCCTGACTTGAAAGCCCCACGTCGCGACCCCGGTTTGCAGACGCAAGATCCGAAGTGGGATCCGGATCTCAGCGGTCCAACCCGTCGTGGTGTGCGCGACCTCCGCTTGCCAGATGTCGTCCCACTCCGACGACAGCTCGGTGTCTTCGTAGCGCAGGCCATCGCTGAGCACGCCCGCTGCGCTGACCTGAAAATGAAATGCCGAGCGTCGATCGTGGCTCGTGTCGATGTCGATGCTGATGCGATCGTCGGCCACTTCGCGATCGCGCCGCGTCAATCGGGCGACGCGCTCGGCGGTTTGCTCGCAGTCGACGGCGACGTAGATGCTGTCGTCGTCGTATGCGACGCGCACGCGCGTCGGCGCGCTCGCCGGTGCGCCATCGTTCGGGAAACGCTGCGTGAACGTGTCGCTCGCAGGCACGTGCGTCCACACCGCGTCATCGAGTCGCCCGTCGAGAACGGGAGCGACGCTCACGCGCAGCGGCGCGATCAAAGAGAGGATGGCGAGAAGGCTCACGGCCGGCCCAAAGAGGACGCGCCGACGGAATGTCGCAGATAAAAGCACACACTTCGTCCCACACGTGCGGCCGAAATGACTAGATACGGCCCTGGAGCGTAACTATCGCGCCCGGTTACGATGGTGATGACGCGTACTGGATTCGCGTCGATGGATGGGGCTCAGCGAAGAGAAGCTGCCGCGCATCGGCAGTGGGGGACAGGCGACCGGGACGGGCATGTCTCGGCTCGAAACGCTTCCGGACGGCGTGATCGAAAAACTGCGGCGCCGCGAGTTCACCGATGGTGAGGTCATCGGCGAGCGCTATCGGCTGAAGTCGCTGCTCGGCGTTGGTGCGATGGGGCAGGTGTTCATCGCCGAGAACATGGCGATCGGCGTCGAGGTCGCGGTCAAGCTGCTCAAGGCCGAGCTCATCGCGAACCAGGAGTTTCGCCAGCGGTTCCAAAAGGAGGCCGAAGCTGTCGGCTCGATCAGTCATCAGAACGTCGCGCGGTTTCTCGATCTCGTCGTCGGCGACCCGACGTTCCTCGTCATGGAGTACGTGCGCGGCCCGACGCTGCAGCAGATGATCGAGCAGGAAACGCGGCTGCCGTATGACCGCGCGCTCAACATCGCGATCCGGCTTTGCTGGGGTCTCGAAGCGGCGCACGCGCGCGGCATCATTCATCGCGACCTCAAGCCGGCGAACATCATCGTCACGTCGGATCCGGAGGTTGGCGAGCAGCCGAAGATCATCGACTTTGGTCTCGCGAAGCTTGCCGCGACGACGACGTCAGCCGAGCTCACGCGCACGGGACAGATCGTCGGCACGCCGGAATACATGGCGCCCGAGCAGATCGAAGGGCGCAAGATCGACGCGCGCGCCGATGTCTACGCGCTGGGCTGCGTGCTCTACAAGATGATCGTGGGGCGCTCGCCGTTTGGCGGCGAAGACGATGTTCAGATCCTCTATCGCCAGCTGCACGAAAAGCCGCGGCCGTTGACCGAGCACCTCCCGGATGTGCCGCACAAGCTCGCCGACGTCCTCATGCGCGCGCTCGCGAAAGCGCCAAACGATCGCTACGCCGATACGCGTGAGCTCGCGAGCGCGCTCGGCCGCGCCTACGATCGACGACGCGCGTCGGGGCGACTATCGACGGAGCCGATCGCGCACAAGACGGCGGCGCGGCCGCCGATCGCGCTCGTTGCTGCGACGACACTCGCCGTCGGCGCCGTCGGTGGCGCGCTGCTCGCGCGCATGCGTTCGTCGGATCAGAAGACGGCGGTCGCGGCACCGGCCACGCCACGCGAGGCAAGTGAGCTGTTGATCGTCACGACGCATCCCGATGGTGCGAGCGTCGAGATCGATGGCCGCGCGATCGCAGAAAAGACGCCGACCGCGATCCGCGGGATCGACGTCGGCGCACACACGATCAAGATCTCGCGCCAGGGCTTCGCGATCGTCGAACGTCCTGTCGCGATCGCGGCGGGGCAACGTGCGGCGCTCGATATTCGCTTGCCACCGCAATCGCGCACGATTCACGTGCGTACAGTTCCCTCGGGTGCGACGGTGTTCCTCGAGAATCGGCCGATCGCGAGCTCGACACCGGCGGACATCACCGTGCGCACCGACGAGTTCTACTCGGTGCGCGTCGAGAAGCCCGGCTACGAGCCGCTGACAAAGAACATCACGCCTGACGACACGACGAGCGATCTCGAGCTGCAGCTCGACGAAGAGAAGCTGCCGATGGGCTATCTCTGGATCGATACGAACGGTGCGGGAGATGTCTGGCTCGATGGCGCGGAGACCGGATACACGGCACCGACGTTCGGATTGCGCGTGCCCGTCGGCGACCACTCCGTCGAGCTGCGCGATTCGTCGGGCACCCGCTCCAAGCCGCTGAAGGTCAAGGTCGGGCAGGGCGAGAGCGTGCATCTCATGATCGATCTCGGGGGGCGCAAATGAAGAGCATCGTCGCGATTGCGGTCGCATTGTTGGCGAGCAGCAACGCTTGGGCGGATGAAGACGTCCACGTCATTCGCTTCGCGACGGTCGCGCCGGAAGGCAGCAGCTGGGCGCGCGAGTTCAGCGCATTCGCGCGCGCTGTCGAGACGCGCACGAACGGCGGCGTGAAAGTGAAGTTCTATTACAACGGCAAGGCGGGCAGCGAGCTCGAGGTCAAGGAGCGCATCGAGAAGGATCAACTCGACGGCACGGCCTCGGGCGGAATGATGTGCGGCAAGGTCATGCCATCGATGAACGTGCTGCGCGTGACTGGCGTGTTTCAGTCGCGCGGCGAGACGAACTACGTCGCGAACCAACTGCGGCCGCGCCTCGCGAAGGAGGCCGAAGCTAACGGCTACGCGTTACTCGGGATGGCAGCGCTCGGTGCATCGAGCGTGTTCTCGCGCGTGCCGATCAAGACGATGGATCAGCTGCGCAAGGTCAAGATGTGGCGGTGGGATCTCGACGAGGTCGCGATCGCGCTCAACAAGAGCATGGGCCTCGACATCGTGCCGCTCGGCCTCGAGCACGCCGCGGGTGCCTACGACGATGGCAAGGTCGACGCGTTCTACGCGATTCCGATGGCTGCGCTCGCGTTCCAGTGGTACGCGCAGGCGCGCTACATCATCGACATCCCGGGCGACTATCTGATCGGCTGCTTGCTGCTGCGCTCGAAGATGCTCGACGCGCTCACTCCGGCGCATCGCGAGGTGTTCGTGTCAGAGACCGCGAAGCTCGCCGTGCGATTCAACGACCTCGGCACACGTCAGGATGCGCAGCTGCTCGGCGGCGGCGTGTTCAACCGGCAAGGCATCAAGGTGTTGCCCGTCAGCGAGAAGCTGCGCGCCGAGTTCTTCGCGGCAGCGCGGCAAGCGCGCGAGAAGCTCGACGGGCGCATGGTGTCGAAGGAGCTGATTAAAGAAGTGTTGACGATGCTCGCCGATTATCGCGGCGAGCATCATTAAGGGGGACGTCATGCGCGCTGCATTGCTGGTGTGTCTCGCCGGCTGCAACCTGGTGAAGCTCACGACGAACCAAACCGCGGATGTGCTCGCGGTCGCGGCGCCGTCGATGGCGATGGAGGGCGACGTCGACCTCGCGCGCGAGGCCGCGCCCGGTCAGCTCAAGACGATCGAGGGCTTCTGGCTGGCGTCGCCGGAAAATCGCAAGCTGCTGCGCCTGCTCGCGCAGGGCTACTGCGAATATACGTTCGGGTTCCTCGATAGCGATCTCGAAGCGCTGACGATGGCGGGCCGCGACGATGATCAAACGGCGAAGCTGCGCCAGCGCACGACTGGCTTGTACATGCGCTGCATGAGCTACGGCCTCAAGCTGCTCGGTCCATCGTGGGAGCAGGCGATGAAGGGCGACCTCGCGGCGTTTCGCGAGAAGGTCGCGCACGCGGAACGAGAGGACGTCGAGGGCATGCTGTTTACCGCGCTCGGGCTCGCCTCGGCGATCAATATCAATCGCGACAACCTCGACATGGTCGCCGATCTGCCGCGCGCGAAGATGATGCTCGAGCGCATCGTCGCGCTCGACGAGAAATTCAACAACGCGTGGGCGCATACGGCACTCGGCTTGCTCTACTCGTCGCAGGGCGCGGCAGTTGGCGGCGATCCGCCGAAGGGGCGCGTCCACTTCGATCGCGCAATCGCGCTGACGTCGGGCAAGTACCTGATGCCGAAAGTGCTAAAGGCGCACACGTACGCGGTCATCACGAACGACCGCAAGCTGTTTCACGATACGCTCCTCGAGGTGTTGAAGACGTCTCCTTCGATCTGGCCCGAGCAGCGTCTCGCGAACGAGCTCGCGCATCAGCGCGCCCAGCGCTATCTCGCGCACGAAGCCGATCTGTTTTGACCGCGCCCGCTCTTCTCGTGCATAGCGGCGGCTTTTCGCCGCGGCAGTGGCGAAAGCTGCGCAACGCACTCGCGCCTTCGCGGCGCGTGCTCGTGCCCGAGCTCCTCGGCTACGGCGCCGAGCGCTGGCCCGCGGGCAAACCATTTCACTTCCGCGAGGACGTGGCGATGCTCGCGGCGCTCCTCGACGAGCCGATGCACCTCGTCGGCCATTCGTACGGCGGCCTGCTCGTGCTGCAGCTCGCGCTCGCGTATCCCGAGCGCGTGCGATCGATCGCGCTGTACGAGCCGGTCGCTTTCGGCGTCCTCGAAGAGCCCGACGATGCAGATGTGCTCGCCGAGCTGCGCAGCTTGCCGACGTACAAGCCCGATCCCGACGGCGTCGATGAAGCGTGGCTCGCAGGGTTTGTCGATTGGTGGAACGGTGCGGGCGCGTGGGCGGCGCTGCCCGCCGACACGCAGCGCGCGTTCCGCGACGTCGCGTGGAAGGTGTCGCAAGAAGTGGCCTCGCTCGTGCTCGATCCGACCACGCGTGCACGCTACGCAACGATCACAGCGCCAACGCTCCTGCTCGCCGGCGAACGCACGCAGCCGGCGGAGCGGCGTACCGTCGAGCGGCTTGCCGCGGCGCTGCCGCATGCGACTCTGCAGATGTTCCCAGGCCTTGGCCACATGGGGCCGATCACGCACGGCCCGTTGGTCAACGATGCGATCGTCGCGCATATCGCGCGGCACGAGTGACTTCATCTCGATTTTCGAGCGAGATCGGCTAGTCTCGCGCGGCATGTCGAACACGCGGTGGTCCGCCTGGCCGGCGGGGTTGCTCGTAGGATTCTCACTGCAGATCGTAACTGCATGGATCGCGGCTGTCGGTCTCGACAAATCTCGATCGCACCCGGAGTGGTGGGCAACGGTGGGGATCACCGGCGCGGTCGCGGGGTTATTGCTCGGTGCAACGGGCTCGCTCGAGCTCGCGCGCCGTGTGCCGCGCGCGCGTGCACGCTATGCGCAGATCGCAGCCGCTGGGTTCGGGATTTCCGCGCTGACGGCGCTCGCGTTCGCCGTCGCGGTGACATCGAATGCGCGCGATGCGAATCTCGGCCAGCTGGCTTGGGCGTGGGTGGCCGGGCTTGTGCTCGCCAGCATCGGGTTTGCCGGCTTGTCGCGTGTCACAGGCGCGGTGCTTATCGTCGTCGCGATCTTCGTCGTGCCGCCACCGCCGATCGCCGATGCGCTTGTTCACGCGCTCAGGCGCGACATCATCTATTACGTCGTCGGCCTATGGACGGTTTGGTCGCTGCTCGCGCTGCTCGTCGTGCACTCGGCGCTGCAGAAGGCGGCCGCTGCGCCCGAGCAGAACGCACTCGCCGCGACGGGCTTTCGTCATGCGCGCGCCGCGTTGTGGATTCGCCTTGGCTCGGCATCGCTGTTGTCGTCGTCCGCGGGCATTCAAATCGCCGAGGTGCAGCGCTTCGGCATCGTCGCGGGCTCGATCGCCGGTGCAGCAGCGATGGTGCTGTTCGCGCTCGCGCTCTTGCGCGTCGCGGGCAGCGCCGGCGCCGAGCATCCGCGCATTCGGCTCAACCTCGCAGCGTTCCTCGCGATCTGGAGCGCTGTCGTGTGGTCGTTGCAGGCGCTCTACAACTACCGCACGCTGGACGCGCCACCGGCATACTTTTACGATTCATCGCCGGCGTGGTTTCTCAGCGCACCGATCGTCGCCGCGCTCGCGATCAGCGTGCTCATCGTCGCGATCGAACACCTCGCCGCCACGACGGGCGACGAGAAGCTGTTGCGCACCGCATCGACGACGAAGGTCGTGTTCATCTGCATCATGGGCCCGAGCTTGGTGTTGCTCGGGTTCGCCGGCCACGCGCCGGCGTCGGGACTCGGCCACGTCTACGTGCTGATCTTCGGCACGTCATTCATGGTGTGTGCCCTCGTCGTGGCGGCATCGCTCTGCGGCAAGGCAGCGCAAACGATCGAGGCACGGCCCGGCCTCGCCACCGCCTCGTTGCGCGTCCCGTAGCGAATCGCAACGCTGGGCTTTGCCACAGAAGTGTGGGTATGTGGTCTCTCGAGGTTCCAGGTACCATCGACGAGGTTCCCCGGCCGGTACGTCGAGGTTCCAAGTCGGCCTTCGGCGAGCGGTATGCGGGTTGCTGATGACCCGAGCATGATGAAGAGCGGCTTACTCGTATTGTTGCTCGCCGCGTGCGGCGGCTCGTCGACCGATGCGCCGGATGCGACGGCGCATTGCACGCCGGGTGTCGCGCCCGTTGGCGAAGTCGTGACGACGACCGTCGGCGCGGTGCGCGGCGTTCGCGATGGCAACACGTTCGCGTTCAAGCGCGTACCGTTTGCAGCGCCGCCGGTCGGCGATTTGCGCTATCGCCCGCCCGAGCCGGCTGCATGCAGCGCTGCCGAGCTCGACGCGACGACGTTCGGACCGCGCTGCCCTCAGCTCGAGGATGGCACGTACGTCGGCGATGAGGATTGTCTGCACCTCAACGTGTGGGCACCCGCGGCCGAGAGCGCGCCGCGCCCGGTGATGGTTTGGATCCACGGCGGTGGCAACTCGCAGGGGACTGCGACGGTGCCGCTCTTCGACGGGCGTCGGCTCGCAGAGGCGGGCGATGTCATCGTCGTCACCGTGAACTATCGACTCGGCCAGCTCGGCTTTCTCGGCCATCCGAGCTTCGGCGAAGGCACCGGCGTGTTCGGGCTGCTCGATCAGATCGCAGCGCTGCAGTGGGTGCACGACAACATCGCGGCGTTCGGCGGCGATCCGGCGAACGTGACGATCTTCGGCGAATCCGCCGGTGCGCGTGATGTCTGCTCGCTCGTCGCTTCGCCGCCCGCAAAGGGTTTGTTTCAGCGCGCGATCATGCAGAGCGGCTCGTGTAGGGCACTGCCGTCGCGCACCGCAGCCGAGCAAACGGCCGCCGAGGTCGCGGCCGCGGCTGGTTGTGGTGGAGCGAGCGATGTCGCCGCGTGCATGCGCGCGCAACCGGCCGAGTCGATCATCCGCGCGCTGCCTGCGACCGTGTCGGCGCTCGCGTCGTCGCCGTATCAACCGATGATCGATGGCGTCGTGCAGACCGCGCAGCCGGCGACGGTGATCGCTGCCGGTGGGCACGCGCAAGTTCCGTTTGTCATCGGCGCGAACGCCGACGAGACCGGCTCTTCGGCGCCGGCGATCACGACCGAAGCGCAATACATCTCGCTCGTGCAGTCGCAGTTTCCGCAGCCGCTCGCCGATGCAGTGCTCCAGCAATATCCGGCGAGCGCGTATCCATCGCCGCGCGCCGCATACGTTCGGATGACGACCGACGCGCGCTTTGTGTGTCCGTCGCGCGAGATTGCGAAAGCAGCCGATGCCGGTCAAGCGGCGCCGGTGTATCGCTACTTCTTCCAGTACCGTGCGTCGCCGTACGGTGCCGTGCACGGCCTCGACGTGCCGTTCATCTTCGGCACACTCGATTCGATCCTCGTCCAGGGTCAGCCGTACCAGCCAAGCGCGACGGATCTCGCCGTCTCGTCGGCACTGCAGGGCTACTGGACGCGCTTCGCGCGCACCGGTGATCCGGGCGGTACGCCGGCGTGGCCGACGTACGACGCGAGCGATCCGAGCCTCGTGATCGACGCGACTGTCTCGACGACGACAGCGATCCGCGCGACGAACTGCGACTTCTGGCAGCCGTATTACAACTAGCTGCTACCATCGCCGCGATGCCCGATCCGCGCGCCGATGCACTTCGCTCGGGCTATGCGCCGATCGCGCACGCCTATCGCGAACAGCTCGGCAACGAGCTCGCCGGCAAGCCGCTCGATCGCGCATTTCTCGCCGCCTTTGCGGAGCGCTGTCGCGGCTTGATCCTCGACGTCGGCTGCGGCCCGGGGCACGTCGCGAAGTTTCTCGCCACGTGCGGTGCGAATGTCGAAGGCGTCGATCTTTCCCCGGAGATGATCGCAGAAGCGCGCGCGACGTTTCCGGAGATTCCATTTCGCGTCGGCGACATGTTCGCGCTGCCGTACGAGGCGGGCAGCGTCGCTGGCATCGTCGCGTTCTACGCGATTGTTCATTTGCGCAGCGACGAGTTGGCAGCACCGTTCGCGGAGTTTCATCGCGTGCTCGCGCCCGGCGGCCTCGCCGCGATCGCGTTTCACGTCGGCAGCGAGACCGTGCATGTCGACGAGCTATTCGGCGTCCCAACGAATCTCGATTTCAGGTTCCATCGTGTCGATGCGGTGCTCGCTGCCCTGACGGGCTTTGTGCTCGAGGCGCGCCTCGATCGAAAGCCCTATCCAGACGTCGAGCATCCAAGCGAGCGCACGTATCTCTTAGTGCGTCGCGCGTAGCTGTTCTTCGAGCAGCTCGCGTTCCTGCGCGTTCTCGGTACGGCGGATCGCCTCGCCGTACGCAGCGGCGGCTTCATCACGCCGCCCGAGGCGCACGAGCAAGTCGGCGCGGATCGCGTGAAACAAGTAATAGTCTGCGAGCGCGAGCGACTCGACCGCGGAGAGCGCTGCCGCGGGCCCGCTCACCTCGGCGAGTGCGACGGCGCGATTGAGCGCGACGATCGGGCTCGGCGCGATCGCCATCAGCTGATCGTAGAGCTGCAGGATCGATCGCCAGTCGGTGGCGGCCGCGGTCGCCGCGTCGCTGTGCACCGCTTGGATCGCTGCCTGGATCTGGTACGGCCCGGGCTCGTTGCGGCGCAGGCACTCGCGCACGAGTGTTTGCCCTTCTGCGATGAGCGCGCGATTCCAGCGCGTGCGATCTTGCGCCCCAAGTCGTACGAGCGCGCCATCAGCGCTCGTGCGTGCGGGGCGTCGCGATTCGGCGAGCAGCATCAGCGCGACGAGGCCTTTGACTTCGGGCTCGTCGACGAGCTCGAGGAGCAGCCGACCGAGTCGGATCGCTTCTTCGGAGAGCTCTTCGCGAAGCGCCGTGTAGCCTTCGTTGAAGATGAGATAGATCACCGCGAGCACGCTGCGCAGGCGCGCCGGTAGATCGGGCGCCGTCGGAACGCGATACGGAATCTTCGCGTCGCGGATCTTGCCCTTCGCGCGGACGAGACGCTGTGCCATCGTCGCTTCGGGCACGAGGAATGCGCGCGCGATCTGTGGCGTCGTGAGCCCGCCGACGAGCCGCAACGTCAGTGCGACTTGCGCTGGCATCGCGAGCGCCGGATGACAGCAGGTGAAGATCAGGCGGAGCTGGTCGTCGCGCACGGTGGCCTCGTCGTCAGGTGGATCGCTCTCGAGCAACGCGATCGCTTGCGCGTGTCGATCGCGGCGCGATGCTTCGCGGCGGAACCGATCGATCGCGCGATGTCGTGCGGTCGTCAGGATCCAGCCCGCTGGACTCGCCGGCAGCCCGCTCTCGGGCCAGCGCTCGAGCGCGAGGACAAACGCGTCTTGCACGACTTCCTCGGCCAGCTCGATGTCGCCCGCGCAGCGGCGGATCATCACCGCAACCGCGCGCGCATGTTCGCGGCGAAAGACGCGCTCGATCTCGGCGGTCGATACGCGTGGCACTAGCCGTTATCCCGAAATGGTCGCACCTCGATCCACAGGGATGACAGTGCCGTCGCAAGCTTGCGTGCCCAGGCGAGCGCGGCGTCGAGATCGGGTGCGCGCACGATCGCCAAACCGCCGATCACCTCTTTGCCTTCGACAAACGGACCGTCGGTGACGAGCGTCTCGCCATCCTTGACGCGGACCACTGTCGCCGTGCTCGGCGGATGCAGCCCGCCGTTGAACACCCACGCGCCGGCGGTCTTCATCTCGGCCAGCACCGCATTGACCTCCTTCATCACGCGCTCGAGAAACTCGGCCGGCGGCGGTTCCGTATTCGGCTGATAAATCGTCAGCAAATATTGAGTCATGGCTTCCTCCTACCCTTTACACGAACGTCTGCCGGCGAAATCGACACCGAAAATACGCAACCAATGGGTTGCCAATCCAGATTCGCGGTGGTACGTCATAGGCAACCAGGAGGTTGCATATGGATCGAATCGAAAAAACCGTGGTGCTTCGCGCGCCACTCGATCGCGTGTGGAACGCGATCGCGGACTCCAAACAGTTCGGAGCGTGGTTTGGCGTCGCGTTCGACGGCCCGTTCGTCGCGGGCAAACGCATTACCGGCAAGATCGTGCCGACGCAAGTCGATGCCGAGGTCGCAAAGTCGCAGCAGCAGTACAACGGCCTGCCTATCGAGTGGCTGATCGAGCGCGTCGAGCCGAAGCGGCTGATGTCGTTTCGCTGGCATCCATTCGCCGTCGAGAAGAACGTCGATTATTCAAGCGAGCCCACGACGCTCGTCGAGTTTGCGCTCGCCGAGGTCGATGGTGGCACGCGGCTAACGATCACCGAATCGGGCTTCGATCGCATTCCTCTCGAGCGCCGCGCAAAAGCATTTACCGCGAACGAAGGCGGCTGGGCGAAGCAGCTCGAGCTCATCGCCGCGTACCTGGCGCGGTGACATGCGAGGCCCCGAGCAAAGTGCGCCGGTGTTCGCCGCACTCGGCGATCCGACGCGTCTGCGCATCGTCGCGCGACTGTGCGCCGACGGCCCGCAATCAATCGTTCGGCTCACGCATGGCACGCGCGTGACGCGTCAGGCGATCACGAAGCATTTGCACGCGCTCGCCGAGGCGGGTGTCGTGCGTAGCCGGCGCGATGGCCGCGAGCGGATCTGGGAGGTCCAGTCGAGCCGCCTCGTGGATGCGAGCCACTACCTCGAACAAATCTCGTCGCAGTGGGATCAGGTGATCGAACGGCTGCGCAAGTTCGTCGAGGAGTAGCTAACTCCCTTGAAGCTGGCCGAAATTATTTCGGCCGCGAATGTCGAGTTGCCATCGGTTCGTTCGTCGTCTGGGTAAGGAGAGCCTAGATGATCGATGTCCTAGCCGTAGACGAGCTTGTCGTAGAGGCGCCGAACGTGGACGTGCCCGCCCGCGCCGGTCGCCGCGAGTGGATCGGGCTCGCGGTGCTCGCGCTGCCATGCCTGCTGTACTCGATGGACCTCACGGTGCTGATGCTTGCCGTGCCGCATCTGACGGCTGATCTCGCACCGAGCAGCACGCAGCTGCTGTGGATCGTCGATGTCTACGGCTTTCTCGTCGCCGGCTCGCTGATCACGATGGGCACGCTCGGCGATCGGATTGGTCGGCGGCGCCTGCTGATGGTCGGTGCCGTCGCGTTTGGCTGCGCGTCGGTGCTCGCGGCGTTCGCGCCGACGGTCGAGCTCCTGATCGCCGCGCGCGCGATCCTCGGCGTCGCGGCCGCGACGATCGCGCCATCGACGCTGTCGCTGATCAGCAACATGTTTCGCGATAGCCGACAGCGCACGATCGCGGTCGGCATCTGGGTCGGTAGCTTCTCGGCCGGCGGCGCGCTCGGCCCGATGCTCGGTGGCATCTTGCTCGAGCACTTCTGGTGGGGCTCGGTGTTCTTGCTCGCGGTCCCGGTGATGGTGCTGCTGCTCGTGCTCGGGCCGCGACTCTTGCCGGAGTTTCGCGATCGCGACGCCGGGCGTCTCGATGTCCAGAGCGCAGCGCTGTCGATCGCCGCCGTGCTTGCCATCATCTTCGGCGTCAAGCGAATCGCTGCGGGCGCCCCGATCGTGCCATCGCTGCTCGCGATCGCGCTCGGCGTTGCGATCTCAATTGCGTTCGTGCGCCGCCAAAGCCGACTCGAGCATCCGCTGCTCGATCTGCGGCTGTTTCGCGTGCGCTCGTTCGCGGTGTGCTTGACCATCTACGTGCTCGGCGCGTTTGCCGCGTTCGGGACGTTTCTGTCACTCGCGCAGTATCTCCAGCTCGTGCTCGGCAAAGGTCCGCTCGAGGCGGGCCTGTGGACCGCGCCTTCCGGCGGTGCGTTCATCGCCGGCTCGCTCATCGCGCCGCTCTTGCTTCGCTGGTTCAAGAAGGTGCACATCGTCGCGACCGGTCTCGCGGTCTCCGCGATTGGCGCGGCGGTGCTCACGCAGCTCACGCCCGCGTCGTCGCTCGCGCTTCTAATGACGGGGTATTTGCTGTTCTCGTTTGGCCTCTCGCTCGCGTTCACGCACGCCGTCGATCTCGTCGTCAGCGCGGCGCCGCCGGAGCGTGCCGGCTCGGCGTCGGCGCTCGCCGAGACAGGTGCCGAGCTCGGCGGCGCGGTTGGCGTCGCGGTGCTCGGCAGCATCACGACGTTCCTCTATCGCAGCGGCATGCTCGATGCGGCGCCGGCGGGCGCACCTGCCGAAGCGATGCAAACGCTCGCCGGTGCCGTCGCGACAGCGCGCGAGCCCATCGTCGCCATCTCGCGCGCGACATTCACCCACGCGCTCGGCGTCACCGCCACGATCTGCGCGGTCGCGCTATTCGCGGCTAGCCTTGCGGCCGGCTTGCTGCTGCCGAAGCATCACGACCAGCCAAACCCGCGCTCGTAGCTGCCGAGGACCTGCACGGTACCGCTCGCACTCTTCGTCGCGAGAGAGAGCCGACCATCTTGCGATGCGATGATCGCGGCGGCTTCGCGCTCCTGGCGCATGCAGAAGATGACGCCCGCCGGGTGGCGCGTGCCCTTGAACGTGGTGAGGTCATCCGTGTGGAGGTCATCGGAGTACGGATTGACGTGCTCGAACGTCATGTCGGGCGCATCGCCTTCGATGACCTGGACGCCGAAGCCGCGCAGCCGCAAATCCGTATCGAGCAGCACCGCGTTATCGATCGCGGTGAGGCGAGCGACGAGATCGATCGCGGTATCGTGGCGCTTGATGAGCACGTTCGCGCCGTCGTCGACGGCGTAGTGCACGCGCACGCCGAGTGGCGCGGCGACATTCGCCGGGATGAGCAAGATCATGCCGCCGTGACCGTGCTGCAGCGCGCGCGAGGCGATGCGCGTCACCGCCGCGGCGCGCGGATCGTCATCGCCCCACGCGGCAAACGTCCGTGTCAGTGCGCGCACCGGCGACTTCACGTCGCTGCCCATGAAGTACATCTCGCCGCGCGCGTATAGCGCGCAAGCTGTTCCCGCGTATTCGACGCGCAGCACGCCGGCGCCGAGCACGCGGATCGTCAGCGGCTGCTCGGCGGCAGCACTTTGCTCGATCAGCGCCCACGCGACGAGCGCGCCGCGTTCGCGACGCAGCGCGATCGACGTCGCATCGCGACGCGTCGCTGGCGCAAGCTTCGCAAGACTCTTCGGCGTGATCAGTACGGGTGTTCCGACCGCGACCACGGATACGCATGCGCGTGCATCCCGCTGCCACGCGATGCTGAACTCGGTGCGTCGCGCTTCTTCCTCGTGCAGGCTCGCGAAGAATGCCGCCTGAACCAGCTCGACGAGCTCGCCGGCATCGGGCAGCGGCCACGATCCCTCCGCGTTAGCGAGATGTTGCGCGAGCCGCTCGGCAAACTCGATCGGCGAGCCGAGTCGCTCTTCGTTCACGGCGAAAGGCTAGCACGCTTGATCAGTCAGCGCGTCGCGGTGCTCGCCGTGCTGATAAGACCGATCGCCTCGGCGCGATGACCATTGCGATCGGTGCCGCGCGCGGCGTCGGCCATCGCTTGGATCTGCTTCCAAGAGATGTTGCCGCGGTACGGCGACTCGCGCAGCATCATGCCGAACGCGGCGATCGCGGTCGCCCAGCGGAAGTCGACAGACTGCGTCGGGCGGCGCTCGTTGCTCATCACCGCGCGCGACAACAGCTTCGACTGATTTGCATCGGGAGACTTGTAGCGGATCTTGACCGTCATCAGCTCACCGGCATTCGCCGCCGGTGCGGGCTTCGTCTGGTACTTGAGTGCATCGACCTTCGCGGCCGGTACGGCGACGCCCGCAGGGACGATTTCATAGAGCGCCGTCACCGAGTGGCCGGCACCGACATCACCAGCGTCTTTCTTGTCATCGTTAAAATCCTCGTCGCGCAGCGCGCGGTTCTCGTAGCCGATCAGCCGGTAGCCCGCGACGGCAGCCGGGTTGAGCTCGATCTGCAGCTTGACGTCCTTCGCGACGGTGACGAGCGTCGCGCCCGCCTGCTCGACGAGCACCTTGCGCGCTTCCGCGAGCGAATCGATGTACGCGTAGTTGCCGTTACCGCGATCCGCGAGCTTCTCCATCGTGGCGTCCTTGAGGTTGCCCATGCCGAAGCCGAGCACGGTGAGATACACGCCGCGCGTGCGTTCGCGTTCGATGAGGCGCGTCAAATCACCCTCGTTCGTGACACCGACGTTGAAATCACCGTCGGTGCACAACACGACGCGGTTGATGCCGCCGCGGATCAAGCTCGCCTCGGCGAGGTTGTACGCGAGCTCGATCCCATCGGCGCCGTTTGTCGAGCCGCCGGGCGTGAGCTCGTTGATCGCGGCGCGGATTGCGTCTTTGTGATCGCCGGTGGTCGGCCGCAGCGCGACGCCCGACGCCCCTGCATAGATCACGATCGAGACCTTATCCTGCGGGCGCAGCCGCTCGACGAGCATGCCGAGCGCGTGCTGAAGCAGTGGCAGCTTCTCGGGTGCATTCATCGAGCCCGAGACATCGATCAAGAACACGAGGTTACGCGGCGGGACCTTCGCCTCATCGATCCGTTGCGTGTGCAGGCCGATGCGCACGAGCTGAAACTTCGGGTTGAACGGGCTCGGGCCGATTTCGGTGGAGATCGAGAACGGCTCGCCGCGCTCCGGTGCCGGATAGTCGTAGTCGAAGTAGTTGATCATCTCTTCGACGCGCACGGCGTCTTTTGGCGGCAGCTTGCCCTGTAAGAGGAAGCGGCGGATGTTCGCGTACGATGCGGTGTCGACATCGACGGAGAACGTCGACAGCGGATGCGCCGCCGTCGTGATGAACGGATTGTCATCGATGCGCGAGTAGGCTTCGGTGTTCGGTGCCGGAGGCTCCACCTGGCGAGGACCGGGCATCACCGCCGGCTGCGCCGCGATCAGCGTGTTCGCGGTCCAGCCCTCTGCCTTGCCATCGCTCTTGCGCACGAGTTCCTCGTTGCGGATGAGGCTGTGCTTGGTATCTCGTTCTACTTTGTATTTGAATACGTCGTCATGAACCGCATCGCCAGACCGTTGCGAGACCATCACGACGACGACGGCCGCAGCTGCAACACTCGATATGCCGGCAACCCATTTCCATCTCCTGCGTCGCGGCGCGACGACATCTTCGTTCGCGATGCGCTCCATCACGCGCGACGCGAAGTCGGCCGGTGCACCCGGCACCTCGTAACGCGCGAGGTTTTCATTCGACAACGGATCCTTCATGGCTCGAACTCCTTCAGCGCGGCCTGCAGCTGGCCACGTGCGCGCGACAGGCGCGACTTGACGGTCCCGACGTCGACCTCGAGTGCCTTCGCGATCTCCTCGTACGAAAAGTCGTGGTACGCGCGCAGCAAGAACGTGATGCGATAGGGCTCGGCGAGTGCGTCGAGCGCGCGACCGAGTGCAGCCGCAAAGCCGCCGGGCGCGCCGCTGTCTTGCGCGGCCACGACATCGGCGACTTCGTCGAGTGGCAATGTCTCTGGTGTCGCGCGACGAACCGCTTTGATCGCAGTGCGCGTCGCGATCGTGAGAATCCACGTCGACAGGCGCGCCGTACCGTCGGCGCGAAACCGACCGATGCTGCGATAGACCGCGAGAAACGTCTCCTGGCCGACGTCGTCGACGATATCGGTGCGCGCTCTGCGCCCGAAGAACCGCCACAGCAGCGCGAAGACCGCGTGCTGGTATTGCTCGATCAGTTGACGGAATGCGGCTGTGTCGCCCTGCTGCGCGCGCGCCAGCGTTAGGTCATCCAGCTCGGTCGCGCTGCGTTCGATTGCCAGGGCCACGCTCACATTACCGTTACTACCGGCCGCACCTAAAAAGGTTCCCGAAGAATGTCTTCAATGGTCTCGCGAACGTAGACTGGGAGCCATGCTTCGGCTCCATCAGCTACCGCCCCTCGACCGCGCTCCGAGTCTCAGCCCGTTCTGCATGAAGGTCGAGACGTACCTTCGCATGGCGGAGATTCCGTACGAGAGCGTCACCACGGTCGATGCGCGGCGCACTCCCAAGGGCAAGCTGCCGTGGATCGAAGACGGCAACCACCGCCTCGGCGATTCCGGTCTCATCCTCGAGCACCTCAAGGCGACGCGCGGCAATCCCGTCGACGATCATCTCGGGCTCAAGGAGCACGCAACGGGGCACGCGCTGCGTCGCATGCTCGAAGAGCACTTCTACTGGGCCCTCGTCTACGCGCGTTGGTTCGATGATCGCCACTGGCCGCGCTTGCAGAAGATCTTTCTCGGCGCGTTGCCGCGCCCTGCGCAGCCGGTGGTCGGCGCGCTCGCGCGCAAGATGATGAAGCGCACGATGCACGCGCATGGCATCGGTCGTCACAACCGCGCCGAAATCTTCACCGCCGCACGTGCAGACCTCGACTGTCTCGCCACGCACCTCGGCGATCGACCATACCTCTTCGGCGACCGGCCCTGCTCGTACGACGCGATCGCCCACGCGTTCCTCGCGAACGTGCTCGACGTCGACATGGATACGCCCATCCTCGAGCACGCGCGTACGCACGCAAACCTCGTCGCGTACTGCCAGCGCATGGACGAGCGCTACTACGCAAAACCGGCCAGCGCCGTCGCCGCCACCGCCTAGGCGAGCTGCTCGGCGAGCTGCAACGTGCGCGCGTGCGATTCGATGCGCTGCAAGTAGCTCTCGCGCCGCGCGGGCGATGCGATGCGCGCCGCGATCGCGTGCAGCCGCGCTGCCGCAGCCGCCGCGGCGTCACGCGCAGCCTCGTGCTGTCCCGCCGCGTGCAGCGCCTCGACGAGCGCGACGTGAATGACACCCTCGTTCTCCTCGACGCGACCTTGCTCGCGCAAGAGCGCGCCGGCTTGCTCCGCGGCCGCGAGCGATTCGTCGGCGCGCCCACAGCCGGCGAGCGCGCGCGCGAGGATCGCGAGCGACTGCGCGCGCGTGCTCGGTGCGACGTGAGCGGCGAGGGCATCGCGTGCCTCGCGCTCGGCCCACGCATAGTCCTTCACGCGCAACGCTGCGAGGCCACCGAAGATGTGCGTGCCGGCGACGATGCGGGGGCTTGCCGAGAGCGCGGCACGTACACGCTCGAGGTGATCACGCGCGGTCGCGGGTTCGCCACCGAGCGCGAGGATCTTGCCGCGCGTGTAGTTCGCCCAGCGCGCGAAGTAGTCCGCGCCGGTGCGGCGCGCGATCGCATCGGCAACATCGAGCTCGCTTTCGGCCGCTTCGAGCTCGCCGACGAACACGTGAAACGACGCGACGAAGATCCGCGCCTGGCACGCACCGCGAACATCGCCCGCCGCTGCGAAGCGTCGCAGCGACTCGCGGCTCGTCGCGATGCCGGCGTCGTAGTCATCAGCAATCACGGCGAACGCCGAATCGAGACGAGCGAGCCACGCGCGGGCGAGCATGTCTGTGGTTGCGCGCCGCTCGTCGGCGAGCTCGCGCGCGATCGCGTGACGCCCCGCTGCGAACAGCTGCGAGGCTGCGCGCAACAGACAGACGTCACGCAGACCCGCGCCGCGCACGTCGTGAGGTTCGCGGAGCACGCGCTCGGCGAGCGCTTGGACGGCATCGTTGTCCCCGAGCTGACCAGCTGCTGTGACGAGCAAGCCGGCTGCCGTCAGCCATTCGACACTGCCCGCTTTCGCGGCAGCCATCGCCGCTTCGGCGGCACGCTTGCCTTCATTCGGATCGTTGCCGGCGAATGCGGCCTCGGCGCGGATCGTCAGCAGACGCGCGAGCGCGGCGTCTTTCGGGTTACACGCGAGCCCGCGCGATGCCAACGCGAGCGCGCGCTCGACGTCGCGACCATCGAGCGCGAGCCGCGCCGCAGCCGTGTACGCGGCAAGCGCTGCGTCGGTATCCTCAGCGCGCTCGAAGTGCCACGCAACGAGCGACGGATCGCTCGGGCCGCGCCCTTGCAGCCAGCGCGCGACGGCACCATGCGCGGCGTGTCGCTCGTCGATGGCAAGCGCTTCGTACGCGGCCTCCTGTACGAGCGAGCTCGCGAATCGCCATTCGCCGTGCGACGGCACGATCAACCGTTCGCGTCGCGCGGTGTCGAGCGCTGCCGTCGGTCGTGTCTCGCTCGCGAGTAAAGCGGCGACACCCGCCTCCGGAAACGCGATGCCGAATACGCTCGCCGCGCGCAGGACGCGCTGCACGCCACTCTCGAGTTGCGCGATCCGCGATTCGATCGCCGCGAGCACCGACGCCGGCGGTGTACGCGCCGTCGCGACGCGCGCGAGCTCGGTGAGATACAGCGGATTGCCGCCTGCGCGTTCGACGATGCCGGCGACGAGCTTTTCGTCGGCATCCGGTGCGATGTCATAGACGAGCTCGCGCGCGAGATGATCGCGCAGCGGCCGGATCGCGATGCGCTCGGTCGCTCGCTTGTCGAGCACGCCCAGTGCAGCGACTGCTTCGTCGGCGCGCGCGCTCGCGACGATCAGCAGCGGACTGTCTGCGAGCTGCTCGAGCGCGACCGTCAGCAAGTGCAACGATGCCGGATCGACGAGCTGCAGATCATCGATGATCGCGACGACCGGTGCACTCGCGAGCTGCGCCTCGAGAAAGCCGAGCCACGCGGCGCGATACGCATCAGCCATGATCAACGGATCGCGGCGCGCTGCTGCGAGCTCCAGCGCCTCGCCGTGAAATCCCGCGAGCTCGCACGCGAACGCGACATCGACATCGCCCAGCCCATCCGCGACGAGCTGCGCGTGCAACGCTTCGCGCGTGACCGGCGCTTCGACGCGCGCACGCACGAGCTGCGCCGCGATCGAGAACGGCGACGTGCTCGTCGGCCGATCGCCGCGCGCGCGCAAGATGCGCGGTCTGCTGCCGTGCTCGGCGTAGCGACGCGCCGCCTGGTCGACAAGCGCGCTCTTGCCGCTGCCCTGATCTCCGAGCACGAGCACGAGGCTCGCGCAGCGATCTTCGAGCAGCGCCGTGAACGCACCATCGAGCGCGGCAAGCTCGCGCGCACGACCGCGCAGCGATGTCTGCGGCGCCGTGCTGCGCACCCTCGCAATGCCGCGCAGCCGGAATTGCGCGCCATCTTCGACGAGCTCGTACTCCGACGACAGGTGCCGCGCGGTCCCCGCATCGACGACGATCGCGCTGCCCTCGAGCGTCATCTGTCGCTGCGCGAGCTCGGCGTCGATCGCCTGCGGTCCCGCGATCGTATCGCGCCTCAGCGTCACGATCGCGAGTGCGACGTTCGCGCGTTGCTGGCGCAACGCCACCGCAAACTGCGCGGCACGGCGGGCCGCATCCGCAGGAGCGCGCGCGGAGAAGCTCGCGACGAGCGTTTCTTCGATCGCGTGCGCCTCGCCGCCGAGCTCCGCAGCCAGCGCTGCGACCTCGTCGCGGTCGCGCACATCGACGCCGCGCGCGAGTACCGTTGTATGCGCGCGCACGGGCCGCTGCGGGATCGGCGTCAGCGGACCGCCTATGTGCGCACCCTCGGCGAGCACACTCGAAATCGCGGCGGCGGCTGCAATGCCGTCGGCGAGGCGCTCTTCGGGCTCGTGCGCGAGCATGCGCGCGAGCAGCACGTCGATCACCGCCGGGAGATCCGAGCGCCGATCGGCAACGCGCGGCAACGAGCCGCTGAGAATCTTCGCCAGGATCGCGTGCGGGCTCGGCCCATCGAACGCCGGCGCACCGATCAAACATTCGAACAGAACCGTGCCGAGCGCGAACACATCGGCGCGCGGCGTGATGTCGCGTGCACCGCGCGCTTGCTCCGGTGCCATGTAGGACGGCGTGCCGAGCACGGCGCCTGTCGCTGTCAGCCGCGAGAACGCGGACTCTCTCGCGCGCGCGACGCCGAAATCGATCACCCGCACCTCGTCTGCACGATCTCCGACGAGGAACAGGTTGCTCGGCTTGACGTCGCGATGGACGATGCCTTGCTCGTGCGCCGCCGCGAGCCCCTGCGCCGCGCGCAAGACGACCGTCAACGCATCGGCCATTGGCAGCGGGCCCTGCTCGAGCCGCCGCGCCAGATCGGTGCCCTCGAGCCAGTCCATCGCGAGATACGGCGCGCCCTCGCCGGTCACGCCGTGCGCGACATACGCGACGACGTGCCGATGGTGGAGCCCCGCGAGTACCTCGACCTCGCGTTCGAATCGCGCGAAGTCTGTCTGCTCGCGCGCGAACACCTTGAGCGCCACGTCGCGCGAGCTCGATGTATCGAGCGCGCGATACACCTTGCCGAAGCCACCTTGCCCGGCGAGGCGCACGATGCGGAACCGTTCTGCGACGAGAGTCCCCGAATCCAACGACTCATTATCGCGGAATCAGCGGTCTAGATCTCGCTCACGCGCACCACGATGTGAATCTCGCTGCCTTCGAGTGGCAGCGGCGATAGCCAGACGACGATATCGAGCTCGGACTTGCTCTTGCGAACGCGCGCGCGACACTCCTTCGGCTTTCCGGCGACGTGCACGGCTCGTGCGCTGCTGACGAGATCGGGCACGAACGCCGCGAGCGGCGTATCGGCGAGCGCCGTGCCATCGAGCGAGTCGCGACCGACGAGCTTTGCGAATGCCGGGTTCGCCCATGCAATCTCGCCGCTCGCCGAAACGAGCGCCTGCGGCATCCACGATTGCTCGAACGCCGCCACGAGCGACACATCACGCGGCCTTAGGATCTGCATCTGTTGCGACGAGCGCCGCCGACCCTGCATGCCGAGCATGTGCATGACGGTGTTGAGCTCGTAGCGAAACGCAGTCGCGCTCGGATGACGCGCGGCCGGATCCTTCGCCATCGCGCGAGCGATGAGCGCCTCGAGCGCATCATCGAGCGGTTCGCCGCGGCGTTCCGACAGCGTCGGTGGTGCATCCTGGATGTGCGCCATCAACAGGTCGACAACCGAACCATCAAACGGCAGCGTGCCGGTGAACAAAAGAAAGCCAAGCACGCCGAGCGCATAGATATCGGTGCTGACGCTCGCGGGACTGCCGGTCGCGCGCTCCGGTGCCAAGTAATGTGGGCTGCCGCTGACGACTTGCTCACCGTGCTCGTAATTGCGGTGTGCGAGACCGAAGTCGAGCAGTCGCGCGATCCGACGGCGCCGCGTTCCACTCGATTCGGTGACGAGCAAAATGTTCTCAGCTTTGACGTCGCCATGAATGATGCCGTGCTTGTGCACGTGATCGAGTGCATCGGCAATTTGGCCGAGCACTTCACACGCGCGACGCAGCGACAGCGGCTCGGCGTCCTCCCCGACAAGCGGCTCGCCATCGACGAGCTCCATCACCATATACGCGCCGAAGTTTGGGTCTTCGCCGTAGTCGACGACAGAGACGATGTTTGGGTGCGTGATTTCGCTGGCGAGCTTCGCTTCCTGGTTGAAGCGCACACGGGCAATCGTATCGTCGGCAAACGCGCGCGAAATGATCTTGAGCGCGAAGACCTTGCCGAGCTGTAGATGCCGTGCCCGATAGACTTGCCCCATCCCACCTTCACCCAGACGGCCGCAAAGCGCGTAGCGGCCACCCACCACATCTATACCCTCCAGCTTTACCAAGGCTTCCATGCATCCCTCCACCCAACCGTGTTCTTCAACAGCCGTGCCGTGTTCGCGATGTCGGCACGGCTACACGAGACGGGGAAAATCGATTGCTCAGTGAGCAACGTGAGCAATCGTTGCTCAATTCATTTGGCGCAATAGGACCAGCGTCGCGTCGTCATCGCGGTGTGCTGCCCAACGAAACACATCGGCGAGGACTCCGTCGCGAATCGTTTCGAGTGGTTTATTCCGATAGCTCTCGATGGTCGCGCAGAGCCGCTCGAATCCGTACTGCTGACCACTCTCATTACGCGCTTCGGTGATTCCGTCGGTATAAAGCACGACGAGGTCGTTCGGTTCGAGATCGATCGTCGTCTCGGTCGTGAACTGTCCAATGTCGGGCAAAACGCCCAACCACGTGCCGGGAGTTACGACAGACTCTGCGTGGTCGCTGCGGTTGCGCATCACCACCAAGTGCTCGTGCGCGCCCGCAAACACGATCCGGCGATGCGATGCGCGCAACAGCGAGAACGTCACGAAATCATCTTTGAGCAAACGATGGCGGATGTTCTCGAACAGCACGCGATTGATCACGGTGACTGCTTCGCGCGGACTCGTGTTTGGATTTTGCGCCACGAGACCCGCGACCACGCTTTGCACCATCAGCATGATCAATCCCGAGGTGACGCCGTGGCCCGAGACGTCGCCGATTCCGATGAAGCAGCCGCCGTCGATCGGAATCACATCATAGTAGTCGCCGCCGACCTCCGTTGCGGTCGTCATACATGCGGCCAGCTCGACGCCATCGGCGACGAGCCGGCGCGGCAAGATGCCAACTTGGATCTGCCGCGCGAGATCGAGCTCCTTCTCTAGCTGTTCGCGCGCGAGCTTCTCCGCCGCGAGCAGCGCCGCCTGCTGGTGCGCGAGCTTGACGGACTGTTGACTCGCGAGGCGTCGTACGTCGGCGAGCGCCGTCTGCTGCGACTGGATCAGGAACATGCAGTCGATGACCTGATCGTGGACGGCGAAGTCACCAAGCTGCAGGTCGAGTACTGCAAGCTCAGACAGGTCGGTGATCCACGGAGACCCGAGGAACAACATGAGCGGCCCGTCCTCGAGGAACAGCATCTGACCTTTGAGCTTGAGCGAGCTCGCCAGCGCCTGCATCACGAACACCGTGCGCGGGTGGTGGCGAATCAGCTCGTAGTCGAACGGCATCGGTTCGGGACGAACGATCTGGAACGTGTCCGCGATCGTGCCATTCGCGAGCGCCGGGCAAAGGCGCTGCAATACAGAGCCGACCTGCAGCACCTTGCCGTCCGGACGAAATGCGATGTGAAACGGGAACGCCCGGTCCACCAATTCTGGTGTCAGCCCTATTCCGCTCATGGCGGAGACTTTACGAGGGCTGGCTTGTGCGAATCACGAACTCTTCGTGCCCTTCTTTACTTGCATGTGCGATTTCGATCGGCGTTTTGAAACGCACCGAGAGGCCCCGGAGTAATCCGACGACCATGGGCGCGAGGCCCTGGCGCGTCGAGTAGTACTCGAGCTTCATCGTTTGGTCGTCGACGGGAATCAGCCGAAACCGCGGCGGCTTAAGCTGCGGCATGGTCAGCGCGACGCGCGCATGGAGCGCGTCGAGGTTCTCGAGGAACTCGCGCAGCGTTTTGCCGCTCGCGTCGAGCATCGGGCCGTA
>Ga0070698_100001659_pt1 | contig 24836 bp, 16 predicted proteins | sample KBSK1502metaG_FD_65477 | JGI IMG/M metagenome (GOLD analysis project Ga0070698, IMG submission 65477) | Corn, switchgrass and miscanthus rhizosphere microbial communities from Kellogg Biological Station, Michigan, USA - KBS K1-50-2 metaG | ecosystem: Host-associated > Plants > Roots >... | reverse complement strand
ACAGAGCGCGGCGGATTTTTCGTGCGCGTAGCGAATCTCGTTCATTTTTTCGTCCCAATGTTCCATGTAAGAACAATTCGCTGTTTTCTTGCTGCCGGGGATTGGCACGTAACGATTCTCTGTAAACGTGAGAAACGCTGCTTCGCCGGGAAGCGGAATTGGAGTAGCCCAATTCGGCGATAACCTGAGGAGACGCGGGCCGGTGAGGTCGAGCGCGAAAACTGTGTCACCGTCGGTACTGTTCAAATGTAAGTCGAAAAACGCCAGTCGCAGCGGCCCATCGAACAGGAAATGCTGATCCTTGTCCTGGCTCTCCTGCAGTAATCCGAAGACACCATAAAACCCAGGGATTTTGTCGAACTCAGTTTCAGTTCCATTTTTCAAATCGCGAAGCACATAATGTTTCCCATGACCCGGCCCGTCGATCTGATCATCTTCGTCGTTTGGATCTTCGCGTAAGATCAATTCGACTGAATCATCAGGCGATTTGTAAGTGGGTATTGGAGTCGCGGTGGGAGATGCGGATTCCTCGGGTGAAACTGACGGGTCGGGAGATGCAGATTCTTCGGGCTCGACGTTTGTGAAATACGGCGAGCTTTTCGCAGAAACATACCAATCCGGCGCAGCCTCCAATTTTTTCAATGCCTTGCCGAGTGGATCAACGCTCCAAAATTGGCGAGCGTTATTCGCTTTTTCACGTGTGAAGACGATCGTGCTGCCATCAGTTGCAAAAATCGGAGCGGAGTCTTGTCCGGAGTTATCATTCGTTAATTGCCGGAGCAGTTTTCCATCCTCGCGATACAGATAAAGATGGGAGTGACTCGTTCCTTCCGCTTTCAGATAACGGATTGCGATCGCGATCTCCGAAGCGCCTTGTGCCGCTGTCCCAAGCAGCAAAGACGTGCCCGTGAGGACCAAAATTCCAAGAACGCAGCGGATCATCGAAGCGGAAGTTGAATGGTGCTGGGGTGTGTGGCGTCATGAAACACCCGCACGTGGCAAGTGCGCGCGTCCTTTGCCGTCTCGTCCGCAACGACTCCGCCGGAACAATAATTCTTCTGCCAGTGAATGGAATTCGACGATGAAACAACAAGACGAAGCCGGCTGCCCTTCACTAATCGGCGAGCAACGAATAATCCGGGATTGAAATCGCAGCGTACTATTTCACCCGGCTTCACGAGTTTTTCTTTGCGCAGCGAGTCGCGGTAACGCAAGCGGCGGGTATCGCTCCAGAGCACGATGCCGGTGCCATCGGGCTGGATTTCATACAGATTAGCGGAGAGATCGACATCAGGCGTATCGATCGATACCCATAATGTCACTGCCGGGCAGCCGATAAAGGGTGTTTCGTTAGGAAGCGCTTCCGTGTGGTACACCAAACCATCGATGCCGATACTCAAAGGATACGTTTGATCGATGCCGGCGGTTTTCTCCTTTGGATCGAGGCCGTCAACCGTTTCGCCGCGCGTGGTATCCATCGGATCGTAGATGAATTTGTCCGAACCGTCATTGGGCCGCTTTTCGGCAAGCGAGCCTGAACGAAACACTCCATTCGCGTCGCCGTTTTTCGAATCGAGGTAAAAGATTTTCGGGTTCGCGACCAGTGTTTCGAAATTATCGGCGTATTTCCACTCGCCATTGGCGCCGCTGTTACCGGCTGCGAGCAAATAATAAGCGACCTGCTTCTTGAGAAATTCCGGCCGCGGGCCGCTTTTCATTGTCCAGTCATACCATTGCCGGTGCAGATCATTCAGATCGATAACGGCTCCGGGTCCGAACTTTACGCCGGCGACTTCATCCGTAGGCGTGCGCGTGCCCGCGTGGTCCCACGGGCCGATGACCAGAAAATGTTTTGCGCGCACCTCTGGAGAGCTGTTTGCCAGATGATCCCGGTAATAGGTAAGCGCGCCAAGCTCATCTCCGTCGTATTGCGCTGTGATTGTGAGGACGGGGACGGTGATTTTTTGGAACTGCTCGCGCGTCGGCACCATCGCGTCGTAGTATCCATCGAGTGTGGGATGTTTGACGACGCGTTGAAAATTGAGGGACGGATTTCCGATAAACGAGTCCAATGATTTGAAGGGGATATGTTTCTTGTAGGCGTCGAGGAACTTCGTTCGCCAAAATTTTTGATCACCGAAAAGGTTTTGCTGTCCGGTCCGGCCACTGGTGAAAGTGTACCATTGCATGTCATAGGTTAGGCCGACGTTCTGGGTCGACGGATAATCGAGGCCCGGATGAGCGGCTGCGGCGGGAACAATGGTCGCTAGATGTGGCGGGGATTCTTTCGCTGTGGCCCACTGATCGAATCCCGCGTACGAACCACCCCACATCGCTACTTTGCCGTCGCAAAATGGTTGTTTCGCAAACCACTCGACCAAGTCATGCCCGTCCCGAGCATCATTCACAAACGGCTCGAATTCGCCGCCGGAATTTCCGCGGCCACGAACGTCGACGAGCGCGAATGCGTAGCCATGCGATGCAAAATATGCGCCGCGCGCGTGATAGCTATCAGAGATGTAAGGTGTCAGTGTGAAGATGACCGGCGTCTTCGGTAACGAGCCATTCGGAGTTTTCGGCAAATACAATGTCGCGTTCAGTTCTACCTTGTCGCGCATGGGAATCTTTACGCCCCAGCGCAGGTCGCAATCGGCCGGAGATGGAGACGGCGTTGATGAGGGCGGCGGAGTCTGCGCTTGCAGCGTTCCGGACGTGACCAGAGTTATCGCCAAGAAAAGACACGAGTAAACACCGCAAACAGCGTTAACTGATTTCGTCATGCGAGCATTGAAGCGAAACCCCGCTGGATAACAACGGACAAATATCTTCACGCGGCAGCCTGGTGCGCATGCTGAGCGAGATGCGATCTTCCTTGCCCGAAATTATTGAGGAACTTTGGCTTCTATTTCCTGTAGAAATTATTGAAGCCCGTGACCGTGCGAACGAATTTTTCAACGGCCATCTTCGGCCTGCTTTACTGGTCGCTATTCGTCAACACGGGTCGAACTCAAAATAGTGGTACCTGGGAAACACGCGCTCCGATGCCTCTCAGCCGACAGGAACTCGCGACGGGGGTGCTAAATGGGAAGGTGTATGTCGTAGGTGGTTATGATGCAGATGCTCATTCCACAGGCACGGTGCAGGTCTACGATCCAACCACAGATACGTGGACTTTGGCGCGAGCGCTTCCTTTGGCGGTCAATCATAACGCCGCAGCCGTAGTGGGAGGAAGACTCTACAGTTTCGGCGCGGGCGTAGGACAGACGTTTGCGTACGATCCCAACAACAACTCGTGGGTTGCCCGAGCTTCCAGCCATTACGTGCATCGCGGAACCGCCGCGGTGGCAGTAATCAATGACAAAATTTATGTTGCCGGCGGGGAAGGCACTCCCAGCCAACGCGAAATGGAGGTGTACGATCCGGTCGCAAACACGTGGACAATTAAGGCTCCCATGAGAGTTCCGCGCAATCACACTGCTGGCGCCGTGATTAATGGGAAATTTTATGTTGTTGGCGGCCGAGCCGGACCGTCAACTGATGTCCTCGAAGGTTACGATCCGCTGACAAATACCTGGTCCACGCTAGCGCCAATGCCAACGGCCCGCTCCGGTTTCGCGGCGGCCGTCGTAAACAATGAGCTTTGGGTTTTCGGCGGGGAAGACCCTCAAACTCTGGTTCTGCATGCAGAGGTGGAGGTTTATAATCCGGCCAGCAACAGCTGGCGTCGGGAGCCCAACATGCCTTCACCACGGCATGGCATCTGGGCATCGGTTATAGGTAACAAAGTCTACATTCCAGGTGGCGGCACCACACCGGCCTTAATAAATCCTACGAATACCAACCAGATCTTTACCGTTGATGAAGTACCCGACTCCGGAGCTGCAGTGGCTGACTTTAACGGTGACGGACACCCGGACTGGGTGGTTCGTAATGCCGGAGCGCGTCAGACTGCGATCTGGTATCTAAACAACAATGTCTTGGTCGGTGGCGCGTTGGGTCCGACTCTTCCGGTCAGTTGGGGACTGAGAGGTGCAGCGGATTTCAATGGAGACATCCATCCAGATTATGGCTTGTTCAACGTAGCCAGCCGCCAAACGGCAATCTGGTATTTGTCAGGGCCAACGTTTATAGGGAGCGCTTATGGGCCGACTCTGCCGGGTGGCTGGGCGTTGGTGGTTATTGCCGATTTTAACGGCAACGAGAAGCCGGACTATGTCCTCTACAACGCTGGCACGCGTCAGACAGCAATCTGGTATCTGAACAACAACATCTTCGTTAGCTCTGCATTTGGCCCAACTCTTCCTTTCGGTTGGGGACTGAGAGGTGTGGCGGATTTCAATGGCGATGGCCATCCCGATTACGCTTTGTTCAACTCCACGACTCGCCAAACAGCAATTTGGTACTTATCAGGGCCAACATTTATCGGAAGCGCTTATGGGCCGACCATTCGCAGTGGCTGGGCGTTAGTCGCTACGGCCGACTTTAACGGTGGCGGGCGTCCGGATTATCTGCTTTACAATTCCGCCAGTCGTCAGACAGCGATCTGGTATCTGAACAACAACGTTTATGTCGGCGGCGCGTATGGCCCAACTCTTCCACCCGGTTGGAGCTTGGTCGGGCTTTGAACTTGCTAGGCCAGACCTTTAATCGGCGCGCCGGAAAGCGCAGCTGAGAACGTGGAAGTACCCGCCTGGCGCTTTTCTGGTTGTTTCCCTCCGCGTCTAAGTAAGCTCGTTCCTTGATCATTGATTTGCAGGAGAGCGAGTTTGCGAGACGATAGGCAATGGCACGCGGGTTTTCGAAGGACACGCAAGGTCTCAGAGGTACGACTCAGCAGAGCGTGCCGACGTCCGATCCGAAATCAAAGTCTGCCCAGCAGGCGAATTCTCGAATAACTTCTCTGGCTAGAGTACAGTTACTCTGCGCCGGGACCGTGTTTCTTGTCGCGCTCCTTCTTTATTGCTGGACGCTCGCGCCGACGGTTACTCTGACTGACAGCGGAGAGCTAATCGTAGTTGCTCGGGGCCTTGGGGTCGCGCATCCGCCGGGCGTTCCGTTATGGATCATTCTCGCCCATCTCGCATCGCTTGTGCCCTTTGGAAACGTGGCGCAACGGATCAATTTTTCGTCCGCGCTTTTCGCGGCGCTCGCTTGCGCAATGCTCACGTTAGTCGTGACGGAGTTGATCATTACGGCGTCATATCTGGCTGCGGCGAAGCGACGAAAGCGAAGCACCAAGAAAGCCGAGGAATTGGGTGCTACGCATCTTATGGTGGCTGCGCCCGCGCTGGGCGCGGGGTTGCTCATGGCGTTTTCCCGCACGCTTTGGTCGTATGCGACGATCACGGAGGTCTATGCTTTGAACGCACTGCTGATTGTCATGATCTTTTTCCTGATGCTTCGGTGGCGCCGGCGCATCGTCGAAGACAGGATGCATATTTCGACGGCGTCGAACCCTTTCCAAGTCACGAGGCACGACGCTTTGCTTTATTCGGCCGCGCTGATATTCGGCCTGGCTCTGGGCGTTCATCATGTCACCGTGGCGCTGACGCTTCCTGCCATCGCGGTTATTGTTTTTCGAACCCAGGGCGTGAGCTTTTTTACCAGCAGACGGTTGGTTTATGCCGCACTGATATCAATTGGCGCTTTGGTCGCCGTTTATGCTTACCTGCCGCTTGCAGCTTCGCGGTCGCCTGTCATTAACTGGGGCCATCCGCGTTCGCTGCAGGAAATATGGTGGCACCTGACGGGCCGCCAGTATCAGGTCTATTTCTCCTTTAAACCCGAGATCATGGGAGAACAGTTTGCCGAATTTTGCCGGCTGGCACTGCGCGAATTCGGCTTTCCGTGGGTTCCTTTATCATTCGTTCTGGCTTTCGCGGGTTTCGCTGATGCTTTTAAGCGAGACCGCACCACTTTCTGGTTTCTCCTGACTATCGTGATCGCCGATTTGGCTTACGCCCTCAGCTACGAGATTGCAGAAGACAAAGATGCGTACTATCTGCCCACATTCATTTCGATAGCGATTGCCACCGGTTTTGGCATTCGATGGTTGGTCCAAAGAGCCGTTTCCAAACCCTTACCGGGCGTGAAGCCATCTTTGGCAGCGGCGATTGCCGTTCTGGTCGTTTGCACGATGGCCCTCACGGCGAACTGGCCGTTTAATAATCGCAGGCAATACTTCATCGCGCACGATTACGTCGACAACCTGCTCAAGGCGATCGCGCCCAACGGGCTTCTGCTCACGCTCGATTGGCAAGTCGTGTCTCCGATGTTTTATGCGCAGGAGATCGAACAGCTCCGGTCGGACGTAAAAGTAGTAGACATCAATCTCCTGCGCCGCTCGTGGTATTTCGATTATTTGAAACACGCTTATCCTAGCTTGATCGAGCGATCGCGCGAAAAAATCGACGTATTTGTCCAAAGTCTCAAGGAATGGGAGCGCGATCCAGGCGCTTTTGCCAGGAGTCCGGCGCTGACTCAAAGAATCAGCACAGCATTTTTAGAGATGATTCAATCAATGGTGACCAATGAAAGCGGAGTTGCGCCGGTTTACATGACGAACGATTTGCTTTCCTCCGACTCAGTCAACGGAGAGCTGACCAGATGGCTTAGCCAAAAATATCAACTCGTTCCACAAGGGCTTGTCTTTAATCTCGCGGACGGTCAGGGCTTTCATGATTCGCCCGATGTGCAACTGCAAATACGCGGCCTTGCCGACGGGACGCTGCGATTTGGAAAAAGCGATCCCGTAAACGTTAAGGTACTGCCGGTCTATGCGAAAATGTTGATCAATCGCGGACGCTATCTTGCTTTATTCGGTCAGCATGAACGTGCCATTGCTGCCTTCGAACAGGCGCTATCACTCAATCCGGATCTGGCCTTGGCGCGGCAGGGCCTCGCCGAAAGCGCCGCGAAAGCGCGGAGACAATAGCAGGTATCCTCACTAGTGCGCCGTCGCGCTAGCCGTAGAAGTTGATTTTGACAAGATCAGGATCGCCGCTAACTTCACGGTTCTCCCGCGCGTTGGGGAGGTAAATACCGAGCAGGAGCCCGATGGTTCTCGCGAGAGATCCGGGCGATAGAACTGCAAACCGACATGCAAAGAAATCGAAGCAAACGTTATCGCGCAGCGGCGCAACAGGTAGATCGGGTAAAGACTTACAGTCTTCATGATGCCGTCTCGACGTTAAAAAAATTTCCGCCGACAAAGTTTGATCAGACCGTAACCGTCTCATTCCGGCTTGGTGTTGATCCCAAGCAATCCGATCAAATGGTTCGCGGGACCTGTCCCCTTCCGCATGGGAGTGGCAAAAAAGTGCGGGTTCTGGTTTTTGCCGAGGGCGAGGCCGCGCAGGCAGCCACGGGAGCGGGCGCGGAGCTTGTTGGGATGAAAGATCTAATCCAGAAGTGTCAGGAAGGTTTTCAGGATTTTGATGTCGCGATCGCAACCCCAGCAGCGATGGCGGAAGTCCGAAAGCTGGGGAAGGTTCTTGGGCCGCGCGGACTGATGCCGAATCCCCGTACTGGGACAGTAACGGACGACACAGCCAAGGCGGTGCAGGAAGTGAAAGCAGGCCGCGTGGAGTTTAAACTGGATAAAAACGGCAACGTGGCTGTGCCAGTTGGGAAATTTTCATTTGAAGAAAATGCTTTGGTGGAAAACGGAAACGCCGTAATTGACGCGGTCGTTCGAGCTCGTCCCGCCTCAGCGAAAGGGCGGTACCTTGAAGGCCTGACAATCAGTGCGACCATGTCTCCCGGAGTTCGCGTCGATCCGGCACCGTATTTGAACGTGTAGACTTGGAGAGGTAATACCGAAAATAAAATGAGACCAGAAAAAGCCAGCGTCGTTTCCGATCTTTCCGAGAAATTGAAACGCTCTCCTTTCGTGCTCGTAACCGACTACCAGCGGATGAGGGTCGGCGATTTTAGTGAATTGCGAAACCGGCTGGCTCCAGCCGGCGCGGAAGTGCACGTGGTAAAGAATAATTTCCTCAAGCGTGCCATGTCTGATTCTGGTTTTCCTGATGCGGCGGAGATGCTGACCGGTCAGACAGCCGTTGTTACAGGTGAGAACGATGTGGCGCCCGTGGCCAAAATTTTCAAGACGTTTGCGGCTGAATTCAAGGTCGCGACGCTCAAGATTGGTTTTGTTGAGCGGGCTGTTCTTTCCGCCGTGGAATTGGAGAAGTTGGCGGATCTGCCGGCGCGCGAAATTTTGCAGGCGCAATTGCTCGGTCTACTCTTGTCTCCCGCAACACGCTTGGTGCGCTTGCTGAATGAACCTGGCTCTGCGTTGGCACGGCTATTGAAAGCGAAGGCAGAAAAGGAGGGCGTGGCCGCGCAAGCGACGGCGTAAGATGGTTTTTCCGCTCGCAATGGCGGGACGGGAATTGAAACAAAAACTGTCCGGGCCAGTGGCTATTGGCCTTAATTTTCCGAAAGCTTTCGGAAGCGGCAATTGGAGGAAATAAGAAATGGCAGACACAGATAAATTGGTGGAGCAACTCAGCAGCCTGTCGGTGCTGGAGATTGCCGGGTTGGTCAAGCAATTGGAAGAAAAGTGGGGTGTAAGCGCAGCGGCTCCGGTCGCAGTGGCGGCTGGTCCGGCCGCAGCGGGTGCAGCTGGCGGAGCGGCAGCTCCCGCGGCAGAAGAGAAAACTACGTTTGATGTGATCTTAAAAGAGATGGGCTCGAACAAGATTGCTGTGATCAAGGAGGTTCGTGGCGCGGTGCCGGGACTTGGCCTCGCGGAAGCTAAGGCGCTTGTGGAGGGCGCACCCAAGACAATCAAGGAAGGCGTGACAAAGGAAGAGGCGGACGAGATCAAGAAGAAAATCGAGGCCGCCGGTGCGAAGGTTGAAATTAAATAGTGCGACAACTCGCTAAGTCGGGATTGTTGGTTCCTATCAGTGACTGAGGCGGATGAGTCCATAAACCGTCCGTCGCAGATTTTCCTTGCGGAGCGGAAATTTCAGACTAATATCTTATTCTGGTTAGAGGCAGGCAGAACTTATTTTTAACCCGGCGCTCAACGGCAAAGCACAAGAAAGGCAGCAAAACGGTGGTGAATTTGACAAACCGTTGTTTTGGATGCATTTTTGTGCCCTTCGCTCGTTGCTGAGCTCTTAAATCTTGCCCGTTTCGTCCACGATTTGGGGTGGACGTTGCGAGGCTAACTCTTGGCTAGTAATTTATGTCGGAACGTATTTACTTTGGAAGCATCAAAGAAGGGATCGAACCGCCGAATCTAATTGAGGTTCAGGCAAACTCGTACGTTGATTTCCTTCAGAAAGACGCCCCTTTTTCCAAGCGAAAAAATCAGGGACTCCAGGCTGTTTTCAAAGAGGTCTTTCCAATCGAGAGCTACGACGAGAAAGCGGTGCTCGATTTCAGTCACTATGAGATTGGCGAGCCCAAATTAAGCGCGTTGGAGGCGCAGCGGGAAGGACAGACCTACAGCGCGCCATTGCATGTCACCTTCCAATTGCGCGAAGAAAAAGGCACGAAGGAAGAGAAAGTTTATATGGGCGAAATCCCACTGATGACTCCGCAGGGGACTTTCGTCATTAACGGAGCAGAGCGCGTAGTAGTAAGCCAATTGCATCGCTCTCCAGGGATCGCCTTTGAATCTACCGTCCACGTAAACGGCAAGGTCCTCTACAGTTTCCGGATTATTCCAGATCGGGGGTCATGGATTGAGGTCCAATTTGATACGGCTGACCTTCTTTACATTTATCTCGATCGACGCAAGCGGCGCCGGAAGTTTCTTGCCACTACATTCCTTCGCGCCCTTGGCTACGGATCCGACGAAGACGTCATCAAACTTTTTTACAACATTGAGACTCTGAAGCTGAGCGAGAAACTCGACGAAGAGAAGCTGGCTACCAAAGTGCTGACTGCGGAGATCCGCGACGGTGATGTGACGGTGGCGCGGGCGTTCGAACCCCTTACCCTGGCGACTGTGCGCCAGATCATGGCGCTCAAAATTCACGACGTGAAAGTGATCGATATCGTAAACGATGACACCATCGTGAAGGCGCTTCGAAAAGACCCCGCGCACGACCAGGAAGAAGCGCTCAAGGACATTTACCGGCGTCTTCGCCCTGGCGACCCGCCGACTGTGGCCAATGCGCGTGCTTTGCTAAAAAGGCTCTTCTTTGATCCAAAGAAATACGACCTCGGGCGTGTGGGCCGTTACAAGATTAATCAAAAACTTGGGATCAACGTCGATTCTACCGAGCGGATTCTAACCGACAAAGATTTCATTGCCGCGATCAAATACCTCATCAATCTACGACGAGGCGAAGGTACCCTCGATGATATTGATCATCTCGGCAGCCGACGTGTTCGCACCGTTGGTGAATTACTGGCGAACCAGTGCCGTGTCGGTCTTGCTCGCACGGAGCGCTTGGTTAAGGAACGCATGACTCTGTTCGATATCAATGTCGACGGCATGACGCCGCAGAAGCTGATCAATCCAAAGGCGCTCAGCGCGGTCATACGCGATTTCTTTGGCCGGTCACAGCTGTCGCAGTTTATGGATCAAACGAATCCACTCGCAGAGTTAACGCACAAGCGCCGTTTGTCGGCTCTTGGGCCGGGTGGTCTCAGCCGGGAGCGTGCCGGGTTCGAGGTGCGCGACGTTCATCCGTCTCATTACGGGCGCATTTGTCCCATCGAGACACCGGAAGGACCCAACATCGGCTTGATTAGCTCAATGAGCACTTTCGCGCGCATCAATGAGTTTGGTTTCATCGAGACGCCGTATCGCAAGGTGGAAAAGGGCCGCGTGACGGACCAGATCGAATACCTTACTGCTGATCGCGAAGAGAATTTTCTCGTTGCGCAGGCCAATGCGGCTATTGACGGCCGTGGACATTTCACGGGTGAGAAAGTATCCGTGCGCTACCGCGGCGACTTTCTGGAAGTCGATCCCTCCAAGGTGAATTACATGGACGTCTCGCCGAAACAGCTTGTGTCAGTGGCGGCGGGCCTTATTCCGTTCCTCGAACACGACGACGCAAACCGGGCGCTGATGGGCTCCAATATGCAACGCCAGGGAGTTCCTCTCGTCGTTTCCGAGACGCCGCTGGTAGGCACGGGCCTGGAAGAGAAAGTGGCGCGAGACTCTCACGCGGTTGTTCTGGCGGCCGACAGCGGCAAGGTGGCTTCAGTTACGGCAGATCAAATCGTCGTCACGAAGGATGGTCATCTTCCTGAGAGCAAGAAAAAGCTCAAGACCGATCCGGAGGCCGGGATTCACGTTTATGAGCTCCGCAAATTCATGCGGTCAAATGCCGGCACGTGCGTGAACCAGAAACCGATTGTGCGCAAAGGTCAGCATGTGAAACGCGGTCAAGTCATCGCCGACGGTCCAAACACCGATCACGGCGAACTGGCTCTGGGACGCAATGTGCTCGTCGCGTTCATGCCTTGGAATGGATACAACTTCGAGGATGCCATTATGATCTCGGAGAAAGTGGTCAAAGAAGACGTCTATACGTCGATCCACATCGATGAATTCGAGATCGGTGCACGTGATACCAAGCTCGGACCAGAGGAAATTACGCGGGACATTCCCAACGTCAGCGAAGAAGCTCTGCGCAACCTGGGGCCCGACGGGGTTGTACGGGTGGGCGCAGAAGTGAAGCCGGGCGACATTCTGGTTGGGAAGATTACGCCGAAGAGCGAAACCGAATTGGCGCCGGAAGAACGCTTGTTGCGTGCAATTTTTGGAGAGAAAGCAGCGGATGTAAAGGACACGTCGCTTACCGTTCCTTCAGGGACTTACGGAATTGTGATGGATGTGAAGGTCTCGTCGCGTCGCGAAGTTTCGCGTGAAAAACTGACCCCGGCAGAAACCAGACGACAACTCAAAACCATCAGCGAAGAACATAAGCGCAAGAAAGACGGGCTGATTGAGCAATTGACAGATTCACTTTCAAACGTCTTGCTCGGCGAAAAAGTTCCTCTGGATGTGGTAAACGCCAAGAACGGTGAGATCATCATTCCAGCCAATCGTAAGATCACCAAAACGCTCTTGCGCAAGCTGGCAATGGCGCACGATCACATCGAGATCGATCCGAGTCCGATTCGCAATAAGATCCGCGAAATCATTGGCGCCTATGAGCACAAGTTCGCGGAGCTCGAACTCGAACGTGATCGCGCCATGGATCGGGTGGAAAGCGGTGATGATATCGATCCGGGAATCATCAAACAGGTCAAGGTTTACATCGCAAGCAAGCGCAAACTGAGCGTGGGCGATAAAATGGCCGGTCGTCACGGAAATAAAGGCGTTGTTGCCCGCATCGTGCCTGAGGAAGACATGCCTTTCCTGGCAGATGGAACGCCCGTTGAAATTGTGCTGAACCCATTGGGCGTACCGAGCCGCATGAACGTGGGACAAGTTCTCGAAACACATCTGGGGGTTGCCGCCAAGGCGCTGGGATTCAAGGTCGCGACTCCGGTGTTCGACGGAATTAAGGAAAAACAGATTCGTGAATATTTGCATGACGCGCGGAAGAAGGAGGGATTCACCTGGGTGCAGGAAAGCGGTAAGGCAAAGCTTTTCGACGGACGTACTGGCGATCCTTTCGATCAGGAGGTGGTCGTTGGCTACATCTACATGATGAAGCTCGGACACCTGGTGGCTGACAAGATTCACGCTCGCGCTGTTGGACCGTACTCGCTCGTCACTCAACAGCCGCTCGGCGGTAAGGCGCAATACGGTGGCCAGCGTTTTGGTGAAATGGAAGTGTGGGCGCTGGAAGCTTACGGGGCCGCCTATACTTTGCAGGAACTGCTCACGGTTAAGTCCGACGACGTGCAAGGGCGGACACGGATTTATGAGTCGATCGTCAAGGGCGATAACTCGCTTGAAGCGGGTACACCTGAATCTTTCAACGTTCTCATCAAGGAAATGCAGAGCCTGGGCCTCGACGTGAAGGTCGGTGGCCAGGCGCCTACTTTTCTGGAGAGCGTCGCATAATTTTTAAATTATAAATTATTTGGAAAAAACATGAACGAACATTCCTGGCGTGAGTTAGTGGGCGAAGAACGCCCCGTGGGTTTTGATCAGGTCGCGATTGGCGTCGCGTCGAGCGACACGATGCGCTCGTGGAGCAAAGGCGAAGTCAAAAATCCCGAGACCATCAATTACCGGACCTTTAAACCGGAAAAGGGAGGCCTTTTCTGTGAACGCATTTTTGGTCCTACGCGTGATTGGGAGTGCTCATGCGGAAAATACAAGCGTATTAAGCATAAGGGCGTCATCTGCGACCGGTGCGGCGTGGAAGTTACGCTGGCTCGCGTTCGTCGCGAACGCATGGGGCATATCGAATTGGCCGTACCCGTTTCGCACATTTGGTTTTACAAATGTATGCCCTCTCGTATCGGGCTCATGCTGGATATGAGTGCACGCCAGCTCGAGCGCGTCATTTATTACGAGGACTACATCGTCATTGATCCGGGCAAGACCCCGTTGCAGAAGACGCAACTGCTGAATGAAGTCGAATACCGCGAGGCGCAGGAGCAATACGGCGAGGATTTCGTTGCCGGCATGGGCGCGGATGCAATTAGAAAGCTTCTGGCCGAGATCGATCTCAACAAGCTCAACAAGGAGCTTGAGAAGGCAATGACCGCTACCAAGAGCAAACAAATTCGCAAGAAACTGGCCAAGCGGCTCAAGCTGATCCAAGGGTTCCAAAATTCGCATGCGCGTCCCGAGTGGATGATTCTCGACGTATTGCCGGTTATTCCGCCGGATCTGCGGCCTCTGGTTCCCCTCGAAGGCGGACGTTTTGCGACCTCGGACCTTAACGATCTTTACCGCCGGGTCATTAATCGTAACAACCGTCTGAAAAACCTGCTCATGCTGAAAACGCCGGATGTCATCATTCGCAACGAAAAGCGAATGTTGCAGGAAGCGGTGGACGCTTTGTTCGACAACGGCAGACATGGTCGCGCTGTGACCGGCGCCGGCAATCGGCCTCTCAAGTCATTGAGCGACATGCTAAAGGGCAAGGGTGGACGGTTCCGCCAAAATCTACTTGGCAAACGCGTCGATTACTCGGGCCGCTCCGTAATCGTGATCGGCCCCGAGCTGAAGCTGCAGCAATGCGGATTGCCGAAGAAGATGGCGCTTGTACTTTTCGAGCCGTTCATTATCCGGCGATTAAAAGACTTGGGCTACGTGCACACGGTGCGTAGCGCGAAGAAAATGATCGAGCGTCAAACGCCCGAGGTCTGGGACATTCTCGATGAGGTGACCAAAGGTCATCCGGTGCTGCTTAATCGTGCACCCACTTTGCATCGATTGTCGATTCAGGCTTTTGAACCGCAGTTGATCGAGGGTGAAGCCATTCGTATTCACCCGCTGGTTTGCACGGCTTACAATGCCGACTTTGATGGGGACCAGATGGCGGTGCACGTGCCGCTATCGGTAGAGGCCCAGATGGAAGCGCGCATGCTGATGCTCGCGCCGAATAACATTTTTTCTCCCTCCAGTGGCAAGCCGATTACTACGCCTTCTCAAGACATCACGCTCGGCTGTTACTACCTGACCCAAACCCCGCGCGGTGTGGGCAAGGACGGCCAGCGCCTTCCGCTGTTCGCCGATGCGACGGAAGTGGAATTTGCGATGGCAGAAGGAAGCGTTCACACACATGATCGGATCCGGCTTAAGAACCCCGATTTCGGTAAGCAAACAATCTACGGAAACGCGGAAGCCAGAACCTTCGAAACCACTGCAGGCCGTGTTATTTTTAACGAGATTTGGCCCAAACAGCTTGGATTTTTCAACAGACCCGCGGGCAAGAAGCAACTTAGCGACATTATCTGGCGCTGTTACCAAATCGCGGGACCGGCAGAGACCGTTACGACGCTAGACAAACTGAAAGAGCTTGGCTTTGCCGAAGCCACCAAAGCCGGTATCTCAATCGGAATTTCGGACATGATCATTCCGAAAGAGAAAGAGACCGAGCTGGAAAACGCTTATAAGCAGATTCGACAGGTTGAGCAGCAATATCGCAAGGGCATCATCACTGATGGCGAACGCTACAACAAGATCATCGACATCTGGACACACGCCGGTGACGAAATTTCCAGTGCAATGTTTCGCACTCTGGAACACAACGACGGCCGCAAGGAGTTGAATCCGGTTTTCTTGATGGTCGATTCCGGTTCACGCGGTAACCGCCAACAGGTTCGTCAGCTAGCAGGTATGCGCGGTTTGATGGCCAAACCTTCTGGCGAAATCATTGAGCGACCGATCACGTCAAACTTCCGCGAAGGACTGAGCGTGCTCGAGTATTTCATTTCGACTCACGGGGCTCGAAAAGGTCTTGCAGATACCGCGTTAAAGACTGCCGACTCCGGATATCTAACGCGCAAGCTGGTCGATGCTGCACAGGATGTGATCATCAACGAACCGGACTGCGGTACTGTTAACGGTATTGTGGTGCGCTCGATTTACGAGGGCGACGAGGAGGTAGTGGATCTCGGCCAGCGCATTATCGGGCGGGTAAGCTGCGAAACGATCGCTGACCCCGTGGAAAAGAAGAAAAAGATCGTCAAAGCGAATCAGTTGATTGATGAAAAGATCGCAGCGGAGCTTCAGCGTGTCGGCGTGGAGAGCTTGAAGATTCGTTCGGTTCTTACGTGCGAGTGCGGCCGCGGTGTGTGCGCGATGTGTTATGGGCGGAATTTAGCTACAGGCCAGTTCGTCAAGCTTGGCGAAGCGGTAGGTATTATCGCGGCCCAATCAATTGGCGAGCCGGGAACGCAATTAACGATGCGCACATTCCACATCGGCGGCACTGCCAGCCAGACCTTCAAGCAACCGATTATCAAGGCGAAGAACGACGGCACGGTGCGCTTCAATGATCTGCGGACTGTCCAAGCCCTCGACGGCAGTTGGATCGCGTTGAACAAGAACGGTTCGATTAGCGTGCACAACGCTGAAGGCCGCGAACTTGAGCGCTACAACGTGGTGATCGGGTCAATGATATCGAAAGGCGACGGCACCGACGTCAAGAAGGGTGAAACCTTCGTTCAATGGGACCCCTACAATGTCCCGATTCTCACCGACAAAGGTGGCAAGATCGAGTTCCGCGACATGATCGCGGGTGTCACGATCAAACGCGACGTCGATGAGGCGACGGGCCTGATGGGCACCGTTATCATTGAGCACAAGGAAGATTTGCACCCACAAATTGTTATCGTGGATGACAAGAAGGAAGTGCTGGCGAGCTACTCCATTCCAGCCGGGGCTCACGTCATCGTGGAAGAAGGTCAAAAGGTGCGAGGTGGCGCATTGCTGGCAAAGACACCGCGGAAAGTCGCGAAGACCAAAGACATCACCGGAGGTTTGCCGCGCGTAGCCGAATTATTTGAAGCGCGCCGGCCGAAGGACGCGGCTGAGATCGCCAAGATCGACGGCGTGGTTGAGATGGGCGGTACTGTCCGCGGAAAGCGACGCCTGATTTTAAAGGACCCCGACACCGGAGCCGAGGAAGAACATCTGATCCCGCTTACCAAACACATTATCGTGTTTAAGGGCGACTTCGTGAAAAAGGGTCAGCAACTTACCGAAGGCCCTGTAGTGCCTCACGAAATTCTCGAGGTCTGCGGACCGCAGGATTTGCAGGAGCACCTGGTCAACGAAGTCCAGGAGGTATATCGGCTACAAGGTGTGGAGATCAACGACAAGCATATCGAAATCATCGTGCGCCAGATGTTGCGCAAGGTGAAGATTACCGATCCCGGCGATACGTCGTTGCTCTGGGGTGATCAGGTAGATAAACTCGACTTCGAAGACGAAAACAAAAACGTGGTCGAGAAAGGTGGCAAGCCGGCAGAAGCCGTTCCCGTCCTACTCGGCATCACGAAGGCTTCACTCGAAACGGACAGCTTTATTTCCGCTGCCTCATTCCAGGATACGACTCGCGTCCTTACGGAGGCGGCTACACTGGGTAAGGTCGACAAACTGCGCGGCTTCAAGGAAAACGTGATCATGGGTCACTTGATTCCCGCCGGTACCGGTTTCCCTGAGCACCGCGAGATCAAGCTGGTCGAAAAGGGTGAGCCGATTGGTGCACCGGTAATGGAAGAGGCCGAGCCACAGCCGGCCATTGGGTAAGGTCGACGTTGTTGCAGGGCGTCCGCCGCGGCGGACGCCATCTAATGGATTGGCATTTCGTAGAATGGAGCCGGCGGGGCCCGAGCGTCATGGACGGGAAGTCCGAAAGGGTGAGCGAACTGGCGCGAGCGAATCAAACGCCGTACAATTTGCCTGATGTCAATCGTCACCAAAACGGGCGATAAAGGCGAAACCTCCCTAATGTACGGCCATCGCGTGTCGAAGGGCGATGCGCGCGTCGATGCTTATGGTTGTATCGATGAGCTAACTGCTGCACTTGGTTTGGCTCGCTCCACTGGGACCGACAAATTCGTCTCCGACGAAATCCTGGCCGCACAAAAAGATCTGATCGTTGTCATGGGAGAACTGGCAACGGCGCCGAGCGATCGAGAGCGCTACGCAAAAGATGGCTTTCACGTCACTACGCCAGCGATGGTTGATCGGATCACTGCCGTCATTGCCGATCTCGAGAAAGACGAATCGCTTTATCCGAAGGACTGGGTGATCCCCGGGGGAACACGCGTTTCCGCAGCTCTCGATTTTGCCCGCGCAACGTGCCGCCGCGCCGAACGGCATATCACAGCGCTCAGCACCAGCGACGTGAAATTCAATGCTGAGATTTTGCGCTACCTAAATCGCCTGTCCGATCTTTGCTGGGTGCTGGCGAGGTACGTCGAGAAAGACTCACGAAGTTCCGGTTAGCGGTGCGTTGCTGTGCGCGTCTTGGATTGCGCTGCAATCCAGCGTCAAAAATTGGCAAGCGTCCGGCAGCAACATTTGTCGCTGCGTGTTATGCATCGTCGCATGAAATTTCGATTAACTTTTGCGGCCGCAATTTTGTTTGGTGTTTCCGCCGCGCACGCACACGAGGCGATCTTTTCGTGGACTTACACGACCGACCTTACCCCAAAAGGTCACGGCGAATTTGAACAATGGATTACCACGCGCTGGGAAAAAGAGCATGGCAGTTATAGCGTTATCGATTTTCGCGAGGAGTTCGAATATGGCGTGACGGATAATTTCCAGCTCGCGCTATATCTCAATCATCATTACGTGTATGCAAACGACGACGTGCCAGTGGCAGATCCGGTACATCCCAAGAAACGCCTGCCCGCCGTTTACCAAACCAGCGGTGAAGATGTACATGCCGGACATAACCCGGCGAAACCGTTCGACAGTTATCATTTTGAATCGGTTTCGCTTGAAGGGATTTATCGGCTCCTGAGTCCTTACAAGGATCCGATAGGTCTCGCGCTTTATTTCGAGCCATCGGTGGGCGATCAGGAAACAGAGTTGGAATGGAAAATCCTGCTGCAAAAGAACTGGCTCGAAGATCGCCTCGTTTGGGCGTTAAACGTCAATTACGAACTTGAGTACGAAAAAGCGGAGGACGGCTACGAACGCGACGGCATGTTTGAATGGTTCACCGGTCTTTCTTACCGCTTTGTGCGCAATTGGTCGGGAGGGCTGGAATTTTGGAATCATCACGAATTCGCCGATGCCACTGTCCACGAGCATTCGGCATACTTCTTGGGACCGACAATTCATTATGGTGGCGAACGCTGGTGGGCCACTCTAGGTTTCCTTCATCAGCTACCAATCGGGGAGGCATTTAGCCAGGATAACAAGGAGTTTGCCGCCCACGACGGCTACATCTTCGGCGATGAGCACGAAAAATATTACGTGCGCTTCAGAGTAGGGATCAACTTTTAGCCGCACAGTGAAACCAGAATTTGCCTTCATCGCTGTGCCTGTCTCGGCGCTCATCGCGCCATCCGCGTTTGCTGTGCGATACCTCACGGTCGAGCAAGCGCAGCAGGCAATTTTTCCCGGCAAATCATTCACGGCGGCGCCCGTGAAGCTATCGGGCGTTCAACGCAAAGCCATTGAGCAGGCTAGCGGCGTCCGCGTCTTGCATGATGAGCAACAAGTCTGGCGTGTAAGTGGTGGTGGTTGGTTCATAGTCGATGAAGTTGTCGGTAAGCACGAATTCATCACTTATGCGGCCGGTCTCGCCGCTGATGGATCGGTCAAGCAGATTGAAATCATGGACTATCGCGAGACCTATGGTGGCCAGATTCGGGATCAAAAATGGCGCGCCCAATTTGTCGGTAAGACCAGCAAATCGACGCTCAAACTCGATAGCGACATCAAAAACATCAGCGGAGCAACCTTGAGTTGCCGGCACATCACTGACGGCGTGAAACGCCTTTTGGCATTTTATGAGATCGCACTCAAACATTGAGATTCGTCGCTGTCGCCCATTGCTGGGCACATTTGTCGAAATCACCGCGCGTGGACGCGACGAAAGACTACTCGTCCGTGGAATCGAAGGTGGGTTCGATGCGATTGAGCGCGTGAATCGTTTGATGAGCTTTCATGACCCTCTAAGTGACGTCTCGCGTATGAATCGCGACGCTTTTCCAAAAGGCGTGATCGTGCATCCGTGGACCTGGCAGGTTATGAAGGCCTCAAAGCGGTTTGCCGAAGAGAGCCTCGGCACGTTCGATATTACCGTCGCTCCGTGGCTGACGAAGTGGAATTATCTTCCTCGTCGTCGTTATCAGTTTAGTCCAACCGCGAGCTCGCGTGATATTTTTCTTCGCCGTAACTGCGAGGTCTTTTTCCGCCGCGAGTTGATTGTCGATCTTGGCGGGATCGCGAAGGGTTTTGCCGTAGATCGCGCGGTTGATGCATTGAAGGAAAACGGGATCGGGTGCGGAATCGTAAACGCCGGCGGTGATGTGCGAACATTTGGGCCGGCATCGCAGTTTATTCAACTGCGACATCCCACGGATCCGATACGCGTTGCCGGGGCGGTGCGGTTGCGCGAGCGTGCGATGGCAACTTCGGGAATCTATTTCGAGCGTCGAAAATATCGCGGCAGATATGTGAGCCCATTGCTTGACGGGCGAACCGGTCAATCTGGACGCGAACTGATCAGCGTAAGCGTAGCCGCCGCAGAATGCGTGGCCGCGGATGCGCTGACCAAAGTCGTCTTCGCACTTCGTGAAAGAGCTGCCGGCTTGCTGGCGCGGTATCGGGCGGATGCGTTGTTGCTCGAGCGCGATGGCGCGCCATCATGGATGTTTCACTCATCATGCGTCACCTCCGACGGGACTCGATTCGATTGAAGCGCTTGCAGAGATATTTTCTGTACGCCGTGTTAGCACTGCTTTTCTTGAGCGGAGCGGCATGGGCGTATTGGAACTATCTTGCTGGGTCGGCTGGTGATTTTGAGACGAGCGCAAAAGCCTGGGCGATGAAAATTCATGGCGCCGTGGCGATGGCAATTTTAGTGCTGATTGGGATGCTCCTAAGTGGGCACGTGAGATTCGCATGGCGGGCGCGCCGCAATCGAGCAAACGGATCGGTCTTTCTGAGCGCGTTCGCCGTCTTAACCATCACCGGTTACGGTCTTTATTACGCGGGTGGCGAAAAACTACGTGCGTGGACGAGTTGGATTCATCTCGCTGTCGGCCTGGCTTTGCCGATCTTGTTGCTGATCCACATCTTTCTGGGAAGGAGGACACGTCGTTCAGCGCAATTTCGAACCCGATCACACCCTGCCTCTAGGGGTGCCGAGGATCGACGTTCTAAGTCCCTTACCGCGAGTTCCAATACAGGATCTGATGAGGGCAGTAAGACAGCTGAATTTCAGGTTGCGCATCGACCCGTGCTGTAGCATCTTCACCGTCCCGCTCTGGAGTTCCCCTCTCGCGGATTTTCTCCTATGGCAGATACAACAGAATTAGTGCCTGAACTTTTGGAAGCTGGTGTTCATTTTGGGCATCAGACGAAGCGTTGGAATCCCAAGATGAAGCCTTTCATCTTTGAGCAGCGCAATCAGATTTACATCATCAACTTGGACGAAACCGTGCTTCAGCTTCGGCGGGCCACGGAGTTTCTACAGGAAGTAACACGCCGTGGGGGCAGGATTTTATTCGTCGGTTGCAAGAAGCAGGCGCAGGAAGCGATAAAAGAGGCTGCGCTGGCTTGCGGCCAGTTTTACGTGAACCAGCGTTGGCTGGGCGGCACGCTGACCAATCTCGCCACCATCCGAAAGAGCATTGGACGGCTGAAATACATCGAGGAGATTGAGAAGTCTCCCGAATACAAAAAGATGGGTAAGCAGGAACTGGCTGCCCTTAATCGTGAGGCGGCAAAACTCCGGCGCAACCTCGACGGGATAATCGAGATGTCGCAATTGCCCGATGTCCTTGTGGTAATCGATACGATCCGCGAACAAAACGCCGTGAACGAAGCCCGACGCCTGGGAATTCCAGTGGTTGCCATTGTGGACACGAACGCGGATCCAGACGTCATCGATTACCCAATCGCCGGCAACGATGACGCGATCCGCGCGATTCGCGTGATTCTGCAGAAGCTGGTGGATGCTATTGTCTCGGCAAGCAACGAAGCGCGTATCCGCGAGCAAGTCGAAATGGCTGGCGTCTCAGCGTAGCCAGCCGAGCTGATAACCGATGCTTGATAGTTAATCGACGCTGGATTCCAGTTTCAACGCTCTAATCACTTTAATGAAAACAACGGCCGAAATTGATCCTCAACTGGTTAAGCAGCTCCGCGAAAAAACCAACGCGGGTTTTATGGATTGCAAGCGCGCTCTTGTGGAGAGCGGCGGTAATCTGGAGAAAGCGGAGGCGGTTTTGCGGACCAAAGGAATTACCAGCGCTGGAAAGAAAGCTTCGCGTGCAACGAAAGAAGGTGTCGTGGCTTCTTATATTCACCTGCAAGGGAAGGTTGGCGTGCTCGTGGAGGTGAATTGTGAGACCGACTTCGTGGCGAGGAACGAGAATTTTCGCGAGTTCGTGAAGGATATCACCCTTCATATTGCAGCGGCCCACCCGCTCTATGTCAGCCGCGCTGACGTGCCGGGCAATCTTATCGAGGCTGAGCGCGAAATTTACAAGGCCCAAGTCAAAGGCAAACCGGAGAATGTTGCCGACAAAATTGTCGAAGGAAAACTCGAGAAATTCTACAGCACCGTTTGCTTGCTCGAACAAGGTTTTATCAAAAATCCGGATGTGACCATCAGGGACTTGCTCAATGGCAAGATTTCGGAACTGGGTGAGAACATCGTCATCCGCCGTTTCGTTCGCTATCTCGTCGGCGAGCCGCTGCCAAACGAAGCGTAGGTATTGTAAAGGCGTTCGCCGCAGCGACCGCCGGGTATTGACATAGGCGCTCGCGAGCGGCTCTACAACGTCGCGTGCAGGTCGCTGATCCGCAGTTAAGTTACAGCGGAATGGGACTGGCCGAATACAAGAAGAAGCGCGACTTCAAGAGAACAGCTGAGCCGGCCGGGGGCAAACCGTTGCCGGAAAAAATCAAAGGCGCGTCACGTTTTGTTGTTCAAAAACACGCAGCGCGCCGTTTGCACTATGACTTTCGCCTGGAGATGGAGGGCGTTCTAAAATCATGGGCTTTGCCGAAAGGGCTTCCCTGGAAGCGAGGTGAAAAACATCTTGCAGTGGAAGTGGAAGATCATCCGATCGAATACGAGCAGTTCGAAGGCATTATTCCCGAGGGACAGTACGGTGGCGGCACAGTGATGGTGTGGGACCGTGGTAGTTATCACGTGTATGGCGAGCAGCCGTCGAAATCGCTGCGCGAAGGCAAGCTTCATCTGGTTCTCGACGGCGAAAAAGCAAAAGGCGAATGGACCCTGGTCCGGATTCGGGGTCGTGATGATGTCAAGAATCAGTGGTTGATCTTGAAAACAGGAAATGACGCGGCGCCGATATCGAAAAAAATGGAAGACCGTTCGGTGAAAACTGGACGCACCATGGAGCAAATCGCAAAAGATCGCGATGCCGAGTGGCAGTCCGGTCGCGAAGCAGACGAGAGCCCCACATCGCAATTTAAAGCGCGGATTCGTGCCGCGTTAAAAAAAAAGCAAAAGAATAAGGTTGTAGGCCAGGCGCATCGCCTGCCGGTCGCGAAGCGGGACTCCCGATCTCAGGCGGGTCGCCCTGCAATGGCATCCCTGCCAGGTTTGCCCTCGGCAAAAGCTCGGTTCATCGAACCGATGAAAGCGAAGCTGGTTGAGGAACCACCAGGGACGGGCGATTGGATTTATGAACTTAAGTTCGACGGCATCCGCCTGATCGGTGTCAAAAGGGACGACAAAGTTTCACTGCTATCGCGAAATGAAAACGAACTGACTAAGCGATTCCCGGAGATCGTAGAAGCGATAACAGCTTTTCCAGCGCGCGAATGCGTGATCGATGGCGAAGTAGTTGCGCTCGACGAGGAAGGCCGGTCTTCATTTCAACTGCTGCAAGCGCGCGAAATGGAAGGGCGAAAGAGTCCCGTTTATTTTTATGCATTCGATCTACTCCAGCTCGGCGGTAAGAGCCTGCTTTCACTGCCATTGGAGGCGCGCAAAAATGTCCTGGAAAAACTCTGTGCCAGCGCGGGGGACCCTGTTCGTTATTCAGGTGCGATTGGCGGAGATGCGCAACGGCTGCTCGAAGAAGTGAAGCGTCGCGGATTGGAAGGGATCATCGGCAAACAACGCAACTCCGTTTACGAGCCGGGGCGTAGAGGCGGCGCATGGATCAAGCTCAAATGTGTCCATGAACAGGAGTTTGTTATCGGTGGGTATACGCCGCCGCAGGGTGCGCGAAAATATTTTGGTGCGATTCTGGTCGGTTATTACGAAAACAGAAAGTTCGTCTTCGCGGGTAGAGTCGGAACTGGCTTCACTGCGAAATCATTGTCGATGCTGCACAAAAAATTCCAAAAGGAAGCACGCGACGACTGTCCGTTTGTCGATTTACCATCAAAGCAAAATGGGCAGTGGGTGCAGGACATCACACCGTCGATGATGCGAAAAATGCGTTGGGTAAATCCAGTCTTCGTCTGTGAAATCAAATTCGCCGAGTGGACGCGGGACAAAAAATTGCGTGCACCGGTTTTTCTGGGATTGCGCGAAGATAAGAAGCCGGGCGAGGTTGTCCGGGAGAATTAGGGATAGTAGTGGGTAGCCTTGACCTGCCAGGGCTGGCCCGGGTTTCCAATAGTTCTTTTTAGGGGGTTTAGGATTGTTATGCGAATCGCTCAGGTCGCGCCGCTTTACGAAAGCGTTCCGCCGAAACATTACGGAGGAACTGAACGGGTGGTCTCGTACCTCACCGAAGAATTAGTTCGCCAAGGGCATGAGGTAACGCTCTTCGCAAGCGGCGATTCCATTACCAATGCGCGGCTCGTTGCGGCATGCCGGCGTTCATTGCGCCTCGACAAGCACTGCATAGATCAATTGGCCCACCACATTGTCATGCTTGAACGCGTGTTCCAACAGGCCCCAGAATTCGATATCGTCCATTTTCACGTTGACTATTTGCACTTTTCCATGAGTCGCCGTCAGCAGGTCACACATGTGACGACGTTGCACGGGCGGCTCGATATTCCGGACCTTTTTCCTCTCTACCAGGAGTTTCAAGACATGCCGGTTGTCTCGATCTCGAATGTACAGAGAGAGCCTTTACCATGGGCAAACTGGCAGGCCACCGTTTATCACGGATTGCCAGCTGACCTGTATCGGTTCCGAGCGCAGCCGGGAAGTTATCTTGCCTTTCTGGGGCGGATTTCGCCTGAAAAACGAGTGGATCGCGCAATCGAAATTGCCAAGAGGGTCCAGATTCCGCTTAAAATTGCTGCCAAAGTAGAC
>Ga0070698_100001656_pt1 | contig 24850 bp, 23 predicted proteins | sample KBSK1502metaG_FD_65477 | JGI IMG/M metagenome (GOLD analysis project Ga0070698, IMG submission 65477) | Corn, switchgrass and miscanthus rhizosphere microbial communities from Kellogg Biological Station, Michigan, USA - KBS K1-50-2 metaG | ecosystem: Host-associated > Plants > Roots >... | reverse complement strand
ACCCGACGTAGTACGCCAGCGAGAACAGGAACCCGGCGACGAGATGGAGGAAGTACCCGATGAGCTTGGCCCGCTGTCGGTCCACGGTCACCGCCGTCCCCAGCAGGAACGGGAGATCGACGCGGGTCAATCGGAGCTCGCTCGCGGCACGGAGGACCGACGTGAGGACGAGCGTGCTGGCGAGGCCCCCGATCACGGCCGCCCATACGCTCATGACGCCACCTCCTCGAACGCGACGGCGGCCCCGATCAACGACAGGTGCGTGAGCGCCTGCGGGAAATTGCCGAGGAACGCGCCGTCCTCGGGATCGATCTCCTCCGAGAAGAGCCCGACGTCGTTGGACAGACCGACGAGATCGTCCATCAGCTCGGCCGCCTCCGACATGCGCCCCGCGTGGATGAGAGCCTCCACCAGCCAGAACGAGCAGGTCAGGAATGCGCCCTCTTTCCCCGAGACGCCGTCCTCACCCAGGTACCGATAGAGGAACGGGCCGCGCCCGAGGTCTCGGCGGATGGCATCGATCGTCGTCGAAAGGCGACCCCGGCTGACGTCGTCGTAGCCGAAGAGAGCCCCGGTGAGGATGCTCGCGTCGAGCTCTTCCATGCCGGCTGCACGCACATAGCTGGCCAACCGGTCGGACCAACAACGGGCTTCGATGAACTCGCGGATCGCCGCGGCTTCCCTCCGCCACCGATCGGCGTGACCGCCGGGGATGTTGCCGCGCTCGGCGAGCTTGACGGCACGGTCCAGGGCGACCCAGCACATCATCTTGGACTGCGTGAAGTGCACGGGATCGCTTCGCACCTCCCAGATCCCGGAATCCGGGAGCCCCCAGATCTCGCAGACGAGATCCGCCATCGCCGCGAGCCTCTTCGCCACGTCACGGTCGAGGTGACGTCCCGCGTCCACATAGAGCGACGCGGCCTCCAACACCCCGCCGTAGATCTCCAATTGGAGTTGGTCCGCCGCAGCGTTGCCTCTCCGGACCGGCCGCGAGTCGCGGTAGCCCCGGAGGTCGAGCGCTCGCTCGGGCGCTTCGGCACCGCCGTCCAGCCGGTAGAGGACCTGCAGTCGAGGGTGGGTCAGCTGGGAGGCTTGCATCAGCCACCAGAGGAACGCCTCGGCCTCCTCTGCGCAGCCGACTCGGAGCAGCGCATCGATCGTGAAGGCCGAATCTCGCACCCACGAGAGCCGGTAGTCCCAGTTGCGTTCGCCACCGATCTCCTCGGGAAGGGAGGTGGTCGGGGCAGCCGCCACCGCGCCGGTGGGGGCGAAGAACAGGAGCTTCAGGGTGAGGCCGCTCCTGTCGACGGCCTCCTTCCAGCGCCCCTGGTAGTCGCTACACGCGCTCCATCGGAGCCATGCTTCACGGGTCTCCTCGGTTCGCTTCTGCACCTCGCTCCGAGTTGGGAACACGAGTGGTTCCTGATGGGCGAACGACAAGGCGATCAGAGCGCTCTCACCTTCGCTGATCTCGAACCGTCCGTGAACGGATCCCCCCTCGATCTCCGCATCCCCCGCCTCGAACGAGCAGACGGCGACGCCGTCCGCACCGGCCTCCACCACCGGGATCCCCCGGCGGCGCCCGACCCTGGTCGGAGCCGCTCCGTAGCCGAAACGTGGTTCGACGCGCCAGCCCATCGGGACCGTCCCTCGGAGTCCCTTGACCTCGCGCGCCAGCTCCCTCAAGGGGAACAGACCACCGGCCGGGACCGTCAGCGCATCGGTCACCGAGACCGCGCCGGTCTCGGTGGTGAACGTGGTTTCGAGGATGTTGGTGCCGGGCAGGTAGCGGCGGGTGACCTCGGACGGATCCTTCGGAGCCAAGACGAAGGCACCACCCCGCCGTGCGTCGAGCAACGCGCCGAACACCGTCGGGGAGTCGATCGAAGGGAACGGCAGCCAATCGATGGCGCCGTCGCGCGCCACGAGCGCGACCGTCCGTCCGTCCCCGATCGCCGCGTAGTCGCGGATGGGCGCGTAGCCGTCGATCCGTCCCGGAGGAGGCAGCACGGCGGGGGCGGGCACCCTCAGTCCTCGAGGAGGACCGCGCGCGTGGGCGCGCCATCGCCGCCCGCGATCTTGAGCGGGAAGCAGACGAGCGTGTACGCACCGGGCGCGACGCCGGAGAGATCGAGACCTTCGAGGATCACGACGCCCGCCTCGAGGAGCGTCCGGTGGGTCGGATGACCCGACGCGCCCCGAGCCTCGATGGACAGGAAGTCGATCCCGATCAAGCGGATGCCGTGGTCGACGAGCCAGCGGGCCCCGCCGGCGGAAACGGAGACGTATCCGTCGGGGAACGCGGGCGGATCTGCTGCCCAGAGCGCGGAGTTGTCGGTGCGGAGGAGCAGGCGGGTGACCTCGCCGTTCAGGGAAAGGCCGGCGAGCTCGTCGGGCCCGATCGGGCCGGCGGTGCCCCTGAGATCGGCCACCGTCGCCTCCCCCATCATCACCTCGAGGGGCAGTTCGTCGGCGGTCGCCCCGTCGTCGAGGAAGTGGAACGGCGGGTCGATGTGCGTCCCCGTGTGCGATCCGAGCCGGATCTCCGACACGTTCGAGCTGTCCCCGCGCGAGATGCGCGACGCCGGTTCGATGACGACGCCGGGGTTGCCGGGCCACACGAGCAGATCCGGGGCGATCGCGAGCGATACGTCGATCACTCCGGTCACGGTCGGCGCGACTCCTCCACCTCGGTCCCGCCCGCATGCCATTCGCGAGGCGCGATCAGTTCCTCGGCCTCCGGCGGCCCCCACGACCCGGCCGGATACGGGTGGAGCGGGCCGGGGCGGTCGAGCATCGGCTCGACCAGCTCCCATGCCCGCTCGACGCCGTCCCGGCGAGTGAAGAGGGTCTGGTCTCCGAGCATCGCGTCGTGCAGGAGTCGTTCGTACGCGTCGGGCGTGACGGACGGATCCCCGTCGGAGAAGTTCATCCGTTCGGGCTCCGGCTCGAACCCGGGCCCGTCCTTCTTCGCCTGGAAGTCGAAGGAGATCCCCTCCGTCGGCGCGATCCGGATCACGAGGTGGTCGGAGGGAGGGGGCGGCAGCCCGACGCCTTCGAACAGGTACCCCGGCGGCCGCTGGAAGACCACCGCGATCTCCGTGGCGTGGCCCGCCAGCCGCTTGCCGGTCCGCATGAAGATCGGCACGTCGGACCAGCGCCAGTTGTCGATCCAGGCGCGGACCGCCGCATACGTCTCCACGTCGGAATCGGGAGCGACGTCCGCCTCCTCCCGATAGCCGGGGACCTGCTCGCCGTCGAGGAGTCCCGCCGAATACTGCCCGCGGACCACCTCCTCGGGCTCCAGCGGACGAACCGCGCTCAGCAGCTTCACGGTCTCGTCGCGGATCGCTTCCGGTTCGAGCGAGCGGGGCGGCTCCATCGCGAGGAACGACAGCACCTGGAGAAGGTGGTTCTGTACGATGTCCCGGATGGCCCCCGACTCCTCATAGTAGGAGCCCCGGCTCTCCACGCCGAGCGACTCGGCGACGGTGATCTGGATGTGGTCGATCGCCTCCCGATTCCATGCCCGCTCGAAGAGCGAGTTCGCGAAGCGGAAGACGAGGATGTTCTGGACGGTCTCCTTCCCGAGGTAATGATCCATCCGGAAGATCCTCGTCTCGTCGAACACCTCGTGGATCACGGCGGTGAGCTGCTTGGCGCTCTCGAGGTCGCGTCCGAACGGCTTCTCGATGACGATCGAAGCCGTGTCCTGCGAGCCGCTTTCCGCGAGCCGTTCGACGATCAGCGGGAACGTCGACGGCGGGGTCGCGCAGTAGTACAGACGGTTCCCCTCGGTACCGTGCGCACGGTCGAACGCCGCGAGACGCCGCTCGAGCTCCTTGAACGAGTTCTCTTCGTCGAACGCGCCGGGAACGTAGTGGAGCAGTTCCTCGAACGCCTTCCATCTCCCCTCGTCGAGCTCGCGTCGAGAGAACTCCTCCACCGAGTCGCGCGCGTGCTTGCGGAACGTGTCGTCGTCCCATCCGCTCCGCGCGTACCCCACCACGGCGAACCGCTTTGGGAGGCAGTCGTCGTAGAAGAGGTTGTACAGAGCCGGCAGGATCTTCCGGCGCGTCAAGTCGCCGGACGCGCCGAAGATCACGAGCGCCTGCGGAGCCGGACGCTCGAGCCTCACCGCTCCTTCACCCCGTGCCCGCCGAACTGTTGCCGGAGCGCGGCGATCAGCTTCATCGCGAACGGATCGTCGTCGCGGGAGTCGAAGCGAGCGAACAGCGAGTCGGCGATCGCCGGCACCGGGACACCGCTCTGGACGGCCTCGAGGACGGTCCAACGCCCCTCGCCGGAGTCTTCGACGTATCCGCGGATCCCCTCGAGGCCGGGGTCCTCCTCCAGCGCGCGGGCCGCGAGGTCGAGGAGCCACGAGCGCACGACCGAGCCGTGACGCCACACCTCGGCGATCTGGGACAGAACGAGATCGGGGAACTCCGAGGACGCCTGCATGAGCTGGAACCCCTCGCCGTAGGCCTGGAGGAGGCCGTACTCGATCCCGTTGTGGACCATCTTCACGAAGTGCCCCGCGCCCGAGGGACCCACGTGCGCGTAGCCACCGTCCGGCGCCAACGCAACGAGGGCGGGCTCGAGACGCTGGATCGCCTCATCGTTGCCGCCGACCATGAGGCAATACCCCTCGGCGAGGCCCCAGATCCCGCCCGAGACCCCCGCGTCGCAGAAGAGGATGCCGCGGCCGTGGAGCTCCTCGGCACGCCGCAGCGAATCCCGGAAGTACGAGTTACCGCCGTCCACGACGAGGTCCCCCTCGTCGAGGAGGTCGGCGAGGGTACGGATCGTCTCCTCCGTCGGATCGCCCGCGGGCACCATGGCCCAGATCGTCCTGGGCTTCTCGAGTCTCTCGACGAGCTCGTCGAGAGACGCGACCTCGCTGGTCTCGGGATCCCGGTCGTAGCCGATCGCCTCATGGCCGGCGCGCCGCAGGCGCTCGGCCATGTTCGCGCCCATCCGCCCCAGGCCCACCATGCCCAGCTGCATGCAGTCCTCCGTTCGACCCGACCCTCCCAGCTTTGCAGACGGCGCCGGATACGAACGAGCCCCGGGCTCCCGGCGATCCGGGAGTTTGGAGAGTCAGCTGGCGGAGTTCTCGGGGAAGCGTGCCTCCTACGGAGCGTGCGCCGTGGGAACGGCGGCCACGTCTGGGACCGGCGGTTCAACGGAGGCGTTCCCCGACCCCTCGCTGCTATGGCCGTCGCTTTCCGTATCGGCGGTGGTCGTTCCCGCATCGCTGGCACCGCCGCTCGCCGTATCGGCGGTACCGGTGCCTCCCTCGTTCGGGATGGGCACCGGCGCGGCGTCTGCGCCTTCGGCGCCCGACTCCGCCGCCCCCGCGCCGTGTTGTCCGGCCTGACTCATCCCACCGCTCGCGGCGGAGGAGATCTCCGCACCCTTGTCGACGCCCGTCGCGTCGGTCGTGGTCGCGATCCCTGAGACTTCATCACCGGAGGTGGCGGGGTGGTCGCCGCTTGCGGGGATGGTGATCCCCACCCTGTCGAACACGTTGGAGACGGCATCTTGGGCGGCGTCCGGGAGGACCCCCGCCGCAGCGAGTCCGGTCGATCCCACCAACGCTCCGACGACCACGAGACCTCCGACCTTCAGACGATGGATCCTCGACATCTTCCGCGACCTCCTGTCAGACGACGTCGATGCGGGAGTCCCCTTCTTCACCAGCTCCATCGCGACGGCGATGTGCGATCCCTCGTGAGCGAGCTCATCGCCGTGGCGTGCCCAGGCGACCGCCTGCAGAACGCGTGCGACCTCCGAGTAGCCGGGAGGTGCGTCGTCGGGTTCGACCTCACCGGCGAGGAGCCGGTCGATCGTGCCCGGGTCGAGCTGGAGTTTCCGCATCTCTTCTGGAAGATCGTTCCAGTCGGTCATCGCGTTACACCTTCTCTGTGGAGGATCCGTGCCAAGCGGCGAAGTGCGCGGTGATGCAGCACGCGGACGGTCCCGGGCCGCTTGCCGATGATCTTCGCGACCGCTTCCACATCCAGATCGCCGATCACTCGGAGGAGGACCACATCTGCCTGCTCCGCCGTGAGAGAGGAGGTGATCAGGGTGATAGCCCAATCGGTTCCGAGTGACGAGAGGGCCTCTTCTTCGACGTCCCCTATGGGAGCGCCCTGGATCAGTCCTCTGAGCTCACGTGGCTCGGTTCGCCTTCGGGATCGTCGGCGTCGAAGATCCAGCAGGCGCCGCTGGGCGATCGTGAACGCGAAGGCCCGAAGGCCGGCCTCATCGCCTCGAAAACGCTCCAGGCCGTGAGCGAGGTCGAGCCATGTGTCACTCGCGAGATCCTCGGCCTCGGTGGGCTCGACGACTCGGAGGTATCGAACGATGCGGGGGTACAGGGCTCGATAGAGCTCCGCGAGGGCCCATCCCTCTCCGCCGCGGGCCGCTCCGAGTACCGCTTGGAAGTCAGGGTCCGAAGCCACCGCTCTCCAGGCTAACAACGAGTCCCCGAACCTTCGACACACGGGTGTGCTCCGGTGTGGGAGAAGACCTTCTTGCACGCGCCTGCCTTGGCGCGGGTCGTCAATGCTCGGGCACCAGATCCATGCCGCACTTCGGGCAGCGCCCCGGTGTCGTCGATCGCACCTCGGGATGCATCGGGCACGTGTACATCTCGCCCCCGCCGTGGTTGTGTTCGTCTCCCCCGTGGTGCTCGTCTCCGTCCGTAGGAGCCATGTTCATCATCCGCAACATCGCGGGCCCCCCTGTTCGCAGGAACCGGGCGACCAGCAACGCCGCGACCACGAGGAACACGATGTTCAGGAAGGTCGTGTAGTTCCACGAGACGCTCGCCTCCATCACGTGGGCGTGGCGTTCCTCAGGGACGAGCCCGAGGAGGCCGAACAGCAGCTCGACGATCCATCCCGCCGCCACCATCGCCAGATAGAAGGTCAGCAGGAGGTACCAGGTCATCTTCACGCCGTAGTACTTCCGATAGATGTTCAGGATGGGCAGGATGATCAGGTCCGCGAAGATGAACGACGCCACGCCTCCGAAACTGATGCCGCCGTTCCACAGCACCGCCGCGAGCGGCACGTTCCCGATCGAGCACACGAACGAGAGCACCGACACGAGAGGAGCGATGAGCGGCCCCCAGATCTTCGCGAGCAGTGGGTGTTCGACGAGGAAGAAGCTCTGCCAGAACGCCTCAGGAACCCACGCGGCGAGCGCACCGGCGATCAGCAGGCCGACGACGATGTCCCTCCAGATGGCCGCCCAGTCCATGACGAAGTAGTGGCTGATCGCGGTGAAGCCGCGGTCCGACGCGATCCGTGACGCGAGCGATCCTTCACCCACCGACATGTCCATGGTGGCGTGGCCCTCCATGACGCCGGCGAGCCCGCGGTCGGCCTGCGCGCGCGCCTCCTCCAAGAGCCGGGGCCTGAGCGTGAGTCGGAACGCGACGGTGAGGATCGCGACCATGATCGGCCCGCCGATGAACTCGGCGAGCGTGAACTGCCAGCCGAGCAGCAGCCACGTGATGATCCCGAGCTCGATCACGAGGTTCGTCGACGCGAACTCGAACGCCATCGCGGCCGTGAAGTTGGCCCCTTTCCGGAAGAGCGAGCGCGCGAGCGCGACGGCGGCATACGAACACGAGGACGAGGCTGCGCCGAGGCCGCACGCGATCGCGATCGAACGAGGAGAGTCGTCCGGAAGGAGTCGGGTGACCGACTCCTTCGACACGACGGCCTGCACGACCGCCGAGAGTCCGAACCCGAGCACCAGCGCCCACAGGATCTCCCAGGTCATGCCGAACGCGAAGCTCAGCGCCTCGGCGATCGAGGTCGTGATCGCGCCAGCGATGAGAGCGCGGATGGACGGAGTCTTCACGGAGGCGATGCTCCTCGGTCGAGGGCGCGACCGGGATTTGACTCGCTGACGCTCGAAGCGTCAACCCACCTGTTGTGTCACGCCGGACGCCAGCCGTTCACGAGGATCCCGCTCACGTGATAGCAGGCGACCCACAGGAGCGCGGCCGTGGGCCAGACGAGCGAGTCGGGGCGCCGTCGATACAGGAGCCACGTGAGCACGCCCACCAGAACGACCTTCGCGGGCAGCCCGCCGAAGCGGATCAGCGGATTCGCCTCGACGGCGTCGCCCGAACGCACCGCGAGCGTGGTCATCACCGCGTCGACCACGTTGAGCACGTTCACCGCGATCACGAGTCGGAGCGGTCGCTCCTGCAACCGGCGAAGCATCCATGCCAGAGGCTGCCGACCGGACGCGAGGAGACCGATCAGGACGATCGGCCACGCGGACAAGGCCACATAGTGCAACGCCTCGAGAGAGGAGAAGCCCGGATACGGGAAGAGGATCGAACTCGCGAGTGGCGCAAGCGACCCCGCGACCAGCGCCGCGAACAGCACGTGGAGCCAGGGCCACCACGGGCGGGTCGCGCCGATGATGATGCCGAACGCTCCGACCGCCGCCGCGGCGGGGAGGTTGACCGACGATTCGATCACGGCGATGGTCCAGCCTGCCATCGCGACGAGGGCGACCGTCGCGAGGCTCGCGGCCATCGCGGGCGCGTCGGCAACCCCCGGCCATCGGCGAGCTCGGACCCGACCAGCGACGACCAAACCAGGGATGAGCACCAGGCCTAGATCGAGGAGCGGTCCGAACCACGGATGGGCGAACCAGGGGCCCGAACAGGCGAGGTTCATCGAGAAGCATTGGATCTGCCACTGCGTGCCGATCGCCTGAGGTTGGTGGCCGTAGCCCGATCCGATGGCGGCCACGAGCACGAAGCTCGCCGCCGGCAAGACGAACAGGAGTCGATACCCGCGGCGGGCGATCACAACCCCGGCGAGCGCGAAGAAGGGGTAGCTGATGGCTCCTTCGATGTAGCTGATGGCGAGACGACGTGGGAGGGATGTGAAGACCGACGGATACCCGTTGACGAGACCTCGGTTGATGGCATCTCGGATGACGTGGACGTTGTAGGCGGCCAGGATGCCCTGGATCAACAGGAAGACGGTCAAACCGATCGCCGTGGCGACGATCGCGGGGCGAAGGACCGGCCGGCTGACGTCGGCTGCCGTGCCTTCGTGCTCCACTGCGGGAACGAGGGCTCGATCCGAGACGGCCGAGGACATGCCGTTGTTCTCGGCGGGTGCCGAGAGGCCCTGTAGTCAGGCCCTCACTTGAGGATGTTCACCGCCCGGCCCGCCACCATCACGATCGTGGTGATCGAGGCCATCGCCTCGATCAGCATGAGCAGCTTCGCCCGAACGGTGAGAGGCATCGTGTCGGTCGGACTGAACGCCGTGGCGTTGGTGAACGACAGATACAGATAGTCGACGAAGCCCGGCATCCATTCCGTCTGGCCGAGCTCGTGGGTCGCCATCTGCGGGAAGAGGAAGTCGGGATCGGACTGGTCGGCCTGACCGCGGATGCCGGGCCCGCCACGGTCCACCTCCCAGTACCAGAGGGAGAACACGAGGATCAGGGTGAGCCAGATCTGGATGCCCGAGAAGATCAACTGCCGCCCGGTCACCGCCTCGCCCGACAGCACCAGGTTGACGAGGAGCGCGAGCGAGGCCACGACCGCGAGGTTCACGAGCGCGATCAGCAGGAGCGAGGCGAGACGGATGAGGCGCACCTCCTCGCGGTGACGGTAGGGCGCGCGGATGGTCAGGGGGACCAGGAGCGCGGCCTCGAGGACCGGGATGACCCAGCCGGGTCCGATCGTCAGCGTGCCCGGAAGGGTCATATACAGAAGGAGGGCGGCGGTCACGGCGAGCGACGCGGGCCATCGCGGTTCCATCGACTCCCTGCCCGAGGAGTCCGTGTGAGCGCCGTCCTCCGAAGTCATGACGCCCGTCATTCTCCCGTACCCGCGTCGTTCCCTTTCATCAGGGTCGGCACGTAGAATCGAAGAGGTTCCATGAGCGAACGACGCCATCTCCGCGACCTTCCAACGTTCTGCTTCGCCTTCGTGGGCCTGATCGCCGGCCATCTCCTCTCGTATCTCATCGCGATCCCCGACGCCGCACGCCGCGACGCCGTACTCGCGGAGTCGGGACACGCATACCTGCATCTCGCCGGGGACGTCGCGGTCGTCCTCGCCTTCGCTGCCGTCGTGACGGTCGGACTCCGCGCCGCGGCGGGACGAGGTTCGACGGAGCTTCCATCCGGCGTCCGCCTCGCCTGGCGTCTCGGCGCGCTTCAGGCGGGTGCCTTCGTCGCGATGGAGCTCGGCGAGCGACTCGCGAGCGGGACCGGCCTCGGTGAACTCTTCACCGATCACCTCTTCGGCATCGGGATCGTCGTGCAGCTCGTGATCGCCTCGCTCGGCGCGCTCCTCCTCCGGTGGCTCGGGCGGGTCGCCGTGCGGATCGCCGCGGTGCTTGCATGTCTCCCTCGCCGCCGGCCGGCCGGCATCACCTGGGGCCGTCCCGGCTCCACGCGAGCACCTCGGCGTGCCTTCGCCGGGATCGTCACCGCGCGAGCTCCTCCGCTCCCCTAGGTCCTCCCCCACATCCGGTCGCAACGCAGCACGGCTGCGTCGCATCTCTGCATGGAGGAAGGCACATGGGAAGTCGATCGATACGTCTCACCCTGACCGGTGGGCTGATGCTCACGATGCTCGTCCTGCTCGCCGGTCCGGCCGCCGCACATGAGGGACGCCACGTAGGCGACCTCGAGATGGTCGTCGGATTCGGAGAGGAGCCGGCTTTCGCCGGCCAGCCGAACAGTGTGGAACTCCTGCTCTTCCACCACGGCGCGGAGCCGATCATCGATCTCGGCGACACGCTCTCCGTCACGGTCGGCTTCGGAGATCAGTCGACCGACCTGTCGGTCGAGCCGTTCTTCGAGATAGGAGAGTTCGGCACACCCGGCGACTACCGGGCGTGGTTCATCCCGACGCGCGCCGGGCAGTACTCATTCCATCTCGTCGGGACGATCCAAGGCACGAAGATCGACGAGACCTTCACCTCCGGACCGAAGACGTTCGATGACGTGGTCAACCCCGCCGACTCCGAGTTCCCCGTCCAGGATCCGACGAACGGCGAGCTCGCGGACCGCATCGACCGCGAGATCCCTCGGCTCGAATCCTCGATCGCGGACGTGAAGGCCGCCGCCGATCGGTCGGTCGGATCGGCGGCGGACGACGCGAGCAGCGCGAGGACCCTCGCGATGGTCGGCGTCGTCCTCGGAGCCTTGGGTCTGATCGCGGCGATCGCCGCGATGACGATGACGAGGAGGACGTCGACGTAGCGATGGCGCTGCTCGCCCACGCCGGCACTCCCGATGAGCTCGTCACGGAGCTGCTCGTGGTCGCGGGCGGATTCATGGCCTGGGCCGCGTCGAAAGGGCTGAGGGACGGGGGGACCTCTCGGCTCTCCCGTCCCGCCGCCATGCTGCTCTTGGGCGGCGCCGTGGTCGTGGTCGCGAGCGCGCTGGTGATCCCTGCGAAGTTCATGAAACCTCCGAAGCCGGCCGCGATCCGTCCCGTCTCCGTCGCGTCACTCGCGATCGACGAGCCGACGGCGGGCGAGCACGTATCGGGATCGGCCCTGGGCGTCACCGTCGAGCTCAGGGACGGCAGGATCGTCCCGACATCGACCACGAAGCTCACGCCTGACACCGGACACCTGCACCTGTACATCGACGGTCGGCTCCTCTCGATGGGCTCCGACGGGCTCCGGGAATCCCTGCCGATCGCCGACCTCGGGGCTGGCACGCACCAGCTGCGTGTGGAGTTCGTCGCAGCCGACCACGGCCCGTTCGAGCCTCGCGTGCAGGCCACGGTGGCGTTCGTGAAGGACCCCTGATGTCGCGACGCGCCCTGACCCTCGTGATCGGACTGTGCGCGATCTGGCTCGTCGCCTCGGCGTCGGCTGCGGAGGCACATGCCTCTCTCAGGTCGTCGGATCCGGCGGACGGCGCGATCGTGGACGCGGCACCGTCGGACGTGACGCTGATGTTCACCGAGCCGCCCGATCCGAAGCTCACGGTCGTGCACGTCCTGGACTCCTCGGGGCGGCAGGTGGAGACCGGGCCACCGCAGCCGGTGCCGGGCCGCAGGCTCCAGATCCGAGAGGGACTGGGCGAGCTTCCCGATGGCGTCTACACCGTCACGTGGCGGACGGTCTCCGAGACCGACGGCCACGTCACCGCCGGAGGGTTCTCCTTCGGCGTTGGGGTGTCGCCGGCAGGGGCGCCCCCGCCGCCGGGCGGCGGAGCCGGTGAGACGCCGTCTCCCTCGCCGCTGTCGGTGGCGGGCAAGTGGTCGTTGTACGTCGGCCTTTCCCTGATCCTCGCGGCCGGCTCGACCGGGATCATCGCGTTCGATGGCGTGCTGCCTCGACGCCGGCCGATCCTCATGACCTCGTCGTCGCTCGCCGCGGGAGGTGTCCTCGCGATGATCGTCGCGGAGCGGTCCGCCGTCGGCGTCCCGCTCGGCGACCTCCTGTCCTCGAGCGCCGGCCACAGGCTCGTGTGGCTCGCCGCCGCCGTAGCGGCGGCGAGCCTCACCGGGATCGTCTCGGCCCTCCGGAGCGAACGCCTCCCGGCCATCGCAGCGGCGTCCGCGGCCGCCCTCGCGATGATCGTTCGGGCGATCGGAGGACACGCGAGCGGCCGGGGTCTCGTCTGGTGGAACGTCGGGATCCACTGGATCCACGTGCTGGGAGTCGGACTCTGGATCGGCGGACTGGTCTGGTTGCTGGTGGTCGTCAACGCCGACGCCGCCCGGGAACGGGGAGCCCAGGTTCGCCGCTTCTCCCTGATCGCGGGGATCGGGCTCGCCGCGGTCGCCGCGACAGGCGTGCTCCGCGCGGTCGACGAGCTCGGTGGATGGGGGAAGGTCCTCGACGTCCTCGACTCGAGCTACGGCATCGCCCTGGCGATCAAGGTCGGCGTTGCGGCGGCCCTCATCGCACTCGGCACCGTGAATCACTACGTCAACGTGCCGAGCTACGCATCCGCAGGACGAGCGGCGCTTCGGAGGACCGTCGTCGGTGAGCTCATCTTGGCAGCCGGCATCTTCGCGCTCACGGGCGTGCTGACCGGACTCCCTCCCGCCGGTGGGATCCATCCCATGATGACTCCGGAGCCGGAGCGTCTCGTCGTGACGGGTCACGACTTCGCGACGACCACCCGAGTCCGGCTGGAGGTGACTCCCGGAACCGTCGGTCCGAATCGGTTCGTCGCCCGCGTGACCGACTACGACACCGGCGAGCCGGTGCCGGCCGACCGGGTCACCCTCGACTTCGCCCTCCAGGGGAATCCCGATGTCGGGTCGAGGCTGCAACTCGAACGTCAACCCGACGCGAGCTGGGCCGCGCAGGGCACGGCGATCGCGATCGTCGGAGAGTGGAACGTGGCGGTACTGGTGCAGGAGGCATCCGGATCGATCCAGATCCCCCTCCAGATCATCCCTCGGGTCCCTCCGCCGGTGATCGACGTCTCCCGGCAGCCCGGGCAGCCCGACCTCTACACGATCACGTTCTCGTCCGGGGTGCAGATCCAGTCGTACGTCGATCCGGGCGCGCCCGGTGTCAACCAGTTCCACGTCACCGCGTTCGATGCGTCGGGGAAGGAGCTTCCGCTCGCATCGACGCGGGTGGACGCGACCGGCCCGAGCGAGACCACCCGTCTGGACATGAAGCGATTCAGTCGCGGGCACTTCATCGCCAACTTCGACCTCGTTCCGGGGTCATGGACCTTCGTGCTCGACGTGGCGACCAGGGACGGCTCCCATCTCTCCGCTAGGTTCAGGGAGACGTTCCAGTGATGAGCCACGGACCACGAGGGAGACCGTGATCGAACGCAGGGCCGGCATCGTCGGAGCGGGGCTGATCGCCTTCGCCCTGCTGGCCTCGGCGTGCGGCTCGGGGGGCCTCCCACCCACCTCCCCATCTTCCCCCACCTCCTTCAGGCCGAGCAGCACCGCGAAGCTCTCGATCCTCTCGCCGAAGAACGGCGCGGTCGTGGCGGGACCCACCGTTCACCTCGAGCTTTCCCTGGAGGGAGCGCATATCGTGAAACAGACCTCCACGGATCTCTCACCCGACAAAGGGCATGTGCACGTGCTCCTCGACGGCAGCCTGATCTCGATGAACTACAACCTCGGCGAGGAGATCCCGGACGTCGCACCGGGGACGCATCGCATCGAAGTGGAATTCGTCGCCACCGACCACGCGCCCTTCGATCCACGGGTCACCGCCGTCACCTCGTTCCAGGTGAAACCGTGACCACGCGGATGGCGATCTCTCCGGCGGCACCGCCGCGGGAGCTTCCCGCCTGGCTGATCCTCGGGGGAGGCGTCACCCTTCTGCTCGCACGGTCGGCGCTGACCGACGGGTCGGCAGCGCCGGCCCTGCTCGCCGCCTGTTACGTGGGGATCGGCGCCGCAGCGCTCTCCGTGCGGGAGGCGGCGCCGCGTCCCGCGGCGCTCGGCCGGGTTCCCGTCCTCCTGATCGGGCTCGTGGCCATCGCGCTCGTCGCGTGGGTGGTCGGCCCGTGGCCACCGCTCCGATTGGGCTGGATGGGCGCCCCGGTCGGTGTGCTCGCCGCGGTGGCGGAGGAAGCGCTGTTCCGCCGTCTGGCGTACGCCAGGCTCCTCCGCTACGGGGCGGTGGTCGCCGTCATCGGCACCGCCCTCGGGTTCGCCCTCCTGCACATCCCCTTCTATGGGATCGAGGTGCTTCCGGTCGATCTCGGAGCGGGACTCTTGCTCTCATGGCAGCGGTGGGCGTCGGGCACGTGGACCGTTCCGGCGGCGACGCATGCCGCGGCCGAGCTCCTCGCGGTGTTGCGATGAAACGGCGAACGATCGCCCTCCTCTGTCTGGCGTCGATCACGGCGGCCGGGTGCTCGCGGACGGAGGATCCGATCCGGGTGGGAGCCGTGTACCCGCTCACCGGCACGCAGGCGGAAGGCGGCGGACTCGACGAATTCCGCGGCGTCGAGCTCGCCGCTGCCCTCGTGAACGAGGACGGCGGCGTCGACGGTCGGCCGATCGAGCTGGTGCCGATGGATGTGCCGAGCGCCGATGCGGCGCCGGGAGCGATCGGAGCGCTCCACGACCGGGGCATCGACCTGGTCCTCGGGAGCTACGGGAGCACGATCTCCGAGCCGGCCGCCGAAGGGGCGGCCCTCCGCGACATGCTGTTCTGGGAGACCGGCGCGGTGGGCGAGATGACCGGGACCGGCGCTGGTGAGCTCGTGTTCCGGGTTTCACCCACGGGGGGAACCCTCGGCCACGCCGCGGTCGCCTTCATCGCCGATGAGCTCGCGCCCGTGCTGGATCGAGATGCCCGGTCGTTGCGTTTCGCCGTCGCGAACGTCGACGACGTCTACGGTCGGTCGGTCGCACAGGGAGCCCTCGACGAGATCAGCCATCGCGAGCTCACCCTTGCCGGCACGTTCCCGTACGACCCGCACGAGCCGGACCTGAAGACCGTCGCCCGCGAGATCGCGCGATCGAGACCGGACGTCCTGTTCGTCTCGGCGTACCTGGACGACGGCGTCGCCCTCCGGCGCGAGACCGTTCGTCAGGGCCTGGATCTGCTCGCCAGCATCGGCACGTCCTCCAGCTACTGCATGCCGCAATTCGGCCAGGCCCTCGGCGAGGACGCGCTCGGACTCTTCGCGTCGGACAAGCCCGACTCGGGCTCCCTGAACACCGAGGGACTGACGGCGGGGGCGCGTGCATCGCTCGCTCGCGCGAGCGCGGCGTTCCGCGCTCGCTTCGACGAGGAGATGAGTGCGCCGGCGTTGAGCGGCTTCTCGGCGGCGTGGGCCCTGTTCCACGACGTCATCCCCCGCGCCACCTCTCCCGGTGCCGAGGCCGTTGCCAGGGCGGCCCGCGGGATGCAGATCCCGCGCGGCGCCCTGCCCAACGGCAGCGGTCTCTCCTTCGGCGCGCCGGGCACGCCGGACGCGGGAGCCAATCTGCGCGCGGCGAGTGTCATCTGGGAGTGGGTCGGGGTCGGAGAGCGAGCGGTGGTGTGGCCGCCACAGTTCGCCACGACGAGCATCCGGCCGATCGACATCGCTCCGTGAGCGTTCGGAGCCGGGCGCTCGCGTGGGGCCTCGTGGTCGTAGCCGTCTATCTCGCCGCCGGCATGGTGTCGGGTCACTTGAGCCCGCTCGCTCGCCGGCCGCTGCTGGACGGCATCATCCCGCCGGTGCCCTATCGATGGGTGGATCCCCCGCCGGAACTCGCCAACTCGAATCTCCCGCCCGCATCGGGCAGGACCCGGATCCCGATCGACCCCAAGGGTTCAGCGGCGGCCTTCTTCGCGACGGACGATGCCCAGGTGACGCTGAACATCACGAAAGGTGCATTCCCTGCTCGCCCGGGGAGCAAGGCCGTGGAGGTGACGATCGAGCCGGTGGATCCCGCCTCGGTCGGACCGCTCCCGGGCCGGCTCTCCATCAGGGGCAACGCCTACCTCATCCGTGCGACGTCTCAACCGACGGGTGATCGAGCGCAACGCCTCGACGCTTCGATCGTGGCGATCGTCACGTACCCGGCGCTCACGAACGATCTCGGGGACCACACGCTGGTGATCTCCGCAGACGGGAAGCGGTGGGAACGGATCAAGACGCACGATCAGCACGCCACCAAACAGGTCAACGGGAGCCTGCGGTCGTTGGGCTATCTCGCGGTCGCGAGCGGTCCCCTCTCCTCCTTGGGGCCCGACGGCGTCACGCCTCCCGGCGAGGGCGGGATCCCTCTGTCGATCCTCGCCGTGGTGATCGGCGCCGTCCTGCTGTTCGCGGGCGTGTTCATCCTCGGTCGCGGCTCCGACCAGCGGGGCGGACGCTGAGCCCGTCAATGCACGGGTGGGTTGGACGCCTGAGTGGGAACCGGGGGCGCAACCGTTGCGCTGTCCGTGCCCGCGCCGTCCCGACCCGAGCTCGCCTCATCGGCGGTGCTCGTGCCTCGATCGCCGGCCCCGTGGGCGTCGCCCGTGCCTCCGTTCGGCGGGCGACCCGGCGAGGTGCCGAGACCTGCGTGGTTGATCCCCGCCGACCCCTGCTGCCCGGCTCGGCTCTTCCCCCCGCTGGCCACGGATGAGATCTCGGCGCCCTTCTCGACACCGGTCGCGTCCGTCGTGGTGGCGATCCCCGAGAGCTCTTCCCCGGAGCTCGCTGGATGATCGCTCCCGGCGGGAACGGTGATGCCCACCTTGTCGAGGACGTGGGAGAACGCATCTTGTGCCGCGTCCGGAAGGACGCCGGCCGCGGCGAGTCCGGTCGATCCGACCAAGGCACCGATGACGACCAGCCCTCCGATCTTCGTTCGGCTCCCTCTCGAGATCGACTTCCTCGATCTCCGACGCGATCTGCGATCAGAGGATGGCAACACCGGGGATCGCTGCTGCACCAGCTCGACGGCGAGCGCGACGTGCGCGTCTTCGTCCGCGAGCGCACGTCGGGGACTTCCCTCGGCGACGGCCATCAGGATCCCCGCAACCTCCGAATAACCGGGCGCTGCGTCGTCGGGATGGATGCCACCGGCGAGCATCCGATCGAGCGTGTCCGTATCCAGCCAGCCGCTTCGCATCTCGTCCACGAGATCGTTCCGGTCGTTCATCGCGCCGCACCCTCTGTCTCGAGCACACGCGCCAGGCGGCGAACAGCTCGTTGCTGCAGCAGTCGGACGTTGCTCGGTCCCGTGCCGACGATCTCCGCCACCGCATCCACGTCAAGATCGCCGATGACGCGGAGGAGCACGACGTCTGCCTCTTCCGGGGAAAGGGAGGAGGTGATCAGACCGATGGCCTGATCCGCTCCGGGGGGCGAGCCGGCCGTCTCGTCGGCGCCGATCGTCGGCCGAGCCTCGAACGGTCGTTCCTGGCTGCGTGGCGCCGTTCGCCCCAGGGCCCGCCGGCGCCGGAGATCCAGGAGACGCCGCCGGGCGATCGTGAAGGTGAGGGCACGCAACCCGGCTTCGTCGCCGTGGAAGCGCTCCAGCCCGTCCACGACGTCGAGCCACGTGTCGCAGGCGACGTCCTCCGCCTCGACGGGCTCGACGGCTCCCAGGTACTGAAGGATGCGCGGGAAGAGTGCTCGATAGAGCTCCGAGAGCGCCCACCCCTGGCCGTCGCGAGCTGCCAGGAACACGGACTCGAACTCATGATCCGAAACGTCACGCCACGCCTGGAAGGGATCGGCGCGAGAGGATCCGACCACCTCCGACATCCGACGCAGCGGATCGGGTCGCCAGAGCCGGCGCCAGAGTCGAAGAAGAGACTGCGGAGCTCCGGGGAGAGACTTCATCTGATGTGTTGTCGGCGAGCACGCGCGCGGTCTGTAGCTGAGGCACATACCTCTTCGAAGGTGTATCGAAGGCGCTCGAGAGCCAGAAGCCTGGGCTCAGTGCATCAAGCTTGTCCACCTCCTTGTCGATGGGGGGAGATGAGCAGCGAAACGCTCAACTCCGATCGCGAGAGTCTCTTCGCGGAGCTCCTGGCCGCATTCGGCCGTCGTGACCACGCCGTGATCCGCGCATCGATGCGCCCCGACGTGACCCTCACGCTGCCCGGCTCCTCGCCTCTTGCCGGTACACACCGTGGGATCGCAGAGGTGGGACATTTCGTCGTCGCGCTGAGGATGGTGCTCCAGACCGGTCAGAACAACGGCGAGATCTCCTTCCTCCACGAAGGCGACCAGATGGTCGTGCGTCATCAGGTCTCGGTCCTCGGTCCGCGCCACACGGCCGAGATGGTTCTCCGACAGCGATTCACCTTCGACGGCGAGGGCGGCAAGCTCGCGTCGATCACGGTGGAGCCGGAAGACGAAGGACTGTTCGACTACGTGGTCCAGTCGGCTCTCGGGAACGCTCACGCTTCGTAGCGAACCTCCTTCACCAGATCCTGCAGTCGTCCGATCCCTCTCCCTTCTCGGTGGTCGCAAGTGCTTGCTGGCTTGCGTCCTCCCAGAGCCGGGCGTTAGGCTGCTCGCTCACTGAGGGGACCACTCGGTCGTGCGCTCCTGCCGGCCGGTGAGCAGAGGAGGCACCGATGTGGAAGAGGAACGCCCGTATCTGGATCGCGCTGGTCGCGGTCTTCGGCCTGATCGCGGCCGCGTGCGGCAACGACAGTGGCGATGAGCCGAGTCCTTCAGGCGGCGCTGCGGGCGGCAGCATCTGGGTGCTCCTGCCCGACTCCGCGACCTCCCCGCGCTGGGAGGGAGAGGATCGTCCCGCCCTGAAGGCCGCGCTCGAGGCGGAAGGCCTCGTCGAGGGTGACGACTTCACGATCGTGAACGCCGAGGGCGACGCGGCGACGCAGCAGAGCCAGGCCGAGCAGGCGATCGCCGACGGCGCAGCAGCGATCATCCTCGCGAGCGTCGATACGGCCTCGGGTGCCACGATCATCGATACGGCGAACGCCGAGGGCGTCGAGGTGATCGAGTACGACCGCTTCAACACCGAGGGTCCGGGCGGGATCGCCTACGTGAGCTTCGACAACGTCCAGGTGGGCCGCACCATGGCCGATGTCCTGACCCCGTTGATCGATGCGCTGCCGGTGGACAAGCCCGGCGTCGTGATGCTGAACGGCGGCGAGGAGGACAACAACTCCTTCCTCTTCCGACAGGGCTACTTCGAGACCGTCGACGCGAAGGTCAAGGCCGGCGAATGGACCCTCGTAGCCGACCAGCACGTCCCCGGGTGGGGCGCCAACGGTGAGGGTCAGGGGATCATGGAAGGGATCCTCGTGGACGCGAACAACAAGGTCGATGCGGTGTTCGCGGCCAACGACAACCTGGCCCAGCAGGCCATCAACGCGCTCCAGGCGGCAGGCGTCGGGCCGATCCCGATCAGCGGCCAGGACGCGTCGATCGCCGGGATGCAGAACATCCTCCTCGGCTTGCAGTCGATGAGCGTGTACAAGCCGGTGCCGGCCGAGGCCGACGTGGCGGTGGCGATCGCGATGGCCGTCCGGAACGGCGAGGACGTGACCGCGATCACGAGTGACTTCGACTTCGAGGTCATCGGCATCGACAGGCAGACCGGCGAGGCGCTCGACTCGCCCGATGCCGAGGGCGCCGTTCCTTACTACGCGACGGTGCCGATCGGCGTCACGGCCGACAACATGGCGGACACCGTGATCGCCGACGGGTTCCTCACGATCGAGGAGATCTGCGCGGGCGACGTCGCCGACACGGACTTCTGCAAGGCGAACGCATAGCCGGAGGTTGACCGATACCGAAGACGGTTTCGGACGGGGGGCGCGCAAGCGCCCCCCGTCCCACGCGAGGGCGAAAGGGGACCGGTTTGAGTGATGCGCCGCTCCTCGAGTGCAAGGGAGTCTCGAAGGCGTTCGGCGCGGTGCAGGCGCTGCACCGCGTCGACTTCGAGATCCGCCGCGGCGAGGTGATGGCGCTCGTCGGCGACAACGGAGCCGGCAAGTCCACCCTCATCAAAGGCATCGCCGGCATCCATCCCTTCGACGAGGGCGAGATCTACTTCGACGGCGAACGCGTGAACATCCACGGGCCGCGAGACGCCGCGAAGCTCGGGATCGAGGTCGTGTTCCAAGACCTCGCGCTCGCCGACAACCTCGATGTCGTGGGCAACATGTTCCTCGGACGGGAGCGGACCCGCTGGGGGTTCGTGCTCGACGAGTCGAGCATGGAGAACGCCGCCCAGGAAACGATGGAAGGGCTCTCCGTCACGTCGTTGCGATCGGTGCGCCAGACCGTCGCGGGGCTGTCCGGCGGCCAGCGGCAGGCCGTCGCGGTCGCCAAGTCGGTGATGTGGAACTCGCTCGAGCTGATCCTCGATGAGCCCACGGCCGCACTCGGCGTGGCTCAGACGCGACAGGTGCTCGATCTCGTTCGCCGCCTGGCGGAGAAGGACCTGGGCGTCGTGATCATCTCCCACAACCTCCACGACATCTTCGAGGTGGCCGACCGGATCACGGTGCTGCGTCTCGGCCAGCGAGTGGCATTGCTGGAACGATCCAAGACGACGCAGGAAGAGGTCGTCCACGCCATCACCGCAGGAGCGCTCGACCATGTGCCGGGGATGGCCGATGCCGGAGCCGACGGGGGATGACCGAGTCGGGTGGAGAGATGGACCCGGGCCTCGACGTCGCCCCTGCGTCGGAGCCGGTCGCCGTCCAGGAGGCCCTCGAGGCTCCCGCCGAGTCGCTCTCGGAGTACCTGTCTCGCTGGTGGCTGAAGGTCCGCGCGGGCGATCTCGGATCGCTTCCGATCGTGGTCGGCCTCGTGATCATCGCGGTGGTCTTCGGAGTGCTCAACGACAACTTCTTCGGCGAACGGAACTTCACCAACCTCCTCCTGCAGATGGCGGCCGTCTCCACGATGGCGATCGGGATCGTGTTCGTGCTGTTGATCGGCGAGATCGACCTGTCGGTCGGCTTCGTGAGCGGCGTGGGTGCCGTCGTGATGACACTGCTGCTCCGGCCAGACGACCCCGGTTGGCCCTGGTGGGCGGCGATCGGCGTCGCGCTCGCGCTCACGACGCTCATCGGCTTCGGGCAGGCGCTCATCATCACCAAGGCCGGCGTGCCGTCGTTCGTGGTCACGCTCGCGGGCTACCTCATCTGGTCGGGCGTCGTCCTCGTCCTCACGACGCAGTTCACGACGACGGGCACGATCAGGATCCAGGACCCCACGGTGGTCGGGATCGCGAACGACTTCCTGAGCCCGCTCTGGGGATGGATCGTGGGGGGGTTCGTCGTCGTGGGCTATGCCCTCTCACAGCTCCAGACCGCGCGATCACGGCGCTCGAGCGGCTTGATCGCGAAGCCACTCCCTCTGCTCGGGCTGCAGATCGTCGGGCTCGCGGTGGTCACGTTCGCAGGGGTCTCGTACGCCAATCAGGACCGGGGTGTGCCGACCGTGACGGTGATCCTCGGGGTCGCCCTGGTCTTCTGGTCGTTCGTGGCGTCGCGGACTCGCTTCGGCCGCCACGTCTACGCGGTCGGCGGCAATGCGGAGGCGTCGCGGCGGGCAGGGATCAGCGTCGACAGGCTTCGGATCGCGGTGTTCATGATCGCGGGCTTCATGGCGGGGGTCGGCGGGATCGTGCTCGCCTCGCGGCTCCGTTCGGTGGCGACGAACACGGGCGGGGGCAGCCTGCTGCTGAACGTGATCGCGGCCGCGGTCATCGGCGGGACCAGTCTCTTCGGGGGGTCCGGTCGCGTCGTCTCGGCGCTGCTGGGCGCCCTCGTGATCACCTCGATCCAGAACGGGATGGACCTGTTGGGACTGGCCTCCGGCACGAAGTTCGTCATCACCGGGTTCGTGCTCCTCGGCGCCGTGCTCGTCGACGCACTCTCGAAGCGCAGTCGCTCGGCGCGCGGCGTCGCCTGAATCGACGCGCACGGAGAAGGGCGATGTCGCCATGACGTACGAACCCACACCGGAGCACCGGTTCTCGTTCGGGCTCTGGACGGTCGGTCACCCGGGCTTCGACCCATTCGGGGATCCCACCCGCGAGGTGCTCTCGCCCGTGCAACTGGTCGAGCTCCTGGCCGAGGTCGGCGCGTGGGGAGTGAACCTGCACGACAACGACCTCGTGCCGATCGACGCGAGCGCGCACGAGCGCGATCAGATCGTGTCCGACTTCCGCAAGGCGTTGGATGTGACCGGCCTCGTCGTGCCGATGGCCACCACGAACCTGTTCCGCGACCCGGTCTTCCGCGACGGGGCCTTCACGGCGAACGACCCTCGCGTGCGTGCGTTCGCGCTGCAGAAGACGATGCGTGCCATCGACCTCGGCGCGGAGCTCGGCGCGACCACCTACGTCTTCTGGGGCGGACGAGAGGGCGTGGAGACCGATTCGTCGAAGGATCCGCTGTCCGCTCTCGGGTGGTACGCCGACGCCCTCAACTTCCTCTGCGGCTATGTACGTGATCAAGCCTACGACCTGCGGTTCGCGCTCGAGTCCAAGCCGAACGAGCCGCGGGCCGACATCTACCTGCCCACGGTCGGCGCGATGCTGGCGTTCATCGAGACGCTCGAGCACTCAGAGATGGTCGGCGTGAACCCTGAGGTCGCGCACGAGCATATGGCCGGCTTGAACTTCACGCACCACGTGGCGCAGGCGTGGTCGATGGGCAAGCTGTTCCACATCGATCTCAACGACCAGATCCCCGGGCGCTTCGACCAGGACCTGCGGTTCGGCTCGGCCAACCCCAAGGCGGCGTTCTTCCTCGTGAAGTTCCTCGAGGACGTCGGCTACGAGGGGAGCCGGCACTTCGACGCCCACGCCTATCGGACCTCGGACTACGAGGACGTGAAGGCGTTCGCGCGCGGCTGCATGCGCACCTACCTGGTCCTGAAGGAGAAGGCCGAGCGCTGGAACGCCGACCAGGAGATCCAGGAGCTCGTCGCGCGGATCACCGCCGACGACGACACGGTGTCGGCCTCTCTCGGCCCCTACACGCCGGAGCGCGCCGAGGGACTCCGGGGACTCGACCTCGACCGGCGGGCCATCGCCGCCCGCGGTCAGCCGTACGAGCAGCTGGATCAGCTCACCGTGGAACTCCTGCTCGGCGTCCGGTGACACTCGGACCCGGTCGCCGGATCGAGCCGGCGCCGTGAGCCTCGTCCTCGGGATCGACGTTTCGACGACGGCGACGAAGGCCGTCCTGATCGACACCGAGGGCGGGGTCCGTGCCGTCGCGGCGTCCGCGTACGGGTTCGAGATGCCGCAGCCACGATGGAGCGAACAGGATCCTGGGCTCTGGTGGCGCGGCACCGTGGCTTCCATCCGGAAGGCCCTCGCCGACGCCGGCGTCGACGGTGGGGCGGTCGACGCGGTGGGACTCGCCGGTCAGATGCACGGGCTCGTGGCGCTCGACGCCGCAGGGGATGTCGTGCGGCCCGCGATCCTGTGGAACGATCAGCGAGCCGAAACCGAATGCGATGAGATCCGGTCGCTCGTCGGACGCGAGCGCCTGCTCGCGGTGACCGGCAACGACGCGCTCGCAGGCTTCACGGCACCGAAGCTGCTGTGGATCCGGCGTCACGAGCCCGACGTCTGGTCTCGGATCGCCGGGATCCTGCTGCCGAAGGACCTCGTGCGGCTCCGGCTGAGCGGCGACCACGCCACCGATCGTGCCGACGGCGCCGGAACGTTGCTGTTGGACCTCGCCCGGCGCGACTGGTCGGACGAGATGGTGGCGGCGCTCGAGATCGATCCCTCGTGGCTCCCGCGCACGTACGAGGGCCCCGAGGTGACCGGCGCCGTCTCCGAGGAGGCGGCGGTGGCGACCGGCCTGCGCGCCGGGGCGCCGATCGTGGCCGGCAGCGGCGACCAGGCCGCCGCGGCGGTCGCGATGGGCGCCGTCGAACCCGGCGTCGTCTCGCTCTCACTCGGCACCTCCGGCGTGGTGTTCGCGACGACCGACGGCCCTTCCATCGAGCCCGACGGGCGACTGCACGCGTTCTGTCATGCGTTCCCGGCCGGCTGGCACGTGATGGGCGTGATGCTCTCGGCCGGCGGGAGCCTCCGCTGGTACCGCGACGCGCTCGCCTCCGGCGTCGAGTTCGAAGCACTCGTCGACGAGGCGAGCGCGGCGCCGGCGGGAAGCGACGGCCTGGTGTTCCTCCCCTACTTGACCGGCGAGCGCACGCCACACGCCGACGCGCTCGCCCGTGGCGCGTTCGTCGGACTCACCCTGCACCACGAGCGCCCCCATCTCACGCGATCGGTGTTGGAAGGAGTGGCGTTCGGGCTCCGGGACTCGTTCGAGCTGATCCGTGCGATGGGTCTCGGCCTGCCCACCGAGATCCGTGCGACGGGCGGCGGAAGCACGAGCCCGCTCTGGCGGCAGATCCTCGCCGACGTGTTGGAGAC